>SXGS01480838.1_pt1 | contig 18845 bp, 12 predicted proteins | sample 3174681 | NCBI WGS metagenome assembly SXGS01 (sample SAMN11356861, study PRJNA531348) | freshwater metagenome | isolation source: freshwater sample F1-80 | place: China: Fuxian Lake, Yuxi | collected 2017-12-25 | reverse complement strand
TTCCTCTGCTACACCGGCCTTCGCGGCCTTCGCCGCAGCGACTACTTTCTCCGCCTGCAGTGAGGGCACGAAATCGTAGTGGTCGTACTCCATGCTGAACGACGCCCTGCCTTGCGTCATCGACGTGAGGTCGTTCTGATAGTTCAGCATTTCCGCCATGGGTACCTGGGCGCGGAGAATCTGCGTGCTTCCACGCGTTTCCATGCCTGCGATACGGCCGCGGCGTCCGTTGAGATCGCCCATCAGGTCGCCCGCATATTCGACCGGCGCCTGAATCTCCACGTTCATTACCGGTTCGAGGAGCGCCGGCTTCGCCTGAGCCATCGCGTTCCGGAACGCCTTGCGCGCGGCAAGTTTGAAAGCGAGTTCGGAAGAATCGACGTCGTGATAGGATCCGTCGTAGACCACCACCCGGAAGTCCACCATCGGAAACCCCGCAAGATAACCGTTCGCGGAAGTTTCGATAATACCCTTTTCTATCGCCGGAATATAGTTCTTTGGAATGGCGCCGCCGAAGACTTCGTTGACGAATTCGAACTTCGCGCCGCGCGGCAGCGGCTCCATTCTGATCCAGCAATCGCCGAACTGGCCGGGGCCTCCGGTCTGCTTCTTGTGGCGGCCCTTAACGTCTGCCTTACCCCGAATCGTTTCGCGGTACGGAATCTTCGGAGGCTTGAGCGCCACCTCGACCCCGTAACGCTTCTTCAGGCGGCTAACGATGATTTCCACATGCTGCTGGCCAGCCCCCGCAAGGAGGAACTCATTCGTCTGCGGGTCGCGATAGAAGCGCAAGGACTTATCCTCTTCGAGAATCTTATGCACCGCATTACCCATGCGGTCCTCGTCCTGACGCGATTTCGCTTCAATCGCAAAGGCGATGGACGGTTCTGGAAGCTTCACCGGCACGAACGAAATCTGGGACGCCTTGTCGCAAAGCGCGTCGCCGGTCTGCGTGTCCTTTAGTTTGGCGACGGCGCCGATGTCGCCGGCGTGGAGTTCGTTCACCGGCGTAATCGTCTTACCCTGCATGCAGCCGATGTGGGCCAGACGCTCCTCCGTGCCTCGCTCCACGTTATGGAGGTGGGCGTCGTTTTTGAGCACGCCCGATACAATCTTCATGTAGGACACGCGCCCGGCGAATGGATCCGCCGCCGTCTTGAATACCCAGGCTGCCACCGGCTGAGAGTCGGCGATCCTGCGTGTCGAATCCGCGCCATGGTTTCTGCAGGGGACCTCGCCACGGTCGACAGGAGAAGGAAAGTTCTCCAAGGCGAAATTCAGGATCTGATCGGTTCCAACGTTGTGGAGAGCGGATGCACACAGGACGGGGAAGATGCGTTTTTCCGCGACCGCCGCCCTCAACCCATCGAGAATGTGCTCGACCGGCAATGTGCCCTGCTCGAAAAATTCCTCCAAGAGCGCATCGTTACCCTCAGCAACAAGTTCGACGACTACTTCGTGCGCCTTCTGCGCGGCTTCGGCATAGGCATCGGGGATATCGCCTTCCCTACCCTTTCCGTCCCCGTCAGGTGTGTAGGTATAGCTCCTCATCCGGACGATGTCGATGACGCCCTTGAAATCGCGTTCGGTCCCCATGGGCAACTGAACAGGAACGGCGGTGCGGCCGAAGTTCGCTTGCACGCTTTCAAGCGCGCGATCGAAGCTGGAGCGTTCGCGATCGAGTTTATTAATGACGATTGCGCGAGGGAGCGAATAATCGTTCGCGAAAGCCCAGACTTTTTCGGTTTGCACCTCGACCCCAGCGACGCCATCGATAAGCACGAGGGCGGCGTCGGCGGCGACGAGCGCGGCGCGCGTGTCGTTGATGAAAATGTTGTAGCCGGGAGTATCAAGGATGTTGATTTTCGTCTTTTTCCATTCCGCAAAGGCGGCTGAGGTGGAGATCGTGATTTTTCGCGCGATCTCCTCGTCATCAAAATCCGTTATCGTGTTTCCCTCGTCGACGCGCGTCAGGCGTGTCGTCGCGCCGCTGGTGAACAATATTGCGGAAGTGAGCGTCGTCTTACCGGAATCGCCGTGGCCCACTACACCGACGTTCCGGATATCCTTGCCTTCGTAGATTTTCACTTGGATAGCTCCCGTAGTTCAGTCAGTTGTTCAAATCAAAAGGGGATGTTATCACAATTGAAACACTTGCAGCCCCGCATCGCGGATGAGATGCGGATGCTATCCGGTCCGGTCGAGCGGCTATCAAATGCGGTGATGCCGCTCCCCACATGCCAGGAATCGACGGTCGCTGGACGAAGGATCCGGACGAAGACCTCGAGTTGCACGCGCGCCGCAGTTTCGCGAAAAAACGGCGATCGCGGCGTCCCTACATCTCCATGTATGGCATGACCGGCACTTTCCCAATCAATCGCGAATAGACCGTCAGCGCGCCGCGGTGATGCGCGGAATGGTCGGTCAACGCGCCGAAAATGGCGAACCGCGGCATCCCGCCCATGATGGGTCCTGGCGGCAGCGGTGCGACCCAAGCTTCCTCGCTGTTCGCATCGATTGCCGCATGAGCTGACGCGCACGCGCGATCCATCCATGCCCGCGCCGCAGTCAGGGAAATAACCGCGCGCACGCCACTGTCGAGGCTCTCGAAATTCATGTCGAAGCCGCCAGGTGCAAACGCACCTTCGATAAACCACTCCACCGTCTGAGCCGCATGGGCCACCTGCTGGGCCACGGTAAAAAGGCCGTCTTTTGGCGCGAAGCCGGAATCGGATTCATCCAGGACCCTGGTAGAACGGTCGAAGAACTCCTTCATCGCGCCCACTTCGCCGTGCATGCCTTCTTTTGTCATAATTTATACCTCCAGAAATCATCATGGCGCAGCCGCCAGCGGTTTTCAAGCATGGCTGCCGCCTGGGACATATCGCGCGCGCCCCGCCGCAACGGCTTCGTGGTCATTCTCAGCCCTGATTCATCCAAAGCCTTGGAGGAGACGTGCGTAGGAGGATCGCGGAGTCAGGCTCCCCATCCTAATCCCTTCTAAATTCACTTATGGAAGATCGGGTGAAATTGCCGCTTGGCGAGCTAATGACGGCTCTCAGAAAAAAACTGCAATGAGGAGGATCGAAGGAAGACACTTGGGTGTACACTACCCTCTAGCCGAGTATCAAAATGGAAATCTGCGGCTAGGATCGGCACTGACTGGGAGGTCACGCGATGTTGAGAAAAATGGTTCGGTCCGGGCGGACGGCGTACGTGGCGGTGCTCTTGTTGTCGGCGGCCTCTTTGGGTATTAGCCAAGCCCAGACGACCACGGGCGAGGTGACTGGGCGAGTGGTTGATGCGAGCGAGGCCCTGGTTTCCGGGGCGGAAGTTACCGTCCGGCACGAGGAGACGGGATTGGAGCGGAGGGTCGCCTCGAACGCCGAGGGGTACTTTGCAGCGACGTTCTTGCCGCTGGGAACCTATTCGGTGACTGTCGCGGCACCGGGGTTCAAGATGCTAACCAGGTCCGGGCTGCGGATAGGTGGCGGACAGCGTATCCACTTGGCCCTTGCCATGGAGGTCGGCGCGGTGACCGATTCGGTGACGGTATCGGCGACCGCTCAGCAGGTAAACACCGAGGATGCGAAGCTCCGGCATGTCATCGACCAGAAACAGGCACAAAACCTTGCGCTGAACGGGCGAGTCCTGACGCACATGCTGGCGCTGATTCCCGGCGTAGCGATTACCGGCGACCTGAGCGCCTTCGACATCACCGGCAACCTTGGCAATTTCGCGGTGAACGGCTCGCGCACGGTCTACAACGCGGCGACAGTGGACGGCGGATTCAATCAGGACTCCGGAAACATGGCTTCCCAGTCGAATCTGGTGAGCCCGGACTTCGTGGAGGAAGTCTCTATTGTGACCTCCGGGTACACGGCCGAGTACGGGCGAAGTTCCGGGGTCCAGATCAACTTCGCAACGCGGAGCGGAACGAAGAACTTCCACGGAGTGCTGTACGAATTCTTCCGGAACGAGAAGATGGACGCGCGGAGCTTCTTCGCGCCCAGAAAGAACAAACTGCGGTACAACAACTTCGGTTGGACGCTCGGCGGGCCAGTGACCCTCCCCGGCAAATTCAACAGGTCGCGGGAGAAGCTGTTCTTCTTCGTGGGCCAGGAACATCGGAGGCGGACTACCGACCAGATTCAGTTTGCGACGACGCCGACAGGGGCAGAGCGGTCGGGTATCATCAACAGCCCGGTACAACTGACGTACCCATCTAACTTCCCCGTGGTTTCGCTGCGCGGGCAGCCGATCTCCGATCCTTCGCGGGCCACGCCCGGGAATTCCACCGGGCGTAACATCATTCCACAACAGTACATCACCGCCAACGGGCGCGCGGTGATGAAGATTTACGAAACGATGATCCCCCGGGCGGTCACTTACGTGGACCAGGCGGTCCCCAACAACACGGCGTTCCAGTTGCCGAACCCGGACACGCGGCGGGAAGATTTCGTGAAAGTCGACTACCTCCCGAGTGCGGCCCAACGCTTAACTTACACTTTGATGAACGGCGTCGGGACCAACGATACGCAATTCGTGTTTGGACCGTATCCGACCAAGGGATTCACGCGGCGCAATGTCGCCAGGACCCACCGCATCAACTGGACGCAGACGATCAGCCCCACGACGGTGAATCGGGTGGCGGCGCAGGTGAACCACCTCAACCTCCGTTGGCCGCCGCTCGGTGACTACGACCGGGCCGACCGGTATGGTCTGGCAATCAAGGAGTTGTACGGCAATGATATCCAGGAAATTGGCATTCCGAACATAACTATTCAGGGTTTTTCGGGCATTTCCGGCGCCGCGGGCGCCTGGCAGGCGCCGACGGCGGATTTTAGCGTCAGCGACGATTTGAACTACGTGCGCGGAAAGCACAATCTGAGGTTCGGTTTCCTGGCGGCGAGAAACCGAAAGAACGAAGCGGTGCTGGAGACCACGCGGTTGCTTACGGGCAACGTCGCGTTCTCGCAGGTCGGGAACACGGTCACCTCCGGCGACGCGCTCGCCGATGTGCTGCTTGGCAATTTCCGCTCTTGGCGCGAAGCGCAGTATCCGCAGATTGAGGGCGTACGGTACACGCAGGCGGAGGCGTATGTAAACGATACGTGGCGGGTGCTGCCGAACCTGAGCATGGACATCGGAGTGCGCTACACTTACACAATTCCCAACTATTCCGCCGCGGGCAACGTTTCGACATTCCTCGGCTCCGCCTTCGACCCGGCGAAAGCGCAGCAGGTGATCCCGTCGGGAGTGGGAGCCGGAAGCCTGCGGCCGGGTGTGGGTGATCCCTATAACGGCATTGTGATTCCGGGCAGCCAGTTCTACCAGGACTTCGAAAGGCGCTTCCCGCCGGCGTCGAGCCCGGAGATTCGGGCCCTGTTCCGCGGTCTGCCGCGCTCGATCTTCCCCAACATCAAGGTGCTGGCGCCGCGCTTCGGCTTCGCTTACGATCCCTGGCGCAATGGAAAGGTTTCTATCCGCGGCGGGGCCGGATTCTACACCGATGTGCTGCCAACCGGGTTTTTCCGCGAGATGGGCAGCAACCCGCCATTCGGCGTCGTGTCGGACGTCGTGGACGGACCGATCGACGACCCTGGGCGCGGGGCGGCCGGGGCCAAGTTTCCAGTGTCGATGCTGGCGATGGGGACGGACATCCAGCCTCCACTGACGCTGAAAGCTAACTTCGGCTTCCAGATTCAGTTGCCGACGGCCTCGGTGCTCGACGTAAGTTGGGTGACCTCCCAGGCGCGGCATAATTTACGTCGCGTGGACATTAATACCGTTCACCCCTCGGTGCAGTTCAACAACCGGACTGTCAATCTGAATGCGCTTCGGCGCTACCAGGGCTACGCCTCGATCAATTCCTACGAAAGCTCGGCGTCGTCGAACTATCACGGACTGCAGGTGGGCCTGACGCGGCGGTACTCGACGGGGGTCACCTACAGCTTGGCCTACACCTTCTCGAAAGCGCTGGACGACGGCTCGGCGCTGGGCATCGGCGTGGAAGACATCAACAACTATCGCGCCGAGCGGTCGTACTCGGATTTGGACCGGACACACGTGGTCACGATGAGCTACATTTACGAACTGCCTTTCTGGCGCTCCGGACAGCGCTGGTACGAGAAAGCCCTGGGCGAGTGGACCATCTCCGGGATCAACGTCTTCCAGTCGGGTCCCAGGGTCACGCCGTCGATCGTCACTCCCACGGGCTTCCGCAGACCCGATCGCGTTGGGGAATTGAAGTATCTCGACCCGCGGCAGGTGCAGACTCTTGTGGGCGGCGATGGACAGTCGCGCACGGGGAACTTCTGGTTCGATCCTGGACCCGGCGGGGCGTTTATAGCGCCGGCGCCGGACCGCTTCGGGAACAGCGCCCCGCGCATCATTCGCGGACCGGGACGCAACAATTGGAACATCGCGCTGATGAAAGACTTTCCAGTGTCTGGCGAGCGGGTGAAGCTGAAGTTCCGCGCCGAAACCTTCAACGTCTGGAACCATGCGCAGTTTAACAGCCCGAATCTAACAGCATCGGATCGAGCCTATGGAATCGTCAGCTCGAGCGCGGATGGGCGCAACGTGCAACTCGGCCTTAAGCTGGAGTGGTGAGCGGGCGCGGGCGCTCACGGTATCGTTCGCGCCTAAGCACGATCATAGCCGCACCGCAGCCTCATAGCGCCGGCAAAAGTACGTCATATCGCCGGCGAAGGCACGTCTGGCCATCGGCGATTTCACCGACTGCGCCCGGGCGGTCTGTTGTTTATTTTCCCAAGCTGCCGGTCGAGGCTGACCGCAAGATCCTAAACCCGGCGAAGCCGGAACCAAACAGACCAAACGCCAAACGTTGGAGCGTCCCCAAAAGCACACCAAAGGCCTATCAACATTGGCTCCGGCGCATACCTGGGAAGATTTCCTGGCAGAAAACGTGCAGAATCCAGATGTTGCGCTACTAAACGGTTCCGGCAATGGCCGCGCTCGTATGCCCGAGATGGCGGGCCTCGAGATGCTGAACCAGGACAAACGCCATGCCCGTATCCTGCGGCAGCGCGCGAAGCAGTTGAGTGTACGCTTCGAGTCCACCCGCGGAGGCGCCAATGCCCACGATGGGCGGAATGCTCTTTGGTTTGGGCGCCGTCGCCTTGCCGGCGTTGGACGCCCCGCGCCGAGCGGGCTTCGCCACGCTCTGGCGCGGCGCGACGGCAGGCTTGCCGCCCTTCTGCTTCGGAGAGTTTCCGGACCTAGGTTTCATCGGCATCCAAGCGGTTCGTCACCTGGCGCGGTCGACGGCTTCCTTTGTCACGGCGATTCGGAAACTCGGCGCGAGCGCCATCTCGGGTAGAGCCAAGCTTCGCGGGTCATCCGTCACCAGCCAGCTTTAACGTACGCTTCCCTGTTCGCCGAAGTCAACTGACGCCGCCGGTTGGTTCGGCTGGCCGAACGGTTCTAACGCCAGCCGAAACTCTTCAGGAGATAGGAAAGACGCCGGCCATCGGCGGCGTTCTCCTGAACCTGATTTGGCACGAAGTAGCGCGAGGCGAGCACTGTGAGGCGAAGAGCGCCTCCGGTCCGCCGGGCCTTGATCGGAATCGAAATATCGAAGTCGCCCACCGGGAGAGCGAGTTCCCCGACGGTTCGCCCGTCGCAGTCCACTCGAATGGATTGTCCCCTTAGCCAGCTCGCCCATTCCGGAAGTGATCCTCGAAGCATCAATTCCCCGCTGCCCGGCGGAAGCATGAAATGCGCTTGCGTCGTCGCCCACCCGTCGGAAAACCAGCCCTGCGAAGCGTGAATTCTGCCGCCGATCACCTGCGCGATCGAGCGTGCGAGAAACGTCTTGAATTTTTCGGAGGCGCCTCGCAGAATTCCAGGCGTGAATTCGTCAATGGCTTCGTACCAGATCTTCGAGTATGCGTCCAGACCGTAGACGACGTATCCGGGCGGCAACCAATCTCCTGTTTCACGCCGCAGAACCTCGCCGATCTCGGCTACACGCGTTGCGCCGCCGGCGAACGTCTTGGCGGTCCCGTACTCGCGAAGGCATCCCATGTATTCGGGGATGTACACCAACTCGTATCTCTTTCCGATCCGGATCAGCAGGTCCCAGTCCATCACATAATGCAACTTCTGATCCACCCAGCCGATTTCCTCCAGGACGGCGCGGCGGAAATACACGGTCTGCTGAAGAATGTAGTCGGAGAGATGAACAAGTTTCCAAAGATTGAACGGCTCCGTAACCGGGAACCGGCCCGTGACGTTGCCATCGTAGTCGAGCAGGTACCCTTCGCCGTAAACGGCTCCCGCCGCCGGGTTGGCTTCAAATGCACGCACTGCATGCGATATAGCTCCGGGAAGAATCGTGTCGTCTGAATTGAGCCACGAGACAACTTCGCCTTTGGCCATTTGAAAGCCTTTGTTGATGGCATCGGATTGACCCCGGTCCCGCTCGGAAACGAACTTCAGCCGGCTGGCGTATTCGCGGACGACCTGAGCGGTTTCATCCTTCGATCCGCCATCCATGACGATGTACTCGATGCGCGAATAGTCCTGGCTCAGGACGCTTTCGATAGTCGCCCGGATGAAGTGGCCCTGGTTAAAAGACGGCGTGACGACGGTGACGAGCGGATTGCGCATGCGGTGGAGGGAAACCGCTCCTCCGGAGTGAAGGAACAGCGGTTCCCTCATTATTGTTACACTAAAACTTTAGAGCCGGAGCGTCCGGCCATGATGTCGGCCGGCCGGCGTCTTCAAGGCGGAAGACCACTAAGGAGCCGGAATGAAACCGAACCTGGGATTTTTCGTATTTCTTGCCCTCATCGCCTCAACCGTTTCCGCAATAGCTCAGACCGACCTCGGAGGCTCGGTTGTAATGGGCTTCGACGATCCGTCCATCCAGTACGCCTCGAACGTCCTGAGAGATCCTATCAGCGAACTGCAACGGAAACTCGACCGCGGCGAAGCGAAGCTGCGGTTCGATAAAGAACGCGGCTACCTGCCTTCCGTTCTGGAACTTCTGAACGTTCCGGTCTCCTCGCAGGCTCTGGTGTTTTCAAAAACCAGCTTTCAGCTTCAGCGAATCACGCCGCAGACGCCGCGCGCCATCTACTTCAACGACCAGGTCTATGTTGGATACGTCGTCGACGGAGATGTCGTCGAGGCGTCGGCCGTGGACCCCGAAAAAGGCGCGATTTTTTACACGCTCGACCAGACCCGCAGGACGACTCCGCGCTTCGTGCGCCGTGACGAATGCCTCCAGTGCCACGCGTCTCCGAAGACCTTGGGCGTGCCGGGCCACATGGTGCGCTCCGTATACACCGCGACCGACGGCTACCCGATTTTCCAGGCCGGGGGCTTCGTCACCGACCATCGTTCTCCCATGAAGGAGCGGTGGGGAGGATGGTACGTGACCGGAACTCACGGCGCGGACCTGCACATGGGCAACGTCTTCCTGCGAGGCGATAATCCGGATAACCTCGACCTGAAGGCGGGTGCGAACGTGACTGACCTTGCGAGCCGATTCGACACGGACCGCTTCCTCTCACCCCACAGCGACATTGTGGCGCTGATGACCCTCGAACACCAGACGCGCATGCACAACCTGATCACGCGCGTCAGCTACGAAGCGCGAACCGCGATGGAGCAGCAGGTGTCCATGAACCGCGCGCTTAAGCGGCCGGACAGCGAATGGTCCGATTCCACGCGGCGGCGCGTTTACGGGCCGTCGGAAGTGCTGCTCCAGTACATGCTCTTCAGGGATGAAGCCCCGCTCACCGCGCCGGTCAAGGGCACCTCGGCCTTCACCGGAGAGTTCTCGAAGCATGGCCCGAGGGATCGCAAAGGGCGCTCGCTGCGGGACCTTGATCTGACCAGACGTCTTCTTCGTTATCCGTGCAGCTACCTGATTTACTCGGAGGCGTACGACGCACTTCCGAAAGAGTTGTCAGAGTACCTCAACCGGCGGCTGTGGGAAGTGCTGTCGGGGGCCGATACCGGAAAGGTTTACGGGACGCTCACAACAGCCGAGCGGCGGGATATCGCGGAGATTCTTCGCGACACAAAGCCCGCATTCGCCGCCTACTGGGACTCAAGAACGCCGCCCCGCGCCCGCTGAAATCGCTTACGCGCGCAGGGCTGCGGGGATTCTCTCAAAATGCACCGCTCCCTCCCCGGCATGAACCGGCTGTGTGGTTGCGAGCACGCAAAATGTGGGCAGGCAGAGAGGTCTCTAAGCCCGGCCTGAACTCCGCAACTGCCCCCCTGACGCGTCATCAATCATGACGCCCGGTTATCACCAACCGGGTATCGCTTGGACCCAGCCGGCGCGAACCCGCGTGGAGCGGGCGCATGCGGGGTGAGGGCGTCCCGCGCGATCCACGCGGACCACGCTGCCACCCGGAGCCAGCGCGCATCGCTGAGTTCATGGAATACCCGCTTGCTATGATTAAGGCATTGGAACATAAGCCGCGCCATCGCCACAAAGGTCCCTCAGGTGCCTCGGTTTCACGGCATGATACTCTACCGGTCGTGAGAGCCCTGCTGCTCGTTTTTCTTCCCTTTTCGCTTGCCACCGCCGCCGACGCGGGCTCTGACTATTTCGAAACGAAGATCCGTCCGTTGCTCGCGGCTCAATGCGCCGGATGCCATTCGTCCAAACTCGCTTCGCCGATGGCGGGCTTGCGCCTGGATGATCCGGCTTCGTTGCGCGCCATGGTGACGCCCAGGAATGCGAATGCCAGCCGTTTGATCCAGGCGGTGCGCTATGAGACGAAGGGCATGCCGCCCGCGGGGCGCTTGCCGCAAGCTGAGGTCGACGCGCTGGTGCGATGGGTGGAGATGGGCGCGCCGGTGCCGGAGGCGAATGCCGCGGCGCCGCGTTCGGCGGCCGCCAAGGCAAAGGCGGCGAAGGAGCACTGGGCCTGGCAGCCGTTGACGCCGGGCGCCGGCTCGATTGACGATCAGATCGCGGCCCGCCTGGGGATGGAAGGCTTGTCGATGTCGGCAGCCGCCGATCATCGGACGTTGATCCGCCGCTTGAGCTACGATCTGGTGGGCCTGCCACCGAAGCCCGGCGACGACCGCATGACGGTTCCACAGGCGGTGGAAAACTATCTTGCGTCGCCCCACTTTGGGGAGCGCTGGGCGCGCTATTGGATGGATGTGGCCCGATATGCGGACACGGGATTTCTGGGCCGCGCGTTTCTGATCCCGTTCCGCTATCGCGACTGGCTGATCGACGCCATCAATCGCGATCTTCCTTATGACCGCTTCGTCGCGTTTCAGCTGGCTGCCGACCAGATGCCGGACGCTGCCAAAGCGGATCACGCGGCGCTGGGGTTCCTTTCGCTCGGCGCGAATCCGAATCGCCCAGAGGATCTGCCGGATGTGGCCGACGACCGGATCGACGTAGTCACGCGCGGCTTGCTGGGGCTAACGGTGACTTGCGCGCGTTGCCACGATCACAAGTACGACCCGATCCCGACGCGCGACTACTACGCGCTTTATGGGATTTTTGCCAATACCCGTTACGCGCAGCCGGTCCACATAAGCCCGTTGCCGCCTTTCTATGAGAAGCGGGCGGAGCTACGGCGGCAGATCCGGCGCGCCTACATCCTGGAACGCCTGGAAGAGCTGCGCGCGGAGTTCCGCGAGCCGAAGGAAGCGCGCCGCTACCTCGAAGCGCTGTGGAAGGGGCGGCACTTGAGCGGATCGGCGCTGGAGAGCCTGGCGCGGGAAAAGAACCTGAACACGCTGGTGGTGCAGCGTTGGGCCGCCCGGTTGGCGCAGCGGGCCGATTGGCGCGAGGCGCGGGAGAGCCCGGTGGAGATGTATCTGGCAAAGCTGACCGCACCGCCGGATGACGATTGGCGTTCGTTGCTGCGGGGTCCGTCGGCGCCGCCTGAAGTGCCCGAGGAGGACTTCGCTTCGATCCAGACCGAGGGCGACGCCAACACCACGCGCGACTTGCAGTGGCAGTTCGAGGAAGTACTGAACGACGCGACGTATCGCGGGGCGACTGGTGTGATAGCCGGGGCGCATGACCGCGCCACGATCAAGCCTGCTCACGTGTTCGTGCGTGGTAATCAGAACGATCTGGGAGAGCCCGTGGGACGCTGTTTCCCGACGGTGCTGGCCAAGGAGAAGTGTTTCACGCCGTCGGGCACGGGCCGGCTGGACCTGGCACGTGCGATCGCCTTGCCGGAAAATCCCATTGCGGCGCGGGTGGCGGTGAATCGCGTTTGGCAGCATTTGTTCGGTGAAGGACTGGTTCGGACGCCGAGCGACTTTGGCGTCCGCGGCGACCTGCCGACGCATCCGGAGCTATTGGACGCGCTCGCCGCGGAATTCATGCAGGATGGCTGGTCGACCAAGCGCCTGATCCGGCGGATCGTGTTGTCACGCGCGTACCAGCAAGCCAGCGGCGATCGCGCGGAGGCGCGCGCGAAAGATCCGGAGAATAAGCTGCTGTGGCACATGAACCGCCGGCGGCTGGACTTCGAGGCGCTGCGCGACGGAATGTTGGCCGTGGCCGGGCGCTTGGATCCGAAGATCGGCGGGCAGCCGGTGTCGATCGATACGATGCCGGCCGATCCGCGGCGCACTCTCTACACCATCGTCGAGCGGGAGAAACCCTTGCCTTTGCTGAAGACCTTCGACGTAGCGGATCCGGAACAGCATTCGCCGCAGCGTTATCAGACAACGGTGCCGCAGCAGGGGTTGTTCTTGTTGAACAGTCCGTTTGTCGGGGAAATGGCGCGGGCGTTGGCCCTGCGTTCGGCGAGCGTGGACGAGTTGTACCGGCATGCGTTCGGACGCAAGCCCTCGCCGGTGGAAGCAAACCGCGCGATGGCGTTTTGGGAGCGCGCGGGCGCGGTGGCCGCGGTGACCGGCGGCGCCTGGCGGTATGGTACGGCGGCGTTCGATCCGTCCACCGGGCAGGTGGATGGATTCACGCCATTCCGCTACTTCACGGGCCGCAGTTGGCAGAACGCTTCGGCGGGCGTGGATCCTGAGACGGGCGTCGCGCGCCTGACCGCGACCGGCGGCGCGCCGGGCGACGATCTGCGTGCGGTAGCGGCGCGGCGCTGGATTGCGCCGGCGGATGCGATCCTCGAGATCAAGGGGCGTCTGGTGCACAACGTTGGTGCGTTGCAGCTTCGCTTCAAGCTCAGCAACGGCATTCGCGGCTGGGTGGTGTCGAGCCGGCAGGGCAAACTGGGCCGTTGGCGGATCGAAGCGCCGCCACCGCCGAAGGATCACTTGAGCTATCAGGCGAACCCCGGCGTTGATACGAATCTGACGGCGATCGAGGTGAAGGCCGGCGAGAGGCTCGACTTCATTGTCGATTCGATCGACGACTACGAGGCCGATGGCTTTTCGTGGGCGCCGGTGTTGAAAGCCGCCGATGGGCGGACGTGGGACGCGCGCCAGGATTTCGACGGACCGCCGTTTCCCCGGCTGAACGGGCGCGAGCAGTTGGCGCAAGTGCTGTTGTTGAGCAACGAATTTGCTTTCCTGGATTGAGGATGAACACGATGATCTCAAGACGCGAATGGTGGCGGCGGATTGGCGCCGGCATGGGGCAAATGGGCCTGGTGGGAGTGATGCAGCAGGCGCTGGGCGCAAATCCGCTCGCGCCGCGGAGGCCGCCTCTCAGCGCGAAGGTGAAGCGCGTGATCCATATCTTTTGCAACGGCGGGCCGTCGCACGTGGATACGTTCGATCCGAAGCCGGCGTTGACGAAGTATGCCGGCCAGCCGTTGCCGACGCACCTGCGGACGGAGCGGCGCACGGGCGCGGCGATGCCCTCACCGTTCGCCTTTAAGCGGTTCGGCAAGAGCGGACTCGAGATCAGCGAGGTCTTCTCCAAGGTCGGGGCGCACGCCGATGATCTGTGCGTGATCCGCTCCATGCATACCGAGGTTCCGAACCACGAACCGTCACTGATGATGATGAACTGCGGCGCCACGCAGCAGAGCCGGCCGAGTTTCGGCTCGTGGGTTGTCTACGGCTTGGGTTCAGAGAATCAGAATCTGCCGGGATTCATTGCGTTGTGTCCGGGCGGGCTGCCGATTCGGGGGGCGCGGAATTGGAAATCGGCGTTCCTGCCGGGTGCGTATCAGGGGACGCATATCGATACGCGCGAAACGGAACTCGACAAACTCGTGGCCAACGTACAGAACCGCTTGACCGCGCGTGAGGATCAGGAACGTCAACTGGCGCTGCTGGCGGCGATGAACAAGGAGTACGCGGAGCAGCGGGCCGAGGATCAGGCGCTGGAGGCGCGGGTGCAATCGTTCGAGTTGGCGTTCCGCATGCAACTCGAGGCAGAGAATGTTTTTGACTTGTCCAAGGAGCCCGCGTCCATCCGCGAACCGTACGGCGATACGCTGCACGGACGGCAACTGCTGATGGCGCGGCGGCTGCTTGAAAAAGGAGTGCGCGTGGTGCAGGTGTGGCATGGCGCGGGCCAGCCTTGGGACACGCATGACGACATCGCCAAGCGCGTGCGGAACCTGGCGGGCGAGAGCGATCAGCCGATCGCGGCGCTGCTGACGGATTTGAAGCAGCGCGGTATGTTCGACGATACGTTGGTCTTGTGGGGCGGCGAGTTTGGGCGCACGCCGGTGGTGGAGTTGCCCGCGTTCGGATCGAACAACGGTACGGCTGGACGGGATCACAATTCGTATGGCTTTTCGGTTTGGCTGGCTGGGGGCGGCGTGAAGGGCGGGACGGTCCACGGGGCGACGGATGAGTTCGGGTTCCGCGCCGAGGTGGACCGCGTGCACGTACACGACCTGCACGCAACGATGCTGCACCTGCTGGGCTTCGACCACGAACGGTTCACCTTCCGGTATGCGGGGCGCGACTTCCGGTTGACCGATGTGCACGGACAGGTTGTCAGGAACGTGTTGGCGTAGGCGGCGCGTAAAGCGGCGGCAAAACGCTATTGATGTGCGGGATCTCCTGCTGCGTTGGTTCAGCCTGAACTATACGCTTCCGAGCCCCAGTGATCGGACCAATTCGGTTTAGCACCATATGCTGAGCTCAACTGCCAACTGCGAAGGGAACCGCGATGCTTTTGGCGCGGCCAGGCAGGTAGGACGGGCGACCGAGCCCCAGTCTCCGGTCTGCTTGACGACAAGTCGCTGCCGATTCTCCCGCTTGCGGCTAGAATACGGGAATCATGAACTCTCTCCACGTCAGGAAGGCGACGTCCGGTGACGCTGCAGGAATAGTGAAAGTCCTTGAAACCGTGGCTTCGGAACGCGTTTACTCCGCAATCGACGTGGTGTGGTCGGTCGGGCAGGAGGCCCGCTACCTCGATTCGATTTCTCAACGGGAAGCGTTCCACGTTGCCATCGATGACTTCCAACGGATCGTCGGCTTTCAGAGCCTCGACCTGTGGTCGTCGCTGCTGCCGTCAATGGCCCACGTTGGTCAAGTCGGGACCTTTCTCGTGCCGGAATGGCGGAGGCGGGGCGTTGGCCATCAGTTGTGGAACGTGACAGAGTTATTCGCGCGTCAGCAGGCGTATCAGAAGCTCGCGATTCAGGTCCGGGCCAAGAACACCGGAGCCCAGATGTTTTATCGAGGGCTCGGGTTCACCGAGTGCGGAAGGTTGACCCGGCAAGTGATCATTGACGGCGTCGAGGATGACGAACTGCTGATGGAGTATTTCCTCTGATCGATCCAGCACGATAGATCCACCCTGAGGGCGCAGCGTTTACCGATAGCCGCCGGTAGCCTTCCAGCGGGTTCTTCAGATGGAAGCCAGACTCCGGTTAGAGTTCCCCAAACTTCTTCTCCATGTACGCGATCCGCTCCTGCTCGACGGAATGGCTGCCTGGCCCTTCTGCCGGAATGCAGACGCCCGTTCTCGAAGAACTCCTTCTGCCAGCGGAGAAGACCGTGCGCTGCAAACCCAGCTCATCGCAGAGCTTCGAGATGGGCTCCTTGTTCAGCAAATGCCGCCTCAGAATGGCGACTTTATCTTCCGGCGTGTAGTGCTTCCGTTGCTTCTTCATGCGTTTTCTCCATTACCTTACCGGGAGAACGTCTTCTCCATTTCCAGACTGAACCGGAACAGTTTCAAAACGAAATTCCACCAGCAGCGCAATATTTATCTTGACATGTTTGTCACTTCGTACTAACGTATTAGTATGAAGTCGTCAAGCACAACACTCACCGCCCAGGAACTCGAGATCATGAAGGTCGTGTGGCGCCTGGAGAAGGCGACCGTACGCGCCGTATATGAAGTGTTACTCGAGCGCCGAAGGATTGCTTACACAACCGTCATGACGATGATGAAGATCCTCGAAAAAAAGAAATATCTGTCCAAGACCCAGGATGAGAAGGCTTATGTCTATACCCCCTCGGTCCCGAGAAACCAGGTCATCAGGGGCATGGTGCGCGAATTTGTCGATCGTGTTTTTAACGGCGCTGCCGAACTGCTGGTCGCTCACCTCGTGGAAGACAGGAAACTGTCGGAGAAGGACCTGCGCGAGATCACGCGTATGATTCACGCCAACTCCGAAGGGAGCAAGGAATGAACTACGCCTTGTGGATACAAAACCTGGGACTGTACTGCGGTCAGGTCGCGATTGTCGCGCTGGCAGGGACCTTGGCCGTAGCCGCTTTCCGCATGCGCGCTCCCGGGCCTCGCCTGCTGTACTGGCAGATTGTTCTCACCGCCTGTCTGATTCTCCCTGGGATACAACCCTGGAGGGAAGCGGCTGCGGGGAGCGATGAAGTGCAGGCCGAAATACGCGCGGGACGGATTGCGCAGTCTTCCTCACAGGGCGAGCCGGTCTCGCCTGAAAAGGCTGCGGCGATTGTCATCGCCGGCGGCATTGCGCTGCGGCTGACATGGATCATGGCGGGGCTTGTGAAACTCCGGTCCCTGAGGAAAACGGCAAGGCTTGTCGATCCGCCCCTCCCGACAATTGAAGAGATGCGCCGGAAAACGGGTGTTCGCGCGCCCGCGTTTCTCTCCTCCAGGATCTCGAGTCCCGTCGCGCTGGGTGTTTTCCGGCCGGCCGTACTGCTGCCGGAACGCTTTCTCACCATGACCGTGGAAGGGCAGCGCGCGGTGGCGTGCCATGAGTTGCTGCACATCCGGCGGCGGGATACGGCCGTTGTCGTCCTTGAAGAATTCGTTCGCGCCGTCCTTTGGTTCCATCCCGCCGTGTGGTGGATTCTGAGCCAGATTCATTTGACGCGCGAACAAGCCGTGGACCGCGAAGCGGTACGGCTCACGGAGTCGCGGGAGAGCTATCTCGCCGCGTTGCTGTCCATGGCGGAAGCGAAGATGCAGCTCGACCTCGCGCCCGCGCCGTTATTTCTGAGAAAACGCCATCTCGCGCAAAGAGTGGCTTCCATCCTGAAAGAGGTAACTATGTCAAAACTTCACTTGATCCGGTCCATGGCCGCGATGCTCGGTTTGGTTCTAGCCGCCGGCCTCGTCGCCGTATTCGTCTTTCCCTTGCAGGCGCCGGCGCAGGAGGGCGAGAGTCCGCGCGTCCTTCACAAGGCGCCCGTCGTCTACCCGCCCGAAGCGAAACAGAAGCGCATCGAGGGCACCGTGGTGATGGAACTGTCGCTCGACGCCAAAGGAAACGTCACGGACGCCCGGGCGATCAGCGGGCCGGAGGAGTTGCGCGGCGCCGCGCTGCGATCCGCGCTCGATTCCCACTACGCGAACGATTCGGAAGCGCCGCGGAAAGCAACTGCGACCGTCGAATTCCGTCTTGGCGAACAAGCCGAAGCCGTGGACCGGGGCGCGAGTCCCCCGAAGGACCTCGGCCGCGTGCAACGGATTCAGATCGAGGGCGTAACGGGCGGCGCGCAGGAAATGCTTCAGAGCCGCATTCCCGTCCGGGTCGGCGACCTGCTCAGCGCCGACATGCAAAACCGGACTCGTGAGGCCGTGCGCGAAGTGGACGAACACCTGGCCGTCTCGTTCAGCATGTCGGAGGGCGGATCGGTAGTGCGGATCGGCTTCGCCGAAATAGCCGGCCCCCTGGACCCGATCCGCGTCGGAGGTAACAGGCAGGCCGCCAAGGTTCTCACGAGAGTCAGGCCACTATATCCTCCCGAAGCCAAGCAGGCACGTGTTCAGGGTACGGTCAGACTGGCGGTCGTGATTGCGAAGGAGGGCACGGCAAAGGAATTGACCGTCGTAAGCGGAGACGATCTGCTTGTGGCTTCGGCACTCGAAGCGGTAAAGCAGTGGGTCTGGCTGCCGACCCACCTCAATGGCAACCCCGTCGAAGTTCTGACGCATGTCGATATCAACTACACGCTCGCGAAGTAGAGTAGACGCACAATGTTAGTGCGGCGGACGCGATACAGCCATCCGCCGCACAATTTCCCGGCGTTGCCCAGCCCCCCTCTCTCACTTTCAATTACTGATTCCGGCGGCTCGCCGATGTTTCCGGCCGGGAGTGTGTTTGCCGTGAGTCGCACCGACGGCACGCTGAGACAAACAATCCACCGGGCGGACGTTGTTGGAAGTTCACTTGCCGAATGCATGTCTCAGGCGTGCTCATCGCCGGCCCACCTCGACATTGAGGCGATCGCCCGTGACAGCCGAGCCAAAGGTCTCGAAGCACTCCAGAAGCATGCGTTGGGGGGAGTGGGACCGCCTTACCAGAAGCTGATATCGAGCCCGCCTCAAAGGTATGTGCCGGGACTTCTGAAGTCTAGTCTCAGAACTCCTATGGCAGAGCCACAAGTAGTTCAGAATGATCCGTGTTTTCAGAGGCTTGGCCCGTGAGGTACGTTAAGAAATCTCGGTTAAGATTCGTTGGCTCTTAGCCGGGAGCCGATCACACTGGACGCCA
>SXGS01282726.1_pt1 | contig 18846 bp, 18 predicted proteins | sample 3174681 | NCBI WGS metagenome assembly SXGS01 (sample SAMN11356861, study PRJNA531348) | freshwater metagenome | isolation source: freshwater sample F1-80 | place: China: Fuxian Lake, Yuxi | collected 2017-12-25 | reverse complement strand
GTACAAAGGTGCACTTGATGATGCGGCGATGGCAGAGGATGTCCAGGTTCGTTATGTGGAACTGGCTGTGGACGCGGCATTAAAGGGAACGGTGCCGGAGATTCAGCAGACTGCACCCCGTGGCTGCGCCGTTCGGTACCCCAGAGAGAAGCGGGGCCGGAAATCGCGGTGAGTTCTGGCGGCGGCGTGGACGGTGGCAGGGGACGGTGGCAGGGGACGGCGGCGCGCTGACTTTTCTGTTGAGAGCCTCGAACAGCCTGAAATGGGAAGGAACCCAGAAGCATGAAGCGACTTGGCGGAAGTACAGCCTTCCTGACCGGTGCGGCTTCCGGCATTGGTCGGGAGCTGGCGGTTCAGCTGGCCGAGTGCGGTTGTCACCTGTTTCTGGTCGACATTGACGGCGGCGGACTGGAGTCGCTGCAGAGCGAGCTGCGCGGCCGCCCGGTGAATGTGTGGACTGCGGTCTGTGATCTGGCTGATTCCGCATCGATTTCGGCCGTTGTGGCACACGCCCTGCAGGTAACCGGCCGGATCGATCTTTTGGTGAACAATGCCGGCGTCGCCTACTATGGTCCGACGGACCGCATGACGCAGCAGCAGTGGAACTGGCTCCTGGGGATCAATCTGCTGGCACCGGTGCAGATTACGCAGGCGCTGCTGCCCTCATTACTGCAGAGTCCGGATGCACACATCGTCAACATGTGCAGTATTTCGGGGCTGGTGGCTGGTGGCCGCTTTGCGGCGTACCACACGAGTAAATTCGGACTTGTGGGATTCACGGAAGCGTTGCGGGCGGAGTATGGCCGCCGGGGGCTCGGTGTTACGGCGATCTGTCCCGGGCCCGTGACGACGAATCTGTATTCGTCAGCGGCCTCGGGGCGCAGTGATCGCGCCGTCCCTGTACCGCCGCGCTGGCTCTGCACGACTCCTCAGCGAGTCGCTGCCGTGACGATCCGGGCGATTCAGAGTAACCGTCGGCAGGTGTTGATCACGCCCCTGGCGCATGGCCTGTTTCTGCTGAAGCGATTCTTTCCCGGACTGATTGACTTTGTTAATCAGTTCAGCCGCAGAGGCCGACGCAAGTCAGCCGGTGTCAGCGCGAACGGGTCAGAACGGCTGAATCCGATCGAAACAGCAACTTCGGGTGGAGCAGATTCCGCGGCCAGCACCCGCTCCCGCCGGGCCGCCTGAACCGGCAGGTCTGGCTCAGGGCAGCTTCGGAACCGTGATCTCGCAGCAGGGGTGTGTTATTGCGCGCTGCGAATATCCGGCCGAAGTTTTTGTGCTTCGCGGAGGTAGACGTGTTCGATCTGCTGGGGGCTGCGGTCGGAATTGATATGCAGCAGCACGCGGATGCATCGTGGCATCGAGCCGGGAACCGGAATTTCGCGGGCACACAGCAGCGGCACCTGGTTCATTCCCAGTTCACGTGCGGCTTCTGCCGGAAACGCCGAATTCAGGTCGTCCGTAGTTGTGAAGACCGCGGAGATCACATCGTCGAAGCTCGAGATACCATTTCTTCGCAGAAGCTCGGACATGAGTTCCCGAGCTGCCTCGCGGATCAGCGCCGGTTCATCCGCCGTGACGCACGTTGCTCCGCGAACTCCTCGGACCCCCATCAGGCATCGCTCCCGTCAGTCTGTGATTACGGAAAATTCTTTCGGGCAGCTCATGCGATCCATCCCGTCGCCTCGTCGCCCGCCAGGATTCTCAACAATTGGCGTCGGTCTGCAAGTAATGTGCTGGTCTGCGGGATCAAATCAGTCGGAATTTCGCGCCAGCTTCAGGGAGCCCGCGGGTCGACTTCATGTTGCGAAGGCAAGGGAAATGCCGGAGCGCGTCGCACGGAACCGAAGTCGCTTCGAAACGCCCGCAACACCCCATTTTTCCTGACCGTAATGACCGGATCAGGAGCCTGGGAAAGCCGAAGGCGGTTTGAAGGAATGACTGATTCGCCAGATTGCATGCAACCGAAACGTCAGAGTGAGATTCTGGCATCACCTCGATTCTGGCTGGGAGGCCGAAACATGATCACGACGGATCATTCGGAGAATAAAGCGCGCCGCAGGTGCTCGCTGTTGCGCGTGATGGCGGCCGCGTTGGCGATCGTTAACCTGCAGCATCAGGCCAGCGCTGGTGACTCATTCGGCGGCTATTCAGCCAAATGCACACCAGGCGTGGGCTGCTCGGATCAGCCGGGCGTCAGCCCCTCGGACTCGATCTACTCGCCGACGGAGAATCCGATTCAGAGCGAGTCGGCACCATTTGTCCAGTCGCCGGCTGCAACGCCGTCCGTCTTTTCGGGCGGGATCGAAGGAACCCTGGCGGGGCAGAGTTACGCTCCGGGTTACATCGACTGGGCGATGCCACGCACGCTGTTCCGACTGCGATTCGACGCCGGATTTGACAACAATCGTCCTGACCGCGCGGAGTTCTTCTACGCCCAGTGCGGGTGTAATCCGGGAGGCCCTGGTCCCGGAAATCCAGCGGCAGGGGGCGGCGCAGCCCGTGTCAACGGCAGCGTCGACTACCAGGATATTCGCGGATATCTGGAAATCGCCAGCAGCGAACGGTTTTCGGTGTTTGGCGAAGTGCCGGTGCGTTTTCTGCAGGGCGCCGGCGCCGGACAGGGCACACTGCCGGGGGGTGATGAAGCCGGAATCAGCGACCTTGAGGCGGGATTCAAGTATGCATTGTCCACGGATCCGTCCGGCTTCCTGACGTTTCAGTTCAAGACGTATATTCCCACGGGGAATGCCAGCCAAGGGCTGGGGACGGATCACGTCAGTCTTGAGCCGGGGCTGTTGTTCCAGAGCCAGCTCAGCGAAAATGTCACACTGTTCAGTGAACTGCGTGACTGGATTCCGGTCAGCGGCAGCACTTTCGATGGCGAAGACTATTCGGGCAACGTGCTTCGCTACGGTCTGGGTCTGGGCGTGACAACTTACGAGAACTCCAGCATTCGAGTTACTCCGATTGTGGAAGCCGTCGGCTGGTCCGTGCTGGACGGTCAGGTGCTCAACACAGACAATCTGGCCGCCGGCGCTGCGGCAGTCGAGAGTGCACGCACCACGATCGTGAACGGTAAGCTGGGGCTGCGAACGACGTTCAAGAGCAACAACAGCTCGCTGTACCTCGGATACGGTCATGCCCTGACCGGTCAGCGCTGGTACGAGGACATTTTTCGCCTCGAATATATGATTCTGCTGTAAGCGGTCTGAGCCGGACTGCCACAGGGTGTGCGGTTCGGAGGCGAGTCAGAATTCAGAACCAGTCAGCCCATCCGCTCAGCCAGGCGGATGGGCTGTCTGCATTTGTCACCGGTAAAATTCGGGAATTCATGCGCCGCCGCGGACAGACTGCGCCCGACCACCGGGCCAGCCCCGGGCACCGTGGGACTCGCTTGGCTGAGTGCGGTCGAGACTGTAAGCTCCGCGACTTGTCGTCCGCCAGCCTGGTAAGATCGATCGAACAGCAGGGGTGGTTCGGACAGGAATTTCTGGTTTCTTTCGCGGGACAAGTCAACGGGACAGGTCAGAATGACACAGAAACGATTTCCCCAGGGCATCATGGCCACCTGCTGTATCCCGTGGGACGACAGCGGGCGGTTTGCCGAGGCGATTTTCCGCCGTGGGGTAAAGACGGCGCTGCGTGGCACGAAGCATCTGTATGTGTTCGGGACGGCTGGTGAAGGTTACGCCGTCACGGATCAGCAGTTCGACTCCATCGTGAAGGCGTTCTCGGAAGAGATGCGCGGTGGCGGAGCCGAACCGATGGTTGGGGTCATCCATCTGTCGCTGGCCACCATGCTGGAACGGATTCGCCGCTGCCGCGATCTGGGTGTGCGACAGTTTCAGGTTTCCCTGCCGAGCTGGGGCGCGCTGAGCGAAGCAGAAATGCTGGGGTTTTTCGACCGAATCTGCAGCGGGTTTCCCGACTGCCAGTTCATGCATTACAACCTGCCGCGCGCCAAGCGGATGGTGACGGGCAGGGAGTACGGTCGGCTCGCCGGACTGCACCCCAATCTGGTGGCCAGCAAGAATTGTGGTGACTCGCTGTCGCACCTGCAGAGCCTGCTGGAACACGCGCCGCAGCTGCAGCACTTCCTTTCGGAATCCGGTTACATTTACGGGTCGCTGTTCGGTGAGTGCAGTATCCTCGCCTCGTTCATCATGAACTGGCCGCAGCTGCACGCACTGCTGGACGCCGGCAGAAGGCGCGATATCGCCGGAATGGTGTCCATTCAGCGTGAGATCAATATCGTCGTGCAGACGTTGTTTGAAGCCGTTCCGGATAACCGGATTGATGGCAGCTACGACAAGCTCTTCGAAAAGATGTACGATGCAGAAATGCCCCTGCGGCTGCTGCCTCCCTATGTCGGATCCTCGGATGAGGAGTTCCGCACGTTTGTCCGGCTGCTGCAGGAGCGTCTGCCGAAGTGGGTGCCGGTCCCAGAAACACATCATGCCTGAGAGAACCCGATGAGCGATATTCGCGAACTCTCCGCGGTGGATGTGCACGGTCATTACGGCACGTACATCCGTGCGGGACATGGCAGTTTCAGTGATACTCTGTGCTGCGGTGATGCGGCCGAGGTCGTCCGCCGCGCCACCGCGGTCAATATCGCATTGACGATTGTGTCACCGCTGACGGCGATCCTGCCGCGGCTGAAAGGTGACGCCGTGGCCGGCAACATCGAAGCCGCCCGCATTGTGGCGCAGACGCCTGGCCTGCGCCAGTACGTCGTGATCGATCCCGGACGGGAGGAAACCTACCGGCAGGCAGAACAGATGCTGGCTCAGCCGCAGTGTGTGGGCATCAAGATTCATCCGGAAGAACATGGCTATCCGATCCGCGAGCATGGCGCGGCGATCTTTGAGTTTGCGGCGCGGCATCGTGCGATTGTGCTGACTCACAGCAGTGAGCAGAACAGCGAAGCGCACGAGTTCGTCCCGTGGCTCAACCGCTTTCCGGAAGTGCGGCTGATCCTGGCCCATATCGGCTGCGGCTGGGATGGTGATGTGACGCATCAGGTGCGTGCCATTCAGAAGACGGTCCATGGCAACGTCTTCGCCGACACATCCAGCTCGCGTTCTGTATTCCCGCGTCTGATTGAATGGGCCGTCAGGGAAGTCGGGGCCGAGCGCGTGCTCTTCGGCACCGACACTCCCCTGTATCACACCGCGATGCAGCGTGCCCGTGTGGATCATGCGGACCTGAGTGAGGCGGAGAAGCGACTGGTGCTGCGCGACAACGCAGTTCGGCTGTTCGGCCTGGCGGGCCTCTGACTGGAAGCACACCATGGATCCCGCCGATTATTTTGTGATCGCTGCATACGCTGTCAGCATGCTGGTCATCGGCTGGTATTATTCGCTGGGGCTGAAGACATCGGACGATTACCTGCTGGGCGGCAGGACGATGAACCCCTGGATGGTGGGGTTGTCCCTGTTTGCAACTCTGACCAGCACTTTGTCGTACCTGGCCTACCCCGGCGAGGTCGTCAAATATGGTCCGATGATGCTGGCCTCGCTCACCGGCTACCCTCTCGCGTTTCTGCTTGTTGGCTGGTGGCTGATCCCGGCAATCATGCGGGTCGAGAATGTCACCAGCGGGTACGAGCTGCTGGAGCTGCGACTGGGGCTGATCGGTCGACTGATGGGAGCCGGCATGTTTGTGCTGCTCCGCACGGCCTGGATGGCATCGATCCTGTACGCGACATCCGACAAGGTGGTGGTGCCGCTGTTCGGACTCGAAGAACTTTCCTGGAGGCCCCCTGGCGGCTGGGGGCCGTGGGTTTCGGTGGCACTGGGGCTGCTGACGGTGATCTATACCTCGCAGGGGGGGATGAAGGCCGTCGTGGTCACCGACGCCCTGCAGTCGCTGATCATGTGTGCGGGCGCGGTAATAACGATTGCTGTCGTCACAGTCGCTGTGGGCGGGTTCGACTGGTTCCCGCGGAAGTGGGCACCACACTGGCAGGAGCCGATCTTCTGGTTCCGGACCGATGTGCGGGTCACATTCATGGGAGCGTTGCTGAACATGCTGGTGTGGATGGTCTGCACCGCGGGGTCGGATCAGATGGCGGTTCAGCGTTATTTGTCCACCCGCGATGTCAAGTCGGCCCGGTCGTCGTTCGGCGTCCACATTTTCGCCGAGATTCTGATGGGATGTCTGCTGGCCTGCGTGGGGCTGGCCGTGCTGGCCTACTACACAAAGTTTCCCGGCCGGTTTGGTGAGGGAGCCGACCTGATCCAGACCGCGGATCGGATGTTTCCCGAGTTTGTGGTGCATGTGCTGCCCGCCGGGCTGTCGGGGATCGTTGTGGCGGCCATGCTGTCGGCGGCGATGTCCAGTCTTTCCTCCGGAATGAACTCGGCCAGCGCTGTCATCAGCACCGACTTCATCGGGCGGTTTTCGGTCAAGCGTCTGACGCATCACGAACAACTGCGTCTGGCGAAGCTGACATCGGTTGTAATCGGCCTGGCCGCAATTGGTCTCAGCACGATGGTCGGGCAATTGGCCGGGAATCTGTGGGAGTTATGCATCAAAGTCGTAAACCTGCTGACGGCGCCGCTGTTCAATCTGTTTCTGCTGGCGCTGTTTGTTCCCTGGGCAACTCCCGCGGGTGGAATTGCCGGAACGATTGCCAGCGTGACGACTGCCGTGGCAGTTGCGTTCTTCGGGATTTTTGGTCTGGAGTTTCTCTGGACAGGTCCCTGTGCCCTCACCGCCGGTTCTACCGTCGGCATACTTGTCAGCCTGATCACGGCTCCCGCAAAGAGCGCGGGCCGGATTGAAATTCCAGAACAGGACAGGGAGTAGTTGATGTCCCGCCGCGTCGTGTACTTCAACGGGCAGTATATCGCGGAGAGTGAAGCGCGGGTGTCGATCTTCGATTCGGCACTGATGTCGGGAGATATGGCGTTCGAAATGACTCGTACCTATTGCCAGCAGCCGTTTCGCCTGAAAGAACACCTCGACCGCCTGTATGCATCGCTCCGTCTGCTGGAAATCGACTGCGGGATGCCGCAGGCGGAGATGGAGCGGATCACTCGCGATCTGCTGGAACGCAACCTGCCGACGGAGGCTGCGGACATGGACTGGCAGATCATGCATGATGTGTCGCGGGGGCCGCTGGATATCTATCGGACGACGTTTCCCGACGGAATTCGCCCCACGATTTCCATCAACTGCTGGCCACTGGTGACTCACACGGGAGGATTCGCTGCGAAATATGACTCGGGGGTGCACCTGGTGATCCCGGCGCAGCAGACCCTCCCCGGACACCTGGTGGATCCGAAGGCGAAGACCCGCAGTCGAGTTCACTACCAGATGGCCATCATGCAGGCGAATCGGATGGGGCCTGGGCGCTGGGCGGCTCTGCTCGACCCCGACGGATTCCTCTCTGAAGGACCCGGGTGGAACATGTTTCTGGTGAAGAACGGCGAACTGCTGACTCCGGAGCCCCGCAACATTCTCCTGGGTGTCAGTCGTGCCACGACGATGGAACTGGCCGAACAACTGGGGATCACCGTTCGTGAAGGGAATTACGGACGGTATGAGGCGCTCATGGCGGACGAAATCTTCTGTACCGCCACCAGTTACGCCCTGGTACATGCCACCACCTTCGAAGGGCAGCTGGTTGGCGATGGCCAGCCGGGGCCTGTCTATCGCAGGCTGGTCGAAGCATGGAAGCAGCTGGTCGGGGTGGACTTTATTGCGCAGGCATACGGCTACGCCCGCCGACTTCCGGAATGGGAACGTGCCCAGCTGTCGACCATTGAAGGGAGCAGAACATAATGCAGTATCGAACACTCGGTACCAGCGGGCTCTCGGTTTCTCCGGTCTGTCTGGGGACGATGACATTTGGCATCCCCGTGGCCGAGAACGACGCCATCCGCCTCGTTCACACAGCCATCGACCTGGGGATCAACTTCATAGACACGGCCAACGTCTATGAGGGGTACTCGCGCTACCTGGGCAGCGCCGGCGGTGTGGCCGAATTGATTGTGGGCAAGGCCCTGCGAGACCGGCGCGATCGGATGATCATCACCACCAAAGTCGGTGCCCCCGTCGGACCAGGTCCCCAGGACCGGGGGCTGTCGCCGGTGCATGTGCTGCGTGAACTGGATCGCAGCCTGCGGCGTCTGCACACGGATTTCATTGATCACTATGTCATTCACTGGCCCGACAAAATCGTCCCGCTAAAAACCACACTGGCGGCGCTGGAAACGGCCTGGCGCCAGGGCAAGATCCGCAGTTTCGGTGTGTCCAATCATGCCGCATGGCAGATCTGCGAACTGCTCTGGATTGCGGAACGCCGGGGAGGCCCTCCGGTTGTCAGTTCTCAGATCCCGCTGAGTCTGCTGCGACGTGAATTTCAGAACGATCTGGCGTTCTGCCTGAAGCACGGCATCGGTGTCACTCCGTACCAGTCACTGCAGGGGGGGCTTCTGACGGGAAAGTATCGCCGCGGCAAAGCACCACCGGAAGGATCACGCGCGGCCGAGAAGCCCGACTGGGTCTGGAAACTGGACTCGGCCATGTACGATCGGCTCGAAGCGATCGCAGCGCTGGGCGGTCAGATCAGTGCGCCCATGACGCACTATGCGCTGGCATGGACTCTGGCGCAGCCGGCGGTATCATCGGTCGTCGTGGGCGCCACGCGGGCTGAGCAGATCCGGGACGCCGTCGCGGCGTCGGAACTGACCATTCCCGCAGATCATTTTTCACAACTGGACGCACTCTGTCCGCCGCCCTGGCGACAGCCCGACCCCGTACGCGGCTGACCTGCCGGAATGAAGCACCAACGGCCCGGCCCACAGCTCGGAAGTGCGACGTTCTGCTGACCGATTTGTTTGATCCTGTCGACTCAGTCCACTCACGACCGGAAAATGATGCATTCACGTCATCAATCAGGAGATCTGTGATGCTCAGTGTCCTGGGACCGGGTTCTGCCATGCCTGACACGGGGAACCGCTCCGACGCGGGCAGCCGCTCTCACGCGGGCAATCGCGCCTACGGAGGCAACCGCCGTGAGCTGCTGCGAGTCGGGGGATTGTCACTGTTCGCCGGGATGTCTCTGCCGCGACTGCTGCAGGCCGTGGAACAGCGACCGTCCCGGTCAGCGGCTCCGGCGAAGTCGGTGATCCTGTTCAATCTCCTGGGCGGTCCGAGCCACATGGACATGTTCGACATGAAGCCGAACGCCCCTCTGGAGATTCGGGGCGAATTTCTGCCGATCAGCACCTCACTGCCTGGCCTGCAGATCTGTCAGCATCTGCCCCGCAGTGCGCAGCTGATGCATCGCGCCTGTCTGATTCGCACGGTGTCTCACACGTACAATTCGCACGATCCTCTGGCGATCATGACCGGCTTCACCGGGGGGAATCCGCAGTTGCCGGCACAGGCAGGCGATCCGCCCGACATCGGCGCGATCTGTCAGTACACCGGCCTGGGCTCGGCGGACGTACCAGGAGCCGTGTGTCTGCCCTGTTACCCCGGCTGGGGGCAGGAAGGGTACCGGCGCGGTGGTCCTTACGGCGGATTCCTGGGAAGTCAGTATGATCCATTGTTTGCTTTGTGCAGCCCGACGTTTGAGCGGGAACCCGCCACCCTGCATTACGATCCAGTCATGCCGATCGGAGAGCCAGTCCTGCCGGGGTTTGAGAGTTCCGCCGAAATGACAGCGGTGCGGTTGGGCGGCCGCCAGTCGCTGCTGCGTCAGCTGGACGATGAATTCCGCCGCAGCAGTCAGTCAGGAGCGGTGGAACGACTGGACAAGTTCCAGCGGCGGGCCTTCGATCTGCTGACTTCCAGTCGCACGCGGGATGCCTTCGACCTGTCGCAGGAACCGGACAGTGTGCGGGACCGGTATGGCCGAAATCTGTTCGGATCCAGTCTGCTGGTAGCGCGGCGACTGGTGGAAGCCGGGGTACCGTTCATCAGCGTGCACCAGGAGATCTTTCGCCACTACGGCCATGCCTATGACATGCATTCGAACAATTTCGGAATGCTGCGAAACGTCAATCTGCCGATACTCGATCTGGCCTGGCCGGCCCTGATTCAGGATCTGGATGATCGGGGGCTGCTCGATTCGACTCTGGTGATCGTGATGGGTGAAATGGGGCGGTCGCCCCGAATCAACTCCAGTGCCGGGCGAGATCACTGGCCGCAGTGTGGCTTCAGTCTCCTGGCGGGAGCAGGTGTGAAGGCCGGACATATTCACGGTGAAACGGATCGACACGCGGCCTGGCCGGTCAGCGACATCGTACACCCCGCGGATCTCGTGGCCACGATCTATCATCTGCTGGGCATCGACCCGCATCTGACAGTGCATGACCGCCTCGGCCGCCCGTTCCCCGTCGCGCGGGGTGGTGACCCGTTGACCGGCATCCTCGCCTGAAGTGACGCGACTCTGTGTGTCCCTTTTTTTCTCCCTTTTTTTCTGATGTGACAGGAAGGACCTGACTGTGAGTGATGCAGATGACCTGCGACGGACCTACGATCGGGACGGTTTCGTAATCGTGCGACAGTTTCTGCCTGGCGCTGAGTTCACGGAGCTGAAGGAACAGCTGCGGCGCTACATCTCTGACGTTGTGCCGACACTTTCGGACAAACACGCGTTTTATGTGGACAAGAGTCGGCCGGAAACCCTGAAGCAGCTGCAGTACATGGATGTGGATCCTTTTTTCCGCGGTTATCTCACGCATCCGCGCTGGAAGCAGCTGGCCGAGTCACTGGTGGGCGAAGCAGCGAACGCTCAGGGCACCGAGTGGTTCAATAAGCCGGCGGGAACGACTCATCCGACACCGCCGCATCAGGACAACTAGTACTTCAATCTGGTGCCTCCCAACGTGCTCACCATGTGGCTGGCGCTCGAGGACGTTGATGAACAGAACGGCTGTCTGAGGTATGTGCGGGGTTCGCATCTGACCGGCCGTCGGCCGCATGGGCGCAGCAACATTCTGGGATTTTCGCAGGGCATTACCGACTTCGGTCCTTCCGATACCGCAAACGAAGTGGCGGTCCCGCTGAAAGCCAATGACCTGGTAATTCACCATGGCTGGACCATCCATCGGGCAGATGAAAATCAGTCGGCCACGCGCGGCCGCCCCTCGTTCGCAATCGTGTTTCGGGGCATCAGCTGTCGGATCGATGAGGATGCCAATCGCAGATATCAGGAAAGTGTCCGGGCTCAGCACACCGAACTGGGACTGAAGACCTGATGCCGGGTTACGGCGGTTGCACCGCGGACAGGGGCACGTGCGATGATGTTTGTCTTACGGCTGATTGTGGGCTTCTGCATCTGCACGGCGGTGACCTGCGTCATGACTGGCGGCATCGAACAGGGCTTCTATCTGCTGCTCATATCAATCGTCTGCACAGCCGGAGTCGGACTGGGCGTCTGGATTCCCATGTGGTGGGTCAGCGGATGGCTGACGCTGTTGTGCGTGGGGCTGCTGTTTGGTGAACGCCGCCGCTTTCTCAAATCATTCGGCGAGAAGGCAGTTGCGGCCATGCCGGGTGCGGGAGACGCTCCGACGTTTGAACAGCGGCAGCAGGCCCTGCAGCGATACTTCCGGCAGGCCCGGTAAAAAGGTATGGACATGGAGGAGTTCTGCGAGCGTCTGCGATCCTGTGGCTGGAATCAGGATGAAATCCAGTGGGCACGTCAGGGATATCTGACGCCAGGTTCAGCCTCGCCTTAACTGTGCGGCGCCACGTTGAGTCCCGTTCTCCCCTGTACTCGGGGGAGAAGGTGGCCGACAGGCCGGACGAGGGGGATTTCAAACCTCTTCTGCGCGAAATACTCTTCACGGTGTTGCCCTTCAGGGCTTTGGTGTTCGAGCTTTGCAGATTCCTGAGGCGATGTCTCAGGCCTTCACGTTCCGCCGCGTTGCGGCAGTCTTCAGGCCCAAACCCCCTGGTCATCGTGTCGTCGGCCTCCACGCCACACGGCGCTGAGCCGCTCGGCCGATGTTTCGGTCACGACCAGCCCGCCCGAAATTCTCGCATTGGATCGCTCCGAGTCAGGCACATCCCCTCTGACGAAAGACACCGCAGCATTTGCTCCGGACGACACTTTGCAGACGAGAACCGACAGTGATATTCCCTGTCGTGTTATTTCTGCTGTTATTTCTGGTGAAGGAAGAAACGACATCGGAATTGCTGCTGGTTCATCACAACCCATCGAAAAACGCGTGTCCTTCGACCACGTGCGGTATGCCAACTGCTGGGAAGATGCGGACATCCTGTGCGAGGCCATCGTGCCGCGTGCCGGTGCCCGTATGCTCTCGGTCGCTTCAGCCGGAGATAACGTTCTGGCACTGCTGGCCGCGGGTGCCGAAGTCGTCGCCGCTGACCTGAGTCCGGCGCAGCTGGCCTGTCTCGAACTTCGCTGCGCAGCGTTTCAGGAACTGGACTATTTATCGCTGCTGGCATTTCTGGGTGTGCACCCCTGTTCGCAGCGTCTGTCGACGTTCCGCCAGCTGCAGCAGAACCTGTCCCCGGCCACGCGCGAGTTCTGGTCACGGCGTCCGGGGGATATCGCCAATGGCGTGATTCATGCAGGGCGACTGGAGAACTACTTTCGCCTGTTCCGTCGGCGAGTTCTCCCGCTGATCCACAGTCGCCGCATCGTCTCGGCCCTGCTGCAGCAGCGAACGCGTCCGGAACGTGCGCAGTTCTATGAGCACGTCTGGAACAATCGACGCTGGCGCGTGCTGTTTCACCTGTTTTTCAGTCGTGTCATGCTGGGCCGTGTGGCGCGCGATCCGGAGTTCTTCCGTTTTGTGGAGGGTTCCGTGGCCGACCGCGTGCTCGACAGAACGCGATTCGCGCTGATTGACCTGCCGACCGACTCGAATCCCTGGCTGGAATATATCGCGACCGGAAATTTCGGGAATTCGCTGCCAAAGTATCTGCTGCCGGAAAACTATCAGCCAGTTCGTGATGGATTGCCACGACTGTCAATCTGTCCTGGCTCAATTGACCAGGCCGGAGCAATCCATCGGAAGGCCGGTTTTGACGGATTCAATCTGTCCGACATCTTTGAATATCTCGATCCCGCGGAGTCGGAAGCCCTGTATGGCCGACTGCTGTCGCTCGCCCGACCGGCTGCGCGACTGGCGTACTGGAATACCTTTGTCCCCAGGCGTCGCCCCGACCAGTTCGTCGACCAGGTTACCGAACTGTCTGAACTCTCCCGGCACCTGTTCCAGCGTGATCGTGCTTTCTTTTACCAGGATTTTCATGTCGATGAAGTTCGCCGTCCCCTGTGACGGATCTCACGGTGTCAGGATTTCACGGCGACAGGATCTCGATCGTGCCTTCCCGCCCATCCATGCGGACATGCATTCCTGAGCGCAGACGCTGCGTGAGTCCGCGGACGGCTACGATGGTGGGAATACCCATTTCCCGGGCGACCACAGCGGAATGAGACAGCAGACTTCCCCGCTCAACCAGAATACCACTGACCAGGGGGTAAAGGCTGATCCAGCCCGGATCCGTGCGTTCAGCCACCAGAATACAGCCGCGCAGAGTCTGCAGGTCATTTCCCGGAGATACCACCAGTTACACTCGGGCAGTGACAATTCCCTGACAGCAGCCGATGCCTCGCAGCAGGCCCGATACCTGATCGGCAGGCGATTCTGACTGATGCCATGCGGGATCCAGACTGGGCGGCCCCTGGGTCCCGAACCGGGACATCGGATCCCGCCCTTCACGGCGCCACGTGTCGTATTCCCGCCGTCGCAGCAGGGTCAGCTGTGCGAGGTCAACCGTGACAGCCCGACCATACACGAAATCCGCGATCTCCTCGACGGTCAGATAATAGATGTCATCAGCCTGTGACAGGACGCCCGCCTGCTGAAACTGTCCGCCGAGTCCATTCAGCATCGAGCGAAACAAACCATAGATCCGTGTCCGCGCAAATCGCAGATTTTCGCGGTGCCGAATTCCGCGGCGGGTGCAGCTCAGCACAGTATCAAACACGGGCCGGCGCCACCAGGTTCCGCCACGCTGATGAAGAGCTGCCCGGGCACGCCTCTCCGCCTCCCCGCGGATCTGCTGCTCACGACGTTCCATGGCGACCGAGTCCAGTACGTCGGGACGATCCAGCGCTGCGTAGCTGCGAATCATGCTGAATAATCGCCAGGGCTGTTCCTGGAGCGAAGGTTCTTCCAGCTTCAGCTCGTCCGCACAGCGAAATCCGTAATCATCCAGATAGCGGCTGACGCTGCCAAGAAACGGCTCAAATCGACCATCGGCGGCCAGTCGCTCGGGCAGAGTCTCCACAGGCCCTTCGAGCAGAGCCTGGCGGAGCCTCCGATCGCGGCACGCCTCGGCCGACAGATTCAGCAGCCGACGTGCCGGCTCCACACTCTCGATGCCTCCTTCACCCGTCAGCAGCTCATTGACAATTGCTCCCGACGAGTCGCGGCACCACGTAACGGCCAGCTTCCGCAACAGTCCGTGAAACACCATCACGTAGAAATCGACGACAATCGGAGCATGCCAGTTCCACAACAGGGCGTCTTCCATGCGTTCATAGGTTCTCATCCAGTCATGCGGAGACAGATCGCGAAACGAGATCCCGCGCCACTCCCGATACCGCGACTCAAAACGTGACTGAAAGCGACGGACCAGACTGTCTATTCGCAGAAAGTTCCAGGCGGACCGCAGCACCAGACGCAGGAGTGCCGGCAGCTCCACGAACCAGCGCCGCAGGCGTCCCGGTTCCGCGGGGGCGTTCTCCAGTCGGAACGACTCCCTCACTCCCATCATGGATTCCATAAACGAGCGGTTGTAATCGAATCCGGGGAACAGACGCAGCAGCGTGTACCAGCTGTGCAGATTGTAGTAAACCCGCCCGCGAACCAGTCCCAGCATCCGCTCGGACGTGCGATGATGAGCGAGAATCTGGCGTGAGGAGACTCCCATCACCTCCAGAAAACACCGGTATACAATGGAGTATGCCCGACGAATAAAGCTGAATGTCATCGGTGAGGTTACTCCCCGATAACTTTCAATGATGTTCGAATTGTCCCAGGACATGCGTTGTCCCTCTGCGCCGGCCGGCCCTGGTACATATCCCCGCGACGGCGGCAGTGGAGCGGCCATTCCCGTCAGAGGCCGTGACTGCAGCAGATGCAGTACACCCTGTTCGTCAATGCAGAACTCCACGTCCTGCTGGGCACCAGACTGCTGCTCGACACTCACCACCACACGGGCCAGTTGCTCGAGCTGTGCCTCGGACAGCGTCTGCGCCATCGCGGATTCCGAGCTGATCGACTCCGTCACGATCTGCCCTCGGGAGCGATCAAAGCGGCGCCGCTGAATCATGACTCCCCACTCAACACTGCGCACCCCTGTGAGGCGATCAATCAGGCACGAATGGCAGCTGCTGTCGGCTGACACCAGAGCATCGGCCAGTCCCGGCACGTAATTAATCACGATACATTCGGCACCCGTCACGGGATGGCGGCTGAATACCACTCCGCTGAACGTCGCATCAATCAGCTCCTGAACGATCACGGCAATCCGGAGCGACCGAACAGGCAGTCCGTGATACCGGCGATAGGCCAGAGCTGTCGCGCCCCAGGCTGACTGCCAGACGGATTTCACGGCCGCCGGCAGAAGAGCGAATTCGTTCACTCCCAGAACCGTCGTATGAATTCCGGCAAACGAATGCAGACTTCCGTCTTCGTCGGCCAGCGACGATCGCACGGCCAGACTTTTTCCTGACAGCGCAAGTGCCTGATGAGCAGACTCCATCTGTCGCAGCAGAGTCTCGGGCAGTGTTGCGTCGCCGATCGCCTGAAACAATGCCTCAGCATCAGCGGCCGCTCGCCCCGGATCAACAGACCAGGCACGGCTGACGGTATCCTCCAGCTGCTGCCATTCGCGACTGCCGGAACGGACCAGATCACAAGCCGTGCTGGTCACCACATAGAATGGCGGAACACAGAGCTTCAGGCTTTGCAGTCGCCACAGACTGGCGGCCTTGCCCCCGACCTGTCGCAGCAGCAGTTCGTCAGCCAGATCCTGGCCGTTCCCGGAAACGACCAGTGCTTCGCCAGAAATGTGAGGCATGAACAGCTCTGTGTCCGAGCCTCTTAATGAATCAGCGTTATTCGGGGCCGACAAGTACCGTTCCTTCTCGCTCGATCCGCTGTTTCATCTGAGTGAATTCTGCGCTTCCGTCATCGTCCCAGTAGTCTGTCTCGACAGGTGCGGCATAACTGAGCGTGATTTCGCGGCGATGATCCGGTCGGACCATGAAAATCGCCTCTGCCGGGTTGGCCAGATTGTACATCCGGGCACCACCAGCCAGACGGGACCGGATAATCCACGGTTTCTGTGCCGGCAGCTTCAGTTTCTTCAGTCGCTCCAGTTCCGCGGGGTCCAGCGTGACTCCCAGTCCCGGCTTTTCCGAGACACGAATCAGGCCGTTGACCGGATTCAGCCGCTCCTGCACGACGTCCGATTTCCAGGATTCTGTATCGCTGTTGAAATGGAGCCAGGCTGTGCGAAACGCTGCCTGCATGTGCACAGTCATCGCGCGAGTGATGGTGCCGCCGATGTTCTGCAGGGAAAACGGCAGCTCCAGTGCCCCGAACAATCCAGCCCGCCGGACCGCTTCACTGATCCGGGCGTGCCCCAGAATATACCCGTCGGCCGCACGCCGCAGCGTTTCGAAGGTCGCGTTGAGCGGAGCATGATGATACAGAATCGGCAACCGGCACCGGTTCCGCAGTTCCACGTACCCCTCAATGTCTTTCTCCGGCAGCGGATCCTCAAAGCAGCCTGCGATTGGAAAGGCAGAGATCTGATCCAGCAGCTCAAAGACATGATCCGATGTGCCGCCCATCGTGAGGTCGTGGTGAATCCGAAATCCCGGCGGAGCCACCTGCTGCAGTGCGCGCATCTGGTCCAGTACATTTTCAAACGGCGACAAATGGTATTTTAGCCAGGTATACCCGCGAGACGAATACTCCAGCAGAACCTCCGCCAGCCGCTGCGGGTGAGTCGAAACATGCCAGCAGGCGACCGGCACAAAAGCGCGATGTCGCTGGCCGAACAATTTGTACACCGGGACTCCCGCCAGCTTGCCCATCAGATCGTACATGGCCGTCCCAAGCGACAGCGATGTCTCGTCGTTGATCCAGTCAAACGGACTTGTGCCGATGTAGCGTTCGATCACACCGGGAGGTTCTCCATCGCCCTCACCCAGGCCAATTTCACCGTTGCTGGTCCGAACGACATGAATCGTGCGGCGCGTGGGACCGTAAAAATGCTGCAGCTCGCGAGCCACGAAATCCTCGTAGTCGACCATGATCTCATGCGACTCGATATCGATAATCCGCACCCGGCCATGCTGCGATTCCGCAGCCTGCTGCGCCTGCAGACCGCGAAGACGTGACGCTGCCAGAGCGGCACCGGCCGCCACAGCCGGAATTCCCCGCTTCAGAAACATGCGCCGTGATGTGCCCGCAAGCTCGCCGGACGCGACACTGCTGGTACTGCCCGTTTCAAATGCTGCTCGACAAACATGTTCCATGATAACTCCCGAAAAGGATCTCATGACATGACTGGTGCAAGAGTGTGCCCCGTTCCCATTGGTCGGCCCGAACCAGTCATTGTGGCAAAATTGCAGCACTGCGGGAATTGTCGGGAGTGCAGAACGATTGTCCCCAATTGTTCCGCTGCCTGGTCGGCGTCTGGCGGGTGCGCCGGCGAGTCTGCGAGCGATTGGCGACAATCGCTCTGCACTGCTGTCTTTCAGCGGTGTGCGCGTGGAGTCTTGTCTGACAGGGGGGCGGAGATCTCGAGCAGATCGACAGCCGGAGCGCCGTTGCAGAAAATTGTGGCCATCCTGCCGAAAGTCTGCTGTCCGGGCAACATCGGCAGATAGCGACTGAGTCCGATTCCGGCGGTAAATCGGATGATCGCTCCGAGATCGATATGCCGCAGCACGTTGTGCTGAATCAGTACTCGCCCCAGCGGCGTCCGCTGTGCCAGGATTTCACTGCGCACGGATTCCGTGACGTAGTCAAAGTTGAAACGCACGATGCCGAACTGCACGACCTCGTGATTGCGGTTGTTGCGCAGCAGGATCTTGCGCAGATAGAGATCGGATTCAAATCGTGATTCCAGCACTTCCACATCGACGGAACAGTCGTGCCAGGCTTCCATCTCGATGGTCATGTGGTGTTCATGCACGAGCATCCGATGATAGGGTTCAGGCGTCGCTTCGCGAGCGATATGTTCTGCCGCAACGTACAGGGGGGCGCCATCAGGTTCGGGGAACAGACTGGTCAACTGCTGCAGTTCGACGAGAGGGTTCACGTTGTTTTCAGCTCCCTGGCGGGGACCGCCACTTGATCGCGACCGGCTGCCCAGTCAGACGCGTCCAGGGCACGTGTCTTCTGTTCAGGTGTATCGCACTGCGCGATGCCGGGGTTCAAAATACTCGGGCAGCAGGCTGTCCACCTGCAGCAGGCCTTTGCGGGTCAGTCGGACTTCACCGCCGTCGCAGACCAAGTATCCGGCCTGTTGCTGATTGGCCAGTGGTTCAGCAAACTCAGACAGAATTTCCACCTGATATTTCCTGCGAAACCGGTCCACTTCAACATGTCCTTCCTTCATCAGCAGCACAAACTCGCGGATCATCAGCTGATGAGGAGTGGGCCGGAGCGCGCGGTTGATTGGTAACTCCGCACGGCCCACAGCCTCCATGTAGCTCTCGATCTGGTCGAGATTCTGATAATGCACACCCTGCAGATGGCCGAACGACGAAACGCCGGTCGCAATCAGGTCGCAGCCGCGCCAGACATTGTCGCG
>SXGS01355451.1_pt1 | contig 18848 bp, 13 predicted proteins | sample 3174681 | NCBI WGS metagenome assembly SXGS01 (sample SAMN11356861, study PRJNA531348) | freshwater metagenome | isolation source: freshwater sample F1-80 | place: China: Fuxian Lake, Yuxi | collected 2017-12-25 | reverse complement strand
TCGGCGGGGGGAAAGGCTTGGACAAGTTCCGAAACGAGATGCTAAACGATCGTCGGATTTCGCGCATCTTCGACTTCCCGAAACTCTACGACGTTTTTCCTGGAGTGAAAATTCGTGGTGGGGTCTCCTATTTTCTTTGGGAACGTGACCATGCAGACCTTTGTACAGTGCAAACCATGTGGGACGGAAAAACTTTAGGGAAGCCGGTCAAAAGAAGCTTAAGCGCTTACGATATTTTCTTTCGTCAGAATGAAGCGATCTCGATATTAGAGAAAGTGCGCAGTTACCGAGTAAATGATCAGCCAGAGCAAACTTTAGATAAACGTATATCGAGTCGAAAGCCATTTGGCTTTCCTACAAACTACCACGGTGTCGCCGCTAAAGCGAAACTTGCAATACCCATTCAGTTGTATGGATCACAGAAGATTTCTTGGATCGAACGTGATAAGATTCAAGTAAACGTAGATTGGATTGACAAGTGGAAGGTTTTATTGACACGACTCCAAGGAACTAGCGCGGCTGTTGAAACACAATTTGTGAGCAACCCCATCGTCGCAGCTCCAAGGTCCGCCTGCTCCGAGACATATTTGGTTGCCGGAATCTTTGGCAAAAAGCGCGAGGCCGATTACTACGCAGAATATCTTCGAACCCGTTTCGCTCGATTTCTCGTATCTCTGCGCAAGGTAACACAAGACGCTACGAAAGATGTCTACGCTTTTGTTCCAGATGTTCCGCTGGATCGGGAGTGGACGGATCTTGCTCTTTACGAGCGATACGGTTTGAGCAAGAAGGAAATAAGTTTGATCGAGTCCGTGGTCAGGCCAATGAACGCCAACAATCGTCGAGAGACTGAAAAGGCGACCGATGAATGAGTCATTTTTCCCCAAACGTCCAAGTGCCGCACCGAAAATCTACGCATTCGCAAGTACACACCAAGACCACGTTGGTTTGCTCAAAGTTGGTTATACCGAGCGCGAAGCGTCAGATCGAATCGCCGAGCAATGATCAGGCGGCGTCGTGATGCGCGTTATGGATCTTTATGAGTGAGAAAAAGGTCATCATGATTGCAGGTCCAAACGGCGCAGGAAAGACGACCTTTGCACATGCGCTACTCAACGATGGCGAGCGGGCGAACTTCTTTAACGCGGATGCCATTGCTGCAACCTTGTCATCAGTCTCGTCTCAAACAGCCGCTTTACAGGCCGCTCGCATGATGCTCGAACAACTGGACGATTGTGTACACCGCCAAGAGAGCTTTGCATTGGAAACAACGCTATCCGGAAAAAGTTATGTCAAGCGAATTCGAGATTGGCGAACAGCAGGTTATCACGTAAGCCTTTATTTTCTTTCGCTTCCGAATGTTGAGATGGCCATTGCTCGAGTGGCAGAGCGGGTCGCTCAAGGTGGGCACCATATCCCGGAAGACGTGATTCGCCGTCGGTTTCAAGCCGGGCTTCAAAATTTTGACCGAGTCTACCAGCACGCTGTCGATCTTTGGATGAAAGTCGACAACTCGGGGGATACGCCTGTCCTTTTAGATCAGGGGACGAATCGATGAACAAGAAACAACGAAAACACGCCGAGGATGCGGAAGTTCAGCAAGTGATGCAGGCGCTCAATCAAAGCAGTCAATATGCCAGAGACAAGGCGATCAAAACCAATACGGCCATCATCCTTTCAAAGAATGGCGAGAATGTTCGAGTGTCCGCCAAAGAGCTCCAGGAATTGAATGCACGTCAAGACGAGGCAACGAACGTGTCTGAGAAACGACTGCCCTATGCTTCAACGATAGGCAATGGTCGCTTTTTTCCTTCGCGACCTGCGGCGAAACCGACCATTTATGCATTCGCGAGTACGCATCAAGACCACGTTGGTTTGCTCAAAGTTGGTTATACCGAGCGCGAAGCATCAGATCGCATCGCTGAGCAATGGCCGGGCGGACTTAATGCGTACCGAATCGAATTGATCGAATCTGCGATGCGTCCCGATGGCACGAGTTTCACGGATCATGACATCCATCGCCATTTACGAGTTCGCGGATTTAAGAACCCGACGCACGAGTGGTTTAAGTGCACGGTCAAGGATGTGAAGGCTGCTATTGTCGCAGTCATGAACCGCGATTCGAACGTTGAAGATCGAACACAGACCTTTGGCCTTCGCCCTGAGCAAGAAGAAGCGGTCGCATTAACTGGTGAGTATTTCAAGCGTTCAAAGCTGGAGCGATCGAAGCGCGCACCGCACTTTCTGTGGAACGCCAAAATGCGTTTTGGCAAAACGTTCGCTAGCTACCAACTTGCGAGGCGAATGGGATGGAAGAAAATCCTTGTGCTCACGTTCAAACCCGTCGTGAAACACGCTTGGGCGGATGACTTGAATCAGCATGTGGACTTTGAGGGCTGGCAATTCATCAGTCGCGATACCGAATTGACATACGAAGCCGCTAGTAAAAAGAAGACGATCGTTTGTTTCGGCAGTTTCCAAGACTTTTTACAGCGAACCAAGAGCGGTGCCATTAAGCCGAAGAACGAGTGGGTTCATAAAACGGCGTGGGACTGTGTCATTTTAGACGAGTATCATTACGGCGCTTGGCGTGAGAACGCGAAGGGACTCTTTGGTGCGGAAGAAGAAGACGAAGGAGAGCTGGCGGATGAAGTGACCGCAGATGAAAAGGCCTTTGATGAATCAATCCTACCGATCCAAACCGGTGGTTATCTTTACTTGTCAGGAACCCCGTTTCGCGCTCTTGGATCTGGTGAATTTATCGAGGAGCAGATCTACAACTGGACATACAGTGACGAGCAGCGGGCTAAACGCGACTGGGCTGGTGATGGCCCGAATCCGTATGCCGAGCTGCCAAGATTGGTGTTGATGACCTACACACTGCCCGACGAAATTCGTCAGGTTGCGGAGCAAGGAGAATTCAACGAGTTCGACTTGAATGAGTTCTTTCGTGCTGAAGGCGAGGCCGACGATGCGAGATTCGAACACGAATCTGAAGTTCAGAAGTGGCTGAACTTAATTCGAGGGGCATATAAAGGGGTAACAGTCGATGACCTGAAACTTGGTAAGGATAAACCACCGTTGCCGTATTCTGATGCTCGATTAATGGGAGTGCTCAATCATACGTTTTGGTTTCTTCCCAGTGTCGCATCCTGTCATGCGATGGCGAACTTGCTAAAGGCGAAGAACAACGTCTTTTACAATGACTTCAACGTTGTGGTGGCGGCTGGACCGAAGGCTGGTATCGGAGCGGCATCGCTACCTCCTGTGCTAGATGCGATGGACGATCCGTTGAAGAGCAAATCCATTACACTTTCATGCGGTAAGCTCACAACTGGAGTGACCGTCAGGCCATGGACCGGCATGTTAATGCTCCGCAAGCTATCAAGCCCCGAAAGCTACTTCCAAGCTGCATTTCGAGTGCAGTCTCCCTGGACCGTACGAGATGAAATCCAAAAGACGGTGATAGTAAAGCCGGAGTGCTATGTGTTCGACTTCGCTCCCAATCGTGCATTGCGACAGATCGCAGACTACGGCTCTCGGCTGGCGACCGATGAAACAACGCCAGAACAACGCGTTACGGAGTTGGTTGGATTCCTACCGGTTCTTGCTTATGACGGCAGTGCGATGCGTCAACTGGATGCAGCAGCAATTTTGGACATTGCTACGAGTGGAACCAGCGCGACTTTGTTAGCGAAGCGATGGGAAAGCGTTTTATTAGTCAATGTCGACGACAGTACGTTGACACGATTAATGAACGACCCGAAGGCTATGAAGGCTTTACAAGCCATCGAGGGGTTCAGGAACCTCAATGCTGACTTGGAAACAATCATCAATCGTTCTGAGCAGATCAAGGATGCGAAGCGCAAAGCAAGCGAAGGGGAAGAGCCCGATGGTAACAAGAAGCGAGAGCTGACCGAAGCCGAGAAGGAGCGAAAGAGCTTACGCAAGCAGGTACAGGAGAAGCTGATCAAATTTGCAGCACGCGTTCCGGTGTTTATGTACCTCACCGATTTTCGTGAGCAAAGATTGAAAGACGTAATCACTAGGATTGAACCGAAGCTGTTCAAGCGCGTAACGGGTTTGACGACAGGTGACTTTGAACGTCTTGTCAGTCTGGGTGTTTTTAATAGCGGTTTGATGAATGATGCGGTTTGGAAATTCCGCCGCTACGAGGATTCTAGTTTGCGATACATGGGAATCACCCGTCACGGCGCTTTGCAAATGGGACTGTGGGACACTGCATTAAGCGAAGAAGATTTCCAAGCAACGTTCGAGGGTTTGACAAATGAAAAACGGAACCTCAATTAACGCGTCGACTTTGGGGGCGTATGAGACCGACCATAACTTTCTTGGAATTGAAATCGAGTAACCAATGCCAGAGTACGAGAACCCACTACTGGTTGAGGCGTGGATTGCTTTTGATTTTGAGCCCAATCCGGAGAAGGTGTCGGAACGAACAAAGGTGTCAGAACAAACAAAGGTGTCAGGAGTCTTTGTTTGGTACGGATAGCCCTTACATGCGCCCAGTGATTCAATCCAGTTTCTATAAAAAAGTAACGAATCCATTCGCTGCAATAGCCAGCATGGTTTCTGTCAGCTTGATTTGTGGGTGTCCCCGTTGTCGTTCAGCAACGCTCAACGACGTCAATACCAAGATGGTGATAAGGGGCAGGAGAGGTTTCATGAGTCTTGCTACTTTCCATTTCGAGTTGAAGTGAAAAATACAGGCAGTCGTCAGTATTCTAGCCAGTCCTACTGCAACAGGATTTCTGGCCAGTCAGAGTGCATCGGGAATTCGGGCGAATTCCACTACAGTAGGAACCACATGAGCGGATGAGAACGAAAGAACCCAAACACATGAAACACAGTGACACTACTTACCATCCTACTGCTCGCGCAACTACCCGAAAACAAACAAAGGAAACAAACAAAGGTGTCAGGAAACAAACAAAGGTGTCAGGAGTCTTTGTTTGGTAAGTTGCGTACTTGAGGGCGTCCGCGTGGTCGTAAGGTCGATTCGAGACCGAAGCGGCGAGCAATGGACTCAACCCATGCTTCGTTTCCAAATGGACTTCCACGTTTGATACTCCAAGGTACTGCCTCAAGTTCCTTTTCTGTAAGCGGTTCATTGACACGGTTCACCCAGTTAGGCAAACGGGCAAGCGGCCATGCAGAAAGCAGTCGAGGGTCTGGTTCAGGGGTGGTTAGCCACCGGTAGAGCGAACCCCATCGCCACTGTTCGGCACGATCGACCAAGTTGGCTCGCAGTGCGTTGCGCTCAACATACCGCGCAACCACAAAAAAATGTTCATCGTCTTGGATCGGAAAGCTCTTGAAGCGACCTTGGTAAACATGTCCTTCTCCGGAAGTCCCGTAGTGGGCGTGATAGCGTTGCGTATGCGTCAAGGTAACCCAACGCAAAAAGTTGCTCATGCCCTCGTCTTCGGTCGGTCGCAGTACAAAATGCCAGTGATTGGACATCAATTCGTAAGCCAAAATTTGGCAAGGGTATCGCTCTAAACCTTCGGCGAGGATTCGCTCGAAAGTATGGAAATCCGCATCCTTTTTGAAGATATCGCTCTTCGCGTTCCCTCGGTTCAGAGCGTGGTAAAGGCGGTAGGCTTCGTCGGCTCGTTTTGGTCTAGGCATTTGAGCAGACTAACACAGACGCACTCGCCAATCAATGACTCCTGACACCTTTGTTTCGGTGGAGACGGAGTCACGATCGGACGCGAAGGCATGCAACCGAACCCCGAACTTGCCGACGAATCTTTTCCCACTGTTGCCACGTTGCTGTCTTCGTGCGGTTACTTTTGCGGAGCAAAAGGCGACTTTTGGACAAGTATGTCTCTCGCTTGCGAGATTTTCACCAGGAAATCGGGCCGATACTTTGCATCGGCTGCTTTTTCAGCAAATCGCGCGAGCGCGTCCAGCATCTTGATTCCCTCGTCGATCGACTGTCGATTGAGCACCTCGCGTTGATCTGGTTGAAGAAAATAGATCGGTGAAGTATGAGCAAAACGGAGACGAGAGGGTTTCGCTAGTGGAGCCTTTGGATTGCCGTCGTCTTCGTAACGTGCAAGTTGGTCGGCAGACAGAAAGTCATCGGTCGCTGTACAGCGCGCCGCTACCCAACTACTGGCTTCAAGTTTCAGTGTCACAACTTCGGACAAAACTTTAGCATCGATAGACGATTTCGAGTGAACAACTTTTCCATTGACGATGATCTCGAAGGTCTTCAACGGTTGGTCGCTGAGTAGCTCTACTCGTAACTCAATTGAGTTTGCTGGATCTACTAAAGGAACCGTGGTTCCCGGACGATCGCCCCGCGCGGTTTGCAACAGCAAGATAGGACCATTGGTTACAAAATTGCGACCTTGTTGCCACGCCTCGTTGAATTCCTTCAACGAGGCTCTTTGCGGAACTTGCACATAACTTCGGTTGTACCCCACGGGCGCTTTTTTGACACCACATGCGGTGCCAGCTCCGGCAGCCAGTCGCAGTCCACAGTTGAGCAAGCGATAGTATGTGTCCATGTTCAATTGCATCATCCCGATATCGGTATCAGGGTAGACGGGAAATCCGTCTACGCCGAGAAGATTCGAGTAACGGCTACGCGGTTGAAAACGATGCAACCCAAAATTGTTGTTGCAGATGTTGACTACGTGAACATATCCCGATAGTGCATCCAACAAGACTTCTCGCGACCAACCTCCTTGATAATGAACGGTCGCGCCGGACTCCACGGCCAGTCGCAGATAATCGATGTTGGGTCTGCCAGGCTCGGCCTTGAGCGGCATTGCCTGTGGCATGTTCTGGATGTATGCCGCTCCCCAATCGTATTCCAGCTCTGCGTCGAAGATGCTGGTCGGTGCACGACGCCCCGCAAACTCCAACTGCCGAACGGGCTCGTCGCCTGGCGGAATCGGTCGTTCCGGATCGGGACCGCGCCACCACGTTAGCGATGATCCGTAATCCAAACCCTCTGCGGCTAGCATCGATGCGAGATTGACAGAATCCATGTGCACATGGTTCTCGCCACATGCGTATCCTCGCTCACGCATGTTGACCCATCGCTCTAATCGCACCGACTTTTCTTTTGTTCCAACAATCTCAATCGATTGCAATACACGTCGATACTCCAAGCCCTTTTCAATGCGCAGCGTGTACTGACCATCGGGCAATTCTAGTCGCGAAACTCCGGGCGACATGAACCACGTATCCGGAAAAAGAGTCAACGTGGTGGCATCCTGAGGGATGAAGCTTTTTGACGGTGAGCTAACCAAAACACGACATGGCGTCGCGCGTCCGTACTCGTCTTCGATGGTCAAATTCAGCTCGCCGCTCAAAACCGAACCACATGTTAGGCACATTGCAAACCACGTCGCCAATCGAATTGCGGCAGTCGAGCGCAGTTTTTCCATTAGTGTTTCTCTATGGATGGGAGTGTATTTTGCGAGGCGGCAATTTGGGTGGGCAATTTGCGGTGGCTTGGTTGTTCACCAACGTAATCTCTTTGGCTCCCGCTTTGGCCTCAACACGAACGGTGATTTTCTTACCGAGCCACTTACTAAGGTCGATTGGGAAGCCGACCCGTACCACTTGCGGTTCCAAATAATCTGGTGCAGGCAGATGCGGGATGGCTTGACGTCCAAGCTCTCGATGGGCGTCATCCAACAGGATAACCGATCCATCTTCAACCGCAGCGCCACCAATGTTATGGACAGCCACATCGACCTTGCCAAATTCACCTCGAAATACAATATCGTCCGCTGAAATTGCTAGATCTGGCAGCAATCGCGGGGTTTGACCTTGCACGGTTCGCCTTACATCGAGGATCAGTTGCGTGCGGCCTGGAATGCGGAACGGGATCTCCTGGGCAAAGGACTCGATGCGCAATGTTTCGCGCTGCGTGACCTTATCGGCGAGCGTATCAGAGTCGTTGTCAGGTCCAGCGGTGAATTCCAATTCATCACCGGGACGCAGTGTCCATGAAATGAGACTCGCAGCCTTTTCCTGCCGATCGAAGTTGTACACGACGACTCGAACCTGAGTCGCATCAGCACGCAAAACCGCTGCAGCGAATTCACGTCCGAGGCCGCGGTAGCTGACCAGGCTCCCTTCACCGTGCTCTGCCGCCCCGGTCATAATTCGCACGGCATTCTTCATCCCGGGAAAATGGACACGGTCGGTGGCCATCGCTTCGCTTGTCGAATGAGGCAACCGACGGCGAGCTCCTTCGATTTCTGCTTCTGCATCCTTGGCGGCGGTCGCAAGAAGATCCGCCATTGGCTGCGAATCAGCCGGCTTGGGTCGGAGGTTCATTTGAATCGTGCGCCACTGCTGAGGCGCTGTGCTTAGTTTGGCTGCAATCCACGGCGCGCTTCCGGGTGCAAATGTTTCCCAAAGCGATGGGTGCAGGCGACCTTCGCGAAAGTAAACCGACTCTCGCACGCTGGCGGGCAAGTGCTTTTCTGCATACTCGGCTTGCAGACGCATAGGCTCCAAATACTTGTCATCGCCGGTCAGTTCTCGGGCCAACAGAAATAGATCGACGATGTAGTTTTGATACCCGCCCGAACCACCCCAGTCGCCATTTTCTGTGTTGGGCGGATGGTCAGCCTCGAACCAGCTTGGTGAGTTGTTTCCACCGATAATTCCGCTGGGGTAGCCGATTTCTTCGGGTATCACTCCTTGCGGCTTGCCACGATCGCTCGACATGGAAGCGGCCCACCAAGTGTTAGCCCAATCGACATAGAGCTTCTGCAAGGCCGGCAAGTGGTTGTATCGCAGTACGCTGCGTGCAGGAGAAGCGCAACGGAAATTGATTCGAGAATCATTGAGTGTTCCCTCCCAGCCGACGCCCGTTGCGCCCAAGTAATTCGAACGCATCATGAAAAGTCCATCAGGCGTTCGGTCCATCCATAAATCGCGCATAAGCTTTCCTGTCTTCAACGCGCGTTCCACGTAATTCGGATTGCCGTAGTCCAGGCGAGTCATTGAAGTCAATGTATCGCCCGTCCACTCACCGCCGTGTTCGGCGTCATCGACCTCCGCAAAGTAGCCAGCCTCACGATCGATGGAGCCAGAGTTCCAAACCCCTTCCACGAGCTTGCGAATACCTTGCATCAATTCGGGACTCGCATCTGGGCAGACGCTTGCGAACGCACCAAGAGTTCTGAGGATCTCGACGTCATCACCCCAGCCACCTCCCAGCGAACCATCGGGCTCTTGTCGATTTCGAATCCACCACTGGCCTAAGTCGATTTCGCGATTGAAAGCTTCGTAGACTGCTCCAGCCCAGGCAGGCGCGTTCTGTCGCTGTGCCGAGTAGTCGGGAAATATCCAGTCGGGCTCCTGGGGCTTCCACTCATCGTAGAGGAACCAGCGCACGAAACGATTGTCCGCGAAACCGGCTCGCTCGAGCTCTTCGAAATATTGGCGACCAACTCCCGCCGCATAGGTCCAGCGGTGCGGGATAATCATGTACATGGCCCGTCCTGCGTAAATGCGACTCTTGTAATACAGCGGATCCTCGGGCTGCAACGAGTTCACTTCGCCCGCAGCCAAAATCAATTCCGTGTACGATCGCTGCAACTGGCCTCGATGATCGAAGCGATGAATCGCTCTCGCAAGACGTCTCGCATTTTCCAGATCGACCCGCATCCGATAGTCCTCAGGAGATTGGCTGACAACCTGTTCCAGCAACGCGATCGCTTTGGGGAGAAGGCGTCGCTCTTGTTCGTACTCAGGGCACCCGGCAAGCCACAAATAAGCAAGCGCGCGGCCATAACTGTCCTGCACTTGATCAAAGAACCGTTCCGCGTGCTGCCAATCCTTGGCTTGAAATGCAGCCACACCTTGCTTGAGAAATTGATTGTCGGATGTTGTCGTCAAAGACTGTTTTTCCCAGAACAGTGGTCGTTTTTGGTGCGGATGGATTTCGATGGACGAGATCGCGTTTTCCGTAAAGGGGCCACCGATATCTTGCCAAGCCCACACTCGACATTGATGAAAAGGGGGTTGCCCCCAGCCACTCAGATCGCCCCGCTTTGGCTTGGCACCTTCATGAAAGATGTCCAACCCCAAAGGACGCCCAGCTCGGTAGACACCTCCGAAGTAGGTTCCTTCCAAATAGCTGCCGGGGCCAACCTTGTCGTATTCAAAATTGAATCGCTGACGAAAGCTCGAATCTTCGCCACGCACGCGGATCTGCATTCGCCCATTTTCAACCGTTACGGTTCTGCGCAGACTTCGTGGAAACCCATATTGCCGATCCGGGCGTTTGCGCTCCACCCAGTGTTTAGCATCAAAGTCGGTGGCTTCCAATTTGTCGTTAATCAACACTTGCAGCGAGCAGACGGGTCGATCCAGTCGCCCAAGCGTTATCGCAACATCGTACGATCCGTTGGGCACATCGACTTGGAAAACCAGATCCTGTTTGCTAGATACTCCATCGCGAGTCAGCTCGGAGTGCTCCTTGTGGATCAAATAATTCTCTGGAACAACTTGTCCGGAAGGCTGTAACCAACTCGGATCCTCCATGGGCTTCGCGATATCGAAGGCTTCGGGGGAGCTATTGAGCCAGCCAAATTTTCGTTGAGCTGAATAGATCGTTTTTGGCGAGACCTGGGTATAACCCAATGCTACAGGCGAATTTTCTGCGCCAAGATCAAAACGAAAGGTAGGCAGAGTTGAAACGGTGGCTGGATCGCTTCCATACAAAGTTGCTGCCAACAGCCAGCAGCCACAGCAGACGAACGCTCTTTTGATCATGGATGTACCTCCAACCAGTTGCAGTTTACCAGTCCCCACACATTAGACGCAGCCTACGGGACGAGGCAACATCTGTCGCTGGAAATCAACTACTTTAATTGTCTCTGCAAGAGTGTCGCCTTTCGCAAGAGTGTCGCCTTTCGCTCCGCGAAAGGGTGTGTCGGCTTTCGCTCCGCGAAAGCATTTCCTTTCGCGGAGCGAAAGCCGACTATCTTTGTCCTTGGCTTTCCTGCACTGCTTTGCGGATTCGATCAAGAAACCAGTCGATGTCCGACAAGCAGATATTGCGGTGCGTCACCAGCCGCGATCGTCGATCGGCTTTGAATCGCCCGATTCGAACCCCTTGTTCTACAAGGTTGGCTGTTAGCCGGGCCAGATCGATGCTCGGATCAACAGCGCCGAAAAAGACAATGTTGGTGGCTACGCGCGAGACATCTACTGACAGGCCATGAATACTATTCAGCCCTTCAGCCAAGCGTCTGGCGGCGACATGATCTTCGGGAATGCGCGATCTAAGAGTACGTAATCCTACCAGGCAGGCGGCCGCGATGGCCCCGCCTTGCTTCCACCCTCCTCCCAACATCCAGCGAAAGCGTCTAGCTCGAGATACCAGCTCTGAGTCGCCAGCCAAAATAGCTCCTGCCGGCGCCGACAGGGCTTTGGTAAAAACCATCGAGACCGAGTCGGCAAAGGCTGCCAACTGACTCGGCTCCACATCCAGCGCCACGGCGGCATTTAACAATCGAGCGCCATCCAAATGGATCTCCATTCCACGTTGCGTTGCCCATTCTCTGCCTCGCTGCAGTTGATCACAGTTCAGCAAAGTTCCTCCGAGCCGATTGATGGAGTTTTCCAAACTGAGCAACGGAACAAGGGACCACTCCGACTCCGCAAGCTCGTCCCACAACAGTTCCGTTTGGCATCCAGTTGTACGATCTTCCACAAACCGAAAATCGCATTGAGCCACTCGCCGCATTGCTGCCTCTTCGTAGTCGAAGACGTGAAAACGTCGCGAAGTCAGCACGCATTGACCTGGCTCTACTCGGGCCATAACGGCAATCATGTTGGCCATGGTGCCACTTTGCACAAACAACGCCTGCTGTTTGCCAAGCAGCGCTGCGGCTTCTCGTTCCAGTTCTTGGATCGTTGAATCCTCATAGAAATCATCGTTGCCACAATCCGCCGCAGCCATGGCGTGACGCATCGCATCTGTCGGCAACGAGCATGCATCGCTGCGCAGATCGACGATTGGTGAGGAGAGCTTCATGGCGTCGGTCCGTTCGATCGTACGTTGTCCGATTCCGTGGACGGCACGGAAGGCAGATAAGCCAACTTGCCACCATCCACGAACAGCGTCTGACCAGTAATGTAGCCTGCCCCCATGGACGCGAAGAAAAGAACGGCAGCAGCCACATCTTCGTTAGTCGCCATTCGCCTTGCGGGAACAGTTTGCTCCCAACGCGCGCGATACAACGGATCACTAAAAAATTGATCGTTCCACGGTCCTTCCACGGCACCCGGCGCAGCCACGTTAACAGTGATCCCATGAGGCGCCAGGTCCACCGCTGCGGATTTGGCAAGCATACTCAGCCCTGCTTTGGCTGCACCGTAGGCCGCGAGATTTCGCTGAGCCGATTGACCGCCGATCGAGCCCAACAACACAATGCGTCCGCCACCTCGAGCCATCATTTGACTTGCCGCTGCTTGTAAGCAGAAAAATGGCCCTTTCAAATTGACGTTCTGCATCTGATCCCAATACTCCTCTGTGACTTCCAGCAATGGTACTCGTTGAGCAAACCCGGCGCTGTTGACAAAGATGTCTAGCCCGCCGCATTGATTATGAATGTCGCCAAACAATCGTTGGACTTGTCGTACATCGGTGATGTCAGCCGGCATAGCCACTGGATGAAAGCCGAAAGATTGAAGTTCGTCGACAACTTCTGTGGCTCGCGAATCATGAAAGTCGTTGACGAAGACGGTGGCTCCCAGACGACAAAACTGCTGCGCCAAATGCTGTCCGATGCCTCGACCCGCCCCAGTTATCAGCACGTTGCGTCCGCGAAAATCAAACGGAGCATTGGAATGTGTGCTTGGAAATTTAGATTCCTGCGGATCCATAGAGCATAGTTCTATTAATAGTTTCGATCCGTTTCGGTTGATGCGGAAAACCGCGGCCAATGCTAACATACAACCACCGCGATGTGAATCACGACGTTCCGAAATGCAAAAGGAGGGGAACTGCTAATGATTAGGAACAAGGGACTTAGCAGACGGCAGTTACTGCAATCCTCTGCTGCGATAGGCGTTGCGACTTGCGGACGCAAAGCCCAAGTTTGGGCGCAGGACTCACCGACTCAACCCTCCGATCGTCTACAGATTGGCATTATCGGCGTCGGTGGTTTTGGTATGGTGAACCTTCGATCAATGTTGAAATTTCACGATGTGCAAATCACGGCAGTTTGCGATGTTGATGAAACGCGGCGAAATCGGGCGCGGACAGTCGTGGATTCGTATTACTCCGAAACAAAACGTAGCTCCAGTTCGACTTGGTGTGCGGCCCATGGTGATTTTCGAGAAGTACTTGCGCGTACAGATGTCGACGCCGTCGTGATTTCCACGCCTGACCACTGGCACGCGCTGCCCGCCATCGCTGCGGCAAAAGCGAAAAAGCACATCTACTGCGAAAAGCCGATCAGCTTAACTGTCAGTGAAGGTCGCGCGATGAGTAAGGCCGTAGAACAACACGGGGTGATTTTTCAGGCGGGCACGCAGTTGCGCTCGAGCGACGCAACGCGTTTCGCTTGCGAACTTGTTCGAAACGGGTATCTGGGCCAACTGCGCACAATCCATGTAGGAACGCCTCGAGGCAAGACGCTGCCTAAGCCGCCTGAGATGCCGATCCCGACAGGCTTCGACTACGACCGCTGGTTGGGGCCAGCGCCAATCCAACCCTACACGGAACGTCGTTGCCATGGCACGTTTCGATTCATTTTTGACTACTCCGGTGGTGAGATCACCGACCATGGTGCCCACTATATCGATATTGCCCAATGGGGGCACGGATCGGAACTGTCAGGGCCGATTGAATACGAAGGCAAAGGAAATTTTCCAACCGATGGCTTGTTTGACACGGCCACGCAATACGAGGTTTCTTGCCGCTACGCCGACGGAGTTCGTTTGATCATTTCCAGCGAGAAAGCACACGGAACACTATTCGAAGGCTCGGAAGGCAAGATTCATATTGATGACGGTGGCATCCATCTCGCGGAACCGCAATCGTTGATAACAGTTCAACTCAAGCCAAATGACGTCAGGCTTTACCGAAGCCAAGACCATCATCGCAACTTTGTCGACTCTGTCCAAAAACTGTCACAACCGATCGCGCCCGTGGAAGTAGCTCATCGAACGGCAACCATCGCGCATATCGGTAACATCGCGATGAAGCTTGGTAGAAACCTAAGTTGGAATCCGATCACGGAGGAATTTGCGGGTGACAGCGAGGCCAATGCAATGCTTTCGCGGCCAATGCGTGCCCCATGGAAACTTGACTAGATCGCACTCGATTCAAAAGCGACGGACATAGGCGAGATAGTTTTGATCCAATTTGGCCCTCCGCTTGGTTATACACTGGATTAGGTTGGCGATAGCGAAAATGCCGATGCTGGGTTTTGCACAAGCATTTTTTCAGTGGCTGCCGGAGAAATGCCACAGCGATGTAAGCGAGGCACAAAGTTAGACAGAATGTAGTCGAAACCAGGGCCGCCCCCGAAGGAGCGAAAGTAAGAGCGACGTGAATGATCACCAGCCAACAGTAGCTGATCCTCAAACCCTTCCTCCAGAAATCTACGAATTTGTTCGATCGAGTTCGACTCTGGTAAGTACTTGATCCGGCCGGGTCCGTCTTGGATCAAGTAAATACCCATTTGCGCCATTTCGCGCTGGTACCCGGGGTCAGGATTGAGAAAAGTGTGAGCGACGAGAATCGATTGAGGCGGAACTTTCCGAGCAACCAACATTTCAGCCAGCTCAATAACACACGTTCCTGATTCTGTATGCGCCGAAATCGGTGCACCTGTAAGCTGATGCGCCTGCGCTGCGGCAGAGATCAACTTTTCTTGGAGCTGAGTGATCACCTGATAACCCGTGGCGATCTTGATCACCCCCGCTCTGCTTGTCGTACGGTTAACCAATGGACTGCTGTAGTTGTTCCGGTCGCAGCCGAGTGTGAGTTCGTCGACCATCAGTTGCGCAATTTGTTCTTCGGAAGCGCCGCGCAGCCAATCTAATGTCTTGGGGTACATGGCCCATTCTACAAAGCCCGTCGAAGCGATGACATGAATTCCACTTTGCCGTGATAACTCTGCCAACATCTCAACGTTGCGGCCCGGTACCGAAGGGGTCATGTCGACGACAGCCAGCCCACCGGCAGCCCGATACGAGCCAAGTTCTTCTGCGATCAAAGCAACATCGTCGATTCGAAAATCGCTATTGCCATCGACTAATGGACCACCAGTTCGGGCCAGATGCGTGTGAGCGTCCGTGGCACCAAGGTCTTTTGCAGCCACGCGTCCTAGCACGGTTTGAATTTCGGTAAATTTGCGAATGGTCACGGAAGTCAGTCCATAAGAAGCTACTCGACCGTTAAACCGCGTACCATAGTTCAAAACGGTTGGGCCAACAAGTTATTCCCGGAAATTCAATAGTGGCTGGAGTGTGAGTTTGAAGAAAGCAATTGGAATTGATATTGGTGGTACGAAGATATCCATCGCGCTAGTCGATTCGTCGGGAGCTATCATCCTCCATCGCCGATTATCCACGCATGCGAACTTAGGCTTCGCAAATGGAGTGCACCGAATGGTGGCTGCGGTGGATGAGATCATGACTGAGTCACAGTTGAACTGGACAGAGCTGGAGGGCATCGGAGTCGGCTGTACCGGTCCAGTAGATTCGGCTCGCGGAACGATACACAACTCACAGACCTTACCCACGTGGGAAGGTTGCAATTTAGTGGATGCTCTGCACGAACGCACTTCGTTGCCAGTGCGATTGGAGAATGATGCAGACACAGCGGCGCTTGGCGAATGTTTATTTGGCGCTGGTCAAGGCTCACCGCAAGTGGTCATGCTTACTTTTGGTACCGGAGTCGGATCGTCGATCATCAGGAACGGTCACATCGTACGCGGTCTCAATCGATGCCATGCTGAGTTCGGGCATATGGCCGTCGCGAGGGGCGGAGAAATGTGTGAATGCGGGATGCGAGGCTGTCTTGAATCGCGAGCTGGCGGCGCATCAATTGCAAAGGCCGGAAAGTCTCTAGGCTTCGAAACCACGACAGCGGTTTTTGAAGCCGCCAACCAAGGCGATTCGGAAGCCGCGCGCATCGTCGATGCGGCCACTGAAGCTACTGGAATCGCCGCGTGGACTATCTTTCATTTACTCGCCCCAGATCGGCTCATACTGGGAGGTGGGATGATGGAAACGCACTTTGACATCTTTGCTGACAGAATCAACCAGATTCTGCGAACAGCCGTTCTGATCCCGTTTCGACGCGAGCTGGTTGTACCCGCGACTTTAACAAACCCTGCTGGCGTGATCGGCGCTGCGGCATTAATGTGGATTGAACCGGAAAAGTATGAGTCCCAACTGTGAACACCTACGCTGTTATCATTGAGCCCCATGAGTACGATTAAGTTTCGGAACAGCCAACCTGGGCTCAGCCCGAACCGTCGCTCACGGTATTGACGGTATTAATTGGCCCGATAGCGATTACCTCCCCATTATTGAGAGTCAAGACATGTCGAAAGAAAAGGGACCTTCTTCTCATTTGAGCTATTCGCGTCGTGAGGCGCTCCAGGTTTTTGTTGGAGCGGCCGTCGGAGGCACACTTATATCAGAAGGCTCAGCAAGAGCCGCTTTCGAACAAAAGTTGCTTGGACACTGGGCCTTGATTGAGGACGCAAGGGACAGTTCAGGTAACGGCCACCATGGAGTGCTGCATGGGTTCGCAGCGCCCAACGGGTCCGCCATCGTCAACGGCAGGTTCGATGGCCGTTCGAATTACGTGGAGATTCCGCATAGTCCGTCACTCATCCTCCGCAAATCAGACTTTACCATTGCCGTTTGGGTCAAGTCGGGAGAAGCGGCGACGGACGTTGTTGGCGACGTCATTAGCAAGTGGGATGCGACATCTCGGACGGGTTTTACTTTATGCATCAAGGGTAGTTCCGGAGGATACAATTCACACGGTTCGCAGCGCAGCTTGCAATTTGGAATCGATCAAGCCTCGACAGGGACGTGGACTGATTGCGGGCGTCCGAACCCGACCAGCAGCTACGTGAGCAATTCGCTAACGGTTTTTGACGGCAATCTCTATGCCGCCACAAGTGATGCCCAAACGGAAAAAAATTGGCGTCGAGTTTATCGTTATGCGGGAGGGCAAGAGTGGATGGATTGCGGGCAAGTCGGTGATCGCAAAGCGCGGGGCGTCGGGCCACTGGTCGTCCACGATGGCAGTCTCTTCGCAGCCACTTGGAATTACGACTGGACGCGAGTTAGCAAAGATGACGTCGATCTGTCGCGAGTTTACCGCTATGTCGGCGGTTCGGAGTGGGAAGATTGTGGCCAACCAGGGAACTGCAAACGTCTGTTCGGAATGGCGTCCTATCGAGGACAATTGTTTGTGGTAGGAGATGATTTTGGATGTTGGGTCTACAATGGCGACCGTAGTTGGTCGTTGAGCAGAAAGTTTCGCAGTTTGGTCCACCCTATGGCGGTTCACGATGGCATTCTCTACGTAGGTGAGTTTGGCGATCGCGTCGATGGAGTATTCAGAAAAGCCGAAGTGTTTTCCTTCGATGGTCAGAAGTGGTCCAGCGCTGGCAATCCCATGGCACCCGATGATCGCGAAGATCAAATCCATGCGTTGCATACCTATCAAGGCCAATTGCACGCGACAACGTGGCCGAAGGGAAAAGTGTGGGCGTTGGAATCGGACGGCCATTGGGCGGCGCGAGGTCGATTGGGTGAGAGCACAGAAAGCAATGCACTGCACGTTTACAACGGAACGCTTTACGCTGGCACCATTCCACGCGGAGAAGTCTACCGTTTCGACGGTGGAGCCAATTGGACGCTATTGCGACGCTTTTGCCCCGATGATGCCGCAGATCCGAAACACTGGGGAAGAGTCACGAGCCTCACGTCGTTTGGCGGCCGACTCTTTGCCAGTCTTGGCAGTTATACCAGCTCCATCTTGGACGCACCGCCAGATCTGCGAGGTCGAGTTTTTTCTTTCGAGGCTGGACAATCTGTCGCTCACGACCGCGATATCGGCTCAAACTGGAGCCACGTGACCGCCGTGCGCCGAGGAGAACGATTGGAACTTTACATCGACGGCCAATTGAGCTCAACTTCGTCCGCTTCCTCCACGTCGTTTGATCTTACCAACGAATCACCCCTGCGCATTGGGTTGGGACCAAGCGCCCATTTCTTTGGTAATATCCGGGACGTGAGGTTGTATGGCGAAGCTCTCGACGCGAGCGCTGCGCGACAACTGGCCATGGTACGACCAACCTAAACAAAAGGGGACGCCTAAACAAAAGGGGACGGGGGTAATATGCGTCACCTTTTGCTCATTTCAAGCTTTTTCGGGCGGCCAATTGGGCGGAGAGTATGCAAGACGCCGTGTTGTTCCGCAACCTTTTCTGTCCATCTCTCGTCACCATACGGCCTCCCTCGATTGACGCAAGTCCGCAATGCTTCCAACTCTCTTTCGTTCAGTGGTGCGTTGACTCGATCGATCCATCCGGGAAGCCTTGGCAACGGCCAACCTGTCAGGAGCTTGGGAATGGGTTCGGTCGATTGATTCCATCGGTAAAGCGAACCGTAGGGCCAAAGCTCAGCTTTGGTAACCAGGTTTGCTCGAAGCGGATTGCGCTCAACGTACCGACAGAGAACGTAGAAATGGGCATCGTCTTGAACGGGAAAGCTTTTGTAACGCGATTGGTAAATGTGACCATAGCCGCGAGTATGGTAATGCGCGTGATACCGCAGCGAATGCGTTGCGGTAACCC
>SXGS01036560.1_pt1 | contig 18850 bp, 13 predicted proteins | sample 3174681 | NCBI WGS metagenome assembly SXGS01 (sample SAMN11356861, study PRJNA531348) | freshwater metagenome | isolation source: freshwater sample F1-80 | place: China: Fuxian Lake, Yuxi | collected 2017-12-25 | reverse complement strand
CCTATCACGCGCGTCGCCTCGGCATTCCGGCAACCATTGTCATGGCGGAGACAACCCCCTTCAACAAGGTCGAGCACACGCGCGACCACGGCGCACGCGTCATCCTGGAAGGCCTGATCTTTGACGAGGCAAAAGACTACGCCCTGAAGCTCGGCGAGAAGGAGGGCCTGACCTTCATTCACCCCTTCGACGACGCTGACATCATTGCGGGCCAGGGCACGATCGCGCTCGAAATGCTTGCAGACAACCCGGACCTGGACACTCTCGTCGTGCCAATCGGCGGCGGCGGCCTCATCAGCGGCATTGCGATTGCCGCCAAAGCGTTGAAGCCGGACATCAAGATCATCGGTGTCGAGGCGGCGATGTATCCGTGCATGCACGCAGCTCTGAGAGGCAAGTCCCCCAAAATGGGCGGCGCCACCATTGCTGAAGGCATTGCGGTAAAAGAAGTTGGCCAGATCACCCGCCGCATCGCGCAGGAACTCGTGGATGATATCGTGCTGGTCGAGGAAGAGCATCTCGAGAGGGCCATCACACTCTTTGTAGAAGTCGAGAAAACCGTTGCAGAGGGCGCCGGCGCCGCCGGACTTGCCGCCCTTTTGGCGCACCCCTCGCGCTTCTATGGCCGCAAGGTGGGCCTTGTCCTCTGTGGCGGCAATATCGACACCCGGCTTCTCGCTTCGGTCCTGACACGGGCACTCGTACGCGAAAATCGCCTCGCCCGTATCCGCATTGTCGGAGATGATCGCCCTGGTCTGCTTGCGCTTGTCTCGAAGATCATCGGCGACAATGGCGCAAACATCATGGAGGTCGCCCATAACCGGATTGCGCTGGATGTGCCTGCCAAAGGCGCTGAGTTCGACATTCTGATGGAAACGCGTGACAGCCAGCACACCCAGGAAGTCATCGATGCCCTGGCGCAGGCCGGCTATCCGCCGAGGGCGCTCTAAGCGTCAGGGGCGCGTGACTATCCCTCGAAAGCCGCCTAAAGAGCACGCGACGGTTTTGCCCTTTCAGGAGGTTTGCTCCATGTTCCGTGCCCTATTCGCCGCCGCAGTTTTCAGTGTTTCGCTGGTTGCCTGCGCGCCCACATCCCCCGGCGCTGACGGCGCTGCAGACGAGACCAACATGACTTCTCCCGTTGATAAATACCTTCCCTGGAACCCGGACGCCAAAGGCATCCAGACAACTGAAAGCGGCGTCCAGTACATCGTCGTCAAGGAAGGCCCCAAGGGCGGCAAGCAACCCACCCCGACTGATCGGGTTCGGGTTCACTATGACGGCCGGTTGCCGACCGGCGAAAAGTTTGACTCTTCCTTCGATCGCGGCAGCGCGTCGGAATTCAGGCTCAATCAGGTCATTCCCGGCTGGACCATCGGCCTTCAGGAAATGAGCAAGGGCGACGAATATGTCTTCTACATCCCCAACCAGCTTGCCTATGGCAATCAGGCGCGCGGCAATGTCATCAAGGCGGGTGATGATCTGGTATTCTTCGTGTCGCTGCTCGACATCGTAGAGCCGAAAAAGTCCGACGCAGCCGCCTGGGCCAAATATTATCCCTGGAATCCGGAACTGTCCGATGTCGTGAAGACCGAGTCCGGACTGCAGTATGTGGTTCTGCAAAGTGGAGACGCTTCTGGTGAGCCTCCCGTAGGTGGTCAACTGGTCGTCGTCCATTATGAGGGCCGCATTGCAGATACAGGCGAACTTTTCGACTCCTCCTACGAGCGCGGCGATCCGGAAGTCTTTCCGTCCAACGCACTTATCAGCGGCTGGGTAGAAGCCCTCGCAATGATGAGGCCGGGTGATCGCTGGATGCTGTATATTCCTTCCGAGCTCGGGTACGGTGAAGAAGGTACACCAGGTGGCCCCATCCCGCCCAACACGGCACTTCAGTTTGAAGTCGAACTCCTCGACGTCATGCGCTGAACCCGGACATTTTCTAATGACCGTCAGCGCCGACACACTCGCCACAATTGCCCTCGCTGCTGGCAAGGAAATCATGCGGGTCTACCGCACGGATTTCAGCGTCAGCCACAAGGACGACAAATCAGTCCTGACCGAAGCAGACGGTCTTGCTGAAGCGATCATTCTCAAGGGCCTCGCTGAAGCGGAGCCTGACCTGCAAGTGATCGCAGAGGAAGCTGTTTCGGGGGGGCACATTCCGCAGCACGGATCACGCTTCGCGCTTGTTGATCCGCTCGACGGCACCAAGGAGTTTGTCGCCAAGAACGGCGAGTTCACCGTAAACATCGGCATCATTGAGAATGGGCGGCCTGTCATGGGGGTCGTCTACGCGCCCGCACTCCATCGCCTGTTCGTCGCAGAAAGCCCAAGCTCCGCCTGGCAGTCCGAAGCAGCGCCTGATGGTCCTGTTCCGGCGAAGCGCTCGCCTCTAAAAGTGCGCCCCGCCCCGCCCGAAGGCCTCACTGCAGTCGCCTCGAAATCTCACCGCAGTCCGGAGACGGATGAATGGCTGTCGCAATACTCCATCGCAGAAATCAAAGGCGCAGGCTCCGCTTTGAAGTTCTGCCTGGTCGCGGCGGGAGAGGCAGACGTCTATCCACGTCATGGCCGGACGATGGAATGGGATACGGCTGCGGGGCAGGCAGTCGTTGAAGCTGCCGGTGGCCGTGTACTGACGATGGACGGCAAGCCCTTGCTCTACGGAAAGAGAGAGCGAGGTTACGACAACCCTCATTTTGTGGTCTTTGGAGACGTGACGCCGGTATGACCGGCCAATCCCGGAGGAAAACATGGCGCGGCAGTATTTCGGAACAGACGGCATACGGGGCCGGGTCAACCAGACCCCGATGACCGCCGAGACGGCGCTACGCCTTGCCATCGCAGCTGCCCGCACATTCGGATCTAACCCCGGCCGGGAAGTTGTGATTGGCCGCGATACGCGCCGCTCCGGTGAAATGATCGAAGCTGCCCTGATCGCAGGATTCTCCTCGATGGGATTTACGCCGGTCAGGCTGGGAATAGTTCCCACTCCGGCTGTCGCATTGATGGCGCGCGAGACAGGTGCCGCCCTAGGCGTGATGGTCTCCGCCAGCCACAACAAGTTTGAAGATAACGGTCTTAAACTCTTCAGTCCCGAGGGCGTGAAGTTTGAGGACGAAGTTGAGGAAGCCCTCGAGGCTAGCATGGCGACGGCCTTTGAAGGAGAGTACGCTTCCCCCACTGACATAACCTTACCCCGCGCAATGGACGACACGACGACACGATATGTCCGGCGATGCCTGGAGACACTTCCCGGCAAACGGGATTTTTCGGGCCTCAAAGTCGTACTCGACTGCGCTCATGGAGCCGGCTTTGAAGCTGCCCCCGCTGCGTTGCGGAAACTCGGTATCCAGCTAACCGTGATTGGTGCATCGCCTGACGGGGTCAATATAAACGCTGGCTACGGATCAACGGCGACTGGTGCATTGAAGTCTGCTGTACTGCAATCAGGCGCTGACATCGGCGTAGCGCTCGATGGAGATGCCGATCGTCTGATCGTCATCGACGAAACAGGAACTGAGGCTGACGGCGATCAGGTGATGGGGCTAATCGCCGGAGAGATGCATCGCAGCGGCCGCCTCAAGGGGGGCGGAATGGTGGCAACCGTGATGTCCAACATGGGGCTGTCGGAGTTTCTCAAGGCTGAAGGACTGATCCTCGCCCGCACTAAGGTTGGCGACCGCTATGTTGGCGAACACATGCGCGCCCACGGATTTAATCTTGGCGGAGAACAGTCCGGACACATCATACTTTCAGACGTGTCTACAACGGGAGACGGACTTCTGGCAGCCCTGCAGGTACTGTCAGTGCTTGCCACGCGTGGCGGTAAGGCATCGGAGATGTTGCGGGTTTTTGAACCGGCCCCTCAAAAGCTCATTAACATAAGATATTCGGGCCCGAACCCTCTCGAAAGTGATAGGGTGAAGGAAGCGCTTGCGCAGGCCGGTGAATTGCTTGGTGAACGTGGACGGATGGTTGTCCGGAAATCAGGAACGGAGCCTTTGATACGCGTCATGGCAGAAGCGCTTGATGGAGCGCTGATGCAAAGGGCACTTGATTGCGTTACGAGCGCCGTAAAGGCCGAGATCGAACACAGCTGAAGCTGTCTTGGCGCTGCGTCACCTGTTGCGCGGCTGAACATGCCCGCTATCCTTGACAAAGCTACACCAGACATCTGAGGAATTTGCCATGGCTGAAGGTCAATCCCTTCCCCCGTTTCGCCCCTTGCCGCAAAAAGCGCCAGATGTGGAGGTGGTCCGCAAAGGCGAAGCCATTTACGTCAAGTCCCGCCAGGCTCCGGGCTCGCGACCCTCAACCATTCCGCACGCCCTTGTGGATCGGGCAGCGCATCACCCTGACAGGGTTTTCATCAAGGAGCGTGATCCGAAGACGGATCAATGGGTTGAAGTAACTTATGGCGAGGCAAACCGCCTCACCGACTCTCTGGCCCAGGCCTTTCTTGACCTTGGCGCGGGGCCGGATGCGCCGGTTATGATCTTGTCGGGCAACTCTATAAAGGCCGCCCTGATCATACTGGCTGCGCAGAAGATCGGCGCCCCTGCCGCGCCAATCTCCGTTCCTTATTCGACCATGTCGAACGATTTCGACAAACTCAAGCATTGCTACAACACGGTGAAGCCAGCCATCATCTTTGCCGAACAACTTGCCCCCTTCCAGAGAGCCATAGCCGCTCTTGGAGCTGGCGCGGCAACCATCGTGAGCGCTGAAACAGGCGGAGACAACTCCGTTCGCAGTTTCGACGAGCTGGTATCCAAAGAGCCCACGGCGGCAGTTGCTGCGGCGATGTCAAAGTTGTCGGACGCAACAACCGCCAAGTATCTCTTCACTTCCGGCTCCACCGGGATGCCCAAACCTGTCCCCCAGACGCAAGGGTCGATGTGCGCAATGATTGCGGGCCAGGAGGGGCTTCGTGATGATGCCCGCGATCCCGATTATGATCCGGACACGGTTGCCAATGTCCTGGACTGGCTTCCATGGAACCACATCTCCGGCTCCAATGTGAACTTCAATGGCGCGCTTTGGAACGGCGCCACTTTCTGGATCGATGGCGGCAAGCCAACCCCTGCCCTATTCCATGAAACAATCCGCAACATTCACGAATGCAACCCCTCCACCTTCGGGACTGCCCCCATCGCCCTCGCCATGCTGGCCGAAGCGATGGAACAGGACGAGGTTTTGCTCAGGGCGTTCTTCAAGAACATGCGCTCGATCGGCTATGGCGGCGCAACGCTGTCGGATGATCTTTATGACCGGCTGCAGGCGCTATCGATCAAAGCCACCGGCCGCCGCATCCCGATCATCACGATGTACGGCGCTACAGAAACGCAGGGCATCACAGTAGTCCACTGGGAGGCCGAGCGTGTGGGCCTTGTCGGGCTGCCCCTTCCGGGCACTACACTCAAACTGGTGCCGAATGGCGAAAAGCTGGAAGTCCGTGTGAAGGGCCCCAGCGTCATGCCAGGATACCTCAACGATCCGAAGAAAAATGCAGAGGTCTTCGACGAGGAAGGGTTTTACTGTCTCGGAGATGCGGTGAAGTTCGTGGACGAAGCCGATCCCAACAAAGGCCTCATCTTCGATGGCCGGGTCGGCGAGGATTTCAAACTGTCGTCAGGCACCTGGGTATCGGTCGGGACATTGAGGCCAGACTTCGTGGCGGCCTGCTCTCCCCTTGTCTTCGACGCAGTCATTTGCGGCCAGGACAAGGATTTTGCTGCGGCTCTGGTATGGCCGTCTCCGGTAACCGCAGAGCAGTACGTGAAGGCGGCCGGTGATCCTGCCAAGGGGTTTGCGGCCCTTGTGGCCGATCTTGCGCGCAAGGCAGCTGCCTTCAATGCTGGCGAGCCTGGCTCCTCACGCCGCATCAAGCGCGTGATGGTCATGACTGAGGCCCCCAGCATTGATGCAGGCGAAATCACCGATAAGGGATATGTCAACCAGAGACTGGTTATTTCCCGCCGCGCGAATTTAGTTCAGGCGCTCTATTCAGAGCCTCCGGGAGCGGGCGTTCTCCAGCTTTGAAAAACGGCCGGCAGGCTGGAGCTTGTAACGCCGCTCAGACGCCATCACATCGCCGGAATTGAAAAGCAGATGTGTGGCCATGACGTTCGACGATGCCTTCCGCAGCTTCAGGGAAAAACTGCATCTCCCCGAGATGCAGCACCTTGATCTGCGCCTGCCCATTGAGAGGCTACGCCAACAGTTTTTTCGTATGGACTATTCGGGCGAGCCTGACGCGCCGGAGCTTGCCGACGTTCGTATCCTGACGGTCCCTGGCCCGGCCGGCCCGCTCAAGGCCCGCCTATATGTCCCGCTGGGTGCGGGCGTACCGCCCGGTCCAGGCATCCTCTTCTTTCATGGCGGAGGGTTTGTCCTCGGCGACCTTGAGAGCCATGACATGATCTGCCGGCGTCTTGCCGAAGGATCGCGCTGCAGGGTTCTGGCCATCGATTATCGCTTGGCGCCGGAGACCTGCTTTCCCTGCGCGCATGAGGATGCGCTGGCTGCTTGGGGCTGGTTGAGCGAACAGGGCGGGAAGGTCGGAATCGACCCCAAGCGGATCGCCGTTGCAGGAGACAGCGCAGGAGGAAACCTCGCCGCGTTTCTCTGCCAGGAGATGAGCCGGACCGGCGGCCCCATGCCTGCCTTTCAGCTGCTCCTCTACCCACTCCTTCAGTTCGCGGATATTCGCAGCAAGAAGATGTCACCGCAGGAAAGTGGGTTCTTCATTTCTGCGAGCCTGTTCGAGTTCTTCCGGGGACATTACTTGCCTGATCCACAAACCTATATGGATCCAAGGATATCGCCGCTTTTTGCATCAGCGGAAGAGTTGAAGCTGTTGCCTCCAGCCCATGTTGTGGTGTGCGGCTGGGATCCTCTGCATGATGAAGGGCTCGCCTATGCAGCAAAACTCCGCGCCGTCGGCATCCAGGTCAGTGAGGTCGAGTATGCATCGATGGTACACGGATTTATGAACCTTACTCACATTTCCGCAACAGCCCGTTCTGCTATACGAGATGTCGGTAAAATAACGGGAAAAGCTCTGAGTGCCTTTTAGGAACTGATTGTAGTTCCTGAATCACACTTTAAGTTTGCGTGACCTCAGGGCAACACCCTGCAAACAAACATATTTGTTGCGCCGCAGCAAATATTTCAAATGTTAGATAACTGTCTATTTAGTCCGCAGGTGTCAGACACCGCTGACACTCATAAATATTAGAGGAAACTCCCAGAAATGACGTTCAATAAAATGCTGATGACGTCTGCATCTGCAGCCCTCATCCTGATCGTGCCTGCCTATGCGCAGGAAGACACCGCTGCTGAAGAAACCGCGTCGCGCGAAACCGCTATCGAGCGCGTGCTCGGTACCGTTACCGTAACGGCGACCAAGAAAGCTGACGTTGAAGACGTGCAGACCGTTGCTGTCGCAATGACTGCCTACAATGCCGACACGCTCGATGCCCTCAACGTCACCACGCTCGAAAGCCTGAGCTACTCGTCGCCGAACGTGTCCCTGGATGATGTGGGCACCGCGCGCGGCACCGCGAACTTCGCAATCCGCGGCCTTGGCGTGAACTCCTCCATCCCGTCGATCGACCCCGCAGTTGGCGTGTTCGTCGACGGCGTTTATCTGGGCGTGAACAGCGGCGTTGTCGTCGACTTGTTCGACCTCGACAGCATCGAAGTCCTGCGCGGCCCGCAAGGCCTGCTCTTCGGCCGCAACACAACCGGCGGCGCGATCGTGGTCAACACGGCCAACCCGACTGACGAGTTCAGCTTCAAGGCCCGCACCAGTGTTGACGGCCCAGTCGACAGCGATCGCGGCGGCGCAAATGCCAACGTCCAGGCCATCATTTCCGGCCCGCTGATCGAGAACCTGCTGAACGGCAAGTTCGGTGTTTCCTACAACACGGACGCCGGCTATTTCAAAAATCAGTTCAACGGCGAAAATCACGGCGAGCTTCAGTCGGTCACCTATCGCGGCGCGCTCGAATTCATGCCGACCGACGCACTGACCTTCCTCGGCAAACTGGAGTACACTGACTCCCGCTCCGACGGTCCTTCGGGCAAAAACCACGCCTATTTCGAGCGTGATAATTTCGACATGTCGATCAACAATCCGGGGTTTGGCGAATCTGAAACCATCCTCGGCTCGCTGCGCACCGACCTTGATGTCGGCTTCGGCAATGGCGTGATCACCAACATCTTCGGCTATCGCAATTACGAGTCCACCTCGAGCGGCGATATCGATGCTACGCCCTTCACCCTGTTCCACTCGAATGCAGAGTTTGACCAGGAGCAGTTCTCCAACGAGCTGCGCTATGCTGGCACGTTCGACAAGCTCGACCTGACCACGGGCCTCTACTATTTCGAGCAGACGCTTGACTATACCGAGATCCGCAACCTTCCGAGCACGCGTCCACCGACACTCCCGGCAAGCATTCCGTGGGGCTTCTACGGCGGCGGCACGCTGGACCACACGGTCTGGGGCGCCTTTGCAAACGTCGACTATTCGATCACGGACAACCTGATCGCCACGCTGGGCGTGCGCTATTCGGTCGAAGAGAAAGCTGGCGATGTAATCTACATCCGTCCCCGCATGCCCTGTAGTGTCGTTCAGGGCACCTGCTCACCTGATGGTTTCAACTCCCTGATCGGCCTCATCACAGGCGGCGCCGTCCAGGAACCGAACGGCTTCACCGACTCCAATGAGTGGAAGAACTGGACCCCCAAAGTCGGTCTGCAGTATTTCTGGAACGACAATGTTCAGTCTTACGCCCACTACACCAAGGGCTTCCGTTCGGGCGGCTACAACTTCCGCATCACCGACCTGCCGATCTTCAACCAGTTTGTGGCACAGACCGGCAGCCTCGGCTTTGATGAAGAAGAAGTCGACTCCTACGAAATCGGCTTCAAAGCTCAGAGCGAAGACGGCCGCGTCCAGGTAAACGGCGCAGCCTTCATGACCGAAGTCGGCAACATGCAGCGTGAAGTGAACACGGCAGGCGCGTCGGGTGTTGTTCAGAACATCGTGAACACGGCCGATGCCACGATCTACGGCATCGAGTTCGATGGCCGCGTTGTGCTCACGGAGTCGCTGCTCGCGTCGTTCAATGTCGGCTTCATGGACGCCGGCTATGATGACGTCTTCTTCGACCTCAACGCCGATGGTGTGGTCAATCAGGAAGACATCAACCTTGACCTTCCGCGCGTGCCGCCGATGACCTACGGCTTCGGCCTCATCAAGGACTTCGACCTTGGCGCTTCCGGCGCAATCGTCGCGCAGGCCAACTACCAGCACCGTGACCGGATCGCTTACACCGACAGCAACTTCGGCTGGATCCAGGAAGCGGACATGATCGATGTCAACATCACCTGGGAAACGCCAATGGATGGCCTCTCGGCCTCAATCTACGGCAAGAACCTGCTGGACGAAGTGCAGATCGGTAACGACACCCAACTGCCCTTCCCCGGGCCGAATTCGACCGGCGTGAACTATCCCTACCAGACGCTTCCGTCGGGCGGCACATTCTCGCCGCTGAAGAAAGGCCGCCTTCTCGGCCTCGAACTGACCTACGTCTACTAAGTCTTGCGGCCATCTGGCCGGAAGTCGAGCAATCCAGAAGGGCGGCCTGCAGGCCGCCCTTTTTCTTTGATTGCAAAAAGAAAGCGGCCCCCGTTTCCGGGAGCCGCCTGTTGTTGCGCCGCTTCGATTGGCTTAGCTGCCTGGGCCGAAGCGCTTGTTGATACCGATCTTGAACGTCCGGCCGATGGCGTCGCCTGTGAACGGATCATAGTTCAGCTCAAGGCGGGCGAAGGGCGGCTTCGTATCGAGAATGTTCTCGACTGAGAAGGACACCGTCGTTTCACCGGGAAGTGACCAAACCACCGTTGAGTCATAGCTCACGAAGGACTTGATCGTCTGACCTTGTGTCAGCACGACACCAGGTGTCGGCCAGTTGGCGTTCGGCGTCGTAAACAGTCCAGTACGCTGATCCTCATACTCGCCGATGTAACGTGCCGTAAGACGGGCATTCACATTGTCTGTCGATGCGTTGGCATATGCCTCGAACTTGAGCTCAGGAAGCGGCGTGGCAATCGTCTGGAAGTTCAGGAAACCCACAGCGGAGAATGGCGCTCCGACCGTGATACCTTCGACAGACACTGCACCAACTTCGTACTCAAGGACATGGCTGCCGCTGAAACCCAGCTCCACATCGAGCCCGGCGCGAACGACGTCCTCGAATGTGTAATCGGCCAGGACATCAATACCGGAAGTCTTGATATTGGGACCGTTCGTGTACTGAGTGGAAAGCCGAGACACGTTGCCGATCGCGCAGGCGCCGGTGAACGTGAAGCGTGCTTCAAGGCCCGCAAATGTGGGGTTTCCACAATTGCTGGGCGCTCCAGCCGGGAACAGGGCGGCCACCATGTTTGCCACCGGCTCGACCACGACGGAATCGTCGAAATCGAAGTTCCAGTAATCGATCGACAGGTTAAGGTTATTCGTTTTGAAGAGACCGCCAATGTTGTAGGTCAGCGCGCTTTCGGGTGTCAGCGATGGGTTTCCGGCAATATCCACTGCACGGAATGTTCCGCCAACGCTCTGCAGCGATGTAACCGAACCCGGCGCCACCTGGGTGAGCGCTGGGCCACGGAAGGTTGTGCCAACCGAGCCACGGACAGCAAACTGAGGAACAATCTGCCAACGAGCCGAAAGTTTCGGATCGAAGGTGGAGCCGACATCGCCGCCGTAATCCTCATAACGCGCCGCAAGTGAAGCGTTGAAAGTCTCGGTGAATGGCAGGCTGAGTTCCCCGAAGAGGGCAACCACGTCCTGCTTGGCATTCAGGGGACGAGACCCGGCAAGGAATCCAAGCGCGCCGACCGGCTGGGCGCAGGTCGTTGTTCCTGTCGTCACGGTCGCGATGCACGGCGTGACATTGAGGTTGGCGATGTCGTTATACTGACGATCAAATTCCTCTTCGCGGTACTGGCCGCCGAAAGCCCAGCCAACGGCGCCATCCCCAAGCGTAATCGGCAGCTGACCGCTGAGAACACCTTCAAGGACGGTCAGCTTGATTTCCTGCTCTGTGAAGGAGTCTTCCAGAATGAAGTCCAGCACATCAAGAGAGTTAGCCGCCGCAGGATTATAGTTCGGGTTCGTCTGCCCGGTTACGGCATTGGTCTGGATCCCGTTCGAGAACGGGTTGAACCAGAGGCATCCATTCTGTCCTGGCGTATTGGCAGCCACATTACAGTTGGCGCCGCCAAGGCCTCGCAGGGAGAGTGCATAGCGGTTGACAACCGTATCCTCATTCGTACGCCGGCCGACCTGCGACCCCGTAGTGAACGAGGCAGCATAATTGATCGAGTCGGTCAGCTCGCCTTTGAGCTCGGCCGAGATGCGATAGTGCTCATACTCCCGTAGGCTGCGCTCTGATCCGCGTCCGCCTGCGAGCGCGTTGCCACCGTAACCAAGCGGGCGTGTGGCGATCAGGTACGCCCCAACGGCCGCTGGCGAGACATAGCCGGGATTCTGCGCAATCAGGGTGGCAAGGCCTGGGTTTGTGATCGGCACAAAGAATTGTCCCGGAATGAGGGACGCGTCAGCTGTCGGCGAACTTGCCCCGCCCACAGGCGGGAATGAAGGCGAGAACGCAATCTTCGGAACTTCCGTTGCCGAATAGAAGGCCTGCAGAGAGAGGTTATGTTTGTCGGAGAGTTCGAAGTCCGCCTTACCAAGGATCTGGTAGCGGTTTTCCTCTTCGACGATGTTATCGAACGGCGTGAACTGGAAACTGCAAAGCGCGTTCGCCCCGCTGACAAGCGGAATGCCGGCAAAGTTTCCGCAAGCCGGATCGCGTGTCACGCCCTGGACCGGTGTAAACGCCCCGCCCACCGGCAGGAAGGATCCCGGATTGCCGACAAGTGACCAGCCACCCTGCGGGTTGCCCAGGAAGTCACGCAGCGCCCAGTCGCGTTCGGTCGTCGCCAGCTCGGAGCGGTGCTGATAGCCCGCAGCCAGCATGAAGTTGCCGAAGTCCGTCTTCCATCCGCCCACGGCATTCAGGGTATAGTCCCCGTCCGAGCCGTCGACGAATTTATAGTCCCCGCCGACTTCAAAGCCTTCATAGTCGGTGCGTGTGATGAAGTTCACAACCCCGGCCACAGCGTCGGAGCCGTAGGTCGCAGCCGCGCCGTCCTTCAGGATCTCAATCCGGCCGACTGCTGCGAGCGGCAGGATATTGGTGTCAACCGAACCATTGCCGGCAAAGGCGAAGGGGTTTGCGGCGAGACGCTTGCCATCCAGCAGGACCAGCGTCCGCGAAGCGCCGAGGCCCCGCAGGTTTACCGTACCTGATCCTTCCGAACCTTGCGCGCGGCCATCAAACTGGTTCGTGTCCCCCAGAACGCCGCTTGAAACCGGCAGCGACTTGATCAGGTCCAGCGCCGATGGGCTTCCCTGCATTCTCAGGTCATCGGCCGTCAGCACGTCAACCGGAAGCGCAGCATCCTCGGGCGTACCCTGGATCAGCGAGCCGGTAACCGTAACTGTGCCGAGTGTGCGCTCGCCTTCGTCCTCTTGTGCATGTGCTCCCATTACGCCCGTCAACGCAACCGCTGAGGCGCAAAGGAGCGCTCCTTTGAAATACTTCATTCGTTTCCTCCCGTTTTAACTGGTCCAGGCGCAAGCTTTTGCCGCTTGTCATGATTGGACTCACTTCACTCTTATGCGGTATTATGCGGTCGCATAGGGGTGACTTGTGCTGCGCCGCTGCATACAAAAAAGGAACTTTTGCTATGCGCATTGTTTCCTCCGTTCACCCACAAGCTGGTGTATTTCATGCAGAACAGCCCGCCTCCAACGGCTCAGGGGGCTTCGCCGCCCTTCCTTCGGATTGCCCGATCCTTCGCAGACGCAGTGGCTCCGGCAGATTTTCCAGCCGCCGTGTTGCGTTGGCGCAACCAGCGCTGGGCCGACGAGACGGGCCTCGGCGGCCTTACGGATGAAGCCTGGAAAGATCATTTCGCCCGGTTTACGCCGCTTGCGTCAAACCTGCCGCAACCGCTGGCCATGCGGTATCACGGTCACCAGTTCGGGACCTACAATCCCCAGCTCGGAGACGGGCGCGGCTTTCTCTTCGCCCAGCTGCGCGACAGGACCGGACGCCTGCTTGATCTCGGAACTAAAGGCTCTGGCCAGACACCCTGGTCCCGTCAGGGCGATGGCCGGCTGACCCTGAAAGGGGGAATCCGCGAAATCCTTGCCGCCAGCTATCTGGAGGCCTTCGGCGTGAATACGTCGAAAGCGTTCAGCCTTATAGAAACCGGCGAGCAACTCAGCCGAAATGACGAGCCGTCCCCGACCCGTTCCTCCGTCCTTGTCCGCCTCTCACACAGTCATGTCCGGTTCGGAACGTTTCAGCGTTGCGCCTGGCTCGAAGACAAGGAGAGCCTGGCGCAGCTTGTCGACTATTGCGTTTCGGAATTCTTTCCCGGCGCAGATGATCCGGACATGGCCCGCAAGGCCAGCAACCTGCTCGAAGCCATTGCGGTCGCAACGGGCCGGATGATTGGGCAATGGATGGCGGCAGGCTTCGTTCACGGCGTCATGAATACGGACAATTTCAATATCACCGGCGAAACCTTTGATTTCGGCCCATGGCGCTTCCTGCCGGTCTCGGATCCGAACTTCACCGCAGCCTATTTCGATGCGCAGGGCCTTTACCGGTTTGGACGCCAGCCGGTCCAGGGCGGCTGGGCCCTGCAGCAGCTCGCCTCTTCCCTGCTGCTGTTGGCCGACGCTGAAGATCTCGCCCGGGCGCTCATCCCGTATGAAGCGACTTACCGCGAGAGCTTCATCACTCATACACATGCCCTGCTCGGCCTGAAGCCTGGCGCTGACCCGGATGGCAACCTTGCTTTCCTCCAGTCCTTTTATGGATGGATGACGCAGAGCCAGGCCAGCTGGCCGCAAACCTTCTTTGACTGGTTCGGAGGCGCGGCGAGCGAGGCCCGGGCGGCGGCGTCTCCTCAAGCATCCCTCTATGCCCATGCCGCATTCGAGCCTGTTCGGGCCGCATTGATGGACCGGGAAACCGAGCGCCCTCAACGCCTCAACCATCCCTACTTCAGCAGGCAGGAGCCTGTCAGCCTGGTGATCGAGGAAGTTGAAGCGTTGTGGGACCCGATTGCGCAGGGTGATGACTGGTCAGCCTTTGCCGCCAAGACGGCGCATATTGAAGAGGCGCGCCTGGCCCTCGCACTTTAACGCGGGGGAACACCTTGATATTGCGACTGCCCTGCGGGCAGTTACCGGCAAACCATGGAGGCCCCAGATGACCGAAAAGATCCCTTCCGGCCCGCTTTCCGGCATCCGCATTGTCGACATGAGCTCGGTGGTCCTCGGGCCGTTTGCAACCCTGATCCTTGCCGATCTCGGAGCAGAGGTCATCAAGATCGAGCCGCCCGGGCGGGGGGACACGATGCGCTATGCAGGCGCATCTCCCACCGGCGATCTGGGCCCCATCTACATGGCGCTTAACCGCAACAAGCGCGCCCTGACGCTCGACGCCAAAACTGCCGAAGGCAAGGCCGCACTTACCGAACTCCTGAAGACAGCCGACTGTTTCTTCCACAATGTGCGCCTTGCAGGCATGGAGCGGCTCGGCTTTGGATACGAACAGGTCAAGGCGCTGAAAGACGACATCGTCTATGTTCATTGCGCCGGATTTGGCCAGGGTGGACCTTACGAACATCGTCAGGCGTATGACGATCTCATCCAGGGCGCCTCCGGTTTTGCAGACCTCAACGCCCTTCGCTCGGGCGGCCGACCCGAATACGCCCCTTCCCTCGTCGCGGACAAGACGGCGGGCCTCTTTGCGACCTACGCAACCCTTGCCGCCCTCTTGCACCGCGCCCAAACGGGAAAGGGACAGTTCGTGCAGGTTCCGATGCTGGAAAGCTTCACTTTCTTCAACATGGTTGAAAACCTCTATGGCGAGACGTTCCTGCCCGGAAATGGCAAGCTCGCCTACACCCGCTCGATCAATCCCAATCGCCGCCCTTACCCGACCAAGGACGGCTTCATTGGTCTTGTTCCGTATTCGGATCAGCAGTGGGAGAGGTTCTTTGAAATCGGCGGCATACCGGGCATCTTCAAGGACCCCCGCTTTTCCACCTATCAGGCGCGCACCGAGCATGTCGGCGAGCTCTACGCCCTGATCGAGGAAGTCAGCGCCACCAAGACAACCGCCGAATGGCTTGAACTGATGGACAAGGCCGATATCCCGGCCATGCGCTACAACACAATGGCGGAAGTCCTGACAGACCCGCATCTGGTTGCGACGGAATTTTTTACGGCGGCGCACCATCCCGAAGCAGGCAGCTACCGGACCATGCGCCATCCCGTGAATTTTTCAGAGACTCCGGCCAGCCTTCGCTCGCCGCCGCCCCGGCCAGGCGCCGACACGGAGAGCATCCTTGAAAGCCTTGGCCTCGGCGCCCCCAGCTGATCAGCCCCCGGCGAGACGCGCCATCTCTTCTTCTGACAGTTCGGAGTTGTCATAGACGTTCTGCACGTCATCAAGCTCGTCGAGAACATCCAGCATCTTCATGAGCTGATCCGCAGCATCACCGGAAACGGCCGTGGTCACTTTCGGCTTCCAGATGATCTTCGCTGATGTGGGCTCCACCTTGCTGCCGAAGTGTTCCGCCAGCGCTGTCGAAACGGCCGCGAAGTCCTCCCTGGCCGTATAGATCCAGTGGCCCTCTTCATCGGACTCAACGTCCTGCGCGCCCGCCATGATGGCCGCTTCCATCACCTCGTCGGCCGTCCCGGCACTGACGGGATATTCGATCTCGCCCAGCTGGTCGAAATTGAAGGACACTGAGCCCGTGGTACCAAGCGCGCCGCCATTCTTCGAGAAGGCTGTGCGAATGTCGGTTGCCGCGCGGTTCTTGTTGTCCGTCGACGCCTCGATGATGATCCCGACCCCGCCCGGGCCGACACCTTCATAGCGGATATCGGCATAGTCTGCGCCGCCGCTGCTCTGGCCCTTGTCGATGGCGCGCTGGATATTGTCCTTGGGAACGGAGACGCCCTTGGCGTTGGCGATCGCCAGACGCAGGCGCGGGTTCATCGCGGGGTCTGGCCCACCCATCTTTGAGGCCACGGTGATCTCTTTGGACAGGCGCGCGAATAGCACGGCGCGTTTCTTGTCCTGCTTGCCCTTACGGTGCTGGATGTTGGCCCATTTACTATGCCCGGCCATGGGAAAACCCCTCGATATTGTCAGTTACTCAGCTGTGGCGGCTGTCTATCGCGCGGGGCGGCCCTTGGGAAGCCGGGAGGGTGTCAATCAAATGCCGACACCCGGCCACCCATGATCATCGCTTCCTGCGCTTCGGCTATGTCGCGAATGATGCCTCGCAGAAGCATCGCGGCGATGGCCCCTGAGACGACCGATATCATGACTGCCCCAAAAACAACTTCGGTAGAGGAAAAGCGCGAGTTTGAAACCACCCCCGCAATCAGCCCGACAACCCATGCGCCCCACCACCGGGACACCATACCGGATTTCACAGGCAGTCCGGCTTCCTCATATGAGCCCGTATAAATCTCGTGGACACCTTGGGATGGCTTCACGAGATTGGCGAAGGGAACAAAGTACCAGAGCACCGTGCCGATGGGCGACATGTCGGGCACGGGACTGCGGACCGTGTAGAGGTTCTTCATCGCCCTGTAGGTAAAGCGGCCCACAAAAAACGCGCACGTGAACATCAAGAGCCGCTCGGCGATCGCCACGAGCGAAAAGATACCGAGCGCCAGGAAAAGACGCTCATTTTCCGGCGAATTGTCCTGCACCAGCGGCTCAGCCTCAAACATGCGAGGATCAACCAGCCAATAGCTGGTAGCAATAACAAGCACCCCACAAACAACGACATAAATGATCAGCAGGACAGACAGCGGCTGCTGAAAGCCCCGCAAGGGCCGGCATATCCCGCTTTCATACTCATAGCCTGTTGGCCCGCCTCTCCGCCGCACGCGCGCAGAAGCCTGCATCGTTGATTCTGACATGACCCCTCCAGATACCTCGACGAAAGATTGCCGGATACAGCAACTCTGACAAGAAGTTTTTGGGCCGTTTGGACTTCAGGGACTGATGGCGCCGCCTAGCCGCTTCACCACCTCCTGCCGCACCTTCCAGCTCAGCCAGGCCTTGTCCATGCGGGAGAGCCAATGCGAGTTCACGGCGCCGTACTCGGCGCCGAGGTCGCGCGGGTCCGGCAGGATTTTCTGCGCGAGAATGCCGGCGACATGCGCCATCTCGAGCGGGCTGGCAAAATAGAGTTCATGGCCACGATGCTCCAGGACCCAGATGGGCCACCCCTTCCCCACTTCCTGTGGCGGGAAAGCGGGGTTGAAGCGCGTCGCTGAATAAAAAGCGCCGTCCACCGGACGGTGGACATAGGGGCTGACCGGCGTACGCACCGGCTGCCCGCGATACTCACATCGGAGGCGCAGGGGGCGCCCAGTGCGGCGGCGGGATCTCTACTGGCTTCGAAAGATCGATCTCTACCCGGAAGAAGCGCTCTGGCCGCTTCAGTTCATACGCGAGCACCTGATCCGCAGACCGCATTTCAACCGCCCAGACGTTTGCCTTGGAAACCGGGATGCCTTCCTTGTCGAAGAGGTCCTTGGTCGCCTGGTCGGCCGGAAACTCCTGTCGCGCCGCGGAAGGATCGGAAACAGAGAAGCCGCCATAATCGGTAAGTGCGTCAAGTCCGCCATCTTCGTGGCGATGAACATGGCGCAATTCCCAGGCGCCGTTTTCACCCGTTGCTGTCAGAACCCAGGTCCGCGAGCGGTCTTCACCCACGCTGAGCGGCATGCGGAAAACGCCCGGCTCGCAATCACGCACATGCACGACCAGCCGGTTCTCGCGCCACTCGTCGTCAACCGCATCGTCGCTGACCACCCGGCCCTCGAACGCCTTGCCGCAGGCAGCCGCAAGGCCTTCCGCAAACGGAAGATTAGCCGGGCCTTCTGGCGCGCTCGCGCAGGCGGCTAGAACAAGGGCGAAAGCGGGGGCGGCAGCCAGTTTCAACATCATGCGCGCCAGACTACCGACAAGCCCCGGAAAGGCAAGCTTTTCACCTTTTCTGCACCGCGCGCGAAAATCAAAAGGCCCTCCCGGAACACCGGAAGGGCCTTCAGAACATTGGTTTAATCTGAGCGTCAGGCCGGATTGGGCTCTACGTCGCCAATGCCGCCATCTTTGGGCTTCTTGCGCTTGCCGATCACCGGCACAGCCGAAGAGGGGCCGCCATCATCATCGGAAATGTCAGGACGGCTCGGCTGCGTGCCTTTGAGAAGGCCGGCGATCTCTTCGCCGGACAGGGTCTCGAACTCGAGCAGGCCAGTGGCAATCGCTTCCCACTCATTTCGGTACTGCGTCATGATATGGCGGGCGTCTTCCTTGCCCTTTTCGATCAGTTTACGGACTTCTTCCTCGATCTTGCGCGAGGTCTCTTCCGAAATATGGCTCGACTGCATCAGTTGCTGGCCAAGGAACACGTCGCCCTGGTCCGAGCCATAGTCTACCGGACCGATGATGTCGGAATATCCCCAGCGCGTCACCATCGCACGGGCAAGGCGCGTAGCCTGCTGGATGTCGGAAGCGGCGCCCGCGGTGACATTGTCATCCCCGAATTTCAGCTCTTCAGCCACGCGGCCACCCATGATGATCGCCAGGCGCGACGTCATCTCGACCTTGGACATCGACAGCTTGTCGTCTTCCGGCAACTGCATGACCAT
>SXGS01542319.1_pt1 | contig 18857 bp, 17 predicted proteins | sample 3174681 | NCBI WGS metagenome assembly SXGS01 (sample SAMN11356861, study PRJNA531348) | freshwater metagenome | isolation source: freshwater sample F1-80 | place: China: Fuxian Lake, Yuxi | collected 2017-12-25 | reverse complement strand
TACCTTCCAGCCGTCCGTTGGGAACAGTCCGCACGACCCGACCTCTCCACTCGACCCACTCACGAAAGCACCAATTCAAGGGATTTGAACCGGTCACTGTCTTTTCAGGTTTACCCCGCTCTTTCTGAGGTCAGAACATTGTCGGACAGGTCTGCCAGGAAAGTGGGACGCAATTGCGCCCGCGCTGCGGTGGCGCGTCCTGGTTGGATTTCAATTTCATCGCTGGCATTGATCCATTTCTGATCGAGTTCAGACCAGACGTGCATCCCGGCGGCCAACTCAACGTAGGAATTTGAGGCCGTCTTGAGAAATCCATCCTCGCCCTGGCTCTCGGTGAGCTTCTGCATCACGCGGTGATCCGGCCCCAACTCGATCGGACGGAACACACCGTCAGCGGCGGAATTAACGAGCTGAGTCAGCCGGTTGAGTCGTCCGCGTTGCGCCTGTTCAGGGGCGCTCTGTGCTGCCGCTGGAAACGCCACGCCTGCGAGTAGAACAAAGAGAATAAATTCACGCTTCATGAGACCACGCTTTCGTTGGCAGCCACATGCGATGACGAGATCAACTCATCATTTTGTGCCTGCCGGATGACCCAGGATTTTTGACACGCCGGGCTTGAAAACAAGGCGCAAAACAGACTACAAACAGATTACAACCACGAGGATCTGATTGGACAAGAAACGACCTGTATTGACCGTCCAATTCTTCCAACCAAGTAATGATCAGACACTGCGACAGGTTACAACTGACCGCGAGCGCCGCAGGTGCGGATAAGAGGCGCGAAGCGAGAAAACTTCCTGTTAACGGGCTTTGAACGATGAGCACTGAAGCAGATGCGCCTGCGCCGCCTCAGAGATTTGTGGGCCATCCCGGCGGTCTGATCAGTATCATTGGAAATACCTGACCGATGTATCCTGGCCGTTGTATTTTCTCACCGCTTGACGACGTGAATGCGCACCCAGTTTCTTGTACAAGCGTCCCAGATAAGTGCGGACGGTAGGAATGCATATCTTCAGTTCATCGGCAATTTCCTTGTCCCTCATCTTTCTGACAAGGCACTTCATGACCGTGTGCTCCTGATGGGAGAGGATGGCTGCGACGGATTCATCGCAAGCCTCCCGTTGAATGACTCGCACAAGGAGCTTCTTGGCTGTGTCGCATAGCGCGATACCGCCTGAAACAACCTTGTGAATCTCCTCCGCGATCTCTCTCAATTGGAAAGGCTTTGTGACGTAGCCACTGGCTCCGGCCTTGAGCAAATCAAACAGTTGATGTTCATCCGGATGTCCCGTGATCATGATTACGGGAACGTCTGGATGCGCGCTCTTGAGCTGGCGCAGGCATTCATATCCGGAAAGCCCGGGGAGCCGGACATCCAACAAAACCACACCCGGCTGAACATCGGGAATAAGCTTGAATGCAGCCTCGGCGCAGTCCGCCAAACCGGCGCATCGGATACCTTCACACCTGTTCAAAAAACGTTCCGCCAACCCGAGGAGCGTCTTGTCATCATCCACGAGCATCACGCCGATCGGCGCGGATGGGAGCGTGTTCGGGTAGGAATTTCGCTTCGTTTTGGTTTGGTGCGATGGGAAGAAGATATTTTCAGAATGGCTCTTCTGCCAAAGTTTGGCGGTCATGGATTTGCAGTGTGTTAACGCTGATACAGCCTGGCTTCGCTACAGACAGCCAACCTGCACTATCAAGAATGCGGGGCTTTTAGCAAAATCAGAAAGAGGGCGTCAACAATTTGTTCAAGTTTATCAGGCCATCCTCCCTGCATCGGCCCGCCACATTGGACATGACCGGGCTTGTAGTTTACGGTCAGCCCAAGATTGTCCCAGACGCGAATCCCGGCTTAAACCACCGCCTCATCGATTATGAATCGAATCGTCGGCCTCGAAACGGAGTACGGTTGTCTGACGAATGATCCGGCCGGCCCGCCAGGCGCGATCAGCCGGGTGCGAAACTGGATTTTTGAAAAGACGCGGTTCGGGCTGCCAGACATACACCAGCGGGATTGGGATGAACCAGCGGGCAACGGCGGATTCCTCTTCAATGGCGGCCGGGCCTACGTGGACATGGGGCATCTCGAATACTGCACGCCCGAATGTCTCTCATTGATTGATCTGCTGCGTTACGATCGCGCTGGAGACGCGATATTGACCCAGGCGCTCAAAGCCCTGTCTCTCGATGATCAAGTCAGCTTCATCCGCAACAACGTGGATCATTATTCCAGCGCCACTTTCGGGTGCCACGAGAATTATCTGGTCCGGCGTTCGGCTCCCTTGACCGAGGCGAATGTCCTCTCCTTGCTGACATTTCTTACGTTGCGACAATTGTACACAGGAGCCGGCCGGGTTGGATCCACCCCAGGCGCGGAACTCCGCGGAGATCTCAACCCTGACGCAACGGACAGTCACTTTCAAATCAGCCAACGGGCGGACTACATCAACAATGACCTCTTCGAGTGGGTGCAGTTCAACCGGGCGATCATCAACACCCGCGACGAGCCGTTGGCGGATTCGCGGAAATACCGACGGCTTCACCTGCTACATGGCGATACGAGCGTTCTGCCCACCACGCTGCTCCTCAAGGTTGGAACCACAGCGTTGGTGCTCGATCTTCTGGAAATTGATCGCCTTCCGAAATCGATTCTTGCGGACGCCGTGCTCTGCTTCAGAACGCTCTCTCATCAGCCGGATGGCCGTTGGATGGTGACGATGGCGGATGGACGCAGTGAAAATGCCGTTGAGCTGCTTTTCCAGTTCTGCGAAGCGGCCCGCGCGGAGTTTGCCGGGCGAGATGATGAGACCAATGATCTTCTGGACATCTGGCAGGGAACACTCACGGCCCTGATCAAACAACCGGAGGCTCTCGTCGGAAAAGTGGATTGGATCACCAAACGATGGCTGTTTGAACGTTTCATCGAACGCGAACGGATCAAGTGGAATGATCCCTGGCTGCGCTCACAAGACTTGGAATTCCACAACATCGATCCCATGCGGGGACTCGGACTGGCTCTGGCTCAAACACCCAGGCAGTGGGAACTCGACACGCCAACGATCCTCCGTGCGCAAACTGAAGCGCCATCAAACACGAGGGCACATATCCGTTCCCACGTCATGCACCTGCTGAACAAGCGCCCCATTCGTTACTACGTCGATTGGGAAATGATCGATGCCGAAGGGGTGACAGCTCTGAATCTACTCAACCCTTTCGAAGCTGAATTAAGCACGGTGGAGGAATGGTGCGGGAAGGTTCGCGCCTTCGAAGGTTGACGCGAAGTCATCTGTTGATGACTGCCTTGAGCCGGCTGTAATGGCTCATGAAGGTTCTGGTCAGGCCACCTGCATCCGCCGCAGCTCGGTTTTCAAAATCTTACCGGTCGCATTGCGCGGGAGGCTGGTGAGAAACACCACGCGGCGGGGCACTTTGTAATCCGCAAGGCTTTCTCGAACATGCTGCAGGACCGCTTTCTCATCGAGCACAATGCCTTCGTCCGTGGCAATGAATGCGACCGCGTGCTCGCCCTTTCGTGCGTCAGGCATGCCGATGACTGCGGCTTCCTTCACTCCTCGAATTCGGTAGAGCACTTCCTCGATCTCTCTCGGATAAACATTGATCCCATTGACGAGCAGCATGTCCTTCTTCCGGTCGGTGATGTAGAAGTAGCCATCCTCGTCCTGGTAGCCGACATCTCCCGTCAGGAGCCATCCATTACGCAATGCTTTCGCCGTCTCCTCGGGTTGATTCCAGTAGCCCTGCATCACGTTGCCTCCGCGAATGCAGATTTCCCCCACCTCGCGAATTCCCAATTCCCGCCCCGAATCATCCTGAACAGACATCTCCACATTTGGGATCGGTATCCCGATCGATCCGGCTTTCCACGGCCCTTGAACCGGGTTCATCGAACAAACCGGGCTTGCCTCGCTGAGGCCGTAGCCCTCGATCAATGGCACCGGGATCTTCGCGTTGAATTCCTTGAGCACTTCCACGGGCAGCGGAGCCGCTCCGCTGACGCAGATGCGCAGCGGCAGATTTCCAGGAAGTTGAACGGCAACCAACGCGCGGAAGAATTGCGGTATCGCTGGAAGAATCGTCGCCTGATGGGCCATGATTTCATTGATCACGTTCTTCGGAGGATGAATCGATTTCATCAACACCATCGAACCGCCAATGCTCAATGGCAGAAGAATGCCGACGGTCAGCATGAAGCTGTGAAACATCGGTAACAGAACCGCGAACCGATCAAAGCTCACCACTTGAAGAACGAGCTGGCAGCTCTCCACGTTGTGCAGCAGGTTACCGTGCGAGAGCATCGCCCCTTTGGGACGTCCAGTCGTGCCCGAGGTGTAGATGATGACCGCCAGATCCGCCTCATTTCGACGATTCTCCGATAACAATCCGCCATCGCCGTCCACGGTTGGAAATTCTTCGATCTGTAAAAACTCCAATCCAGGCCGCATGGATTTCAATTGCTGACAACCTTCCGCCATCGCGCTGTCACTGATGAGCAGGTTCACATTTGCATCTGTGAGAATGTACTCGACCTCGGGCGCTTTGAGAAAGTTGTTGATTGGCACCACCACTGCCCCCGCTCCCAGGATGCCGAACATTGCCATCACGAATTCGGGGCAATTCTTCAACCAGATTCCAACACGGTCTCCAGGTTTGACACCGTATCGTTCCATCAATTGTCCCGAGACTGCCTGGCTTTGGCGCAGAACCTGGCCATAAGTAAATTGAGCATCTCCCCAGTACATGGCCACCTTATCCAACCGTTTGTTCGCTGAGTCGGTGAACGCCAGAAATAGATTCATGTGTTTATGATTCAATGCGGCAGCGAGTGAAGTCGCCCCCGTCGAGACCGTCAAGCCCAGGGCAATGCTGGTAGTGTCCTAATCTTCCAGCCGAGCAGCGCCGCCGGGTAATTGGCGGCGCTACCCCGCTGGAATGGGATTCATCGGCGGTAGTTTGTACGATCCTCTCTCGAATACGCGTGAGAATATCCGCCATGACCTCCGCCTTCGGCTTCGCGCCTTGCGGGCCGCCGTGGTGCAGACGCACGCTCACCGCGCCGGCTTCCATGTCGCGACCGCCGACGACCAGCATTGTGTGGACGCGCAATTGTTCCGCGTTGGAGATCTTCGCCTTGAACGGCGTCGCGCTGAAATCCGAATCCACGCGCACCATGTTCGCGCGCAGTTCGTTCACGATGGGCTTGGCGTAGTTGATCAACGCTTCGTCGTCGTTGAGCGTGATGACCCGCGCCTGATCCGGCGCGAGGCAGAGCTTGAAGTTGCCCGCATAATGCTCGATGAGGCAGCCGATGAACCGTTCATGCGTGCCGAGCCACTATCAACGCATAAACAACAAAGTCGAAAGCGGCAGGCTGATAATGCGCGGGTCGTCCGTGGCCTGCTGATCATCACGGGTAATCAATAGACCAAAGGGTGCCCGATAAACTGGCTTTTCAATGAACGATTGCAACCCCCGCACATCTTCAGGAGTGATTCGACCACGATATTTCACCTCAATGGGAATCCGTTGATCGCCAACCGTGATGATAAAATCCACCTCTCGCTCCGCAGCCCGTTCAGGGAAATGGGCGACATCCAAATGTGGTATGGAAGCCAGAAAATAACCGGCAGCACTTTCCGCCAAATGACCGGCTAAATCCGCCAATTCGGGTTTGCGAACGAGTTCGTCTGGATCCAGCGGCACCTGCTCTTGTAGCCACGCAGCCCGCAGTGCATGGTCACAAAGACAGACTTTTGAGGCGCCCTGTTTACGTTTGAGGCGCAGTTCCAGAGGCTTAATTAAATGCAGCAACAGGGTGCCATCCAAAAAACGCAAGTAGCTCAAGACGCGAGGCCAACCCACATTGGCATTTTGTGATCGCCGAAGTTCGTCCAAATACAAAGCCTGCTTAGGCGCTTGCCCCGCATAGCGGCAGGCTAGGCGGAAAACTTCTTCCAGCAGGGCTTCGTCACGCCTTTGACCACGCGGCCCCATCCGCAAATCGTGCTGGATGGCGCGGCGAATAACAGTTTCCTCCAGCACATCAGCAACCCGTTCCCATGGTTCATTAGCGTTGGCTTGGGCCAAGGGATAGGCCCCGCGTTCAGAGAAAGCGGCAAAGGCTGATCTGCGAATTTGTGTGTGGCGTTCGCCAAACTCTCGCAACCCCGTCCAAAACGTCCGGTCTTTCAAGGGGCTTAAGCCGTTGAATGGCAGATAAGGCGATAACTCGCCAAGCTGTCGAAATCCTGCGATCTCTCGCAACAGCAAAGGCCCCATTTCCACGGTAAACAACCGCCCCGCCAAACTGTCATGCCCAGCTTGAATCCGCAGAGCCGAACTGCCGGTGACGAGGGCGCGGATTTTCCCGATGTCCAGAACGTGTTTTAATTGAGGTGCCCAATCTGCCAGATTTTGCACCTCATCCAAAATGAAGTAAGGCGACTCACCATCCACTGCTGCTCGGGCATAGCTTTTGCCGAGAATATGGTCGCAATACCATTGGCCCAGCTCTGTGATGGGTGAAGCCAGCCGCTTTAGTTCAGGCAGATCATCAAACTGAATGCGAAAAATCCGTTTTGGCGAGATACCGTCAGCCAGCAATGATTCAATGATCTGCACCAACAGCGTGGATTTCCCAACCTGGCGAGGCCCCCGCAACACAACGGCGGGGGACAACTGGCTTCTGATCCCATTCAAGACCGGCTGATACGCCCAGCGGCGAATTGGCGGAGTGGGTGGAACAGGATCGCCCTGCCACCAAGGATTCATGTCGCGCAAGGTGCGTTCCAATCCTTGGTTTAACAGTTTGATGAGTTCCTGTTGGGTCATTTTGGTTTATGTATTATCGCAATGCAGTTTGTTGCATCTAGAAGTCACGCCCTTCGTTCCTTAATACTCGCCAGGATATCCGCCACAACCTCCGCCTTCGGCTTCGCGCCTTGCGGGCCGCCGTGGTGGAGACGCACGCTCACCGCGCCGGCTTCCATGTCGCGACCGCCGATGACCAGCATCGTGTGGACGCGTAGTTGTTCCGCGTTGGAAATCTTCGCCTTGAACGGCGTCGCGCTTAAATCCGTATCCACACGCACCATGTTCGCGCGCAGTTCGGCCACGATGGGCTTGGCGTAGTTGATCAACGCCTCGTCGTCGTTGAGCGTGATGACGCGCACCTGATCGGGCGCGAGCCAGAGCGGGAAGTTGCCCGCGTAATGCTCGATGAGGAAGCCAATGAACCGTTCATGCGTGCCGAGCGGCGCGCGATGGATGCCGAGCGGCGTCTTGTTCGAGTTATCCTTGTCGCGGCAGGTCAGGCCGAAGTCCTTGCGGACGGCCACCAGAGGGCACGGCGAAGCCCCCGCCCGTCCGGCTCGGACTTGGTGGCGAAGGTGGTGGCCGTGTGCAAACACCCCGTAGAACGCCGCCTCGTTGGCGACCTCCACGTAGTTGATGCCGGATTCGATCAACACCTTGCGCCTTGGATGACAACGCGGTTCAAATTGGGCAAAACTTTTCAAATTCAACTCGCGTTAAAATTCTCCGTGAACTCGGTCAAAGCTGAAGTTCAAGCATCGCTTCCTTTGTCTCGGGAACGAATTGAAGGAATCGCTTAATGCGACCGGGCTGTGCCCAATTGCAAGTTCCCTCCACGCTCAACGATTTGAGATAACTTTCGATGTTGGAATTCTCCAGCCGTTCGAGCAAATCCTCCGCCTCTGCCAACGACGAACACGGGATGAATGCCTGCATCGCTTGATTCGCCTGCCAAGGCTGTCCGTCCACGCAGCCGAAAATCCGAGGGCGAAAGTTGCTCTTGCCGTAGGCTTCCCAGACAACCTTGAACGGAGTGAAACAGTATTCTCCAACGCCCAGGCACGCCCACCACATTCCGCGTTTGATCCAGGTGTTCAGCATCGTTCCCTTGCGGGCGAGCAACTGATTTTTTTGCGACAAGAAGTAAGCCGCTAGCGACGGATGCCTCTCCAGCGCCGCTTCGTCCAGCGGTCGCCCCGTCCGCTTTTCGTAAGGAAGCAGGATATGTTTGCGCGGCTTTGGGCGAGATTCGTCGAAGCATTCCTTCGTGATGAGCGGGAAGACGAACTCTTGCGGAACATCTTTTGGGGCATGATTGAAAATGAAGACGCTGTTCGTGCCGCAAGTGTTGACGCCCTGTCTTGGCTTTTGCCCCTCGCGCACATCTATCAACACCGGAACGGGCATTTGCTCAAACTCCAATTCCGAATCCAAGACTGCCAACGGCGCATTGGAGTCGCCAACCGGCGCGGCGAAACGCTTTACCCATCCGCCACCAGATTCAATCCGGTAAGGAATCGGGTAGCTCGCGACTGCATCGCGCTCAAAACGCACTGCGCCAAATCTCGTCGCCACTTCGGGAAACACTTTGGTTTCCGTAAAGGCCCAGATTTCCGCCGGCCTGAAAGTTGTGTCACCAATCGAATACCTGCGAAACCCAGAATGCGCACCATCGTTTTGAAACAGTGAAAGCGGCAAAAAGAAAATCCCCTCACCGTGAACCTCCAAGTTGTTCTTCATTGCGACGGCAAGCACGAGTGCAGAGAAATCAACCCGCGCACAGCCGAGCAATAGCAACTGGTTGTCATCAACCAACCCGTTCGCGATGAATACGCTTTTGAGCTGTTCCTTGTAGGCTTGCGGCAAGTCGTTGAAGTTCACCCACGGCGGATTTCCAACCAGCAAGTCAAACTTCCGGCCCGGATTCTCCAGAACAATGTCGGCGCAAACTGTGTTCTGCTTGGGAAAAGTCCGCTTGTATTTGAACTGAAACGATTCGTGGAATTCCCGAAGGAATTCCGGTTCACGCTCAATCAGGAACAGGCGCGAAAGCATCTTGTCATCCACGTCCATCCCATCCTCGCTCGCGACATCAACCAGCGCGTGAGCGAACACACCGCGCCCGGCAGTCGGGTCGCAAATTGTCGCGCCCTGCACCCACTTCGACACGAAACCGCTCTCTCGCACGAGCCACTTGGCCCAGCGCAAGGGAGTCATCACCGCCCCGACGAGCTTGTCATTTGAGCTTGAACTGCGCATATCCACTTTGCTGGAAGGATTCCATGCTCTTCAGCCTTCGTTGAGCAACCTGCCCGACTTTCCGGTAGTGCTGCATCGCAAGAACTGTGAAAAGATTGTAGAATTCCTTGATGTCGCGAGACCACGCCACCTCGTTCCAGACCTCGTTGATTGTGCAGTCTAAGCGAAGTTGGCCTGTGCCAAGGTTCTCTATGCGATACGCTCTCGCGGGAAGCATCGTAAATGGGGCGACCCGAATGTATTCAAGGTCACGCTTCTTCGCGCCCTTGGCAGAAAGCTTGTGTCCGAATTCTGCGATGATGAATTGTCCTTGGTCGCTGACGAGAAACTTTAGGAGATTGCGCACCGAGCAAATCCCGCCATCGGAATACTTCTTTGAATCTACATCCTTCGTCTTTGCGTCAACGCCGACGATCCGCCCGTCAATCTTGAATCCAAAATCGTAAATGGTTTTCTTTCCGGGAATCGGAATTGGCTCAACGCCACACTGTGAGCAGATGCTTTTCCAATTGCGCTTGATGCGATGCTCAATCATCGCGCCGAACGCGCGGGAGTCCTCACGCGCCGCTATTCCGGAACGCAGTTCCTCGAACAGCTTTGAAAGTTCTGCTTCGAGCTTCTGTGATATGTCGCGCAAATCCATGTTCTATTTCCGCACATCTCTTGTTATTTTCACGCCCGCCGCTCTTTGATACTCGCCAGAATATCCGCCACGACCTCCGCCTTCGGCTTCGCGCCTTGCGGGCCGCCGTGATGGAGACGCACACTCACCGCGCCGGCCTCCATGTCGCGACCGCCGATGACCAGCATCGTGTGGACGCGCAATTGTTCCGCATTGGAAATCTTCGCCTTGAACGGCGTCGCGCTGTAATCCGCATCCACCCGCACCATGTTCGCGCGCAGTTCGGCCACGATGGGCTTGGCGTAGGCGATCAACGCCTCGTCGTCGTTGAGCGTGATGACGCGCACCTGATCCGGCGCGAGCCAGAGCGGGACGTTGCCCGCGTAATGCTCGATGAGGAACCCAATGAACCGCTCATGCGTGCCGAGCGGCGCGCGATGGATGCACAACGGCGTCTTGTTCGAGTTGTCCTTGTCGCGGTAGGTGAGGCCGAACTTGGCGGGCACGGCGAAGTCCACCTGATTCGTGGCGATGGTGAATTCGCGGCCGATGGCGCTCCACACCTGCACGTCAATCTTCGGCCCGTAGAACGCCGCCTCGTTGGCGACCTCCACGTAGTTGATGCCGGATTCGATCAACACCTTGCGCACCATGTCCTCGGTCTTCTTCCACAACTCCGGTTCGTTGACGTATTTCTTGCCGAGCCCTGCCGCCGCGTGCGTGCTGAAGCGCATCTGATATTTTTCGAGGCCGAAGATTTTGAAATACTTCAGATACATGTCGTTCACCGCGCGAAACTCGTCGGCGAACTGCTCCTCGGTGCAATAGATGTGGGCGTCGTTCATGTTGAGCGAACGCACGCGCATGAGGCCGAACAGCTCGCCGCTCTGCTCGTAGCGATAGCAAGTGCCATATTCCGCGAGGCGCAACGGCAAGTCGCGGTAACTGTGCGGCTCAGCCGCAAAGATGCGATGGTGGTGCGGGCAGTTCATGGCTTTGAGGTAATAACTCTCCGGCTCGCCCAGCCGCTTCAATTCCGCGCGCAACGCGGTCAACTCGTTGAAAGCGGTAGCCACGGGCTGCGGTGCAACGCCGGCTTTGACGGCGGCTTCAACGGCAACAAATTCTTCGTCTTTCAAAATGGCAGACATGGCGGAGAAAATAGCCGTCCGCGAACCGCAATGAAACTTCAATTTTTAACACACCGATCGCACGCTGGTTTAACTGTGCGCAAATCACATCGACTTCAAAGCGCCTGCGGCTAAACTTCAAGGCATGATCAAGTCCAATCCGATTGGGGCGCTGCTGGCGTTCACGTCGCTTTTTACCGCGCTGCTCGCAGCAACGCTCTTCTTCAGTTACACGCGGGAAGCTCGCACCAATCAGCGGCTTCCGGTCGAACTTGCCATCGCCAATCGCAACCAGGCACTCCTCCAGGGTCTGCTCACCGACGCTGTGGAGTACGGAAAGCGTGATCCTTCAATCGAGCAACTGCTGGCTTCAATGGGTATCCGTCACCAGACGAACGCTCCAGCCTCAACACAAGGAAGACGTTAAGCCATGTCCACTCCGGAAAATTATTCAGCCGAAAGTTCAGCGCCACCAGCATCCTCCCCAACAGCGGCCGCTCTGAGGGAATTGCAGGCCAGCTACGACGGACTGCGCGTTCTCTTCAACATGGTGCTCACTGGCGCGATCATTTTGCACCTGAGCCTTGGGATCTTTGTGTTCCGGGAGCTTCGAGTCGTTCGTCGGCAAATCGAAGAGAGTTCTCGCGCTCTGGCGAACTACCACAAGGTCGTTGAGCCCAAGATCAATGAACTACAAGTGAAGTTTACCGAATACTCACGCCAGCATCCGGCGTTTGCGCCGGTGGTTAAGAAGTATTTCAGCACCAACTCACCCGTTTCCTCCCCGAATGCTCTCCCCCATTCCGGCCCGACGGCGGCACCGCCAGTGCCACTGGCTCCTGCTTCCCCACCTCCGCCGAAACGGTGACGAGCGACTGATTCGAGGATTCCGAGGAGTTCGTCTTCAAGCAGCAACCGCCAATGGCAACGGCCTCCTGGAATGACGGTCAGGCGGTTGTGGTTGGTTTCTTTGAAACTACGCGCCGTAAGGCGGTGCCCAACCCTTCGATGGTGTAAGGTTTCTTCAACACCTCGCGAATCCCGATTTCATTCACGCGAGCCGCTTCTGCTCCGCCACCAAAACCGGTCACCAGAAGAATCGGAATGTTCGGACGCAACTTCAGGCAGACCTCGGCAAGTGAGATGCCCGACATGTGGGGCATGGTGAGATCGGTGATGATCGCATCGAACGCAGCCGGGTTGCTCTGGAACCAATCCAGCGCCTGGCGTGGATCGGATGTGCTGGTCACCTTGTAACCGAGATGTTCGAGTTGCTGCCGTCCCAATTGCGCCAGCTTGACTTCATCGTCCACCAGAAGGACGGACTGACCGTTGCCCCCAATGATGATCGAACCACGTTCTGCCGCCTGCAGAGGAAGGGAGTTCGCCACCGGGAAGTACAGATGAAACGTGGTTCCATTGCCAGGTTCACTTTCGACGGTCACATCACCTTCGTGCTCTTGCATGATCCCATGCACGACTGCAAGTCCAAGACCTGTGCCTTCGCCTGCCGCTTTCGTGGTGAAGAAGGGTTCGAAGATTCGTTCCAACGTCCCGGCGTTCATTCCCACGCCGGTGTCCCCCACTCTGAGTCGCAAGTACGGGCCTGAACGTAGCTGACGTTTTTCATCCCCCTGCTTTTCACCGCCTTCAATGACGTCCTCTCGAATGGACAGCACGCCTCCGTTATCTCTCATCGCGTGAGCCGCGTTCGTTGCCAGATTCATGATGATCTGATGAATCTGGGTCGGATCCGCGAGGACCGGTGGAGCGCCTGGCGAAAACTCGGTCTGAATCTGGATGCTTGAAGGCAGGGAAGCGCGCACCAATTTGACCGCGTCCAGAATCACGGGCCGCAATTGAATCACCTCACGCTTCTGTTCATGGCGGCGGGAGAATGTCAGAATCCTTGCCACCAATTCCTTGGCACGATGGGCTGCCGTGACAACCTCGGCCATGGATCGGAAGGATGGATGGCCTGCCGGCAGATCCCACCGGCAAATCTCCGCGTAACCCATGATGCCCGTCAGGATGTTGTTGAAGTCATGCGCGATCCCTCCGGCGAGTGTTCCTATCGCCTCCATCTTCTGCGACTGCCCCAACCGCGCCTGCATCACCGCGTCACGCTCCTCGGCTTGCTTGCGCTGGGTGATGTCGCGATTGATGACAACGCCTCGATCCTCGCCATTCGACGCGCGGTATCGGCGCCCGGAAGCCTCAAACCAACGCCATGTGCCATCAGCATGCTGATAACGGTAGGTGACGGTGGCGTCCGGCGATCCCATCTCTGGCAGCACGTTGGGCAGGTCATCTGGATGAACCCGGGCAAAGGCGTTGGTTCCGATCAACTCCGCGGGATCGAGCCCGAGCTGGGTTTTGAAATTGGGGCTCGCATACCTCAACACTCCATCCATGGTGATCTCGGCTACCAGGTCGGAGGAATTCTCCACAAGGAGGCGGTAGCGCTCCTCGCTTTCGCGAAGCCCGGCCTCCGCCAGTTTGCGCTCCGTCAAATCGGCGAATACCACCACGGTGCGCTCCTGGACTGTGGAGGAATTGCTCTCAACCTGCCGAATCGAGCCATCCGCACACTGGACCATCAGTTCCTCCGGAGCGGCCGACGAATTCGTCCGCGGGGCATTGCTGATGCGATCCAGCCAGGCAGCCCTGATCAAGCTTCTGTACTTTTCGTCTGGAAATGCGCGCGTCAACCAGCTTTCAACCTCGCCGACCTCGCGTCTGGTATATCCAAATAGCGCCGTGAACTTCGGGTTGAGGTACACGACATCACTGCGCTCATTCACCACCATCATGGCCACCGGAGAGCTCTCGATGACGGTGCGAAACTGAAGTTCATTCGCGTGAAGTTCGGCCTCCGCTCTCCGACGCTCGATCAATTCATGTTGAAGTTCACGGCCTCGTTCTTCGAGGGATGCATCTCTCGCCTCCACAGTGGCAAGCATCTCGTTGAAGGATTGCGTCAACAGACCGATCTCGTCATCCGCCAGCTTCTCCACGCGAACCCGGTAATCCTGGTTTTCAGTGACTCGCCGTGCCGCTTCTGCCAGTTGAAGCACCGGCCGGGACACCACGCGCTGCAGAGCGCCAGCCACGGCAATCGACACCAATAGAAGCACGCCCAACATGGCTGCTCCCATGATCGCCAGCCGTGGTAGCTCCGTGTACAGCGAGTCTGTGTCATACCGCAAATAAACAACTCCAACGACCTCCCGTTCGAAAATAATGGGTTGAAACAACTCCGCTCCACCGGCAACAAAACGAAGCTGATCCGACCATGGTTGGGCGGTATTCAGGGCAGGAAAACGGAACCGTTCCCTCCCGGATCGGACATAGCTTGCAAAGAGACTCCCCGAGGGGAGATACAGGCCGGCCGCGACAACCTCTTTCCGGGCTTCCAGCGAAGCGAGGGTTTTCTCCGCCTGTTCCAACCGGTTGAGATCAATTGTCGCTCGAATGCTCGAGCCAAGCATGCTCGCCAGAAGCTGAATATCCTTCACCGCCCGATCTCTCACCGTCCACGCTTGATAACCGAACAGAGAAGCAGCCCCCAGTAGCAGCACCACGCCACAAGCAAACACGATCACAAGCCCAAGCTTCTGACGAAGTGGAAAGTTGCCGAGAAACTTCATGCTCCTGATTGCTGCTGCTGCCTCAAACTACCGCCTGATTCGCCATTCAGGATAGGACCATGAACATCGGAACGCAATCTCCCCTTCGCCTGATGTCGGCACCCAATGTTACTTCGTCTCAGCGGCAGCCCTGATTGACTCCAATTCTTCCCAACGCGCGTAAAGCTTTGTGACATTCTCTTTGGCAGTCTCCAGTTCAGCCGTAAGCTGGTTGATCTGCGTGGCGTGCTTCCGGAAAAAGTCCGGTTGAGCGAAAAGCCCTTCGATCCTCGCCACCTCGGCTTCAACCGCGTGGATCTGCTCCTCCATGCCTTCCAGCTCGCGCTGTTCCTTGAATGAAAGCTTGCGGGCCTTTGTAACCTTCTTCGTCGCAGCAAGTGATTGCGCGGCTGACTGACTGGCTGCAAGATAGGCGGCACTTTCCCGGGCTGCCTCTTTGGCCGCGCGCTCCTTCTTCTCGAGGTAGTAGTCGTAGTCTCCCACACTGTGGGAAATCATCCCATTGCCCTCGAAGGCCAGCACATCGGTGCAGACACGGTTCAGAAAATAGCGGTCATGACTGACGACGCATACGACGCCGGGAAACGCGATCAGAGCCTCCTCCAGCACGCGCAATGTGGGCAGGTCCAGATCATTCGTGGGTTCGTCCAGAATGAGGAAGTTGCCGCCGCTCTTCAGTATGCGCGCGAGCAACAGCCGGCTGCGCTCGCCACCACTTAGATACTTCACCTGCGTCGTGATGCGGTCGTCGGCAAACAAGAATCGTTTGAGATACGATCGCACGGAAATTTTCCCATCGCCAAAGATGACGAACTCCGTGCCGTCGCTGACTTCCTCGAGCGCCGTGCGTTCCTCACGCAACTGCAACCGTCCCTGATCCACATAGTTGAACTTTGTAAGCTGGCCGACCTTTACCGAGCCCTCGGTCGGAGCAAGCTGGCCGATGATGATCTTGAGCAGCGTGGTCTTGCCCAGCCCGTTCCGGCCGGCGACGCCGATGCGCTGGCCGTTCTGAAACGTGAAATTGAATCCGCTGAACAAAGTGCGCCCGCCCAGTTCCATTCCGAGATTGATGACCTCCACCGTGCGATTGCCAAGTTGTGGCGGCGGTGGAATGACAAGTTCCACGTCCTCTTCGATGACAGGCCCCTCCTGGGCTGCGGTTTCGTAGTAACGCTCGAAACGGTCCTTTTGCTTGGTGCGTTGAGCGCGCGGCCCCTGGCGCACCCAGGCCAGTTCCTTCTTCAGGAACATCTGACGCTTGTGCTCGATCACCGCGTCCGCAGCCTGGCGTTCGGCTTTATCGAGCAGATAATCAGTGTAATTCCCCGCGTGCGAGAAGAACTTCCCGTCGCAAAGCTCAAGAATGCTGGAGGCGACGCGGTCAAGAAAGTAACGATCATGCGTGACGAGGAGGAAGGTCCCGCCGAAATTTTCCAGGAACTCCGCGACCCACTCGATGGATTCCGGATCGAGATGATTCGTCGGCTCGTCGAGCATCAGAAAATCCGGGCGCGAAACGATCGCCCGACACATGGCCACGCGACGCTTCTCGCCGCCGGAAAGGGATTCGATGCGACGCTCGCCATCGGGACAATTCAAATGTGACATCGCCACTTCGATGCGGCGATCCACTGTCCATCCTTCGAGTGACTGGATGCGATGTTCCAGTTCCTCGTGCCGCTTTGAATCGTGGGGCAGCGATTCAAACTCGGCGATCAGGTTTAACACATGTTGCGCGCCGTCACGAACGTTTTCATAAACGGTCTTTGACGCATCCAGCATAAAATCCTGCGGCAGATAACTCGAAACAAGTCCCCGACTCCGGCTGACATTGCCGCTGTCCGGAAATTGCAGTCCGGCGAGGATGCGCAGGAACGTCGTCTTGCCACAGCCATTGCGGCCGACCAGTCCGATGCGGTCGCCCTCTTCGACGCCGAGCGTCGCGCTGTCGAGGATGGTGCGCTCGCCGAAGCGAACAACAAGGTCAGTGGCGGTGAGGATGGAGGGCATTTTTTGTTAGTTACGGCAAATTAACGACTACACACAGATCGATCAGAGCAACGAATGGAAGTGCTTGAATGGTGAATTTCATCGGAAGATAAAGGCGCAGAAACCCGAACTGGCAGGCACTTCAAATCTTACCGGTTGCGGACAGCACTTCGCGCACAATTTTTGGATGCAGAATTTTGCCGCGATGAAACGGAACGACCACCCGTTCGCCGCCACGAAAGTAAATCCGATGACTTCCCTTCGTGCGCATGAGTACAAAACCGCCAGTCAACAGTCTGCGCTCCGCTTCCGACGCAGTGAGTCGGGGCAGTCTAGGCATGTGCGATCTCCAGCGAAGTGGCGAGAATGGTTTTTGCGTTCAGCCGTCGCAGTTCAGCAGGTTTGAGAGTCTCCAGATACAGCTCCGCCGCCTCGCGCAGATTGGTCAACGCCTCTTCCACCGTGTCGCCCTGCGTGTGGCAACCCCTGAGTTCCGGGCAATAGGCAAACACGCCGTCTTTGTCCTGTTCGATGATGGCTGTGAGCTTGCAAGTCATGGTGAAACGATAACTGGCACGCGCTGTGTTAGCAAGGCGGACGCCGGAGCTGTGCTCCGCACCATCTCGCGCCAGGTTGAAAGCCGGAAAGATAACACAGCCCAGGGCAAGCCCTCGTTGAGGCGTAGGTAATCGAATTCATTGTGAAGTAAATTTTCGAGCGAGGGCGCGTCTTCGCAGAAAATATCGCATGAACATTGAAATCGAACGGCACGAATGCGTCGCTCAGTTCCCAGATGCGTTCCATCTGCTCACTTCACTGTTTTACTCCCTCACCGTCTGCACCGGCAACACAGACAGCGGCACCAGTTTGTTTGTTTCACTGAAATAGTTGGCCGACCACTCGTTTTGAAATAGCACCACAGGATTCTTGCCCGTGTCGTATGCGAGCCTTGCTCCGGTCGGAAGCGAGATGGCATCAAGGTCATCTTCCTTCATGTCGATGGGCAGCCATCGGACGACCGTCCATGGCGCGGATTCCAGGCGCGACTCCGCGCCGTATTCGCTTTCGAGCCGGAATTGCACGACCTCGAATTGCAGCGGGCCGACGGCGGCAAGCAACGGCGTCTTCACCGAAGAGTTGCGAAGATAGAGCGCCTGGATGACGCCTTCCTGCAAGAGCTGATCCAGGCCCTGGCGAAATTGTTTGTACTTCGCCGTATTCGGATTGTGCAGGTAGCTGAAGGCTTCGGGCGTAAAGCGCGGGATTTCCTTGTACAGAATCGTCGGGTCTGTCGTAAGGGTGTCGCCGATACCGAAGCCGCCGTGACCCACCAGGCCGATGACGTCGCCGGGAAACGCCTCGTCCATCGTCTCGCGTTCGTTGCCGAAAAGTTTGTGCGAACTGGAAAGACGCACCTTCTTCTCCGAACGTGAATGATGCACGGTCATGTCGCGCTCGAACTTGCCAGAGCACACGCGGACGAACGCGATGCGATCCCGATGCTTCGGATCCATGGTCGCCTGGATCTTGAAGATGAAACCTGAGAAGGCGGGGTTCTCAGGAGAAATGGAAACACCGGCCATCACGCGGGGTTTTGGCGCCGGCGCATGCTTCAGGAAGCCATCCAGCAGGAGTTGAACGCCGAAATTATTGCTGGCGCTGCCAAAAAAGACTGGCGTCGTTTTTTCCGCGAGCACAGCGGCGTCATCCCAGTCGTGCCCCGCATGTTCAAGCATTTCCAGTTCTTCGACGGTCCGGTGAAACGTGGGGTCGTCCAGGCGTCCTCGGATGATTTCATCATGCAAGCCACCAACCTGCACCGGCGCTCGGAACTGGCCGCCCACCGTGCGCTCGAACAGGTGCATCTGCTGCGTCTGGCGGTCAAACACTCCCTGAAACTCGAACCCGTTCCCGATGGGCCAGTTCACCGGGAAGGCGCCAATGCCCAGCACCCGCTCAAGTTCATCGAGCAGTGCGAGAGGATCTTTCATCGGGCGGTCGCACTTGTTCATGAACGTGAAGATTGGAACACCTCGCTGGCGGCAGACCTCGAAGAGTTTTCGTGTCTGCGGCTCGATGCCCTTGGCCGCATCAATCACCATCACCACCGAATCCACGGCGGTGAGCACGCGATAGGTATCCTCGGAAAAATCTTTGTGCCCTGGGGTATCCAGGAGATTGAGGCGATAGCCGTTGTAATCGAACTGCAGAACCGTCGAACTGATCGAGATGCCACGCTTCTTTTCCAGTTCCATCCAGTCCGAAGTGGTGGCCCGCTGGGTTTTGCGCGCCGTGACTGAGCCGGCGAGCTGCACTGCGCCGCCATATAGCAGCAGTTTTTCCGTCAGCGTGGTCTTCCCCGCGTCC
>SXGS01197656.1_pt1 | contig 18857 bp, 17 predicted proteins | sample 3174681 | NCBI WGS metagenome assembly SXGS01 (sample SAMN11356861, study PRJNA531348) | freshwater metagenome | isolation source: freshwater sample F1-80 | place: China: Fuxian Lake, Yuxi | collected 2017-12-25 | reverse complement strand
GGAGACCGAGTCGAATCCGATGTAGGTGAAGAACACGATCGCCGCGCCGGTCAGCACTCCGGACGATCCGTTCGGGAAGAACGGATTCCAATTCTCGGGCTTCACGGCTCCCGCCGCGCCGATGACGAAGATGAAGATTGCCAACAGCTTCACGATCACCATCACGTTGTTGGCGCCGGCCGATTCGCGCAGCCCCTTCACCAGCAGCCATGTCAGCACCATCAGAATCAGGAACGACGGTACGTTGAACCAGCTTCCGGTGAACTGCCCCTCGATGAGCATCGGCTCCGACCACTGCTTGGGCAGACGCACCCCGAACAGTCCCTCCAGGATGTCGTTGAAATAGGCGGAAAAGCCAACCGCCACGGCCATGTTGGAGACGGCGTACTCGAGAATCAGGTCCCAGCCGATGATCCACGCGAAGACCTCGCCGAGCGTGGCATACGCATACGTGTACGCGCTGCCCGCGATCGGTATCATCGACGCCAGTTCGGCATAACAAAGCGCGGCGAAGCTGCACGCCAGCGCCACCAGGAAGAACGACAACGCGATGCCCGGCCCCGCCCCCGGCCGTCCCACCGTGGAGAGCGCGTCGGGACCGTATCGAAGCAGATCGATCAACGGCGCGTGCAGAACGGACTTGAAGCTGAGCGTCTCACCCGCCGCGGCCGTGCCCGTGAGAATGAAAATTCCCGACCCGATTACGGCGCCGATTCCCAACGCCGTCAAGGACCAGGGTCCCAGCGTCTTGCTCAGCCGCCGGTCCGGGTCTTCCGACGCCGCGATCAAATGATCGATGTTCTTGGTGCGCAGCAGTTGGTTCATGAACGGTCATGATACCGTCACGCGGCCAGTCGCGGGAACCACAGCCGCCGCGCGGTCCCGCCGAGGATCGCCGCGCGGGCGCCATCCTTCAGCCCCAGATCCTTGACGAAGATTCGCAAGTGCTCCGCGTAGCCGACCTTCGGCGTCCAGAGATCGTTAGGAAAATCGGAGCCCCAGACGCAACGATCCGCGCCGAACGCATCGATCACTTTCAGACAAGCGCCATGCAGATCCGCGCAGGGATAGCCGGTCATCGATCCGGTGGGAACGAACGTCAGCTTGGCGTGCAGGTTCGGGCGCCGGGACAGCCGGAGCACGTCCGCGAGAATCGCGGCCATGTCGGGACCGGCCTTGACGTTCATGCAGTGGTCCAGCACCACGCGCAGCTTGGGAAACGCGGCGAGCATGCGATCCACTTCGGCGGTCTTCTCGCGGCCCACTAGCACGTTGATCACCAAGCCGTTGTCGAGCGCCGTCTTCCACAGCGCGCGGACGCCGGGATGATCCAGCCGCCCGTCTTTCGCCGGGATCGACCGCATACCGCGAATCCCGTATCGTTTGCCGAAATCGGCGAGCGTCCCGGGGCTGGCGGGATCGTCCGGATCCAACGTGCACACGCCCGCGATCCAATCGGGGTGCGCGGCGGCGGAGTCGCAAATGTAGCGGTTGTCGAAGCGGTAGAACGTGGTGGTCTGGATCGCGCAGACCGCTCGCACGCCGTTCGCCTTCACCGCCGCTTGCAAATCCTCGACGGCCCCTTTGCCGGCGGGCGGCCGCAATGGCTTGGCGACCGGCGGGTACTTCTTCTCGTCCTTGGCGTAGATGTGCGCGTGGGTGTCGATGATGAGCATCGTAGGAAGAGCCTATCATGATCGAATGCTCTCCCTCTTCCTCCTGGCGTTCCTGCAAGGCGGGGCCGATCTCCACAACGCGCGCGGAACCGAGGCGTTCAAGGCAGGCCGCGTCGCCGAATCGATTCGCGAGTTCGACAAGGCGATCGCCGCCGAGCCACGCCTGGCGCCACACCATTGGCAGCGTGGCATCTCGCTCTACTACGCGGGCAAGTTCGACGAGTGCCGCAAGCAGTTCGAATCGCACAAGACGGTCAACCCGGAAGACGTCGAAAACGCGGTGTGGCATTACCTCTGCGTGGCGCGAGTCAGCGGAGTGGAGACCGCGCGCAAAGGCCTCATTCCGATCCAGGCCGACGAGCGCATTCCGATGATGGAGGTCTACGCGATGTACCGCGGCGAATCGACGCCGGAGAAAGTGTTCGCCAAGGCCCGCGAGGGCTCGCCCGCGGAAAAAGAGTTGCACGTGCGCCTGTTCTACTCGCATCTGTACATCGGACTGTTCCAGGAGGCCGCGGGCGGCCGCAAGGAAGCGGCCAGGAACATCGGCATCGCCGAGAAGAAGTACCCGGTCGGCCACTACATGTGGGACGTCGCCCGCATCCACAACAGGCTCGTCAAGTAGCCTTTTCCCGCGCGATCGCGGCCACTGTCGCTCCAGTCGCCCGCACGTAGTCCTCCGGGGCGAGCAGCGCCTGCATCCCGCGCATGCCCGCCGAAACCGACACTACGTCCCAGAGCCAGATCGTCTCGTCCACGAACACCGGATAGTCCTTCTTGCACGCGAACACCGTCACCGCGCCGCGCATGTAGCCGGTCAGGTTCAGCACATCCTTCAGCGGCGCCAGTTCGACCTTGCGGTTGCCGCTCGCCTGCGCCAGCGCTTTCAAATCGAGCTGCGTGTTGCCCGGGATCACGGCCAGACACACACCGTTGCGGTCGCCAATGGCGGCCAGCGTCTTGAACACCTGCTCCAGCAGCATCCCGATTTTCGCCGCCACGGTCTCCGCGGCCAGATCGTCCGGATCCACCTCGTACGACCGTGTCTCGTAGGTCACGCCCAGCCGGTCGAGCAGCCGCAGCGCGTTGGTCTTGCCGCTCACCCTTTCGCCAGTAGTTCCTTGTGATGCTTGACCACGGCCGCCATTCCCGCGTCCGCCGCCGCATTACGGCTCTCGCGCGGATCCTTGTCGTGATCGTACAGTTCGGCTCCCTTGGCCCCGCCGTCCCACTCCGTGTAGCGGTACCGCCCGGTTCGAACGCTTGCCCCCATCGTCTCGCCGCGGCGGAGGAACGTGTAGGCCGCATGGTCCCACGCCGCGTCTGGCTTGGCGAGGAGCGGCTCCAGGCTCTCGCCGTCGATTCCCGCCGGCGCTCGCAATCCGCACAGCCCCGCCAGCGTTGGATACACATCGAGCAGTTCCACGGTGCGCCTGGAGGCTTTGCCCGCCACCATCCCCGGCGCGGACACGATCAACGGCACTCGCGTCGACCTCTCGAACAGCGACTGCTTGGACCACATGCCCTTGTCGCCGAGATGGAATCCGTGGTCGCCGAAGAAGACGACCGCGGTGTCCTCGCGGTGCGCCGACGTGTCCAGCGCGTCCAGCACGCGCCCCAACTGCGCGTCCATGAACGTCGTGGCCGCGCGATACCCCGCGATCATGCGGCGAGCCTCGTCCCGGCTGGCGGGGCGGCGAATGAAGATGTCGAAGTTGGGGCGGTACGCGGGCGTGGAGCCGGCGGGCTCGGCGGCGAAGTCGGGCGGTAGTTCGACCTTCGCCGGATCGTACATGTCGAAGTACTTTTTCGGCGCCAGGAACGGCACGTGCGGCTTGGCGAACCCCATCGCCAGAAAAAACGGCTTGTCCCGCTTCTGTTTCAGGAAGTCCACCGCGCGCTGGGCGTTCCTTGCGTCGAGTGTGTCCGATTCCGGCCCGTCGAGCGCCAGGTAACGGTCGGCCGTCTTCTCGCGGTCCTTTTGCTGGGCCTTGGTCCGCGCCGCCTGCCGGAGCAGCGGCGTCCCGCCTTCCACCCACGCCTTGTCGTCGTCCAATCCGCTGTGAAAGATCTTGCCGGTGGCCATGGTGTGGAAGCCGTTTTCGCGAAACAGTTGCGGCAGCGTCACCACGTCCGGCATCGTCTCGCGGAACCACGTGCTGTTCTCCATAATGCGTGTGCGCGGCGGACGGCGGCCGCCGAGCATGGACGAGCGCGACGGGTTGCACAACGGATACTGGCAATAGGCGCGGTCGAACCGGATGCCGCGTTTGGCGAGCCTGTCGATATTCGGCGTGATCACCGGCGCGCCGTAGCAGCCGACGTCGGTATTCAAGTCGTCGACGGCGACGAACAGCACGTTGCGGGTGCGCGGCGCGGCGGCCGCCAACAGGGGCGCGGCCAGGACTTGACGGCGGGTGAGCATAGGGCTTATTAAAACAGATCCGGGAGTACAATGGATCGGAAATGGAACGCCGCAACTTCCTCCTCTCGACCCTGGCCGCGCCGTTGGCCGCCGCCCCCATCAGCCCCGGCCAGAAGCCGCGTCTGCGGAGCGCGATCTGCGCGTACTCGTATCGCGACGCGCTCGCGAAGAAGAGCATGACGTACGACGACGTCGTGCGCGCCGCCGTCGACAACAACGTCGACGGGCTGGACATGACGGTCTACTGGTTCCCGAACACCTCCGACTCGTTCCTGATCCCGCTGCGCGGCTTCGCCTATCGCAACGGCGTCGAGATCTACTCGATCTCCGTGCGCACCAACATGTGCCAGGCCACGCCGGAACTGCGCGACAAGGAAGTGGCCGACGTGAAGAAGTGGGTGGACGTGGCGGCCAAACTGGGCGCGGGCCATATTCGCGTGTTCGGCGGCACGGTTCCCAAGGGCCGAAGCGAGGACGAAGCGGCCAAATGGGTGGCCGATGTGCTCTCCCGCGGCGCCGAATACGCCGGAAAATCGGGCGTGATCCTGGGCCTGGAAAACCACGGCGGCATCACTTCGCGCGCTCAGCGGATCGTGCAGATCGTCAAGACGGTGAATTCGCCCTGGGCGCAGGTGAACCTGGATACGGGCAATTTCGATAGCGATGCCTACCAGCAGATCGCCGCGATTCTACCCTACACGGCGAACGTCCAGTTCAAGACGGAGATCCGCACCGAAGGCGGCAAGCACGAGCCGTCCGATTGGGACCGCCTCGCGAAGATGCTGGCGGACGGCGGTTATCGCGGCTACATGGCCCTCGAGTACGAAGCCAAGGAAGATCCGAAGACAGCGATGCCGCGCATGTTGGCCAAGCTGAATCAGCTCGCGCGCAAATACTCCGGCTGATGGCGCTCCACGCCGTCGACTACCTGATCATCGGCCTCTACTTCGCGTTCGTCCTCGGCATCGGCTGGATGTTGAAGCGCAAGGTGTCCTCGAGCGAGGACTTCCTCACGTCCAACCGCTCGGCGCCGCTGTGGATCACCAGTCTCGCTTTTCTGGCGGCGAACATGGGCGCGCAGGAGATGGTTGGAATGTGCGCGTCCGGCGCCAAGTACGGAATCATGACGGCGCACTTCTACTGGCTGGGCGCGGTTCCCGCCATGATCTTCGTGGGCGTGTTCATGATGCCGTTCTATTACGGCAGCCGCGCGCGGAGCGTCCCCGAATATCTGAAGCTCCGGTTCGACGAGAAGACGCGAGGCTTCAACGCCATCACGTTCGCCGCGATGACGGTGTTCAGTTCCGGCATTTCGATGTACGCGCTGGGGCTGCTCTTCCAGTTGCTGCTCGGCTGGAACTTTTCGTCCAGCGTGCTGCTGTCGGCGGGAATCGTGCTCGTCTACACCTACCTCGGCGGACTCACCAGCGCCATCTACAACGAGGTCCTGCAATTCTTCCTGGTGGTGTTCGGATTCACTCCGCTGGCGTGGCTCGCCGTGAGCAAGGCCGGCGGATGGGAGGGAATGGCCGCGCGCATCCCGCCCGTGATGACGCACTCGTGGAAGTACATGTCGACGCCGGCCGAGAACCCGATGGGAGTGGAACTGTTCGGGATGGTGGCCGGGCTCGGCTTCGTGCTGTCGTTCGGATACTGGTGCACGGACTTCCTGGTGGTGCAGCGCGCCATGGCGGCGAACTCCATGGCGAACGCACGGCTCACTCCGGTGATCGCGACGTTTCCTAAAATGATCGTGCCGTTCTTCGTGATCGTGCCCGGCATCGCCGCGGTGTCGTTGCAGCAGATGGGCGGCGGCTACGCGCTGCCGGCGAAAGGCTCCGGCTACGACTACGATCAGGCGCTCACCACGCTGATGGCGCGGTTCTATCCGAACGGCATGCTCGGCGTCGGACTCACCGCCCTGATCGCGTCCTTCATGTCCGGCATGGCGGGCAACGTCACCGCGTTCAACACCGTTTGGACCTACGACATCTACCAGAGCTACATCCGCCGCGGCGCGCCGGACGCGCATTATCTCAACGTCGCGCGTGGCGCCACGGTCGTGGGCATCGCGCTGTCGATCGCCACCGCCTACCTCGCGCAGCTCTACAACAACATGATGGATCTGCTGCAACTGGTGTTCGGATTCGTCAACGCGCCGTTGTTCGCCACGTTCCTGCTCGGCATGTTCTGGAAGCGCGCCACCGGCCACGGAGCCTTCGCCGGTCTGCTATCGGGTTCCGGAGCGGCCGCCATCGTGCATGGCCTGACCACCGCCGAGGGCAAAGGCGGTTGGATCGCCGCGTCGCACGCCTTCCCATCGTCGATGGCGCAGAACTTCTGGATCGCGATCTTCGCGTGGAGCGCGTGCTTCCTGGTCACCGTGGCGGTGAGCCTCGCCAGCGCGCCCCGGCCGCATGCGGAACTGGCGGGACTGGTCTACGGGCTCACCGAGATGCCGCGCGAGACCGGCGTCTCATGGTATCGCCGGCCGGGGCCATTGGCGATGGTGGCGGGCGCGGTGTGCCTGATCCTGAATCTGTCGTTCGGATAGACAATGGACCTGCGAAAGCCCTCGGGGTCGTTCTTCAGCGCGCTGGGCATGATCCTGTGCCTCACCGCCTTCTTCCTGCCGGACGCCAAGGCCCGGCTCACCGATGTCAACGTGAACTTGTATTCGGGCATCGCGATGCTCGCGTTCGGAGGGATTCTGCTTTGGTCGAGCAGACGCAGCGGCTGACCGGGCTGTTCGCGGCGCGATTCGGCGCGCTTCCCGCCGCGATTTGGCGCGCGCCGGGCCGGGTGAATCTGATCGGCGAACACACCGCCTACACCGGCGGCCTGGTGCTGCCGGTGGCGCTGGATCTGGCGTGCTTCGCCGCCGCGGCGCCCAACGGCGAAGGAGTCCTTCGGGTGCGCGCGCACGACCTCGGCCAAGAGGCCGAATGGCCGCTCGAAGCGATCGCCGGAATGCGTCCCGAGCGGCGCTGGTCCGACTATGTCCTCGGCGTCGCACAGGCATTGGGACGCGAGATTCCGGCGCTCGACATCCTGGTGTCGAGCACCGTGCCCATCGGCGGAGGGCTGAGTTCGTCCGCCGCGCTGGAAGTGGCGGTGGCGTTGGCGCTGCTCGACGGGCGCGCGTGCGAACCGCCCGAGCTGGCTCGCCTCTGCCACCGCGCCGAGACCGACTTCGTGGGCTTGCCGTGCGGATTCATGGACCAGTTCGTGTCGGTGTTCGGACGCGAAGGCTCGGCCCTGCGGATCGATTGCGCGGACGAGTCGATGCGGGACGTCGCGCTGCCGGATGGGCTCCTGTTCGTCGCGGTGGACTCCGGAGTCAAGCACGAGTTGGCGAGTTCCGCCTATTCCGAACGAGTCGCCGAATGCCGCGAGGCGGTTCGCATCCTGGGCGTGGACCGGCTGCGAGACATCCCGGTGGAGGCATGGCGTGGCCTCTTCGGCGCACCCTTGAAGCGCGCGCGGCACGTGGTGAGCGAGAACGGCCGGGTGGAGAACTTCATCGACGCCTGCGCGGCGGGCGACGCCGTGGCGATGGGGCGCGAGATGACCGCGTCGCACGAGAGCCTGGCGCGGGACTACCAGGTCAGTTGCGCGGAACTCGATTTCCTCGCCGCGTCGGCGGTGCGCGTTCCGGGTGTGCATGGGGCTCGCATGACGGGCGGTGGATTCGGCGGATGCACGGTGAACCTGATGCGGCCGGAAGCGGAGGAGGAGTTCCGCGAGCGGCTATCGCGCGGGTACCGGGAGAACTTCGCTCGCGAGCCGAAATTCCACCGATGCAGCCCGGCGGCCGGGGCCGGACGGATCGCCTGCGTGGCCGGCTAGCGCCATTGACGCGACACGCGAATCCATGAGAGCATGAAGGCGAACAAGGTGTGGTGCTTACTGGCATCCGCGCGGACCGACCCGAAGAGGGCGGAGAAGCGTCAGAGCTTCGGCTTTGAGATCCGATGGCCCTATCTGGGTCCGGCGTTTCCGGCGCCAAGCTGGAACCGCTGTGGTTGATTGGCTTGCGCCTTTCAAACCGACCGGCTGGGACGTAGGTGAACGCAACCACCTTTTCGATCACAACTACCGCAGTCTGCTACATGTTAGCGCTGCGGTATTTTAACGTCCGGCTTGCTACGGACACCTTACGAAGTCGTTCGGGTATATGTTGACGTGAGTCCCCGTCACCGGCAACTCGCCCTTCCGGGAACAGTCGAACCGGGCGCCGTGGAAACGGCTGCCATCCTCGAGTTGCGCGTCGTGGTGAAACCCCTGGGGGAGCGGGGCGCCGAAGCGATACATGCTCCGGAGTATCTCCCGGAGATCCAGGACGGCGGCGCTGAGGTCGATCTCCTGGGCGCCGTGCATTTCCGTGGGCCGGGCGCAGGGAAAGACGACGCCGCGGGCATCGCGGAAGATGGTCTGCCGCTCCGTCTTGCCCAGGAATCCGGGAAGACGATCATGGTTGAACACTTCGGCCCGTTCCAACCAGGCCGCCTCCCAGTCTTGCCACTGCCGGCCGCCGCGGGTCAACTCGCGGAATGCCTGCTCCAGCCGCCCGCCGGTCAAGTGGAAATTGCGGGGTGGAAGCAAAAGAGGTTGGGCCGACTTCCGGCTCCCTATCGCCGGCTGAAGAAACCCTGTGAACTCCCGCTTACAGACCTCCAAGCCCTTCTCGATCGCTGGCTCATACGCTTCACGCCGATATCGATTTTGCTTCCGGCTTTCGTCAGAGGCATCCAAGTCGTGCAGGGGCACAGGGAAAACAAAGAAGTCGAACTCCGCCAACAGCGATTGGGAGTCATCGGAGGGAACATAGAAGAGAGCGATCTTCCTGGGGCGGACGGCTTCGTCGTCCCTTCGGTTCTTCAGTTGCCGAAGAGCGAATCGCACCGCGCCATCGAGAAGGCTCGAGACGGCGCCCTTACGGTAGAGCCGCCCATTCTCGTTTGAAGATGGTACGGCAATCACTTCGGCGCGCTGGCCGGGAATCTCGCTCAAGAAGCGTTTGGCTCCATTATGGACAGGGTCGGGAAGTCCGGCAAGCAAGAATAGGTCGACTGGAGTGGCGGCCATGCGTGGCAGCAGCCGCCGCCCTTTCTTGGGGCCCATCAGGCGGTCAGGAAGCCCGGGTCAGAAGCTGGGCGATGTCGGCTGGAATCATCAGGCGTTGTGCCAAGCCGGCCGGCTGCGCGGCCAGCAGACGATCGAGCGCGTTCCTCCCGCGCTCCGGCGCGCCCTTCTCCCCTTGATCGAGTTTTGAGAACAGATCGATCCCTACGGCGTGGGCCACGGCCCATTTTTGAATACGGCCCTCGAGATCGGCCCGCTCATCGCGGGGGAGTTGATGCGGACGGTCGATCCTAAGTCCTGGGCGCCGGAATTCCCGCTCCACAAGAATGTAGTCGGCTGAATGGCCGGCTGGAGGCGCGCCGACTTCGTATCGGAACGGCCGGGTCTTTCGAATGTAGACCTCCTCGTCCTGGACATCGACGCAAAAAGCCAACAAGAGCGGTTGCGCGAGGTCCTTCAAACGGATCTTCGCAGAACCTTCATCGCCCTGCCTCTCGGCAATTTTCGCTTCGACTTCGGCCTTGGCTTCCGGCGTCACCACGGCGATGTAGGCAGGCGACTTCTTATCCCACACGATATCGAGATCCGGCGCACAGGTCTCTGTGATCAGCCGCTTGAGGTTGCGCTGGCCGCGGCTTGAAGGCCAAGCCTCGAGGCGCTCAATCTCCAATCCCAATCGAGCCAGCAGAAGCGGCGTCCTGGTGCGCGAATAGTGCCCACGCACGATCTCCTTGACCTTCTCCTGGAACTCTTCGGGCGAGACTGGCATGATGGAATTGTATCTAACAGGGATCGTCGAATTTCGTCCGCCAGCCGCTACTTCGCCGACTTCAGAAATTTAAGCGACACCAGGAACGCGTCCATCTTCTTCACCGTGGATTCGTATGCCTCGTTCCCGTCGCGCCCGTAATTGAAGAAACCGTGAGCCTTGCCTTCGTAGCCTTCGAGATCGCAGCGCGATCCCAGCGACTTCATCTTTTCGGCGAACAACTCCGCCGTAACGTAAGGCACCGTCGTGTCCGCCTGGCCGTGGAACACGATTGCCGGCGGCGCGCCCTTGGACGCCTGATGATACGGCGAGATCTCCTTCGGATCCACTCCCGCACGTTCGCTCAGATCGATGCTCTTGCCCGTCTCGCGTCCGGGGATCGCGGCCAACACCAAGGCCGGATTGAACAGCACCATCGCGTCGGGGCGCGAGGAAACTCTGGAGTCCTCGCCCGGCTCGTCGAACGCGGCAACCGTACCCGCGGCGGCCGCCAGGTGCCCACCCGCCGAACCTCCGCCGGCCGCGACGCGCTTCGGATCGATGCCCAGCCGCGCGGCGTTGCGGCGCACGTAGCGGATCGCCGACTTGGCGTCGCGCACGCACTCGACAGCCTTCACTTTGTGACGGCTCGCCACGCGATAATCCGCGCTCATGCAAACCATGCCACGGGACGCCAGGTGCTTGCACTGGTTCTCGAACTGCTTCGGAGTTCCGTTGGTCCAGCCGCCGAAGAAGAAGAACACCATCGCGGCGCTCCTCGACTTCGCCGAATGCCCGGGCGGGTTGTAGATATAGAGTTTTAGATCCGCCCCGGACGCCGTCTTGTAGACTTCGGTGACCGAGCCGGGCATCTCCGGCGGATATCCGGCTGGGCGTTGCTGCGCGAAGGCAATCGCCGCGGCGAGCAGGGGAATCGAGGCGCGAGTCTGCATCGACTCACGAGTATACACGCGGTCAGCGCTTGATATTGAGCGCCGACCCGTCGCGGATCTCGTCGGTGGCGCGCTTCACGACCACGTCGCCTTCCTTGATCGCGCCCGATACTTCCACCAGATCGCCGTCGGCCGCTCCCTTGACCACGTTGACCCATTCGGCGCGGCCGTCGTTCACACGCACCACGAACACTCGCTCGGTGTTGGCGGCCACGGCGGTGGCCGGCGCCAGCAGGGACGGACGCGCGCGCCGCACGGGCCATTCCGCCTCCACGTACATTCCCGGCGCGAGCCGCATCCCCGGATTCTGAACGTCCAGTTCGACGGGCATGGACCGCGTGCGCGCGTCCATCGCGTTGCCCGTGCGCGCAACGACTCCGGTGAACGTCTGGCCGGGAAACGCCGGAGCCTTGAAGGCGATCCGGGTTCCACGTCCGATCGCGCCCGCGTCGGCCTCCGGCACCGCCACCACCATCCGAAGCCGGGCGTGCTGTTCGATCACCGCCAGCACCGCGTTGCCGCCCGCGCCCGGACCCACCAGCGCGCCCGGATGCGCGATCCGCTCGGTGACGATTCCGTCGAACGGCGCCTTCACCTCGAGGTACGACTCGAGCTCGCGCAACGGCTTCACCGAACTCCTGGCGGACTCCGCCGCCGACTCCAGGGCGCGAATCCGAGCCTTCTCAGCGTCAACCGCCTTTTCCGCCAGCACGACTTCGTGCGCCGCGATCACGCCCGGAATCGCCGCCGCCGCTTTCAATCGCTCGTATGTCGCCTGCGCCGCCGCGAGCTTCGCCTCGGCCTCGGCGCGCTGCGCTTCCACCGCCCGCACCTTCGACTCGGACTCGGCGATGCGCGCCTTCAGTTCGGGCGCGCTCAGCCGCGCCACGGTCTGATCCTTCTTGACCAAGCTGCCGCGATCGATGTCGATCGACTCGAGAAATCCCTCGATCCGCGCCTGGAGCGAGACCTTCATGTACGGATACAGTTCGCCCGGCAGGCGTGACTTCTTCGACAACGTGCGCGATACCACGGGAGCGGTCTCCACCGCTTGCGCGAACGCGGCGAGGCAGGACAGGACGAAGATGCTAGGAAGCTTCATGGTAACGGCTCGTGGGATCGTCGGGGTCGAGGGAAGGCGTATGCGCGGCGCGGCTGGACAGTATCGCGTAAAGGGCGGGAAGCACGGTCAGCGAGGCGAAGGTCGCGGCGGCCAGACCGCCGATCACCGCCTTGCCGAGCGGCGCCGTCTGGGGCGCGCCCATCGCCACCGGGATCATGCCGGCGATCATCGCGAACGCCGTCATCGTCACCGCGCGCAGACGCCCCGATCCTCCTTCCACCGCGGCATCGGCGGGACTGGCGCCGCCGCGGCGCGCCAACTCCATGAACGACACCATGAGGATCGAGTTCGCCATCGCGATTCCGGCCGCCATGATCGCGCCCATGTAGGATTGGATGTTCAGCGTCGTCCCGGTGAACAGCAGCGCCGCGACCACGCCGCACAGCGCGGCGGGCGCGATCAGCACCACCGCCAGCGCCAACCGGAACGACTGGAAATTCGCGGCGAGCAGCAGAAAGATGGCGGCGGCCGCCAGCGCCAAGCCCTGCTTCAATCCGCCGATCATCGCTTCGAGCGGCGGGATCTGTCCGCGCACCGCCACCGACACTCCGCGGGGCGGCTCGCCCGCTTTCTTGATCGCCGCGGCCACCTGGTCCGCGACGCCGCCGAGCGGGCTACCGTCGAGATTGGCGGTGTAGCTGATCACGCGCTGCATGTTGTACCGCTCCACCATGCCGAACGCCGTGCCGGCCTTCAACTCGGCGACATCGCCCAACAATGGCCGGCCGTCCACGCCGTTGGTGAGCGGCAGATCGCGCATGTCGTCGAGCGACTGCATGCGATGCTGCGGAATCTCCACCTGGATCTGAAATCCGTTGCCACTCACCGGATCGCGCCAATAGTTGGGATCGACGAAGCGGCTGGACGACGTGGCGGCCACCAGCGAATGGATCACGCCATGCGTGGTGAGCCCGTACTGGCCCGCGCGTTCGCGATCCACCTTCACGTCCACCGTCGGGTAGTCGAGCGGCTGCGCCTGTTGCAGGTCGCGCAGCGCGGCGATTTTGGCCAGTTCGGCGTGAACCTTGTTCGCATGGTCTCGCGAGGCGGCGATGTTCGGCCCCTGGATCGCAACTTCGATCGTCGTGGGCGACCCGAAGCTCATCACCTGGCCCACGATGTCGGCTGCCTCGAAGCTGAACTTCACTCCCGGCAGCGACTTTCGCAGTTCGGCGCGGAGCCTCTCGCGAAAGGCCTCGCCCCGCGGCGCACCGGCCTGCAACGCAACCCGGAGGACGGCCTCATGAGGACCGCTGGTCCACAAGTGGACCGTGTTGATCGGATAGCTGGCCGGCTGGACGCCGATGAACGCCGTCGAGATCGACACGTTGTTCTTGCCGGCCACGGCATGAATGGTCTCGAGCGCGCGCAGGGCGATCAGTTCCGTTCGTTCGATGCGCGTGCCGGTGGCGGCTCGCAACCGCAACTGGAACTGGCCGGTATCGGCGGAAGGAAACACTTCGGTGCCCAGGCGCGGAGCCAGCGTCCACAGGATCAGCAGCGCGCCGGCGATGTAGAGTGGCGCCAGAATCCAGCGCAGCTTCACGATCGCGCCCAGGTATGCCCGGTACCATTTGTTCCGGCCCTGGCCATGACCACGGCGCAGCAACCATACCGACATCACCGGGACCAGCGTGCTCGACAGCGCGTAGGACACCATCATCGCGAACGCCACCGCCAGCGAAAGCGGCACGAACAGTTGCCGCGCCACTCCGGTCATGAAGAACGCGGGCACGAAAACCGCCAACACGGCGAGCATCGACAGCAGCCGCGGCACGGCGGTCTTCTTGCAGGCTTCGAGCACGGCGCGAGGCCGCGACATGCCGCTCGCCAGATGCGCGTGGATGTTCTCGATTTCGACCGTCGCCTCGTCGACCAGGACGCCCACGGCGAGCGCGAGTCCACCGAGGGTCATGATGTTAATCGTTTGCCCCGCCGCCCACAATCCCGCCACCGCTCCAAGCAACGCGAACGGAATGGTGGCGACGACGACGGCCGCGCCGCGCCAATCCCGCAGGAACACCAGCACCATCAACCCGGTGAGCAAAGCGCCCAGCGCGGCCTCGTTCGTCAGCCCGCGCAGCGCGTCCGTAACGTAGCCGGACTGATCGAACTCGAGCCGGACCTCCACGTCTTCCGGCACCGCCGCCTTGAACTTGGGAAGGTTCGCTTTCACCGCCGCGATCACGTCGAGCGTGGACGCATCCGATCGCTTGGTGACGTTCATGTACACCGTGCGCTTGCCATTGACGTGCGCGTACCCGGTGACGATGTCGGTTCCGTTCTCCACCACGGCCACGTCCCGGATGAACACGTTGGTCCCGCTGCCCATTCGCACGGGCGCGTCGGCGAGTTCCTGCAGGTTACCGCCGATCACCGAATTCGTGTTCGCGATCCGGTTCAGATCGCCGATGCGGACGTTGCCCGACGGCAGCACGGTGGAGGCCTTGTTCACCGCCGCGATCACCTCCTCCGGCGCCATCCGGTACTGGCGGAGCTTGTCGGGATTCAGCCGGACCAGGATGGATCGCTGGTTGCCGCCGAAAGGCGGGGGCGCCGATACGCCTGGAAGCGTGGCGAACAACGGCCGCACCCGGTTCAGCGCGAAATCCTGCATTTCGGCCGGCGCGCGCGACCCGCTGGAAAATACCAGTTGACCCACCGGCACCGAGCCGGCGTCGAACCGCGTGATGAAGGGCGGCACCGCGCCGGGCGGCATGAACGCGCGGGCGCGATTGACGTATCCGACGGTTTCGGCCACCGCCTGATTCATGTCCGTGCCCTCGTGGAACACCAGCTTCATCAGCGCCGCGCCCTGGATGCTTTTCGACTCCACGTGCTCGATGCCCGTGATGTAGAGGAAGTGATACTCGTAGTAATAGGTGAGGAATCCTTCCATCTGCGACGGGTCCATGCCGCCGTAGGGTTGCGCGACGTAGATCGTCGGCGAGCCCACTTGGGGAAAGATATCCTTCTTCATCCGCTGCGCCGCCAGATAGGAGGCCAGCAGCAATGCCAGAACGGCCACCACCACGGTGACGGGGCGGCGTAGCGCGGAGAGCACGAGCCACATGGGAGTCTACCTGGCCTCGGCCTGTTGCAGGAACGGCGTCAGATCGCCTTGCGCCGCGGCCACCGCCAGCAGCGCGCGCCAGATCTGGAGCTTGGCCAGCGAATCGTCGATCTCGCTCTGCGTCACCAGCCGTTGCGCCTCGGCGACGTCGACTACGCTCGAAAGGCCCGCCTTGTATCGCGCCGAAGCCTGTTCCAAGCCCGCGCGAGCCGCCTGGAGTTGCACCGGCGTGTTGTTGGAAATCTTGCGCGCGCCGTCGAGCATCGCCTTGGCCTGTTCCAGCCGCGCGGCCAGATCCTGGCGGATCTGCCGGAGCCGCGCCGATTCGGTGCGTTCGCGCGCGGCCTCGGCTTCGCGCTTCACGCGCAAGCTGAGATACTCGGTCACCGGCAGCGACATCGACATGCCGAGACCCCAGTTATGAATGTTCGGACCCAGGCCTGCCGCGGCCCCTCCGGTGGAGAAGTCGGGATTGGCGCCGGTGCCGCGCGCATAGAGCGTCGCCTGGGTGTTGAACTTCGGGTAGTAGGTCTTGTCGAGAACCTTTTGGCGCGCTTTGCTTTCGTCGATGGCGGTCTGCTGTTCGGCGATGGCGGGATGGCCGCTGGAGGCGGTGAGAACGGCCTCTATCTTGTCGGGGTCCTGGAGGAGGCGGCCGGGAGCGGCGTCAATTCCCGCCGGTGGCGTGTCGAGGTACTGCGCCAGGGCGGCGCGCGCGACGTTCACCGATTGCTCGGCCTGGATGCGGGCCGAATCGGCCATGGCGGCCTCGGCGCGGATCCGGGAGAGGTCGGCTCCGGGGCGCAGATCCGCTTTTACAAGCGCGTCGATCACGCGTTCGAGCGATTTGGCGCGTTCGACGCCGGCTGCCGCCGCGGCGACGGTTTGGCGCGCGGCGAGGATCGTGAGGAAGGCGTCGGCGGCGGAGGCTCCTACTTCGAAACGCGTGCGGTTGGCGGCGGCTTCGGCGCGGCGGCGGGTGGCGGCGGCCGCGTCTACATTGGCTTGGCGCAGGCCGAAGTCGAAAGGCTCCCACGACACCAGAAATCCCACCGCCGTGCCCCAGACGTTGGTGAGGGAGTTGGAGGGATTGGGCGGACCCGAGATCGGCGCGATCGTCTGCTGCGGAAACAGCATCCCGTAGACGTTGTTCCGGGTGGCGCGGTTGATCTGGCTGGTGAAGTCGGCCCGCGGCAGGAACGCCTGCCGCGCGAGCGAGATGCCGGCGGCGGCCTCGGCGATGCGTTGGTCGGACACGGACACGGCGCCGTATTTCGCCGCCGCGGTTTCCACGGCCGCGCTAATTCCCAGCGGCGACTGGGCGCGGACGGCCAACGCGCAAAGCACACACAGAGAGGCTCGCATCGAGCCCCTAAGTATAGCCTGGGGGGGGCTAGGCCGTCAGGCAGCCGCCGTTTCTTGCGGCCGCCGGTGGGTCAGCGCGGGCGCTTGTTGCGACGGAGCCAGCATCACGTGCACCGTCATGGTCCCGTTCCCGCAGTCGAACTTCACGACGGTCCAGGTCTGCTTACTCAGCGACCGGGTCGACAGGTGCTCGCCGGAGACCACGGTCGGGATGCTCAGCGCCATCGGACCCAGTTCGTCCTCGAGGTTCGTCTTGATGTTGCCGATCACCATATTGGCGATCTCGCCGATCGCGTCCAATACCTCGTCGTTCATTTCGTCGAACTCGGCGCCGAGCATCTGGCCCGCCAGCCAGCACGCCTCCTTGGGGGAACAACTCACCGTGCCGGTGCCCGCCCACGCGCCAGCTACCCCCACCAGCGCCACCACCCCCTCGCTAGGCCCCTGAGCCCGCGTTTCGAGCACCGTCTCGCGCACCGACGCCTCGATGCCCAGCATCATCGACAACACGCCGGTCGTCGCCTCCACAATCTGTTCCGCGGCCTTCTTCGGTTCCATCCCACCTCCTCTAAAGCACGCCCGCCAGCTTGTCCTTGATCTGCTCGGCGTTGAACGGCTTTCTCAGGTAGCCGGCCGCCCCCAGATTCACCGCCTCGAGCACTTTGGCCTGAGCTCCTTCGGTGGTGATCATAATCACCGGAACGTGTTTGTAATCGGGCGCCGCTTTCAGTTCGCTCAAGAACTGGAGGCCGTCCATGACCGGCATGTTGATGTCGGACAGGATGAGACCCACCTTGTTCACCTTCAGTTGCTCCATCGCCTGCGCGCCGTCACCTGCTTCGTAAACCTTGCCGATCGGTATGTCGATCTGGAGCAGTACGCGCTGCAGAATCTTCCGGATCGCCGCCGAATCGTCGACGATCATTACGTCCAATGCCATCTGGCGCCTCCCTCTTCACTGGCTACATTCCGGCTCATCGGCCCCGGAAGCACTACCTATGAGGGATTTTCGATCAGTCGTCGAGACTCTCCGGCTCCAGCGCGATTCCGGTCTCTCCCTTGGCCTTCTTTTCGTTGTACTTGCCGACCCAGGCTTCCCAGCTCTTACCGGCCGCCGTGTCGCGCCCGCTGAAGGCCACTCCCGCGATCTCCGAATAGCGGACCTCGACCTTCTCCCGGCGGTCCTTCGGAATCAAACGCGCCACCGAGGTTTCGAGCGAACCGCCTTCCCGGCGGTCGAACAGATAACCCTCCAACCGGCGGCCATCCTTCAATTCCAAAGTCACGTCACCGCGGTAGCCGAACGCCTTCTCGAGCCCTTCCCTCAGATCCTCCGGCGTGGCGGCCCGCCAGATCCTGCCTTGCAGGTCGTCCTTCTCGAACCCTTCGAAAACCTCGAGTTCGTCCGCGTTCAACGCGCCACTCCCACTTGCCGGCCTCCGGCGGGGGTGGCCGCCGGGGCGATCCGCACCAGCGGAGCGGGCGGCTTCCACTCGGCCAGCTCGCGCGCCGCCTCCGGATCCCGATACGGGGACCGGATCGCCCGCGCCGTGTCCAGCAGTCCGCGCAACCCGCTGAACGTCAGGTTCACCGCGCCGGTCTCGTATCCGCTATGCATCATGCAATTGGTGCACTTGCGATTGCCGGACTCGGTGCCATAGGCGCTCCAATCGACGCCGTTCATCAGTTCGCCGAACGTGTCCGCGTAGCCGTCGGCGATCAGGTAGCACGGTTTCTGCCAGCCGAACAGATTGTACGTCGGCATACCCCACGCGGCGCATTTCAGGTTCCGCCGGCCCATCAGGAACTCCATGAACAGCGGCGACAGATTGAAGCGCCAGTGCGAAGCCCGGTTCGACAGGATCAGCTTGAACAGCTTGCGCACGCGGGCCCGGCCGAGAAAGTGGCCCTGATCGGGCGCCTTGTCGTAGGAATAGCCGGGCGAGATCATCATGCCCTCCACGCCCAGCGACATCATCTCGTCGAAGAACTCGCGCACGCTCCGCGGGTCCGCGCCATCGAACAGCGTGGTGTTGGTGGTGACCCGGAAGCCCGCCGCCACCGCCGCGCGGATGCCCTTCACCGCGACGTCGTAGCCACCCTCGCGGCAAACCGAAAAGTCGTGGTGCTCCTTTTGCCCGTCCATGTGGACGGCGAAGGTCAGGTATTTGCCGGGCCGGAACAGGTGGAGCTTCTCCTCGAGCAGCAGTGCATTGGTGCACAGGTAGACGTACTTCTTCCGCGCGACCAGACCCTCCACGATCTCGCCGATGCGCGAGTGCATCAGCGGCTCGCCGCCGGGCAGATTGACCACCGGCGCCGGACACTCGTCCGCGGCCTTGAAGCACTCCTCCGGCGTCAGCTCCTGTTTCAGGATGTGCGCCGGATACTGAATCTTCCCGCAGCCCG
>SXGS01207695.1_pt1 | contig 18860 bp, 21 predicted proteins | sample 3174681 | NCBI WGS metagenome assembly SXGS01 (sample SAMN11356861, study PRJNA531348) | freshwater metagenome | isolation source: freshwater sample F1-80 | place: China: Fuxian Lake, Yuxi | collected 2017-12-25 | reverse complement strand
AGAGAACCCGTTGGTCCCGGAGGCGATGGTGTAGCTCGCCGCTACCGTTGTCGAATTGACTGTGATGCCGTTGCCAGCAATCGGGACATCTACTTTTAGCTCACCCGTCGAAGGTTTGTAAAGCAGCTTCGCGTTGCTGGTAAAGATAGTGCTGGCTGTCCCTGATGTCGCGCTCGCAAACAACGGAAATAGGTTAGAGGCTGTAGAGGTGTCGTTGCTTAGTGTTGCACCACCTGTGCCACTCGCAGCCGCGGTCACGCGACCAAACGCATCCACAGTCACGTTTGTTGATGTGTAACTTCCAGCGACGACACCACTGTTGTCCAAGGCAACCGTGCCACTTGTAGTAATTACACCCCCAGTTAAGCCCGTGCCCGCGGTGATCGAGGTGACGGTTCCAACACCACCACTTGCATTAATAGTCTGATTAGGCCAACTCCCTGTAATGCTGGTGATGTTTGTACCCGCCACCAGGCCGGGGGTTGTCGTACCCGTGCCGCCGTTGGCTACCGGCAGAGTGCCGGTGACCCCACTCGTCAGAGGAAGCCCGGTAACATTCGTGGCCGTCATCGAGGCAGGCGTGGCCAGGATCGCCCCGCTTGCCAGCGTTGCTACGCCGGAAGCGGTCAGCGTCGTCGTGACTAGACCCGCTACCGGCGCCAAGGCCGTGCCAATCCCCTTGGCCCCGACCGGGTTGAAGTTGCCCGAAGCGTTGATGACCCAGTTCTCGGTGCTGCCCGTTGCAAATCCGAGCGAATTGGCAGCGCTCAGGAACATCCCATTGGTCGGAACGGAAGCCCCGGTTGGGATGAACGAAGCCCCGGTTATAGTGCCGGAAGCCGTAACTGTCGTGGCGTTGATCGTGTCCCCGCCCTCAACCTTCTCCCAGATGGAGCCGTTGAAGACTATCCAGTCGCCGACCCCCCACAAACTGATCCCGTTGATCGTTGTGCTACCGGCCACGCTGACAACGTAGTAGTCCCCCTGCGTGCCGGTTGAGCTGACAATGGTCGGGTTGTTAGTCGCAGCGTTCCAAGTCCCCGCATAGTTCAACGCGCCGATGGCGTTTAATGCACTAGAAACTGATTTCAACATAATGGGTGTCCTATTATGGAATCAACGAAGTGTAGACCACAGTTCCGTTTTTGTTTTTCACCTGAATGCTGTAGTCGCTGTTTACATATATTTGCGTCGGAGTTCCAAGATAAACAGGGTAGCCACCCACGGTGCGGATCGGCTGGACAGCTGGGACAGTCATAGCAAGGTTGAAGAACGCAGCAACCGGGTTCGTGATTGGGTTCAGGTTGACCACCCCCAGGTTGATGTAACCGTTCTCAAGCGGCTGCCCGTCGATGTCTGCAAACGGGGGGTAAGGCGCTTTGACCAGTTGGGCCGGCATTATTCTTGCTCCTGAGCGAGGCGTGTAGATTGTAGTGCGCTTTGCAGAAAGTTTATACGGGCATCCAAAGATTGTGGAAGTTTGACTTGGCGTGCAAAATCCCCAAACGCTTTGGTCATGGCAGTGCGCCGAATAGCTGCTGCGCTAGGTTCCAATTTGGTTGCTGCTTCGATTGCAAGTTTCTGGAATGCCTCATCCGAAAAGAGTTTGCCCGCGGCTTTGAGTGAATCTTTATTGCCTTGCGTCAAAGAATTTGTTATTACAGATGCCGCACCAGCCAATACAGGGCCACCAGTAGCTGCCGCCGCTGTAACCACACCTTTTGCAATGGTGCTTTCCATTATTTTGCCAACAAGACTTTCTGCTTGCATACCTTGCAGCAATGCTTGATTTGCTTTGCCAGTGGTCAAAACATTGGCCCTGGCTTCGGTGATGCGCTTGGAAACCTCAAACAGGTCACGCAGCACGTTTGCCGAGTCTTTGCCCAGCGTGTCTACAATCGTCGTGAAGACAGGCGGGTTGGCTCGCAGCTTGGGATATAGATCAGCAAATTCAGAAAATCCGAAGCCCCCCTTTTCTGTTCCCTTTGCAGACCTTGTAGCCGCCGCCAATGCTGTTGCCAATGTTTCTTTGCGAAACTCTTCTGGCACTATTTTGAGCAAACGATTGAAGTCGCCTGTGTCTCCCTTGCCGCCACTAATAATAGCTGATCGCAATTTTGAACCAATACTGCCCTCAATATCTTCGCCAAAAGCAGTGATAATCCGCTGACCAAGTGCTTTTTCTTTTGCCGTTAGTAGGTTGGCACTTCGTAATTGTTGGCGCACTTCTGCATCAGCTAGCTTTTCAACATTGTCTAGTTGGTCTTTTACTAATGCTGCATAAATCTCTTTCAATCTACCTTGCGATGTGCTTTTTGAATAATCATTTTGCACGCCTTTGATTGCATCACCAATTAGGCTTTTTTCTTCTTTCAAACGACCGTAGGGTACTTTGCCAGCCTCGGCATCCATAACCATTTTGTTTAACATTTTGAGGGTTGCGTTTTTCTCAACGCCCTCAGCACCTAATCGTGTTGTGAATTCTCCTAGCTTTCCTTGCAATGAAGGAAAAGTTACCAGTGTTCGCTCTGGTACTCTTGCATCAACTTGGTTATATAAATCTTTGGCTGCTTGGGCCGTTGTTTTTTGTTGCTGGATAAGATTGTCTTTGATCTTCTGCGAGACCACGCCAGGTGCCACTGCGCCCTGAACAAAGGTGGCATCAAACTGCCGGATTACATCGTCGGCCTTGTCCACGGCTTCCGAAACTATAGTGCGCCATGCGGCGTCTGCTTCGCTACCAGAAATTGAACGGGTCAACCCAGCCGCCGCCCTGACTTGTGGGTTATCGCTGAAAACATCAGCAGGCAATTGCATGTTAAGACGGTTAGCCGCTTCTTTTACCTCCACGTTAATTTGCGAAAGGTCGGCTAGTTTGTTGCGTGCAGAACTTGATCCTATCCCAGTTCCAGATGCCTTCTTGACTAATTCGCCGATTTCTTCATCAACAACTTGTGCCGACGCAACCCCAAGTGCCGAAGGGGGCACTACAGGGGTCATTGCCGCAGCCATGGGCGGCGCTGCCAATGTCGGTTCAGCGCGAGGTGCGATAAGCGGTGGAGGGGGTTTTAACCTTTCCATGCCTTTCTTTACGCCTTCGACTACTGGCGCCCCTGCCCGTTGAATGATTTGCCCGATTGGGCCTAATGCGCCTGCCAATGCCACTTCGCCAACGTCTGCCAAATCAGTGCCACCGCCAGTTACCGCTTGAGTGGCTTCGATGGCTGCCTGAGTAGCAGCGCCAGCACCAATTGCGCCAGGGATGGTTACTGCCCTTCCTGCTGGCGTGAAAGCAAACAAGCTGCCCAAGATGCGGGGAATGTCGCCCACGCTGGCCCCAGGTGGGATCGCGTACTCTTTCTGATTGACGGACGAACGCAGGATAAAGTTGCCCTTCGTATCTTGGCGAGCCTGCAAGCCTGGAAAGTTAGCCTGCATAATCTGCACAGTCTCTTTAGGGCTTGTGACCAAAGTGCCCAGCGCTGACTTAAAAGATGCCAGACTCATTTGATTGAGTTCGGGCATGGATGTCCACTCAGGCAATGCTTGCGTCTCTGGCGTAGTACGGGCACGACCAGTTACGGATTCAGCAATACCCTCAAAAAAGCCCATCTCTGGCCGGCCACCAAACTCTGCAGCCAGAGCCGTCATGTCAGTGGCAGGCGCAGCAAGCGCCGGAGCTGCCGGTGAAGGTGCCGGTGCAGTACCAGACACCGTCCCACCAAACTGTTTTAGAAGTTTTTCAAGATCGGTAGCCATTACTGAATCCCTGCTCTTTGCTTGAAGGCATCAGCCGCTTGTTGATTCGGAAAGCGTGCACGTTGACCGTTTGGCAATGTGATAATGACAGGAGCGCCAGTCCCAGGACGCTTGTAAAAATCGTCTTTGAGAATGGGACCGAGGCTCGTGTCGAATTTTGCGATCTCTTCTTCGCTGTATTTGTCCTCACGAATCAGCTTTCTGGCGTGGTCTGCAAGTTTTGCGGATCGTGTTGCAAAGGCGTCTGCGTAATTAGCCATCAACTCACGGCCGCCTTCAGAGTTCGCCAGCGACGGGAATGCCGAGACGAATGCCTTGAATTCGGTGTCTGACGTAGAGCCAGAGCCAGGTGGTCGAAGCTTCGTGGCACCACGAATCGCCAGAGAGTTGGCAAGGTCGTTGGCTATGACGGTGGGGTTTTCAAACCCAAGAGTCTTGGCAAAAGCGGCCGTCAACTGGATTCTGGCACCGCCGCCTTTGCCCTTGAGCAGATCGTTGATGACCCTGGAGTCTTGCGCAAGCGACCGAGCAGACGCTGCAGCGGCAGAGAACTCCTGCGCCCTTGGCACGTCCAGTTCTTTGAGCGCCAGTATTTCGCGCTTCTGGCCCATGTCAATCTTGACCAGTTCTTTGCTGACAGGCTCGATCTTATTCGTTACCAGATTTCTTTGATAAACGCCAGCCGGCAAACCAAGACTTACTCGTTCTGCCTCTGGAATGATTGCAAACCCAGCAGCAGGCTTGGCCTTTTCTGCAGCCTCTGCAATGCGAGACTCCACGGTTCCAGTAGCCACCTTTGCATCAGCTTTTTTTATCTCTAATTCAAAAGGATCCTTTGCTCTAGCGCGAATTTCATTTCTTGCTGAAACGACTCCCTCGTACCAGTCTTTGCCAAACACGGAAGCAAAGTAGAATTGAATTTCATTACCTCCCTTTACCGGGTCTGCTACAAGCCCATCTATCATTTGTTGCACTCGTCGCAGTTCCGCGGGGTCTTTTCTTACATTTTTTTCATCCTCAAGCATCTGCATGGCTACAGCTGGGTTAGTACCTATCGCCAAGAGTAACTGCGCCGCCCTTTTCTTATCTTGTGCATCTTGCTCTTTTGACACATTCTGTTGGGCTTTGAACAAGGCCTCAGCAAGATTTTTGTTTGGCGCTAATGCTATGATCTTGTTCAAGTCCGAAACAGTCTGGTCGCCTGGTTTGCGCTGAAAGAACTCGCTCACTGCCAAGTTGTATTCCTGCATCTTTTGCATTTCTTGCTGCTTGGCAACCTGTTCTTGCTGTTTCGCAAGTTGATTGGCTTGCAACTCATCTAGCGTCATTCCTAATTTCATGACACCAATCGCGGACTCAAACGGGTTCTTGACGCCGGCCGCGTAGTTTGCTGGACCCTGGAACGGGTTAATCTCTGCCATAGCTATCCTTTATGGATTCACTCCACCACCCATAGAAGCCCAGCCACTGCTATAGGCTGAAGGTGGGGGGGGTGCGGCTGGTTGGTTAAGAGCATAAAGAGCCGCCCCACCTAAGCCTCCAAGCCCCTGTTGGAACGCTTGAGATTGCCCCATGATGCCGCCCGACTGCGCTTGACCTTGAGCTGCTAGGAGGTTGGATATGTTAGTTGCCGACGTTAATCCCTGCGCCGCTTGGCCAGCAGCAGAAGCCTGCCCGAACTTGCTTAAATTGGTCAGCGTCTCCCGACCAATGTCGGAGAACCCACCCAGCCTGCCATATTGCTGATTTATTGCTGACTCCAGCATGGCAGGCCGGAACTGCGCTAGGGCGGCCTGCAAATTACCACCCCGCAGCCCACCCGTTGCACTCGCCCTTTGCAGCAAGGCTTCCTCGCCTGATCTAACCGCGGCTTGAAATCCACCCCCCTGTTCGATTTTTTTAATGGCAGCGGTCTGCGCCTCCGTTCCGAGCATCCCTGCCAAGGCTTGCTGCATTGCGTAAGCCACCGCACCGGGAGGGGCATAGCCCTGCAAGCCAGATATTCCCTGCACGCCCGCGGCAACATAGGGTTGGGCAAGTTGCTGGGCTAGATCGAATTGCCGGCGTTGTTCTGCAACCCCAGCCTGAGATGCGGCAGCTTGTGCGTCTGCCGCGCTTTGCGTAGCGGAGGCTTGCTGACTGCTACCTATTAAACTGACTCCACCCAGAACTGCGGTAACTGGATTAGGCATTATTCAAACTCCTTCAGGTAATCCTCAAGCGTTTCGCCGTACAAAGCCATCACATGGTGTCCGTTTTTCGTTGCAAATCCGACCCCGTGGACTAGCGAGACTGCAACCAGAATAAGGTCGTAATACCCGGCACGCCACACAAAGGACTTGGCATCGGCTTTCTTTTCCCTCTCCACAGTGTCCGATGCCTGCCACTTCAGAATCATCGAGGCAAGCAAGGGGGCAAGAATCTGGCTGTTAGCACGGAAAAAGGCGTTCTGGTGCATCCCCACCAAGGTGTTCCAGATCGTGGCATTCAGGTCTTCGCGCTGCACGGGGTCACCATCGGCAACGTCATCAAAGACCTGGATTACGTCGTAAATCATAATCAGCCAATCGACCGCGGGGGCAGGCATCCCCAGGGCTGTGGTCAGGTTGTCTCGCAACGCAGATGTCATGTCACCAATCCCGACAGAGCCGCTGGTAGCGAGATGAACTCAGCGCCACCATTTTCGCACAGTTCATCAGTATTTATCCTCGCGCTCTTCCCACGCCTGGCAAACCCTCATGTCATTGCAAATGAAGTCAAGCTTCTCGCAATGCCCCCGGAACCCGGCCCCGCGGTCATATACCCCTAGAGGGATTCGCTCCAGATGCACTTGCGCCATCAGCCCATTGTCATAGTAGTTGCAGTTGGAGCAGTGCTTCCTCCGTGCATCCTTTTCGTCGCATTGCATCGCTTTTGCAAGTTCGGAGTAGAACTCCTTATTTGCACCTGGCTCGTTGGTCGGGGTCTCCGGGCCGTAGTTCCAGTCCGCGACTGCAATGGCATAGTTGCGCTTGTTCTCTGCGCTAGTAAGGCTTTCCTCTTCCATAGGCAAGCCATCAAACCCCCGCGGAATCACCATGAACTGTTTCATTCCTTGCTCCTTATGTAATCTGTCGGCCCGATACACGCATGGTCAACGCATTCGCGGTTCCCGCAATGGTCGAGATAAAATCCCCTGACCCAAGCACCTGGCCGACCAACTCAGGACAGGTGTAGCACTCATTTGGGACGATGCTCCTCGTTGCCAAGATTAGGTTTGTGGCACCCGCCGAACCGGAGACAGTCACAAGGTTGCAGCTAAAGGTTGCGTTAGCTCCGCTGATGTTTGTCACGGTGAATTTGTCAATAATTGACAAGGAGTTCGCAGAAGTATATTGCGTTGTCTGTACGTTTTCTGCTGATTTTGCAGGGACGAGAACCTTTGCTAAAACCGTCATTGCACGCCTCCGATATTATTTGAAACCGTCATGATTATCGACGGGATGCCTGGGTGCGGCGCCGCCGCTGCAACCGAGAGCAGTTGCACGCTCAGGTCGGTCACCGAGAACTTGACCTCCACATAGTCGCCCGCCTTCAAGTCTAGGAAGTAGTTGAGCGAGGAAAAAACCTCTGCGTTGTTGCCCTGAATACGGATTTGGCTTGCGCTGTCGGTGACGTTCACGCCGTTGAGACTGAACCAGATGTAGAACTCAGCCGTTCCACCCGTTATCTTGTCCAGCTGGATTGAGAGCGCGAAGTTGTACACGCCTTCGCTGTCTACATATATTTGCGAGGTCGTTGCGCCCAAGTAAACGCCCTGACTCAGGTCGGTGCTGTTGAAGGTGATGGCCGTCCCGGTGTTGATAACGGTCGCGGTCTGCGTGGTGGTATCAAAAAAGGAGCCAAACCGGGTTCGCTTGCTCTCACGCGGCGCAGGCAGCATCTGCAACCCCTCGACTGCCTTGGTCAAATTGTCCAACAGCGCCAGAGCTTGATTTGCGGTGTTTTGTGCAAGGGCGGTATTAACCGCGGACTCCTGCGCCAAAGCTGCTATTTGCGCGAGAGCGTCGTTTGCTTTCGCTGCCGCGTTGTCGGCCTGAAACACGAAGTCCGTGTTGGTTAAATCATCAACCGTGGCAAACAGCAACTCGAACTGCCGAATCTGCTGCTGATCCTGAAGGAAGTTCCCCAGCTGGTCGCGGGTAAGGTTCAGCTTCCTGCTGACTTGTTGAATTGGCATTTAATACTTCAGGGTCTCAACTTGTGCTTCCAAACGCACATAGGTGATGTGGGCATCACTGTCGCCGCGGAATCTTTGCAGGCGCCAGTTCTGCAAATTACCCTGCTGAAACCACGAGAGACGCTTGTTGCTGCCATAGGTTCCGACGCTGATGAACCTCTCCTGGCTGTAGGACAGGCCGTTGACCGAGTAGCTGGTGCTGATTTGAGGCTCCGTGCCAATAACCACGCTCCCTGTCAGGCTGACCAGTTCGAGCTGCTGCATCAGCGCCCCCTTGCCGCCGGCATAGGCAATAGCAGTCCCGAACTCCCACCGCACCTTGGCCCCCCAGTGGCTCCCTACGTCCTGAACTAAATACCCGATTAAGCCACTCTGCGGGTCGCCCACATACCAGTTGTCGTAAACCCATACCAAGTGTCGGGCGCGGTATTCTTCAAACCCCTCTAGGGTGCTGGTAAGGGTGAACCAGACGCTCTGCTGTAATGCTTGCGAAGCGGTGGCGTCGTAGACAAGGGTGCGCCCAGAGGTGTCCCCGAACTCAATGTTTGGTATATGGACGTAGAGGTGCTGATGGTTTTTGTCGTTTCTAGCCTCGCAGACAATATTTGCAAGCCTGCTCTCAGGGTATTCGGCAAGGATTGAGTCGATCTCGTTCGTGCTTATCTTTTGCGTTCTTGCGGCTGCCCCAACATAAACACCTGGCGCCTCGTTCCTCCCGCCGCCGACAAATGCAATGCTGTCCATGTATACGCAACAGGCATGAGTGCCTAAGCACCCTTTTTGAATCTGCGCCCCGTCGATGACTGAGAACGGGAATGGCACATTTGCGGTGGTATTGTCATACACCTCCATCGTGTGCCGGTTGATGGCATAGACCTCGTTGCGAAGTCTGATTACAGCCGAGATCGGATCAGGGTCTGCAATTGGTTCCTCAAAAGCAAATGCGCCAATGACTAAGGGGTTCCCAATGTCGGTAACAAACAGACGGTCTCCGTCCGTTATCATGTAGCGCCCGTCGATAAAGCAAAAGTCTATGATCGAGCCAATGGTGACCAAGGGGTAGACGCCTTGCGTCAGAACCGTACCGTTCCAGAAGAAAATGTTCCCCGCCGAAGCTACCGCAAGTTCGTCAAACGAATAGTCAAAGGTTACCGGGTCATCTACTCCACCAACATTGCCAAGGGATGAAATCAACCCTGCACTGTTGATTTGCACAAGCTCGCTCCCCATGACCCGGTAGAGATTTCCTAGCCAGTTAATCCCCCCGCGGGTCGGCCCAGGCCCGGTGCCGTTACTTACAATCCCATCGCCAGGCCGCAGATAGCCTGAGCTAATGCCCGAAGAGGAAGGCACAGGCATTAAATTGACCGGATAAGATGTTCGCAACTCCGGTGTAGTGTCGGCGTAGATGCCGGAAATGATTCCTACCTGCATTATTTCTTGTTGCGCTCAGAGATGCGGTTTGCCTTCTGTTTGGCATCGGCTTTGCTGGACGCGCCCCAGGCTCTGAGACTAAGCAACAGTCGCGTGGGCTTTCCGTCTTTATACTCAGCACCGGGGTTACCCGCCATCCGCGCCAAGAAAGACGAGCGCCGCGGGCTGTCCCCTGACCTGACAGGGGGCTTGAGCGTGCCCCCGGTTTCTGCTTTGTAGCTTGCCCTGCCCCGCGCATTCAGCCCGCCGCTAGGATTCTTGCCCTCCTTGCGCTGCCATGCCGGGGTTTTCATCTGAAGCCTCTGGTTTTCTCCGCTACCTTTTTTGGCTGCTTTACAAATTGCTTGCCCGCCCGCGTCCCCTCGCGCTTTGCCCTTGAGGTTGCGGCATACTCTTGGTCTGAGAGCGCAGCAATTGCCCTAGATGGCAAATACCTCTCGCCCGTCTCAGACGAAGGCTTGCCTGACTTAGTTCGCCAGTCCTGGCGCCCCCAGTCCTTGAGGCTTTTCTGGCTCGCTTTCATTTGTAACCCCCACCCTTCTTCTTGTACTCAACTGCCAGCATTTGCGCTTTCCGTGCCGACCATTCGCCGGGATCGCCCCCCTTTGTCCCGGACTTGAGGCGCTCGAACAGGGCTTTCCGCATGGTTGGCTTGGTGTAATTGCCAGCGGCATTGACCGTTGATTTCTTAGCCATTAGGCATCCACCACTTTCACCACCGCGAACCGCAACACAATTGCTTCGGCTAAGTTGCCAGCAGTTATATTTCTCACGTTGATGTTTGCAGTGCCAATACCAGTAGCAGCGTTGAGGGTGTACGACCCTAAAGTGCCTCCAGCGATGTGGTTCATGACGATAATGTCGCCGGCCTCAATAACGCTGTTGGTCAAGGCAAAGGACACAGTGGTGGCAGCGTTCAGGTTTGCTGCGTCCATCGTAATCTGACCGCAGGATTTGTTAAGCACCACGGTCGTAGCCTTGCTGGTTGCCTGCGCGACACCACCACCCGCGCCGACCGCGTAGCCTTGCTTTCCGGTGCCTGAGATGACTTGGTTGCCCGTCGTCGAGAGGCTAGTCCCTGTCGCCGCGCCAATGACGGGAGTGATTAGGGTGGGAGTATTTGCAAAGACAACCGCGCCCGTTCCTGTCTCATCTGTCACAGCCGCGGCAAGGTTTGCGCTCGACGGTGTTGCAAGGAAGGTAGCGACGTTGGCCCCCAGACCGGCGACACCAGTCGTGATTGGCAAGCCCGTGCAGTTGGTAAGGACGCCGCTGGTGGGCGTTCCTAGTAATGGGGTGACGAAGGTCGGAGAGGTGTTAAAGACCAGCAAGCCCGTGCCAGTCTTGTCTACCATTGCCGCGAGAAGGTTGGCGCTCGTCGGGTTGTATAGCCACGCCTGAATTGCGGCAGAGATTGCCGCCATCTCACCGATAATGTTGTACCAGCTGTTTGTCGATTCGTAATACCGATAGCGAATTGCGCAGCCCCCGGTGAGCGTAGTCACCGCGCCGTAGATTGCGGAGGCGCCGTTGATTGCAATGGTGAGCGCCGTGATGGTCTGTGTACTAGTAATCAGCACCTCGGTACCATCCGGGACGCCCGTGTTTAGGGGCAAGGTGATGGTTCCAGAGGCTAGTACCCCGGCAGGTTGCAGGAGCATCCACTGCTGCTCGCTCACAGGGGTGGGAACCGTGATGTTGAACCCGGTTGCCGGGACAAAGAGGTTCACCGAAATGGAAGGCGATGCGAAGCTCTCTTGGAAGAACGTCAGCAGACTCCCAATGCTTGTCCTGCGTGCATCCCCGTTGTTGGGCGAGTACACCGGGAGCTGATCCCCGCTCGTGATCGTGCTGAGAAGGGGCAACTGATTAATAGTTGGCATTGAATCCTCAGTAGTAAGTGATCGGCCCGTCTGGGCCGGCAGTCACCGGGTCGGTGGGGGGGCGCACGAATGGATTGTCATAGACTCTCCAAGGCTTGTTCCCGGCCCCCGAAGGCAGCGTCGAGGGCATCTGCTGTTCAAGCGGGAAGGTTGCGCGTTGCAGCAATATGTCGTAGCCCAGCTTCGCCGTGGTCTTTGTCTCAGCCATCACTTGCTTGCCGTAAGAGGGCGCGATGCGGATTGCAAGGGCGCAGATGATTGCCTCGTTCGCCGAGTCAGGGACTAGGGTCTCCTCATCCAAAGTACTCAGCTGCGGACTGGAGGGCAGTGGGTATCCGAGCCTGATGCCTTTGGCATTCCACTCGGCTACCATTGCATCTAGCCTGCGAAGTGCCGACTCCAGTTGCTCTGGCTGAACGTCGAAGACATAGGAGGCGATACCGATCTCTTCAAGCGCGGCGGTGACAAACTGACGCTTGGTGTAGCTCATGAGGACGCCTGGTTTAGTTTTTTCAGCATCGTTTCATCCGACCACCGCTTGTCGATCTTGAAATTAATCCTTGCAGCTTGCTGAATCATTTCTGCACGGGTGGGCGCAGATACCTCGTCCACCTCCTCAAGTATCGGCAACTTCACCATGTCAATAGGGGAGGGAAAGAACCGCTTCACCCTTTTGCGTTCTTTCGCCTCGGCCTTCTTCAGCTTCCTGCGCTCAAGCCGTACTGACCGGAGTGAGGTTTTCCCTGGCTCCTTAACTAGCGCAGCGGAGCGCATTATTTCTTAGACATTTTCTTGGCTTTTGCCATTGAATACGCCATAGCGACGGCTTGCTTTTGCGGTCGCCCAGCCTTCATTTCTTTCTTGATGGTCTTGCTCATTTCTTTCTTGTTGTTCTTGTAGCCGTGCATAGTTCCTCCATCAAAGACCGGCCAGCAGCACCGCCACTGGCCGGGTTGTTGCGATTAACTTATGCGATAGGAAACGAACGTATTTGCTGCGGTTTTTCTGGTTCGCCATTGCACCGAGGTAACGGTTGCAACGGCAGCAACCCCGACAATGGTGTGGTCGGTTCCCGCCAATACAGTGAAGGTGCTAGGCCCAGTGTTAATAATTGCCCATTCAAATGCTTCATCCACCGCAAACTCGCTGGCAGCATCCATCAGCGTACCGGTTGGCAAAGTTGCAGCAACCGCAGCCACAGAAGTTGAGGTAATCAACCCTGTCAGAAGCTGTGCAGCTGTCAGCGTTCCGGTAGCGTTCAGCGTTGCTGGCGCCCCTTGCGGCATATATTGCCCGGTGTTGGAGATCGTAGGGTTGCTGCCGGTTGCATACAGAGCACCCGAAGCACCTGCTTGAATCACCACATCCGTAGCGTTCGTAAATGGCCCGAACACCGTGGTCTCGTTCTCCACAACTCCCAGAAGATCATTTACTTCGGGGAATTGGGGGAATCCGACCTGCTGAAATACATTGGAAGGAGCATCAGACTGCACCGCAATGGATTCGGTCGCAGCAACCGTAACGGTTGCCGTGCCTTGAAAGAACACAATGTTATAGCTCATGAATGACTCCTTAAACCTGGCTGAAGAGCAGAATGCCGCTCATTTCTGGTTGCTTGTTGACAACGCCGAACAGGGTGTCAAGACGATACTTTGTCTTCATCGTGTTGACGTCGTACTGCTTTTGCATTACCAGTTCGATGCCCTGATCCGTCGATGCTCGCATAACTGCGACCCCTGCATCTGTCGGCACAGCATACCGTCCCGGCAGAATCTCAAGTGCATCCTTTTGCCAGAAGCAATTGATCGGCGCAGTCGCCAGGTTCAGGCGAGTGAGTGCCGCGGTTGCGCTGGTGCTGGTTGCATCGCAGTTTTGGTATTGCAGTTCTGCATCCGTGCCGCCCTGCGCGGAAATGATCGGAGGCGTAATTACGCAAGTCGTCGCATTGGTCACGCTCACGACTCGGAAGGTCTTGTTGAATCCAGTCCCTTCCTTCGTGATGTGATGCACCGCCTCGATGCCCGCAATTTGGAAAGCCGTACCAGCCGGAAGACCCGTGGTGGATGCCACGGTTATGGTCTGGAAACGGTTGTCCACGTTCTGCGTCTCGCCGGTTGAGGCGGTTTGCGTTGCTACTGGAGTGTAGAAGTTCCCACCCGCTACCAGCGTGCTCATTGTGGTATTTGCACCAGCAGCCGCGGTCAGTCGGTTTGCATAATCCAGCTTATAAGTCTCAAACCCTGCCACCATACCAACATAAGAGCGCTCGAAGGCATTGTTGGACTTGTTGCCGGAGAAGCTGCGAGAAACCGAAGCCCCGCCCGCGCCGCCAGCAATGTTGCCGGCGATGCCGTTGTAGTCCCGGCTTGAGAGCGCCATGTAGCGGTCAAACGCTTGAACACCTTGCTCGTTCATGATGCTGTCGCACGCGGCCACGTCGTCATAGTCGCCAGCCGCGGTGGTAACAGTCACCACCAGAGAGCCTTGATTCGCAGCCACGTTCATGATGGCAATGTTGATGTCAGAGGCTAGTTTTTGCTTGGCAGCATCCCCCAGACGCCCTTCTTGCAGAGCATCCCGCAGCTCCATTGCATCGAGGATAAAGGGGACGGACTTCTGGAAGCCGAGCGTGGCAGGTACTGAGAGCTGCGTGTAGGCCCCGAAGTTACCCGTCTGATCCATCCCATCGTAAGACTGCGCGATGTACGGTTGCGGGCGGTAGATGATGTTGCTGGTGCGCTCCATCATCGCGCTGTCCGTGTTGTAAATTGAGACGTTTCTGGACAGCACCAGGGCGTCATTGAAGCCTTCGAGGATATCCTCGAACGCAACCCTTTCTTCTTTACTGAATGAATTAGCCATGTTTTTTCCTGTAAGTTATTTTGTAGCTGATCGTTTTTGCGCCTTGTACTGGATGACTTTTGTCATGTTCCCAGTGCGTGACGCCTCTTCTCTCAGCCTCTCAAGGGTGGAGTCCACCGCGCCAGAGGAGCGCCCGGTTCCCTGCACAATGCGTTCTGGTTCGGGTGCTGCCCTGCGGTTGTGGACTTTCAATTCTTTCTCCAATTTTGCGACCGCGAAGGCGAACTTCACGGGATCGGTTATTTCTGCTAACTCCTTGGCCCGTTTGGGGTTTTTGCCGAGTGCATAGACCACTAGCGCGGGATTATCTGCCCCCTGCAGCATCACTCCCTGCTGGGTGATTGAGAAGAGCTGTTGTGCAAATGCCTCCGCGTCCTCGTAATCCTTGACGCGCAGCTCTGCTTTTGCTTTCCCATACCCTGCAAGTTTCGCCTGCCATGCGCTTTGCTGAGTGGCTTCTTCAGCTTGGAACTTGGCAAACAGATCATCTTGGGTGCGCTTTCGCTCATACCAATTTGAGTGTGCTTCCTCGTACTTGAGCGCGTCGTAATCAAAGTCCTCCAATTTGGGCTTCTGACCCACCGCGGCTGGTTGGTTCTCAGTCGAGGTAAGTTGTAGCTTACTTTGCAGTTCTCGGTTTGCTCGCACCAAGTCTCGGTTGGTCTTACGCAGCTCGCGCACCCACGGGAGTGCTGGAGCGTTCTCTTCGGGAGGCGGCGGTTCCTCACCAATGCTGACGATTACTTCCTCGGCGTCTTCGGTTGCGCTTTCCTGGGGTTCAGCGTTGCTGACCTCTAGCTCAGGAGCCACTTCCGGTGCGCCGGCTTGCTCGTCAATAATTTCTGCCTGTTCGTTCATTTTTCGATCCCATATACTCGCCCAAGGTGCGGCTGGGCGGGTGCCGTTTGTTTAATATACTCAATATATTTGACAAGTCAAGGATTCTACTAATCAATTTCTCTCAAGAATGTTGAGCATACTTTCGCTACCGTGGTATCAGATCGGACATCATCTTTAGGGCATGATCCTGCGAATCAATGTCCACTTCGGCTAGAGTCTGAACGGTTTTGGCACGGGCGAGTTCGGCATCGCTAATGGTCTTAACCGTCGAGGCTCTGGCTTGCGCCGCTTTTGCCATAGCTTCCTCCGCGGCGGCTTGTAGGTACATCGTGTTCGGGTCAGCCGGAGTCCCCTGCATCTCGGCCATCAGTTCCTGCGCCTCGGACTCGCTTGGCTTCACAACGCCCATCCGCAGCAGCTTTTTGCGGAAATACGCATTCGCCTCGGACACCCCTTCGCCCTCGATGTTCATCATCGCCATAGCAGTAAGAACCTGCTGAGTTTCTGGGTCAGAGGACATTTGCAGCATCCCCGTGAGTGCCCGAACGGTCGCCGCCCGCTTGCTGCTGCTGGAGGGGCCGACCTCGGAGACAACATCGAACGAGGCTTTGCTTAGATCGTTTTCGAGCACAATAGACCCAGATTCGGGGTCTAGCATGGGCTTCATCAGCTCTACCTGTCGTGCTGACCCATCTGCGTCAACAACCTTCATTTTGCGCTTGTCCTCAACGTAGATTTCACGCGCCATCGAGAGCCAAATCTCACCGCAACGCTTCATGCCCTTCGCAAAATTGCTCATGTAGATAAAGGTCTGCATATCGACGCGGGTCTGAATCATTTCTACTGCTTTGCCGCTGATACCGGAGACCATTTTGTCTGCGCCTTGCGGATTGCCAAGGATTTCCTGCATATCAGATTCGGTTAACTGCAAAAGTGCGGCCATCGCCGGCGGTATTGCTGCGCTCTTCGTGTAGGCAACTGGCCCGACCGCTTGCGTGGTGCCATCGGCGCCCGTCATCGGATTTACCAGCAGGTACGGGTAGTCCTTCAGATTGTCCTCTGCCCACATCACCTGGTGTCCGGCCACCTGTTCAGGGAACATGATCGGCTTCTCGATGCTGCTGAGTGCGCTTATCTCGCCCAGCTTGCTCAATTGCATATTCTTCAGGCGCTGTGCGTCTTTTGCCAGCCTGACCGCACCCATGCACCTTTCAATGTTGTCCACGAACCATCGCTTGCCATAGACAACGACAATCGGAATCATCTTACCGGCAATGTAGCCTGCGTCCTCCAGCACCTTGCCGCCGGACATGATGTACTTGTGTACCTTTTTACGCTTAACCCGCTTCTGCCGCACCTCCCGCGTCCCGATGGCAAGGAGGGTTGTCTCCAGCGTCTCGTCGTTCTCAAAGTCGGCCAGCGTGTACCGTTCCTCGGAGCCGTCAATTGCCTCGAAGATTCGGATGGTTTCGGTCTTCTCCTCAATCACATAGTATTCAGCCACGAACACCACATCTGGGGTTGCCCAGTCGAATTCGTATTGGTGAATGGCTTTGGGCCAGTCGGTGGGGTCGTCGTGATAGGTAGCCTTGTAGCTCTCGCGGGTCATGCTGGTGACCACGAAACAGTAGCTTGCGTCTGATTTGTCCTGGCGCTTTGCGTTTAGGTCGAAAAAGACACTAGAGTCTGCATCGAAAATGGGTTCAAACCGGATGCGCTGCCTGTCGTCCGTGTCGTTCTCGTCGTCCTCGTAAACCGTCCGCAGACGCCACGCCCCGATGCCCCCGCCCACGGCTTCCTCAAAAGCATTGTCATAGGCTTCGTCGGCTACGGAGGACTGCTCATCGGCCCGGTAGAGCCCATCGCACAGCTCGGCTAGATTCTTGGTGTCTGTTCCGTCCTTGTTTACATAGTCAACCGTGATTCGGTTGTTCCGATACTCGTTCACGATTCTGATGACCGCAAGCATGATCTTGTTGACCTCGAACCGGGGCTTATTCTGGTACTGGTCATAAAGCGGCCCCTCCCATTGTGCGCCGCAGAGTGAGTAGAAGCGGCGGTCTTGGACGCATTGCAGTCGCTCATCTCTCAGCGCAGTCTGGATGTTGTTGTATTGCTTGAGAGCCTCGCTGTGCAGATTAGCCAGCACTTGTGAATTTGGAAGTCTTGCCATTGGTTCCTCTTTTTCTTTACCACCGCTTTACGGTTGCGAGGGGGGTGAAAGTCACGGGCTTAGACGACGCAGTTCGGCGCACGGCTTCGCAAGCATACCGCAACGCATCTATAACATGGTTCTTGCGATCCTCCAGAACGGGCAGCGTGCGCCCGGTCAAGGGGTCTACCTTGTAGCTGTAGAGTTGAAGTTCGTCGATTGTATGACGGCATCGCGGATGCACCACGATGTCGTAGGAGCGCAGGAATTCGATGCCCTCCTCCACCGACCGCGGCCCCTTGACCGCGCTTAGGATTTTTGGGAAGCCATGCTTCCTCATATGGCTGATGGTCTCTGGCCGCGCCGAATCTGCAACAATCGGCCAACGCTCGGCATCGGGCACTTGGAGAAACAATTCCGGCGTATCAACAATTTCACAGCCAACTTGATAGATTTCGTAATCCACGAAGAGCGTGCGACCGATTATGTGGCAACGCACCAGAACGGTGGGATCCACGGCAAACCCCCAGTCAGCTCCAAGCCGGTGGATTGCATCTGCGGGAGCGGTAAACTCCTCTACCTGCCAGTTCTTGAACACTCGGTGGGTGCTGTTGTGCAAATACTGGCCGGCCCAGACGTGTAAATACTTGTCCGGGTCGCGTTTCCGGTCATACTCCATTTCCTCCCGCAGCACATCGGGGAACCACAGGTTGTCCTGATGATGAACCTCAACCGCGGTGGTTCCTGACGGTGGGGCGTCACCACGCAGGAGGTGATCTACCGGGTCGCTCTTGTGGGTTGGATTCCAGGTGAACCACAGCTCGGAGGCTGGCTTGCGGATGGTTGGGCGCAGCAGATCGAGGCTGCGCTGCGAGAGGGACTGTGCCTCCTCCACCCAGGCGCACTCGTACCCCTCCAAACTTTTTATTGAATCCGCGGTGTGGTTTTGCATTCCTTGGAAGATTATCAGACCATCGCCCAGCTTTGATTTTATCGCTGACTCCTGGACCTCGAAGTAGGCTTCGGCGCCTAGGGCTTCTATTTTTACCTCTAGCAACCTTTTGACTGATTGCGCTAGAGACCGTTGCACCTCGCGGACGCAGACGCTGCGCCGGCGCTGGTCAAGGATGTGCGCCTCGACCATCATCTCTGCGAACAGGTGCGACTTGCCTGAGCCTCGCCCCCCGAATGCAGCCTTGTAACGAGACGGCACTAGAAGCGGCAGCGCCCAGGCTGGGGTGTCAATCCTGAGCGTCCGCTTTTCCATGAACAATCACGCGCTTGATCCTTTCAAATTGCAGCGGTGTACCATCGGCGCCCGTGTGTTCTTGTTTGACCGTCTCGGCCCAGCGCATCTGGGTCTTTGTCCACCAGATCAGGCTGGTGGTGTCGCCGCCCACGGCCTTGCTATACAGCGTTTTGGCAATCTGCCCATTGGCTTTTGCCTTGCCCATGTCAAGCTCGTGCCGGTAGTGCTTGCGGAGCGTCTTGTCGTCAATGCCGACCAAACAGGCAATGGACTCATGGGGCAAGCCAAGGCCGCTGCTGGATTCGACCAGGCGGCGTGAGTCGTCTGTGGGTTTGTGTTCGTGATTCATTTTATAGGGGGGAATTTGCCACAATTACAACAGGTTCTGCTGTTTCGGTCAATAAAACGGCTTTTTTGCCTGTAAAGTCTTCCCACCGTTTGACGATGACATCGCAATACTTT
>SXGS01696081.1_pt1 | contig 18864 bp, 16 predicted proteins | sample 3174681 | NCBI WGS metagenome assembly SXGS01 (sample SAMN11356861, study PRJNA531348) | freshwater metagenome | isolation source: freshwater sample F1-80 | place: China: Fuxian Lake, Yuxi | collected 2017-12-25 | reverse complement strand
GGCGGTGGCGGTGGGTTGCATGACTTTTTCCAGACGCTCCTGCGGCACGCGCTGGCGTGCCTGCACGTAGGCCGAGGTGCCTTCGTCGACTGGAGCGCGGCCCAGCAAGCGACACACTGCCTGGACGTGGCGAACGACTTCACGGCAGGAGGCCCCTGGATTGAGCATCTGCCAGATAAAGCACTCGCACGTCAGACGCAGGGGGAACGCACGGTCCCGGCTATTGGGTCCGTCGTCTTCGCTGGCTAGCCCGGATATTTCATACCATTTCTGCTGCGACTTGCTGCGAGCCCGCCTGGCTGCGTTGGCCTCGCGTTCCTCGACGGACAGTATGTTCCCATACAGCCCGACTCCGAACCGCTTCGCCCGCCGTGCCAGACGGGCTCTCGCGGCGTCTCGCGACGAAATTGTATGAAATATCCAGGCCAGGATGTGGACGGGGATGAGTTCGCGGAGGTTTTGCCCAAGCTGAAAGAGTATGGCCTGGCGCAAACTCTGAATCGAACGCCGTCCCAGGGCGGCGAGCTGCGCTCTGATGCCGGGGAAGCAGAGGGTGGTCATATAGAGGCGGCACCTATACCGCCCTATTGACATCAGTGCTACTCTCTTCTTCATGAATCCGCAACTGGAGCAGTGGCAGGCCGAGTACGCGCGCCTCAAAACGCGTCTGGAAAAAGTGGGGTGGATCAGCGAGGGCTACGCCCAGAATCGAGGACCCGGCGCCGGAGGACCTTGCTATCAATGGACGCGCAAAGTGAAGGGGAAGACGGCCAGTGTCGCTCTCTCCAAGGAACAGTACGAATGGCTCCAGAGCGCCATCTCCAGCTGGAGAGAGATGCAGCGAACCATCAAAGAAATGCAGCGTCTCTCTCGCTGCGTTCTCTTTGAAACCTTGCCTCACCCGCCTCGTCGCAAGGAGCTCGGCAAGAAAGTTTTAGGCCTTATCTAAGCGCTATTCGGGACGGACACCTTTATGACCCATTTACAAGGCCGCATCATGCATGGAAAAGGAGCGTTGATAGGGCTGTGTTTGACGATCGCGCTCGTTGCGGAGCCTGTCAAAAGCGAGACCAGTTCATTGTCACCTGCGGCGGATACATCCCTCTTCGAACCGCAGCACGACTTCAACTTCGGCGCACAGGACGATTTGCCTTCCGGAACACTCGGCGCCGGGGCGGCGACGCTTCGAAGCCGCTTGCTCCTGCGATTTGACCTCGCCAGCAGCCTGCCGACGAATGCTGTGATTCGCTCGGCGTCCCTGCGGATGACGGTGACACGAAGTCCGGACGGCGGAGGGGTGAACTCGCGCTTTGCCCTGCACCGGGTGTTGCGTGCCTGGGGTGAAGGCCAACGGAAGGGCACCCCGCCGGGTGGAGCGAAAGCGGCATCCGGCGACGCAACCTGGAATGCGCGATTTTTTCCCGATGAACTTTGGGGCAAGCCGGGTGGTGAGCCGGGAATAGATTACTCCGTGGAGTCCAGTTCTTCCGAACGCATCCTGCAGACGGGAAATTACGAGTTTGAGTTTGGCCCGGATCAATTGGTGGAGATGTCCCAGTGGCTCCGCGAGCCGGAATCGAATTTTGGTTGGATGCTCATTTCGCAGTTGGAAAGCGAACCTCTCACCTCACGCCGTTTCGCGTCACGCGAACACGCCAATCCAGAGATGCGCCCGCGGTTGACTGTTGAATTCAATTCACAGCGCACGATCAATGCACCGAAGATCACCGGGATTTCAATCGGGGCGAATTCCGTGGTTACCGTCCGCTTCATGGCCGCTTCGGGAGTCAGGTATCGCCTCGAGTTCATTGATGATCTCATCCTCACGCCGTGGAAGTCGGCGACCGCGCTGGTCCAGGCTGGAACGGATGGAGAACTATCGCTTTTGGACCAGTCGGACGTTGTGGAGAGGCGGTTTTACCGTGTCCTGGCGACGGAGTAGGCGCTGGCATGCCCGTGATGCCATGAGTTTTCCGGCACCTAACTTGAGAGCCTGAAGACGTGACCTATTTCACCAAAGCAGGACAATGTTTGAAAAAGTGGGACAGATTGCGCTGCAAGCGGTTGGTGCAGGATGATCCATTCACACACCTTCGCGACCCTTGGTAGCAAAGGGAAAGGTGGAGGTCGCTCCCGTTGTCACGGATGACTTGTTCTCAAGGCTGTTTGGCATGGCATGGGGTTTGCCTACACCCACTCAACATTATGCTCGGCACTTTCTTCACTCGTCGTGATCGCGAATCCAGGAGCTTTCTAATCGCGCTGGCCTGTCTAGGCATCTTATGTAGCACCGAAGATGGAGCCGCCGCGTCATTGCCGACGATCACTTCCATATTTCAGCAGGGGGATTCACTCATCATTTCTGCGACGGTGCCCGCCGGTTACAAGCATGCGGTGCTCGAAGCGGGAAATGCCGTGCATCAGCCGTTGGAGGAATCCCTGGTGTCGGGCGGTATCAATGGGAATGCAGCCATCGTGACGTTCCGTTTGCCCGCTTCGGGATCCACCAAATTCCTGAGAGTGCGTGTTGGAACGGAGGACGCCGCGCCGGCGGCCGCTCACACCGGCTCGCCCTACTTCGCAGTCGAGTATTTGACAGGCCCTGCACCTCTGACGATTCATGAGAAGGTGGGGCACGTCCTTAGCCGACTGGGCTACGGTCCTGAGACAGACGATCTGGAGACGGTGTATGCGATGGGACTGGCTCCGTATATCGAGCAACAACTCAATCCTGAAACCATAGATGATTCCGCCAACACGGCACTCACAACGCGTGAAGCTGAACTCTTTGTCATCCATCGCCCCGGTGAAGACAGTGCGTTGATCAAAGCTGGCGACAATTGGCGCTACTTCAAAGGCACACAAGCCCCGCCAGCCGCATGGAAGGATGTTGTCTTCAATGATGCCGCATGGCTGCAAGGCGCGACGGGTCTCGGTTATGGCGACGATGATGATGCGACGACTCTCGATGACATGCGGCAGGCGGGCACGAATCCGGGTTATCTCACCGTTTACTTGCGAAAAACATTCGTGCTCGCTTCGCCCGGGGATGTGGATTCACTGATTCTCACCGTGGATTTCGACGATGGGTTTGTCGCCTACCTGAATGGAACGGAGATCGCACGGACGAACGTCGCCGGCAATCCACCACTTCACACAGAGCCGGCTTCGAGTGACCACGAAGCAGGGACGCCGGTCGATTTCGATCTGAGTGCGAACAAGGCTTTGCTCCGTGCGGGTGACAATGTGCTCGCAATCGAACTTCACAACACCAGCCTGACGAGCAGCGACGCCAGTATGATCCCCGCGCTCGTCAGCCGGAAGTTCCTACCTGTTCCACCGGAGAAGCGGATCAAGGACATCGGATCACTACAGGAACTTGCCCATGTCCGCGGCATTTACTCCAAACGCCAGCTGCAGACCGTGCTCGCCGAATTCTGGGAGAATCATTTCACGACCGACTACGACAAGGTGATGGAGTACTTCAAGAATCTCAAAAATTCCGACGCCCAGCCCGCCATGAATGAGCAGCAGGCTGCGGCGGAGGCGGCTCAGGTCGAATTTCTCGAGTATCAATTCTTCCAAGATCATGCACTCGGGAACTTTGGTGATCTGCTGCTCTTCAGTGCAACCAGTCCCTCGCAGCTCATCTATCTGGACAACGTGCTGAACGTGAAAGGCGCGGCCAATGAAAATTACGCCCGCGAAATCCTGGAGCTTTTCGCGTTTGGAGTGGATAACCGTTACACGCAACAGGACATTGAACAGCTTGCGAAATGCTTCACTGGATGGAGCATCTGCAAGGTGTGGCCCGATGAGAAGAAGCCATTCCCCGGGTCCTCCCGAACCCCGCCCACCGATGACAGCATACAGTTCGAGGATGCCGTGTTGCTGGATGCGGGGCCTGGCTGGAAGTATTTCAAAGGCACTCAGGAGCCGTCACCCGGAGCGGGAGGCGTGGCGGAGACGGGCTGGGCTCAACCTGGATTCAACGACTCGACGTGGCTTGCCGGCGCGACTGGCATCGGCTACGGCGACGACGACGACGCCACGGTGGTGGACGACATGCGGAACAAGTACCTCTCCATTTACCTTCGCCGGGAGTTCACCACCGCGAATCCCGCCGAACTGGAAAACCTGCTCCTCACCGTCAATTACGACGATGGCTTTGTGGCCTACCTGAACGGAACCGAAGTGGCGCGCAGCACAACCATGAAAGGGGCCGGCACGCCCCCGGCGTTCAATCGCTCCGCCAACGGAGGTCGTGAGGCCGGTCCAAGCGATGCCTTCAGTCTCACCAAATATCGTTCACTTCTCAAGCCAGCGCCTGAGAAGAACGTCCTAGCCATCCAGGTCCACAACGTGACGTTGGACAGCTCGGACGTTACCATGATTCCGAGGCTCGTAGTGCGTTCTCTCCTGCTGGGCAGCATTGAGAATGGCGACCCGAACGGACAGTGGACGTTTCGTTTCAATCCTGACCAGCACGACACCAGCGCCAAGATCCTTTTCAAAGGGACGCCCAATGAAATCACGGTTCCCGCGGGCCGCGTGGGAGACGATGGCCTGCGTGATGCGATTGAGATTGTGGACTTCTTCGTGAAGCATCCTTCTGTCAGCGAGTTCATTTGTCTGAAGTTGATCAACAAGTTCGTCTCCGATGGGATTTCACTGGCGACCTACAAGGATGGTTCAGCGCCGGCGGAATTGCGGAGCCTGTTGGACGACGCCATCCGCGCATGGGACTCGACCACTCCTTCCGGAAATATCCGCACTGTCATGACCACCATCCTTACGCCGTCCACGCAGAACAGCCACTTCTGGTCGCGCGCAGCGTATCGAGGAAAGGTCAAGACCGCCGTCGAGTTCATCAACAGCAGCGTGAGGGCGCTCAAGGCCGATGTCTCCGGCACGAGTTTGCCTGGTTACAACGACCAGCTCGGCATGCACTTATTTACGCGCGATGAGCCGGATGGATGGTCTGAATTGGGCGGCGACTGGATCGATACGGGCACAATGCTCTCCCGCATCAAGTTTGTGCAATCCATCGCCGGCGACCGAGTGAACAACATTCGATGGAACCTTGCCGCCTGGCGTGCTGCGCACGGCTTGAGCAGCGCCGAGTCGATCATCGACTACTTCAACCAGCTTCTCTTTCACGGACAAATGGCCGCCTCCAATCGTGAACTTCTGGTCCGATTCGCCACGACAGATGACATGGGAAATCCGCTGCCATTAACCCCTCAACGCACCGATTACGAAGCCCGTGTCCGGGAACTGGTCGGGCTGATCTTGTCGATGCCCCAATGGCACTATCAATGAACCATCTTGATCCTGAATTCCGCCGGATGAACCCAAGCATCAATACACGCCTATGAACATCAATCGCCGCAATTTTCTCAAAGTAGGTTCGCTCACATGGGGCGCACTTGGCCTGGACCTAATGTCATCGGGCTTGTTTCAGCGCCGGCTGCTGGCGGCGGAACTGCCCAGCGACAGGAAACTGATCTTCATTTTTCAAAATGGAGGGAATGACGGAATCAACACCGTGATTCCGACCGGGGATACAAAGTACAACACCGAAACACGACCGACACTTTACATCCCGCAGAACCAGGCAATCGACACAGGGAACGGGTTTGCTCAACTGCATCCGGCGTTGCAGCCGATGATGGAAATCTACAACAACACGGGGCTCAATGGCCAGGCCGGCCCCGGAAACCTGGCGGTGCTGCACCGTATTGGATATTCGGGCCAGTCGCAGTCGCATTTTGACAGCCAGCAGTACTGGCAGAACGGCGTTCCAGGCAAAGCCGGGCTCGAAGAAGGCATGTTCTACCGCCACTTGAGCAAGACTCTCGACCTCAACGACAGTAGAAACGCACTTGTTGCCGCGGCCATTTCCAATTCGCAGATGGTGGGACTCAAGGGTGAGCGACCCTTCCCAAATTTCAATCGCGCCGCTGAGTTTTCATTCGGAGGCAACGCTGCAAAATCGCAAAAATTTCTCGGCACGCTTCCGTCCTTTGATGGAGGAACCGACGGCAAAGGACTGGTCGGCCTCTACGGTGGTCCGAAAGACGATCCGACCAAAGTATATCGCCCGTTGGTTCACCAGACCGGTGGGTTGCTTGGCTCGACCATCGGCACACTACAGGCCGCCGTGGCCCAGGGAACCTATACTCCGTCCAACGGCGCGGTCTACGCCAATGACGGTCTCGGACGCAAATTGATGGAAGCTGCAATGCTTTTCAAGCGCACGCCCGTGAAGATTGTCGGTATGACGATTGGAGGCTGGGACACGCACACGGATCAAGGTCAGATCACCGGCGGACACGCCAACCTCCTGGGTCAGCTCGCACGTGGTTTTCAGGCTCTTTACCGCGATCTCAAGGACCAGTGGGACAAAGTCCTGATCGTGACGATGACCGAATTCGGGCGCACATCGATGGAGAACGGCAGCAAAGGCACTGATCACGCCGAATCGAGCGCCGTCTTCATCGCTGGCGGCGGCGTGAAGGGCGGCGTGTACAACTGCGACGCTTCGACCTGGAAAGCAGCTGACATCTTCAGCAGCAAGAGCGGACGTTATCTTGCCAAGCGAACCGATTTCCGCACCTTGTTCGGCGAAATATTCACGCGCCACTTCGGTGACTCGCCACAGATGCTTGACCAGATCATTCCCGGCTACTCGGCGGCCGCTGCGAAAGACCCAACCGGATTCCAGCCCCTCGGTTTTCTGAAGGCGTGATCAGAGGATTTCATTCCGCGTGCGGAACTGACCGTCGATAAAGCAAAGCCCTGGCTTGGACCTCTGCTCAATGATTATGCAAGTCTTCCGCCATTCTTTCGCAAGATGTCGGCCTGGCAGCCTGTCTGACTTAGCCCGACTTCGCAGTTTGGACCTTGGTTCTGAAAATCTTCACGACGCAAGCCGTTGGTTTGGAGGGAAGGAATGGTGAAAAAAAGCGCCATTCCAGCCAGACCCGCTTTCGCAAAGACATAGTGGAGCTCAAGGGCTTCGGTGCGATTCGTGCTGATTTCAGCGAGCTGGAAGTAATGACTGGAGTGTGTCCAGTCTTTAACCATCACGCGACCTGAAACGTCATGAGTCTAGTAAACTTCGATAGCGTTTGCCGCAGCCAATTCCTCCTGGCCCCAAACGGTTCACGCCGTTTCAACGTGAAGGCGTGCATTACCTTCTGTTGCTTGAGGGTGGTTGACCGTGCAATCCAAGGCAAACGCAGGCCACCGATTAGTGGCGAGTCAGCCTCGCGACCCCATCACTTCATTCTCGCGCTGCTGATCTTCTCGATGGTTCTGACTCTTCCACGGGCGATCGGCGCGACGGCTCCACCTTCTGTTCTCACCAACGAGATTCACTATGCACCCGATGTGAAGACAGAGCTGGTCGAATTCGTGGAACTCCACAATCCTTCTGCTTCTTCCGTCGATCTCTCGAGCTGGTCGATTACTGGCGGAATCGATTATCGCTTTCCATCGGGCGTGAGCATCGCTCCGGAGGGTTACGTCGTGGTTGCGCAAAATCCGCAGGCATTGAAGGCGAAGTTTGGAGTCGATGGAACAGGACCTTGGGGCGGACGATTGAGTGATACCGGGGACAAAGTTTCCCTGCGCGACGCGGGAGGCGAGATCGTGGATCAAGTTGAGTACAAACTCGGGTTTCCATGGCCCACCGTCGGAACCCCGCCGGGATACTCGATCGAGCTGATTCATCCGAAACTCGATAATTCGCTCGGCGGGAGGGCGGACATCCGTCCCCGGGGATGTGACCGACGCCTCAAGGACTCTTATCCCCGCAGGCTCTATTTGGAAGTACCGCAAAGGGACAAGCGAGGTGTCACTTCCGACGACAGCCTGGCGCGATGTCGGATTTAATGATGCGGTTTGGGAAAGCGGCCCGACTCCTGTCGGGTATGATCCATCGGTGCAGATGGGAACCGCGCTCGCGGACATGCGCAATGGCTACACCTCCATATTTCTGCGGAAGACCTTTGTGGTTGCCGACACAGCGGAGATTTCAAGTCTCACTCTGGAGGCTGTGTATGACGATGGTTTCAAGGCATGGATTAATGGCGTCAACGTTTTGAACCGAACGATGGCAGGGGGAGAAGCAGCTTTCGACGCAATGGCCACTTCCACTCGCGAGGATACTTCGGAGGAAACAAGCATTCTTCCATCACCCAGATCCTACCTGCGACCTGGTGTAAACGTTCTCGCCATTCAGCTCCACAATGTGTCGATCGGCGGGAGCAGCGACTGTTTCATTGATGTCCGGTTGAGAGCGGACATTGGCTCCGCGCGGCGAGGGCCAACCCCCGGAGCCAGAAACTCCGTGTTCGCGACGAATGCTCCACCTCAGATCCGTCAGGTGCAACATCAGCCAGAACAACCACGGTCCGGTGAGGTTGTTCGGATCATGGCCAAGGTAACAGATCTGGATGAGGTGCAGGCAGTGACTCTCGCCTATCAGGTGGTGGAGCCGGGCAATTACGTGGAACGCTCGGATGTCGCCTATGAATCAAGCTGGCTGCTTTTGCCAATGAACGATTCAGGCGACGGCGGTGATTCAACGGCTGGCGATGGGATGTTCACAACGCAGCTTCCTCCAAATGTGCAGGTTCACCGGCGTCTCATCCGATACCGGATCTCTGCGAAGAATTCAGACGGCGAAAGCATCACAGTGCCATATACGGATGATCCGGCGCCAAACTTCGCATACTTCGTTTATGACGGCGTGCCAGCGTGGCAAGGGGCGTTGCAACCTGAAAGCTCGGATGCAGCACGACGGCAGATTGTCACGTATGGGACGAATATCATGCGGCGATTCCCGGTGTATCACCTGATCTCCAAGAAATCCTCCGTCGAGCGATCCACTTGGCTGGAGAGATACGGCGGCGATCTCTATAAATGGAAAGGAACGCTGATCTATGAGGGGAAAGTGTACGATCATATCGGCTTCCGTGCGCGTGGCGGTGTCTGGCGCTACGCCATGGGCAAGAACATGTGGAAGTTTGATTTCAATCGCGGCCATGACTTCGAGCCACGGGATAATTACGGACGTCGATATAAAGCAGATTGGACCAAACTGAATCTTGGTTCCTGCATCCAACAGGGAGACTACGGGCATCGGGGGGAGCAGGGGATGTTTGAGTCCGTGGGATTTGCGCTGTTCAACCTGGCAGGGATTGAATCGCCGAAAACTCATTTCGTTCAGTTTCGTGTGATTGATGAAGCTGAAGAGGCGAACCCGGCGAATCAATACCAAGGAGATTTTTGGGGGCTGTACATTGCGGTGGAGCAAGAAAACGGTCGCTTTCTGGATGAGCATGAACTGCCGGACGGCAATCTTTATAAAATGGAGGGCGGCACCGGCTCGCTCAATAACCAAGGCACAACCTCAGTCAGCGATCGTTCAGATCTCGATCTGTTCATTGATACTTACACCAGCGCCAACTCACCGACCGATGACTGGTGGCGCACGAATCTCGATTTGAATCGATATTATAATTACCGGGCGATCGTTGAGGCGATCCACCACTACGACATAGATGAGGGCGCGGGAAAGAATTACTTTTACTACCTGAATCCCGACTCGAAGCGTTGGTCGGTTCATTCCTGGGATCTTGATCTTACCTGGGCCGATTCGATGTACGGCGGCGGCAATGAACCTTTCCGCGAGCGCGTGTTGTCTTCGACGCGTCCGGCCTTCCGGATTGAATACGCCAACCGAATCCGCGAGCTGCGTGATCTCTTGTTCAACGAAGATCAAACGTATCGCCTCATCGATGAATATGCTGCGGTGCTTCGCGATCCTTCGGGGGGAGCATCCTTTCTCCACGCGGACCGCGCTCAGTGGGACTTCAACCCGCTCATGACAAACGCATCTATCGTGAACTTGAGCAAGGCGGGAGCGGGTCGTTTTTATCAGGCTGCCACTACAAAAAATTTCAACGGCATGGTTGAAAAAAATGAAGAGTTACGTCGGTTTTCGCGCCACGAACAAACTGGACAAGCTGGCGTTTGATTCCGCCGTGCCGATTCAGCCGGTGGTGACATCCAGCGGCACAAGCACATTTCCGGTCAATCGACTTCGATTCCACGTTGCCCCATACGCAGGTGTGAATGTGTTTGCTTCGATGCGCTGGCGTCTTGCGGAGGTCACTCCGGCGACTGCGCCGCCGTTCGCCGCTTCGAAGCCCAGGAAGTACGAAATTGAAGCCGCTTGGGAGAGCGTTGATCTGAAAAGTTTTGCGCCAGACATTGAAGTGCCATCGACCGCCGTCAAAGTCGGTCATACTTACCGAGTCCGCGCACAGTTCAAGGACGTCACCGGTCGCACGAGTCGATGGTCGCTCCCACTGGAATTTGTGGTTGATGAGCCGGACACAATCGTGAGCCTGGCAACCGGGCTGAAAGTTTCTGAATTCATGTATCAATCCAACGGTCTGGGAGAATTCGAGTTTGTGGAGCTGCAGAATGTTTCGGAACAAGTGCTGGATGTTGGAGGGGTCACTTTCACTCAAGGCATGGATTTCACGTTTGCGCCTGGAACGAAGCTGGCGCCGCATTCGTTCATCGTGATTGCTCCCGGCACGCCTGCCGACAACTTCGCCGGATTCCGGGCTCACTACGGACTTGGAGTTGAGGTATCGATCGTCGGGCCTTTCGATGGCCGACTGGATGACAGTGGAGAGACCGTGGTCATGAAGACGGCTGCGGCCGGTACCGAGTTATTTGTCATGAAATACAGAAATGGAGAAGATTCCTGGCCAGTGATCTCCAGAGCGGTGGATCAGTCGCTGCATTTGCTCTCGCCGTCGGGGTCGGAGAATAACCCTGCGAGTTGGATCGCAGATCGACCAAGTCCTGGTCGTGAGGAACCACTGGACCGAGATGGGGATGGAGTCGCAGACGCCTGGGAATTGGTGAATGGTTTGAATCCATCGGATCCATCGGATGCGAAGGCTGACAAGGACGGGGATGGCAGCTCAAATCTGACCGAGTTTCTGAGCGGAACAAACCCGCGAGACACTCAGAGCCGGCTGCAGGTCGAAGCAACTCTTGTCGGAGCAGCGCAAATTGAACTCGCTTTCGATGCGATGCAGGGAAGAAGCTATCGCGTCGAATTCTCGGATGTCATCGGAGGAGAATGGATCAGCATCCAGAAGATTGATTCAGCAGCCACCTCGCACCGCGTTCGGGTCGTTCAGGAAACTCCTCCGAACCTTCAGGCCCGATTCTTCCGCATCCGCACACCATGAGGACCATGAATTCCCGGATGTGTGGTGGGAGAAGGCGGCGACGAACGACGCACTTCAACTGATATAAACCGTTGGCTTACTTTTTGTCCTCCTTCTTCTCCTCTTTCTTCTCGGACTTCTCGGCAGGCTTCTCTTCCTTCTTTTCGAGGCTCTTCAAATCCCACCCGGTCAAAATCGACAGCTCCGGCAACGCCTTCTTCAATTTCGCTGCGCCTTCCTCCGTCACCTTGCTCTGCCACACGTAGAGGTTGCGTAGATAGCGAAGTCCAGCGAGATGTTCGAGACCCGCATCCGAAACGGCGGTGCCGTAGAGGTTCAGATAAACGAGATTGGTCAAACCTTTGAGATTCGCCAGTCCGGCATCCGTGACTCCTGTGAGTTCGAGATGAAGGCGCTGGAGATAAGGCAGGGCTTTGATCGCCAGCAGCCCGGCGTCGGTCACTTTTGTGTTCGCGAGATTCAATTCAACCAGACTGGTGACGTCCTTGACGGGCGCAATCACCGTATCGGTGATATTGCTTCCCTGGAGGCGGAAATTCGCTTCACGCCAGGGTACGCTCATGGCGACAGGTCGTACATCAACACCGGCCTGGCCGATCTTGGCAATCGCCTTGGCTTCCGCGTCGCCGGGTTTGAAATCCTTCGGCAACAATGGTTCGTTCTTCGGTTTCGAAGGCGCCACGCTTGAGGCGGACTTGCTGACAACGCCATCGGGCCACACCGCTCCTTGGTTAATCCAGTCGCGAACCAGATCCGTCTGTGGCTTGCTCAATGGCTCGCCTTCATTGGGCATGATGTCTTCGTGCCCTTTCGGGAGGATGATGCGTCGATAGAGGTCGCTCTTTGCGGCGTCATTAGGAATCACCGCCGTGCTGTCCTTCTTGAAAAGGGCTTCCTTGTTGTCCAGGCGGAACTTGCCCTTTTGCTTTTCAGGGCCGTGGCACTTGACGCAGCTCTGGTCGAAGATCGGCAGGATGTCCTTGGCAAAATCGATTTTAGCCTGCGCCGAGGCACGGTTTCCCGTCAGGGCGGTAAATGCCACAAGAGTCAATGAGATGATTCGGCTTTTCATAATGATATGTGCTCGGTGAACTGGGATTCCTTTTAGTCTGTCCGCGAGAGGCTGGCAATGGCTTCCGCGACTTTTTCGACGGGCTTGGTGCCACCGCTGCCTGACTCCCTTACTTTGGGGCCGTCTTGTTGCGCAACAATTTGGCATGAACTCGTGCCACATCCCCCATGTAGTGATTCTGGGCGTATGGCCCGGCCGCCTTGGTGATGTGATCTTCGGTCAACTTCTGGTTTCCCTCGGCGGCGTAATACAATCCGAGATACAAATGCGCGTAGAAGAGCCTGTTTTTCAACTCCTCGGACGCGGGTGAGCCCGCCTCGGCCGCGGCTAAAACCTCCTGAGCGGTTGCCTTGCCGGCAAAGAGCGCGTGGATCTGCTTCATCGGCACCCGTGTGTCGCCCTCGATGGGTATGAGAGTTGTCCGTGCTTTCTCAATTCCCTGGCTGCGGGCGGTGCAAAGAAAATGCCACGTGGCGTTCTCGACATCGTTTTGGTTGACCGTCTGGTGCAACTCAAACTGTTTGCGCCCGTCCTCAAAGCGTCCCGCGTAGTAAAGTGCGATTCCTCGCTGCCAGTGCTGCGCCGCCTGTCTGGGATCAAGTTCGAGAACCTTGTCGAAATCCGCAACCGCTTCGTTGATCTTGCCGAGCTTGAACTGTTCGACTCCTCGATACTGATGAATGCCTGTCATCCGAGATTGCAGCTTGAGAGCCGCATCATAATCCGCAACGGCCTTGTCGTGTTGCAATGTCTCCCCGTGCGCCCGTCCGCGAAGCACCAGAGCGCGAACATTCTTTGGATCCGCCTCGATCACGCTGGATGTCGCGACGAGCGCTTCGGAAAACGCCCCCCTGCGCAGAGCTCTTTCAGCGCGGTCCAGTGTCGCCTGCATGTTGTCATTGATAGGGGCCTTCAGGTCGGCACCAAGCAGTGGTGCCGCATGAAGGAAGAGTAAGGTTGCACAGATGAGATTCATCATGTGCTCACTGGTACCTCCGTAAGTGAACGCGAGCAAGCCTGCTTAGCATTCGATGTGAGCGGTGATGCGATTCGCGAAAGGCAAGAGTGCAATTCATGTCGCGAGATCAGGAGGCCAAGGCTTGTCGGCAGGGATGTCGGCGTTCCCGGGAAAGGCTCATGGAGAGTGAATCGCGGTCTTCAATTGCCCCCTTGCACTCAACAAATCTCCATGCGAAATCATGCCCTCGGCGATCTGTTCTGCGTTGTCTCTATTGCGCGGTGTGTTTAGATATTGCGCATGAACCTCGCTCTCCGACCATGAACTCCCGTGCCGCAACTGAATTCCGTTACGAGAAATTGACCTGGCCCGAGATCAACGATGCCGTTGATCTCGGCAAGGTTTGCATTGTGCCATGTGGCGCAGTCGAGCAGCACGGTCATCACCTGCCACTGGATGTCGATATCGTCTGTCCCACTGAAATCGCACGCGGCGCTGGGCGGCTGGTTCCGGACAAGCTGCTTGTGCTGCCGACCGTCTGCTATGGCTACACCGGGCACGTGATGGATTTTCCGGGTACGATTAACAATCACTATTCCCACTTCATTGACCACGTACTCGATATCACGAAATCGCTCGCCTACCACGGATTCAAGAAGATCGTCCTGCTGAACGGCCACGGTTCGAACATGCCGAATCTTGACCTGGTCGCTCGCCGCACCAATCTGGAAACGGATGCCGAGTGCATTCCGACCGCGTGGTGGAATCTGCTAACGGTCGATAAGGAATTCCTCCCGCGCTGGCGCCAGAGCAAATTCCCCGGTGGCTGCGCCCATGCGTGCGAACTGGAAACTTCGCTCTACCTCTATCTCGATGGCGACAACGTTCGCCAGGATCTGATCCGGAGCGGTGCCATCAGTTTCAATGAAGAGAACTGCGCGTTCAACTGGGTGGACCTTTTCGCAGCCGGACCTGCCACGCTGATTTCGTGGACGAGCAGTTATTCCGAGACGGGCGTGCTCGGCGAGGCGGAACTGGCAACTGCCGAGAAGGGTTGCCAGGCTTACGGAGAAGCAGTCAAGCAGCTCGCGCGCTTCGTAACTTGGTTCAAGGATCGCCCGGTTGATGCGCGCCGTGACCTGCATCGCAAGCCTCCGACGATGCCGATGCCATGGGGTCAAAGGCCATCACCAAAGGCCTCATGACCATCGCCGAAACTCCCGGCACCAGGTTTCAAGTTCCAATGGATAGCACAGGGCAAATCGCATTTGTCCATCAACCAGGACTGCCAGGCGCGGATGAGCTGAAGGCTGGTTGCCATTGTTTGGACTCTGGAGGGTGGATCTTCGTAATTTCTCCAAACGACCTGCGATGTGATTCATGAAAGTAGAGGTCATGCCAGCTCCCAGCTCCACGACTCGTTTCCGTTTTGTTGTTCTGGCCATGCTTTGCTCGCTGGCCTTTCTCACCTACCTCGACCGGATTTGCATCATGCGGGTGCAGGGCGACATCGAGCGGGATTTGGGCTTCGCTCAACTCACCCCGTCGGATGAGCAATCGCTTCGCGATCGGGGTCTCGAGAACGATGACGCTGCCCGCGAAAAGCTGAGCCGGGATCGCGCCACGCAACGGATGAGCTGGGTCTTCTCCGCGTTCGTTGCTGGATATGTGTTGTTCGAAGTGCCGGGTGGCTGGCTTGGGGATGTCATGGGAGCGCGAGTTGTGATCTTCCGCATCGTGCTGTGGTGGTCGTTGTTCACCGGGTTGACAGGCGGAGTGAAATGGATGGCAGGCTTGTTCTCGTCCGCGCCGGGGCCTGGTTTGTTCCTCGGTGTGATGGTTGCGATCCGATTCCTCTTTGGGGTGGGGGAAGCGGGCGCGTATCCCAACATCGCACGAGCGCTGGGACGGTGGTTTCCGCATGCTGAAAGAGCGACGGCAACGAGTTTCATCTGGTTCTCAAGCCGACTGGGAGGTGGGCTTGCCCCGATGATCATCGGCATGTTGATGGCGGTGGCCGGTGATTGGGAAAAAGCGTTCTGGCTTCTTGGAATCGCGGGTGCGATCTGGGCCTTGCTCTTCTTCTGGTGGTTCCGCGACCGTCCTGAAGACCAGCCATCGGTGAGTGCCGCCGAATGTCGGGAGATTCGCGGGGCTTCGACGGAGGCCGGCAGCATTTACGACGATGCTCACCCATCTCCATTACGGTGGTCCGCGCTGTTGACTCCAAATTTGCTCGCTCTGGATCTGGCTCAATTCTGCGTCAGCTTCTGCTTCTATTTCTACATCACATTTCTCCCAAAATATCTCAAGGAAACGTTCCAGATCGAATACGCCCAATCACAACTGCTCACCGGACTGCCCTTGTTTTGTGGTGGAGTTGCCTGCCTGATTGGCGGGCGGCTTTCTGACTTCTTCATTCGCCGCAACGTCAGCAAACGCTGGAGTCGTAGCATTTTGCCCATTGTTGGTTGGAGCGCCGCGGGTATTTGCGCGCTCATTGTTTCACAACTCCACTCGGCGACTGCGGTGATCGTGCTGATCTGCGTGGCGTTCGCTTTTCAGGATCTCGGTGTTCCTTCCACGTGGTCTGTTCCGACGGACGTGGGCGGACGGTTCGCGGGGACTGTCGGAGGTTGCATGAACATGGCGGGCGCGGTTGGCGGAATGATCAGCCCTCTGGCAGCGGCGAAGGTGTCGATCGCGTACGGATGGAACGCCACCTTCGTCATGTTTGGTGTGGTCTATTTGTTGGGAGCGCTGGCCTGGTTGCGCGTCGATGCGAGCAGTCCGATGATCCAGGCGAGCGGACACCAGAAGCTGCGGAAGGGATGAAGTTTTGGCCTGTTTGTTTTGAATGATTCACGAAGTTGCCAATACCTCGCTGGTCCGCCATTGTCACTGCGCACATGAGCAAGAGCTATTACATCACGACCGCCATCGATTACGTGAACGGGCAACCGCATCTTGGGCATGCTTATGAAAAGCTCATCACGGATGTCATTTCACGAGCACGCCGAAGCCTGGGAGACGATGTCTTCTTTCTGACCGGGCTGGACGAACACGGCCAGAAGGTGCAGCAAGCCGCCGCCGCAGAAGGCAAGGGTGCCCAGGCATACTGCGATGAGCTTGCCGCGAGTTGGAAGGCGTTGTGGGTGCGGCTGCAATTGACCAACAACGATTTCATTCGCACAACTGATGTCCGCCACAAGAGCGTCGTGCAGGCAATCCTCACGAAACTTCATCGCGAGGGACATTTTTATCCGGAAGAGCACCAGGGATTTTACTCCACACGCCAGGAAACTTTTCTGACGGACAAGGATCGCCTTCCAGACGGCTCCTTTGACCCTATCTACGGGGAGGTGGTGGAACTGGTTGAGGAGAACTATTATTTCCGCCTTCGTGAACATCAGCAGTGGCTGATTGATTACATCGAGGCCAATCCAGAGTTCATTTACCCGTCCTACCGGCGAAACGAAATCCTGGGCTTTCTGAGAAGCCAGCCTTTGGAAGACCTTTGCATCACACGGCCCAAAGCGCGTCTCGAATGGGGGATTCCCGTGCCGTTTGATGACAAATTCGTCACCTACGTGTGGTTCGATGCGCTGGTGAATTATCTCACGGTGCCGGCGGCGCTCGGTGATCCGGTGGTTAGCGCGGCGCTGGGCGTGAATTTTGGCTCACCGCAGGATGGCGTGGGCGGAGGCCCTTCGCTCTGGCCTGCCGATGCTCACGTTATCGGCAAGGACATCATTAAATTCCACGCCGTCTTCTGGCCAATCATGCTCAAGGCAATGGGCCTCCCGCTGCCGAAGCAAATCCTTGTGCATGGCTGGTGGCAAAAAGACGGCCAGAAGATCAGCAAGAGCACCGGCAACATAGTCGACCCTGTTGCTGTGATCGATGAATGGGGGGTGGATGCCTTCCGGTTTTATGTCACCCGTGAGCTGGATCTGGGACCGGACGGCAACTGGACCGACGCGGGATTCCAGGCTCGATACGCCTCAGAACTGGCCAATGGTCTCGGAAACCTCGTCAACCGCTCGCTCTCGATGCTCAAGCGGTATCGCAACGGAGTCGTTCCATCCCGCTCCGATGAACTGGCACCCGAGGCGAACCGCCTCATCGCGGAGACCATCTCTAATCTCCGGGCGTATCGATTGCAGAGTGCCTTGCAGTCCATCTGGTCGCTGGTCACCCGAGCCAATCAATATGTGGATCAGACTGCTCCGTTCAAGCTGGCCAAGGATCCAACGCAGGCCGCGAGGCTGGATGAGGTGCTCTACAACCTCGCCGAAACGTGTCGGATTCTTGCGGTGCTCTTGTGGCCGTTCCTCCCCGGGACTTCCGGGAAGATCTTTGCTCAACTGGAGTTGAAGGAAGATTCAAGCAGGATGATAGGAGTCGAATGGGGGCATCTCAAACACGGCCACGTGATTGGTGAACCGGCCCCACTCTTTCCTCGAAAAGATCAGCCGAAAGCCGAATCGAAATAGCACTTCCGTCCACCATCAAGCCGTTCAGTCTCAATGATTGGGTCCACCATGGCCTGAGAAAAGCCGAGGTTGTTCTGTCTGAGCGAGGCGAACGATGGCTGTCCGTAAGGAGTCCTCCTTTACGATTCCAATTTCAGCTTAGCCGGGCAGGAAGCTATCGGATTGGCCACGCGACACGCCGGACGCGGTCGGCGTCAGGTCGGTGGTGCCGAAGCTGATTCCGCCATGTGGGGCGATGGCATGCACGATCTCGTTAGCCAGGACTGTCGGCCCTTGAAGATGGGGCTAAGCGATGCTTGGCGTTCCGGACCCGGCGCAAGCTGCCAAGGTCGCAATCGGCGGCAGGCGAATTCTCAGCGGATGAAGAGTTCCTTGGACAACTGGGTCTGCCGGATGATGGATTGCAACGTGCCAACCCGGATCTCGCGGTGATTGGGCACGCACGGGCACGGTGATGGTCGTATCCCCAACGCGACGCTGCATGACCATGTGGCTGCCGCGCTGGCGCACCAGCTCGAAGCCTTGGGAGCGAAGGATGTCGCAAACTTCCGCCCCGGAGAAGATGCCCAGTTTAGGCATAGCTGGCTTCAAACCGGCTCGCGATAATCTCGGGATGATACCGGCTCTCGATCTCGGCGTGGGATGCGGATTCCAAAAAGAGTTCGACAGCTTCGCGAAGATTGGCGGTGGCGTCTTCCACCGTGGTTCCCTGGCTGGCCACGTCCAGTTCAGGACACAGTGAGGTGTAACCGTCTCCATCGCGTTCGAGCAGTGCCGTCAGTTGAAGCCGTTTCATAACGGGGACAGTTTATCCTGCTCGTCTGAGTGAAACACCTCGGGAAAACAAAAAGCCGCTCCGGTTTCCCGGAGCGGCCAGATGGTCGCTTCCCACAAGCGCGAGCTGACCCTGTGTGCCGGACAACGAAGTGTCCGGGCTGGGTCTGCTTGCGGAGCAAACGTTACTTCTTCTTTGCCTTCGGCGCGGCGGCCTTGCGCTTCTCCTCGATGGCGGCTTGCGCGGCGGCGAGGCGGGCGACGGGGACACGGTAGGGC
>SXGS01353868.1_pt1 | contig 18868 bp, 18 predicted proteins | sample 3174681 | NCBI WGS metagenome assembly SXGS01 (sample SAMN11356861, study PRJNA531348) | freshwater metagenome | isolation source: freshwater sample F1-80 | place: China: Fuxian Lake, Yuxi | collected 2017-12-25 | reverse complement strand
GTGCTGATGACCTCCAACCTGCGCAACGATGCTCAGGTGCGGCAGTTCTTCCGCCCCGAGTTCATCAACCGCCTGGACGAGGTGCTGGTCTTCGACGCGCTGACCCGCGAGCAGATCCGCGGCATCGTGGATGTGCAGGTCAAGCGCCTCGAGAAGCTGCTCGCCGAGCAGGAGATCGCGCTGCTGCTCTCGCAGCCGGCACGCGATCGCCTTGCGGAGGAGGGCTGGAGCCCCGAGTTCGGTGCGCGCCCGCTCAAGCGCGCCATCCAGAAGAACGTCCAGAACAAGCTCGCCGACGCGATCCTCAACGGCACGCTCAAGCGCGGCGATCTGGCCTGGGTGGACTTCGAGGAAGGCAGCTTCGTCGTGCGCTCGCGCCCAAAGGATGCACCCAAGCCGGAAGCGGCGGTCCGCTGAGTCCTGAGGAATCTGCGGGGCTGTCACGCGCACATGCGTGACGGCCTCTGCACGACGCTGGCTTGCAGCTCTAAGATTGCGGGCATGCAAGCGCGCATCCTGACTGCTTCCCTTCTGCTGGCTCTGGTCTCTGCCACCACACAGGCGGAGGATCTCACGCTCACTTATGAGGGCGGCGAAGGTCCCGGGAGGGGCAAGCATGTCGTCTTCATCGCCGGCGATGACGAGTACCGCTCCGAAGAAGCCATGCCGATGCTGGCGCGAATCCTCTCGAAGCGCTTCGGCTACAAGTGCACGGTCCTGTTCCCGATCGATCCGGAAACCGGCCTGATCAAACCGGATCATCAGAGCAACATTCCGGGCACGCAGCTGCTTGCGGGCGCCGACATGATGGTCATCCATGTGCGCTTCCGTGAGCTCCCCGACGAGCAGATGGCCCCGATCATCGATTTCACGAACTCCGGCAAGCCGATTCTGGGGCTGCGCACCTCGACGCACGCCTTTCACTACGCGAGCAACAAGAGCAGTCCGTACGCCAGGTGGTGCTGGACCAGCACGAATCCAGTCGGCGGCTGGGGACGGGCGGTGCTCGGCGAGACCTGGATCAGCCACCACGGCGAGCATGGCACGCAGAGCACACGCGGGGTCATCAACCCCAAGTTCGCCACGCATCCGATTCTCAAGGGCTGCGAGGACATCTGGGGCCCGACGGATGTCTATGGCGTGGTGCATCTGACGGAAGCGGATCAGGTGCTCGTCCACGGGCAGGTGCTCGAGGGCATGCAGCCCGCCGACAAGCCTGTCGCGGGCGCAAAGAACAACCCGATGCAGCCCTTGGTCTGGACGCGCGAGTTCAAGGGTGAAACGGGCAAGACCTCGCGCATCATCTGCACGACGATGGGCGCAGCCGTGGACTTCGAGAGCGAGGGTCTGCGACGGCTGTGCATCAACTCGATCCTGTGGGCCACCGGAAAGGAAGCCGCGATTGCGGACAAGACCAATGTGGACCTGATCGGCGAGTTCAAGCCGACGCACTTCGGCTTCGGAAAATACCGCACGGGCAAGCGACCCGGCGATTACAGGTAGCCGGCTGCCGAGTCGGCTGCCGAGTCGGGCGCAGAGCCGCGCTGCCGGCGAGAACCGACCGGTGGTGCGCGCTTCGTCCCAAGTTCCTCAGGTACCATGCCGGTGACGCGCAGACCCTGCGCGAACTCCCCCCAAGCAACTGCACGAGGACATCATGCATCTCTCCACTCACAACTGGATGCGCGCCGAACCGCTCGAAGTCACCCTGCGTCGGATCAAGCGGCTGGGCTTTGAGAGCATCGAGATCAGCGGCGAGCCCAAGCAGTACGACACGAAGACCTCGCGCGCCCTGCTGAAGCAGCACGGGATCCGCTGCTGGGGCGCGGTGACGCTGACGCTGGGCGAGCGCAATCTCGCGGCTTCCAACGAAGCGCAGCGTGCGGCATCGGTGGCCTACGTGAAGTCGGTCATCACGATGGTCCACGAACTCGAGGGCACGGAGTGCACGATCGTTCCCGCCACCGTGGGCAAGGTCATTCCGGACGGAACGCCGGAAGAGGAGTGGAAGTGGGTTGTCGACGGCCTCAAGGAGGTCTATGCCCACGCTCAGAAGTGCGGAGTGAAGATGGCGATCGAGCCGCTCAACCGCTTCGAGACATACTTCCTCAACCGCGCCGATCAGGCACTGCGACTGGCTGAGGATGTCGGCCCTGACTGCGGCGTGTGCCTCGACGTGTTCCACATGAACATCGAGGAGGCTGACATGCATGCAGCCATTCGCAAGGTTGGCAAGCGCCTCGCCGATGTGCATGTGGCCGAGAACAACCGTCTCGCGCCGGGCATGGGCAGCATCGACTGGAAGAAGTTCGTTACCACGCTGCGCGAGGTTGGCTATCAGGGCGCCCTGACGATGGAGGCCGTGGCCCCGATCGACCGCACGCCCGTGTGCCCCTGGCCCAATCAGGTCGAGAAGAACCCCGTCGACATCTCGCCCGAGCAGCTGAAGTTCATTCAGGACCACGGCTCGAGCCTGCTGAGCGAGGAGTACTACACGATGCTCTACGAGGTGGCTTCCAAGACCCTGCTGCCCCTCTTCCGCTGAGTCGTGAAGATCCGCTCCATCGAAGCCGCGTGGGTGCATTGTCCGCTGGAGGCCGCGCGGCAGCATGTCTCCGACTTCGGCCGCATCACGGCCTTCGACATGGTGCTCGTCACCATCACGACGGAAGAGGGATTGGTCGGCTATGGCGAAGCCAAGCCCGCCGTCGGCAGCGCGGGCAACGGCGCGGCCCTGTGCGCCATCATCCGCAACGAGCTGGCACCGCTCCTGATCGGCCAGAATGCGAATCACATCGCTCGCGCCTGGCAGCGCATGTACAACGGAACCCGCGCCATGCATGCCGAGCGCTCAGGGCGCGCCATGCCCGTGCTGGGGCGGCGCGGAATCCATGTCGCGGCGATGAGCGGTGTCGATCTGGCGCTGTGGGATATTGCAGCCAAGGCGCGTCAGTGCAGCGTGCTCGAACTGCTGGGCGGTCCCTGCCGTGACACGGTGACGGCCTACGCGAGCGGCGGCTGGGCGCCGGCGGATTCGATCGGCAGCGAGCTCGGTCGTTACATCCAGGCGGGCTTCCGTGCCGTCAAGATGCGGATCGGTGTCATGGATGGTCAGATCGACGCCAGTCTCGAACGCGTGCGGGCGGCACGGCAGGCGCTGGGCGCCGATGTGCAGATCATGTGTGATGCACATGGCACGATGAATGTGGCCCAGAGCAAGCGCTTCTGCACGGAGGCTGCACCGCTTGGCTTGCGTTTTGTTGAGGAGCCGGTGGCCTCCGACGACCGCGCCGGCCTCGCGGAAGTGCGCGCCGCCAGTCCATTGCCGATCGCGGCCGGTGAGAGCGAGTTCACGGCCTTTGATTTCGCCGAACTGCTTGAGCGGCGGGCCATCGATGTGCTGCAACCTGATCTCGCGATCGCGGGAGGCATGAGCGAGGGCCTGCGCATCGCCGCCATGGCCTACGCGCACCGCCTCGAACTCGCGCCCCACAGCTGGGGATCGGCGATCACTTTCCAGGCCGCCCGGACGCTGGCCTTCGCCAGCCCGGCAGGTGTTCTCGTGGAAGTGCCGATGGGCGGAGCTCCGCTGCTGAGGGAGATGGCCGATGTTGACCTCTCGCTCCACGAAGGTGCTCTGCTGCCTCCGCAGGGACCCGGGTTCGGCGTTGTGCCGGATCCCGACTTCGTCCGACGCCACACGAGAGAGGCCTGAACCGCCTGCGGAGCATGCCGATGGCCGAGTTCCACCTGCACCACATCAACGTCAACGTCGACAACCTCGAGGCCGCGGTCGCTTTCTACCGCGACATCATCGGCCTCCCGCTCGACGGCACACCCGACCAGAAGTTCCGCTCACAGTTCTTCCGCATCGGGGAGAACCAGCAGATCCACATGAACGAGATCAAGGACGTGCACCAGTACCGCGGGCACTTCTGTCTCGTCGTGCCGCGCTTCGAGGATGTCTTCCGGCGAGCCAAGGCGGCCGGCGTGATTGACCTGACGGTCTGGGGCCGGGTGCGGCAGCTGCCCCATGGCGTGATGCAGATGTTCCTGCGGGATCCATCCGGCAACCTCGTCGAGATCGCCAGCCCCAAGGGCGTTGACATCGACCCGGCTGTGCTGAAGGACGAGCTCGTCGAACCCAGACGAGGCATGTATCGCATGGAACCGGGCGCGACAACGGGCGCGCACGAGCCCGCATGACGATCCTCCTGCTCGAGTCGCTGCACCCGGAAGCCGAGGCCATGCTCGAGGCCGCAGGAGCCGTCGTTCGTGCCGAGGATCCCAACGCGCCGCGCTGCGATTTCGGCGCCGTCGAGGCCATCCTGACGCGCGGACGAGGACGCATCAGCGAAGCGCTGCTGCTGCAATGCCCGCGACTCAAGGTCATCGCGCGCGCCGGTGTCGGACTCGACAATCTGGACACCAAGGCCGCCATGCGCCTTGGGATCCCCACGGTCTTCGCGCCGGGCGGCAACGCCGACACCGTTGCCGAGCACACCATGGCGCTGATCCTCGATCTCGTCCGGGGCATCACGCAGCAATCCCGAGCCGTTGCCGCCGGCCGCTGGGAGGAACGGGCGCGCTACAAGGGCAACGAGATCCGCGGTCTGACGCTGGGAGTGCTGGGCTTTGGGAACATCGGCCAGCGCGTGGCGCACTTCGCGCACACTTTCGGCATGCGCGTGGTGGTGGCTGCGCGCGCCGGACGCACGGCTCCCGGCCCGTATGAGGCCGTGGCGCTGGAGTCGCTGCTGACCCGCTCCGATGTCATCACGCTGCATCTGCCCCTGACTCCGGACACGCACGGAATCCTCTCCGCCTCCCGGTTCGCAGCCATGAAGCCCGGTGCGTTCCTCGTCAACACGGCGCGCGGCGCGCTGATCGATGCTGCGGCCCTGCGAACGGCGCTCGCCGACGGGCGTCTGGGCGGGTTCGCCGCGGATGTGCTCGAAATCGAACCTCCGCAGGTGGATGACCCTCTGCTTGCGAACGAGCGTGTCGTGCTCACGCCCCACACGGCCTCCCTCACGGCACTCACCTACCGCGCCATGTGCACGAGCACTGCCCGGAATGTCTGCGCGATCCTGCGCGACGAAGCCCCCGACGAGCAAAGCCTCTACCGCGGCTAGCACGGCAATGGCGCGGATCGCGAACCGCGCCTAGCATCAGCGCATGCGTCTGCTGATCCCGATCCTGTTGATGCCTCTTGTACTGGCCCTGGTCGCGTTCCATCGCTCGATCCCGGCGGAGGGGCACACGGTCCGCAACATCGAAGGCTGGAACGTGCGCGTTGACAACCGCCTGCTCGAGGGTGCCGATGCTCCCGTCGGCGAGCGCGCGTTGAGCCTGCTGCGATCGCGCCTCGTCGCGATCGCCACCGTCGTGCAGGAGCCGGCGCTCGCAAGGCTCCGTGCGGTGACGATCCAGCTCGATCGCGATGTCCCCGGCCTCACCGCCATGCAGTATCACCCCAGTGCGGAGTGGCTCAAGCAGCACGGGTATTCGGAGAGCCTTGCCAAGTGCGCGCACATTCCCGATGTCGAGGACTTCCTCTCACCCTTTGAGAACCATCGCATGCCGTGGGTCGTGCTGCATGAACTCGCGCACGCCTACCATGATCAGGTGCTCGGTTTCGACGAACCCCGGGTCTCCGCAGCCTGGCAGAAGTTCGCCGCCAAGGAATCCACGCAATCCGTGCTCACCAGCCCGGGCGGAACACGCGAGCACTACGGGCGCACGAATCGGCAGGAGTTCTTCGCCGAGATGACCGAGAGCTACTTCGGATCGAATGATTTCTATCCGTTCGTCACGGGTGAACTGAAGGAGTCCGAGCCGGAGGTGTTTGCGCTGCTTCAGGAGATCTGGGGCCCCCTGCCTGGTCATGCTCCGGCGGAGAAGCGCTGAATCGTCAAAAAGAGAGCTTGTCGCATTGTCCCGCTATCCTTCTTCCGCATGAGCGCACTGATCCTTGCCCTGCTTCCGCTCTTGTGCCCGAACTCAAGCATGTCGGCTCAGCCTTCTGCACAGGAGTCACCCGCCCCGCGGTTCACGACCGGCGATGCCTCGCGCTACGCGCGCATGGCACTCGAGTGCGTGCACAAGGAATATCCCAACAAGATCGCGCATGTGCTGAACTCCAAGGAGGATGCGCGCACTCCATCCGAACTCACTCCGGCATTTCACGGCTGCTATGACTGGCACTCCGCCGTGCATGGCCACTGGCTGCTGGTGCGTGTGCTGCGCAGATTCCCGGATGTTCCCGAAGCCGCTGCGATCCGCGCGGCGTTGAAGCGGAGCATCACACCTGCGCACATCGAGGCCGAGCTGACCTATCTCAAAGCCCCCGGCCGTGTGCCCTTCGAGCGGCCCTATGGCCTCGCCTGGCTGCTGCAGCTCGCCGCCGAACTGCGTCAGTGGGATGATGCCGATGCGCGCGAGCTTTCGCGCACGCTCGCTCCGCTGGAGGTGCTGTGCGCCGAGCGCATTCGCGACTGGCTGCCGAAACTCACGCACCCGATCCGCACAGGCGAACACAGCCAGACGGCTTTCGCGCTCGGCCTCATCCGTGACTGGGCTTTCATCGTCGGCGACAACGCCATGATCGATCTGATCGATGCGCGTGCGCGTGCTTACCACCTCAAGGATCGCGGGTGGCCGATGAGCTTCGAGCCTTCGGGGCAGGACTTCCTGTCGCCCGGGCTGGCGGTCGCGGATCTGATGCGGCGCGTGTTGCCGCAGAAGGAATTCGGTGAGTGGCTGACGGTGTATCTCCCGGAGATCCCCAAGGGCAGCGCGTCGGCGTGGATCACACCGGCGGTGGTCACGGACAAGACCGATGGCAAGCTGGCGCACCTCGATGGTCTCAATCTCAGCCGGGCGTGGATGCTCGATGGCATCGCACATGCGCTGGCTGCAGACGATCCGCGTCTGCCGACCCTGCGCGCCACAGCACGGGTTCACCGTGATGCGGGCCTCGCCGCGGTGATCGATGCACCTTACGAGGGCAGCCACTGGTTGGGCAGCTTCGCGGTGTATCTGGTCACGGCACGCGGCATCGGCTCCTGACCTTCCACCGAGGCTCCCGCCCGACGGAAAGAAGTTCCGGCACCGGGAAGCAAACGGTGTTTCCCGACCGTAAGCCCTTGCCTACAGCAGGCTTGTCGGGATGGCCTTTTTGGCAACAGCGCTCAGCGTTCAGATCGGTGAGGAGATTTCTGCATGAGCTGGGCCATGGGGGGCCTGCTCGCCCCCTCTGGGCTCTTCAGGATCTGTGATATTCTTCGAGCATGTACAAGCTTCTGATCTCCGCAGTTCTGGTCGGGCTTGCCGCGTGTGGCAGCCAGGTTGAAGTCGAAGTTGCGCCCGGCACAGCCGCTGTCTCCGCTCCGGCGACGAGCGTGGACACCGCAGCACCCGCAGCGGTGGCGACACCTGTGGCTCCGGAAGCACTCGCCAACGCGCTCCCGATGGCGCCGGTTCCCGGTGACGGCGCCTGCTGCAGCGGCTGCGATGCCAGCAAGAAGAAGGCTGCGATGGCAGCCGCCGCTGCCAGTCAACCGGTGGTCGCGGACGTCGCCTCCACCGGAGGCAAGAAGGCCGACGGTGCCTGCTGCAGCGGATGCGAGGCCACCAAGGCCATGGCGCTGCCCGCAACCAAGCCTGAAGGTGCGTGCTGCAGCGGATGCGCAGCCACCAAGGCCATGGCGCTGCCGACGGCCAAGGCGGAAAGCTGCTGCAGCTCCGGTCAGGCGGCGAGCCAATGCTGCTCCGCCGGCAAGGCCGCTCCCGCAGTGACGCCAGCTCCGGCGAACTGAGCGATTCACCAGCAGCCCGGGAGCGAATCGCCGCTTCCGGGCTGCTGCGTTTGCTCGCGCATGCGGAACTCGCTCAGGTTCCGCAGAAGGTCTGGTAGCCGCTGAGCCCCTGCGGAGGGGTCTCCGCGTAGCTCGCATGCTGCTTGCGCAGCTCAAAGGGATTGGCGAGCACTTCGAGCAACTCGCGCAGCGGTGCCGGATCATTGCGGCGCTCAGCAGCCCCCAGCGCGGCTTCCACGCGGTGATTGCGCGGGATCACGGCGGGGTTGACCGTGCGCATGCGCGCAGTGATGGCCTCGAGGGAACGGTTTTCGCGCGCACAGCGCCCGCGCCAGCGCTCGTGCCAGCCCGCGAAGGCGCTGTCCTCGGCCTGCGCTGCCGCGGGAGCATTCGGATCGAGGCCGCGGAATGTGTTGGTGAAATCCGCCTTAGTCTTGTGCATCCAGGCCAGCAGCTCCTCGATCAGCGCGGCATCGCCCGCTTCCTCGCGCAGGAGTCCCAGCTTGGCCCGCATGCGGTCCAGATACGCGCGTTGATAAAGCAACGGGAATTCATCGAGGGCCTCGGTCGCGATCGCGATGGCGCTCGGTTCATCTTCCGCAAACAGCGGCAGCAGTGCTTCAGCCAGCCGGGTCAGGTTCCAGTGCGCGATGGCGGGCTGGTGCGAATAGCGATAGCGGCCCTGCTCGTCGATCGAACTGAACACCGTGTCCGGGTCGAAGACATCCATGAACGCGCAGGGGCCGTAGTCGATCGTCTCTCCGCTGATGGCCATGTTGTCGGTGTTCATCCCGCCGTGAATGAAACCGACGCTCTGCCAGGCCGCGATCAGGCGCGCCTGACGCTCCATTACACGGCGGAAGAAGGCCAGCGCACTTCCGCTCGTGCCGCAAAGATCGGGATCATGCCGCGCGATGGCGTATTCGGTGAGCGCTCCCAGCAGCGCCGGATCCTGCTGCAGCGCAGCGAACCAGAAGGTGCCCACACGCAGATGGCTCGCCGCCACCCGGGTGAGAACGGCTCCGGGCTTGGGCACTTCGCGCACGACCCACTCGCCGCTCGCCACCACAGCAAGGCTGCGCGTCGTGGGAATCCCCAGCGCATGCATGGCCTCGCTGATGATGTATTCGCGCAGCATCGGTCCCACGACCGCCCGCCCGTCGCCGCGACGCGAGTAGCGCGTCTGGCCCGAGCCCTTGAATTGGATGTCGTGCAGCTTGCCGTCCGGAGCGCGCTGCTCCCCCAGCAGGAGTGCGCGTCCATCGCCCAGCATCGCCAGATGGCCGAACTGATGGCCGGCATAGGCCTGCGCGATCGGTTCGCTGCCTTCGGGGAGGAGCTGACCGCTGAAGAGCTGAGCAAGCTCAGCGTCGCCAGCTTCGGAAAGCTGTAGCCCGAGCGAGTGCGCAAGCCGAGTGTTGACGATTAGCACCCGGGGCTGCGGAAAGCGCGCGGGCGTGACACGCTCGAAGAACACACCCGGAAGGCGGGCATAGGTGTTGTCGAAGCGCCAGCCTCGGACTGCGGGATGGGTTGCGCTCACGGCTGCTTGCGCTTGGGCTGCATCAGCAGCTTGTTGACCATCTCTTCATGCAGCTCCCTGGGCGGAGGCTCGCCGCTGAAGACGGTCTCGACGAGGATCCGGCCTCGACGAACGTCGACGCTCGACACGGGGAAGTTCAGCGTGCCGTTGATCATGCGCTTCTCGTGAATCCAGCCCTTGCCGTTGGGAAGCTCAATGGGACTGGACTTCGAATCGGCGATGCGCAGAACGCCTTTCGTCATCGTCTCGTCCTTGAGCTTGCTGAGCTTGGCCGCCTGATCGAGGAAGTGCTGCGCCGCATCGTCGGAAGCGAATTCCATGACAACGAGCACGGCGATCTTGGAGGTCGGGTCCTTGATCGGCGTCAGCTGCACGAAGCGCGCGCCGCGCAGGCCGCGCTGGATCCGGTCGCGGTCCGCGGGATCGAGCATCGCAAGGCCTGCGGCCAGCTGCTGGCCGTTGAGCGTCATCCGCGTGGAGTTCCATTCCTGGGGATCAAATCCGGTCAGGAACAGCTCCAGTGCGGGCTCGAGGTCATAGAGCTGCGCCGGACGCGAGTTGGGATCAAGGTACCACTTCGGCTGGAGAATCTCTTCGGAGTCGCGCGGCGGATGGGTGAAGATCCGCTTCAAGGCCTCCGCTCCGCCCGCCTTTTCGACCGCCGCCACGAACGGCTCGCCCTGATGGTAGGCAAACCCAAGTTGCTGAGCATTGGCGTTGAGTATCAGCTTGTAGGCCTCGCCGAGATCCTCTTCAGGCTCCGGCAGACGCGCAATGCCCGCGGTGAAGCGCTCAAAGCCGTCCTTCCAGCCCGCAGCCGTGCAGATCCTGCGAGCCTGATGCTGGGCGCTGCCTTCGATCACCGCATTGAGCGCACTGACCGCATCGACACTGTCACCCTTCTGCAGCAGCTTTGTGAAGTCGTGAGCCTGATCGTCGAGCGCGTGGCACAGCTCGTGCACCATGATCGCGCGCAGTGCATCATCTTCCCCCAGACGCAGCTCGGGGAAACTCTTGATCTGGAGCTTCCAGTTGGGCCGGACAACGAGCATCTCCTTGGTTGACCAGCAGTACTTCGCGATCGCCAGCAGTGCGAAGCCCGAGCCGAAGGCGTCCGCCTCGCGCTTCGCAGCCGCTTCATCCGGCTGCCGCAGCCGGATGATGGGCAGGTTCTCCAGCGCGACCGCCTGGGCAAGATCCTTGCGCGAGGCCAGCTTGAACGGCGGCGCATGAAAGGCCGGTCCCCCGCGCTGCTTCACCTCGTTCTCCATGGCGGTCAGCGCGTCCTTGTAGGCAGCTTCCAGCCGTTCCTGCGTCAGTTCGGTTTCCTCTGCGGACAAGGTCAGGACCAAGGCGAGCAGCGCCGACAGCACACGCAACAGCAGCGAAATGTTCTTCATGGGGCTCTGGAGCCCGATTCTAGGCCCCGCCATGTGGCTCGGCATCCAAGTCCCGAGGGATGGCGAAGGAACCTGCATGCTCCTTTCTCCTGCCCTGCTCCTCTTGACCTGCGGCCTGTTCGGTGATGCCTCTGCCCCCCTCAAGCCCGAAGCGTCCGCCGACTCGACTCCCATGACCCTGCCCAGCACGGATCCCGGCAAGGAAGCCCGACGGAAGGCTGCGGAGCGCCTGCGTGCCGTGCTCGAACCCGCGACGGGCTCCGGGGCCCAGGCCGATGTGCCCGAGCTGCTCAAGGCCTGCGAGGAGGCGGCGGGGCTGCTGCCCGAGTCTTCGCGCAATCGCATGCGCATGCTTGCAATGGTTCAGGAGCAGCGCGCCGATCTGGAAAAGCAAAAGCCCGACCGCGTGCTGCGCGACACGCGCCGCGGCGTCGAAGGAGCGATGCTCGATCTCTCCTTCGAACCGCGCATCGAAGCGCCGGTTCCCGTCGGCTGGCCCGCTCCCACGACGGTCAATGAGCTGATGGTGCTCGACTATCCGGCCTACCGCCTCGCACGCGCGCCCATGAGCGGACAGATGCGCACGAACAACGCTTTCTGGAAGCTCTTCCGCCACATCGAATCGAATCAGATCCCGATGACGGCACCCGTCGAGACGACATACTCGGCCACGCAGGGCGAAGAAGAGCCGCAGTGGATGGCCTTCCTCTACCAGTCGACCCAGCAAGGCTCGCTCGGCAAGGATGGCGAGGTCGAGATCGTCGATCTGCCGGCCGCTCGCGTGCTGTCGATCGGACGCCGCGGCTCGATGAGCGAGCGCGCGATGAAGAGTTCGCGCACCGAGATGGATGGTTGGCTCGCCGCCAACCCGCAGTGGGAGGTGTGCGGTCCGATGCGTTCGATGGGCTGGAACAGCCCGATGGTGCCCGATGCGCGGCGCTACTGGGAGATCCAGCTGCCGATCCGCATCAAGGCCACCGCGGCCAAGTGATCCGGACGCGGATCAGGGCTTGACCAGCTCGTAGATCCCGTGGCGTCCGCCACGCAGCACGCCCTGGCGAACCAGCTGATTCCAGACCTCGGGCGTGAAGCGCGTCGGCGCCTGAATTCCCACGATGCCTGAGTGACGACCGGCGCTCATGCCGCGTCCTCCGATGCCGGACTCCGCATCGAGGATCGTGGCCTGCAGCGCCTTCTGGAAGGCCTTCAGCGCGCGGCGCAGCACTTCCTGGTCCTGCGCAGGCAGCGGACGCTTGCCTGTGAACCACGCCTCGACGATGCCGCGCAGCGCGTTCGCATCGCGTGCGTCGATAGCCACGGCAAGATCAGGATCACTCTGCCGTGCGGCACCGAGCAGCGCGCCGGCGCGCTCCCACACGGCTGTGTTGCCCGGATCGGCCTGCAGTTCGACGACGCAGACCTCCAGATGACGGCTGACGAGCGAGACGGCGGGATCAAAGGCGGCGCTCATGGCTTCAGCCTAGCACGCTGACCCGAGTGCATGTCCGACAGCGCCCGCTCGGCTAAAGTACGGTCGAGGCGTTCGATCCGGTCGAGGAATGGCTTCAACACCCTTCCCATCGTCTTCCCGTCGGGAACAACGATCCGCAGGCCTCCCTTGATGCAACTCCCGCCGCGCGTCGCGAGCTCGGCCTATGGCTGCACGTCGACGCCGCCATGGCCGGCTCCGCCATGATCCTGCCGGAGTGCCGCGCACTTTCACGGCACTCTCGCTCCCAACTCACCGACCGCGCCCAGCTCCTGCGCCCGCTCGCGCTCGTCGCGCTCGAGCTGGGCCGAGCTCCTGCGCCGCGTCTTCGCCGTCGACGTGCTGACCTGCCCGCATTGCGGCGGACCCCGCCGCCTCATCGCACAGCTCACAGACCCACTCGTCGTGCACAGGATCCTCGGCCACCTCGGACTGCCCACCGAGCCTCCACAGCCCGCACCGGCGCGCTCACCCGAAGTGTTCAACTTCGCCTGAGCCGGCGCCCTTCACCACGTCGAGCCCGCCACCCTCTCCCGCTACCCGCTCCTCTCCCGCAACCCGCGTCAGCAAGTAGGCCCAGCCGTCTCCAACGCGCCCGAGCCACGGCCGTGGGCACCTCGGACCGCTCGCCAGCCTGGCCCACCGAGGCCCGAGCCGAGCTCGGGAGGTCACTTGACGGATGCGCCCGCGGCGGCAAACCTCCCTTGCGCGCTCGACGACGGCCGCCTCCAGCGGAAGTCATCCGCTCGGAGTTCCTATCCGCCCAGCGGAAGTCATCCGCTTGGAGTTCCTCTCCGCCTAGTCAACGCGGGCGCTTCTTCAAACGGCTGTTAGGTGCCGTCGGCGCCACGGTCGACTGGTTGGGACACGATGGTCTGCGTGATGTGCCGAGCCGTCTGGTCCGGCGAGAGCCTGGAGGTGTCGATCAGCCATTCGCCGCTAGCGGGGAACCGGTGGATGTCCTCGTTCAGTTTCTTGGCGATCTCAAAATCCTTGAACTCGTCGCTGGGGCGTTCGTGCAAACGCTGCTGGAGGGATGTCTCGGAGGCATGCAGCGAGAACACGAGAAAGGTCCTCGTTTCGCGTTGCTTGCGCAGGACCTCGAGGAATCGCGTGACCTTGTCGCCGCTGAAGGTGTCCACGACGATCACGGGCCGGAAACCGGACTCGGCGAGGTCATGCACGAGCCCGGCCGCGACATCCAGCATGAGGATGTGCTCGTCCTGCTTCTTCCAGTTCACGGAGATGACCATCTTCCTGAGGATGTCCACCTCAACGCGCGCGCCTCCGGGGAACGATCCGGCAAGGCACTTTGCCGTCGAGGACTTGCCTACGCCGGGAGCCCCACGGATGACGATCACATCAGGTTGCCGGTCCATCACTTGAACAGTTCCACTTGCGGCTTGTTGCAGGACATGCTCTTGCAAGGGAGGTTGCATGTCTTCATCGCCCTCGATACCTCGACGGAGCGCTTGGAGGAGAGGATCTCGATGATGTCTTGATCCGCGATGTTGCCGAGCGGCGTCTTGGCGACCGGAATTCTCCGGTGATCAAAGCACTTGACAATGTCGCCGTTTGGGTAGACGCAGATATTCTTACGTGCCGCGCAGGGCGTTGGATCCTCGACCATCTGTTGCGGCGTGGCGGTGCTTCGCCAGAACGTCGTTCCGAAATCCTGATACATCTGTGTGTTGTGCTGGATGCGGCGTTCTCGGCACCATTCGATGACCTTCTCGACCTCCGCTTCCGACTCGACCGACAACACGGACTGGATGCGGAGTCGGTCTCCCAGAATCTCGCGTGCCAACAGGATCTTTGGCATGACGATGTCGAAGTTCTTCCGACCCCTGAACTCGTTCCACTTGTCGCGTTGAACGGAGTCTACGGAGATCACGAGGATGTGCCCGAAGTTCTTGTATGTCTCGAGGAACTCCTGATCGATGAACCGCCCATTCGTGATCGTCACCATCGGTACATCAAGGCGATGGGCCTCCTCGGCAATGGCAAGCACATCCTTCTTGAACAGAAGGGGCTCGCCGCCCGTGAGGGTCACCTGATACAAGTTCTGGTGCAGCCTGCGAAGGCAAACGAGGAATCGCTCGAGACTGAGTCGTTCCGCGCGGGACTCGGGCCTCTCCCAGATGGCGCACTTCGGACACCTGTCGTTGCAGGCGTTCGTGATCATGTAGATCAGCTCGTTGCCCTTGACGCCATAGAACCTGCGAATGGGCGTCTTGTGCCACCTGTAGATGGCCCACTCGAGAGACTTCAGCGCGACCATCGGAACCTTGAGCAGCGGGTTCCCGACGCGTTCCGCAAATGGTTGGATCTCGCCGAGATAGTCGTGAACGCCGTGCAGGAAGGTCGGCTGCGCTGTCTTGAGCTTATAGATGAGGCTCATGCATGTTCCCCGGATAGATCGATTCGGAGGCGTCCCACATCAGAACGGTGTGCCCCTCGTAGAGTGTCGCGCTCGAGCTCTTGTACTTCTTGAAAAGCCGCAGGAAGCGAAGGAACCCTGTCACCGAGCTCCGATAGCCGAAGTCGTGCCATAGGACCGCCTCCGGACAGAAGCCGATCCGATATTTGCTGCGCAGTCGAAGGCATACATCCACGTCCTCTCCTGCTGCAGTCGGGAACCTTTCGTCAAAAGGGAACTCCTCGGCCGCGAAGCTCTTCATGCCGAAGTTGAGGGATGGCATGTACCAGAGCTCCTTGCGGTCGGGGAGCAGCCATTTCCCCGCGAGAGTGCCATTCACTTCGTGGTACTTGTCGAGCAGGGTCTTGCCCCAGGGGTAGGTCATTCCTCCGACGGCTTCGAAAACACCTCGCCCAAGGAAAGTGGACATGTTCCTGTTCCACTCCGGGTGAAGTATGCAGTCGTGGTCGGTGAACAGAACGTCCTCGATCCCACTGGCCAAAGCTCGCGCCACACCCTCGTTTCTGGCTCTCGCCGGTCCGCCGTTGGAGTTCAGTTTGATCCAATCGACGTTCTTGTGCGGAACCTCGTAGCCCAATGGGCTGGCATCGTCGACGAGATAGATCCGCTCGAATGGCAGGCTCTGCTTCTCCGCACTGTCGAGCAGTCGGAGGAGGCAACGCCGATCCCAGGCGGACCTTATGTAGCTCGGAATGATGAGCGCGCTCATGGGGATGCGTCCGTGCCAAGATGCCAAGTGGCGCTGGCTAGGGCCAGCTCCTGAGCGATACACGGCGTGCCGGAAGTATGGCACATGCGTGGATTCGCGGGCAGCTCACACCGGAGAGGCCACAGCGGGGTTGTCAACTTGACGGACGGTTGCCCATCGCCGGTCGGATGAAGATTGGGAGGCTTGGGACTGGCTATCGAGTCCTCGTGCGACCGGTACCCGCCGTTCGGTCGGAGGAGCTTCCGACCGGTCGAAGTGGCAGCGTCAGCTGCAGCGGTTTCGGGGCACTGCGACACTGCCACCAGCACTGCCACGACCCAGTCCGCCACTGTCCGCGACTGTCCGGTCGACCCCTGTTTTCAGGGCCGTGGGGCGGAGGCGGAAGGATTCGAACCCTCGATGGGTTGCCCCCTAGCGGTTTTCAAAACCGCTGCAATCGGCCGCTCTGCCACGCCTCCTTTCAGCCCGCCGCGCCGCTCACCGATGCCGACTTCACCGAGCAGTTCACCTACCACGGCGTGCTCGCCCCGGCCTCCGCTTGGCGTGACCTCGTCGTGCCCAGGCACACCACGGCCCCCGCCGCGCACTTTCACGGCACTCGCGCTCCCAACTCACCGACCGCGCCCAGCTCCTGCGCCCGCTCGCGCCCGCTCGCGCTCGTCGCGCTCGAGCTGGGCCGAGCTCTTGCGGCGCGTGTTCGCCGTCGACGTGCTGACCTGCCCGCATTGCGGCGGCCCACGCCGTCTCATCGCGCAGCTCACCGACCCCATCGTCGTGCGCAGGATCCTCGGCCACCTCGGGCTGCCCACCGAACCTCCACGGTCCGCGCCGGCGCGCTCGCCCGAACAGTTCGACTTCGCCTGAGCCGGCGCCCTTCACCACGTCGAGCCCGCTCCTCGCCCGCAACCCGCGCTGGCGAGTAGGTCAGCCCGTCTCCAACGCGCCCGCAGCAGCGCCCCCGCGGGCCTCAAACAGCTCGCCAGCCCGACCGACTGCTGCCCGCGCCAGGCCCGGGAGGCCGCTTGACGAATGCGCCCGCGGCGGCGCACCTCCATCTGGAGGTCGACGACGACCGCCTCCGGCGGAAGTCATCCGCTTGGAGTTCCTATCCGCCGAGCACGCGGCCCAGGTCCGCGCGGTTGATCTCGTCGATCACGAGGACGTGTTCACTCTGGTCTGCCGCCTTGTTCGCGCGAAGCAGGTCGCCGGGCCGCACCTCGAAAGCCAGCCCGCCCGCCACCGGTTTCGGGAAGAGACCGACGACGAAGTCCTCGTACGTTCGCGCGGGATGGAACTGGATGCGGGTTGCAGCGCCGATGCGATCGGCCAGACGCCAGGCGAGGCGCGTCTTGCCTGTCCCTGGGGGGCCTTCGAGCACCACGAAACGGCGCTCGCGAAGGAGGGCCAGCACAGCGTCCTCGTTCCACTGCGGGAAGATTGCCCCCGCAACGTCCTGGGTCCGGCCGTTCCAACGTTCCTTGGCTTTGCCGGTCAGAGGCGTCCCGTGTTCATCGAAGAACAGGTCGAGCAGGTCGGCGACACAGGCACCATCCTCCGCCCCGCGCACAGGCGTCGCGGCGTAGATGACCCGGGCATACGACTTCAGCGCGGCGGGGATCTCCGGCCACGTCGACGACACCGCCGAGGGCACTTCGGACGCGATGTCCAGAAGGTCGGGCTTCACCCACGTCCGGCCGCCGTGCAGCCGCGACAGGGCCTTGAGACGACGGCGATGCCCGGGGCGACCGAGGATGTGAGCGTCGGTGCCGAACCCGTCAGTGCCGATGACGAGTACGGCCACACTGCCGTTCTCGCCCGGGAACCACACGAGCGACGTGCCCTGGTACGGTCCGGAGGTCGGGTTCTCGGCGGTAATCCAGCCGGCGTACGACGCCGAGTCATCCTTCTTCTGAAGGTTCACGCGCAGCTGATAGGCGTCCCGGTGGTGGCGCGCGCTGTGGCAGCGCTCGTCGTACACGCGGTCGAGCAGCGCGCGAACCGCGTCGCCGTCGCCCATCAGCGACCACGCGCGGCCTTGGGCCATGCCTGAGATGAGGTCGTCGAAGGCGGTCATGGGCTCACTCCCAGTTCTTCGATTTTCAATCGAAGCATCCCCGTCTGCATCACGCGACGCTCGCGTAGGGCCCCGCGCTACGCTCGGGGTAGCTCTCGTAGACGTGCTCAAACAGAGCCGAGCATTTCTGCGCGAACAGCGGCCGGTCATAGGCGCTCGGTAGCGTGTCGAGCGTGTCCTCGATCGCCAGCTTCAGTGTGGATCGCGCCGCCGACTTCTGACGCCAGTTGAGCACCAGCAGTTGCTTCAGCCGTGAGAGCAGCTCTTTGGCGACCTTCTTGACCTCGTCGCGCTCGGCTGTGGTCAACTCCGGTGCGGGCCGCGTCAGGATGTCGAAGATCACCAGCTCCTCTTCGCTAAGATTCTCGCGGACATGGCGTTCCTGCTCGTCGTCGAGGCTATTTGACAGCTTCAGCAGTTCCTCGAAAAGCTGCTCGATGTTGCGGCTGCCGTTGTTGTAGCTCTCGATGAGAGCCTCGAACTTCTCCGCGAAGTCCGCCCGCGTGCGATTCAGGCGCACGAGCTTCTCCAGCTTGGCGGAGATGGCGGCCTTCAGCGCCTCAAGGTCGGTGTTCTTGTGCTTGGACGACTTGAAGCGCTCAGCGAGCGCCTCGAAGTTGATCTTCGAAAGGTCAATCGCCGGCGGCCCCCCATCGCGAACCTGCATGCCGGTGATGGAATCGTCGAGCAGTTCTCCGATCTGCTTCAGGATGGTCGCGATGTCCGGCGGATTGGGGCTGAGTTTGGCCCGGATCGCGCCGGCGAGTGTGGCGATACCCGCCATGCGCACCGAAAACTCGATCGCCGCTGGGTCCGGCTTGACAGCGCGATAGAGCGTGCCGACGAACTTCTCGTGGCCGAAGAAGTCGCGCCGCACGACATCAGGGCCGATCAGCGCATTGATAGCGTTCTCGACAGCGGAGAGGCGCTCCATCCCGCCTAGAGGCAAAGCTTCCATCGCGGCCAGGTCGACACCATGGCTGGCACAAAATGCCGTGGCCGCCGCGATCGCTTCACGCAGCGCCGCGACCAGTTGCGCCTTGTCCTTGACCGGGTTGGTGCCGCCCTTGCCCGCGCCATAGATGGCCAGCGCCTTTTCCAGCGAGGCGAACACGTTGGCGTAGTCCACGATCACGCCGCTGTGCTTGCCAGGGAACACCCGGTTAGCCCGCGCGATGGTCTGCATCAGCGAGTGGTTGCGCATCGGCTTGTCGAGATAGACCGTCGAGCAGCTCGGCGCGTCGAAGCCGGTCAGCCACATGGCGCAGACGAACACCAGCCGCAGCGGGTCTTCGGTGTCCTTGAACTTCTCGTCGAGCCCGGGCTGCGACTCATTCATCCGCTTGCGGTGCGGCTCGATGTCGATCCCGAGCTTCTTCATCTGCTCGATCTC
>SXGS01736594.1_pt1 | contig 18873 bp, 17 predicted proteins | sample 3174681 | NCBI WGS metagenome assembly SXGS01 (sample SAMN11356861, study PRJNA531348) | freshwater metagenome | isolation source: freshwater sample F1-80 | place: China: Fuxian Lake, Yuxi | collected 2017-12-25 | reverse complement strand
CCCTGCTTGAAAGGAGTTCGGAATCGGCCATGAGGGTGCTTCATCTGGTCGGAGCGGCTGAAGACCATGGCGGCATCCTGTCCGTGATCCGCAACTTGGATCAGGCAACCCGCCCTTTGGGCTGGTCTCATGCGGCCTGGGTGCGGGAAGAATACCGGGAAGTGCGAACGCCCCCACTCCACTATTTGCGAACGCGGCACCTGTGGAGCGAGCACCCGAGTCATGCCGCCCTTTTCTGGAGTGGATTGAGGGGTTGCCTCGAACTGCGGCGATTGGTGCGCGGGGGGCTTTTCGACGTGATCCATGCCCATAGCCGAGGTGGGTTCGTCACGGCTTTGTGCCTGGCGCTGTTCTTCCGCAGGCGCGTCGTCTTCACCAATCATGCCTATGCGCGCCGAACGAGCCTTTATCGCGCCGCCGCACGCTTGCGACACTTCCATACCACCGTGCTGACGCCTAACATGGCGCGTCATTATGGGTTGGGGACCGGGTTCCACCGGGTGAGTGTGATCTCGGAGTGCTGCGCGGATTCCTGGTTTCAAAAGCCCCTCGCCGGCGCCACGAGGGCGAACGGCAATCCCCGGATCATCCGATTTGCTGGCATTGGAAACTTGCTCGCGTGGAAAAAGTGGGATCTCATCGTGGAGGCCTTGGCGGCACTGCCCAAGGGCTGTCTCGACCGGCTTGAGTTCGCGATCTGGGGGCCCACGCCAAACCTGCAGGAAGCGCGAGCCTTCGAGGCCAACCTGAGGCATCGGGTCGCCTCGCTGGGCGTCGGGCATTGCTTCAAACTCATGGGGTCCACAAACGAGGTTGATGCGGTTCTCCGCTCCGCGGACTGGTTCATCCTGCCGTCCACGAACGAACCCTGCTCGGTGGCATTGATCGAGGCGCTGGCGCTGGGATTGCCTGCGCTGGTTTCCAAAAGCGGGGGCAACGTGGATATCATCGAAGAAGGCGTCAATGGCGCGTTATTCGTTCCAGACGACCCGGGGGCGTTGGCGAGGAAACTCGAGGGCATCCTGAATTCCACGGTGGCCGCCGCCGGTGCCCAACGGATCCGGGAGTCAGTGCGGCATCGTTCCGCCACCGAAGTGGCTCGCCAGTTCGAGCCGGTTTATCGAAAGGCGGAACTCGCCGAGCCAGAGCCTGGGTGAGTCAAGAAAGACTTCTCCGACGTGATGAGTGGACCGCGCATCTCAGATTTTTCCGGTTCTTCTCGTAATCGTAATCCTAATCCTAATCCTAATCGGGGCTTCCCTCGTGCAACCGGTAATCGGAGTTGGCTTTAATCAAGGCGACCAGCATCGAAACGACGCTCCACAGGCGGTCCTTTCCAGGTAGAACATCCACCCCAGGACATCGGCCTTTGGCCACCAGAACATCCAGAGCAGCCGCGCTTTCCAAAGCAGAGCCACGGGCATTGTCAAAATATCGGCAACGATCGGCTCCTGTGAATTTTCCGTTGCCTTCCGCAATGTTCAGGAGGATGGAAGTGCTGGCCCGGTCTAATTGGTCGGTCACAGAGAGAGATTTGGGCAACTTCTGCAGGATCGGCTCAAGCCACGCGATGAAAGCCAAGGATACTTGGTAAACCTCCAGCTTCTCGTGGTCGAATTGGCGGCTCATGGGATTAAGATTACGATTACGATTACGAATAGGAATCGCGAGCAGAAAAACCTGAGAGGCGCACGATGAGTGGTCCGCTGTTGGCTCGCCCAGAAAGAGATTTCCCTTGCTCGGCAGGTTGGCGGGGAATTATTTTCACTCCCACCCACTGGTGGCGAACCGCGGCCCTGCTGACCCGCTGATCATGCTTCTAATAAAAAATAAAGGCCTCCGAATGATTTGCGGGGCCATCGAGACGTTTAATTTATTGACCCTGAAACTGTGGTGGAAGAACCCGTCCCGGGCGCGGGCGTTTTCGGGAAAGATTTTTCGAGACTACATGAGCCTGGTCGGGCGGGATCGATGGACCAGCCGCAGCATCAGCGAGATTTTGCCGAATGCGAAAGACAGCCGCATCGTGCTGGAGCACCTGCCGGGGGATGGCATTTTCAACCCGATCGACGAACTGGCCTACCTCGCCTTGATCACCCGCTATCTGGAGCCCAAAAAAGTGTTTGAGATAGGCACTTTCAGGGGCCGGACGGCATTGAATTTCGCGTTGAACTCGCCGGCCGACTGCATCGTCTTCACGATGGACCTCCCCTTGGACGATCGCGAGAGCCTCTCGAACCGCGTGAACGCGGCCGACGCCGCGATCATCAAGGCCAGCGAGACAGGACTCTATTATCGGGGCCGGCCCGAAGCGGGAAAAATCAAGCAACTCTACGGCGATTCCCTCGTTTTTGACTTTAAACCCTATGCCGCTTCGGTCGACTTGGTGTTCGTGGATGGGGCGCACGATTACCGCTGTGCCAGCAGCGATACACGAAACGCGTTCGAGATGGTCGTGGAAGGTGGTTTCATTGTCTGGCATGACTTTTCGAACTACGGGGATTACAACGACGTCACCCGAGCCGTGCTTGATTTGATCCCCAGTGGAAAAGTGATCCAAATCGAGAACTCGCAGCTCGCCGTCTACCGAAAAGAGGCCGGGGATCGCCTTCGGTCGCATTGACAGGGGGACGGTGGGCAGCCACCGGTTTCATTGCCGCAGTATCCGGATCTTGTGATTCTCCGTGTCTCCCACGAATACGCTCCCATCTGAGTCCACGAAAACACCGTGAGGATGAGCAAGGCTTGAAGCCGCACCGGGACCGTCAGGACCATCCCCGCGCTTCCCAGTTCCGGCGAGCAACTCCACGAATTGGGTTCGCAGATTGATTCTGCGCACGCTGTGGCTGCCGGTGTCCGCGAAATAAACATTTCCGTCCGGGCCGATGCTCAGCCCTTTTGGACCCGACAGCGTGGCTCGGAGGGCCGGGCCTCCGTTGCCAGTGAAACCGCTGACACCCGTCCCGGCGGCCAGGTGAAAACTGTCGGACGCCCGTTTCCAAACCAAGATTTGATTTCCTTCGCGCAACGCCAGCCAAAGATTGCCGTCCCGATCGAAATCAATCGCCCGCGGTCCGTTCAAGGAGGCGTTCCCGGCGGATGTACCATCGGGTGTCGCATTCCTCGCGCCGGTGCCCGAGAACGTGGTGATCAATCCCGAGGCCAAGTCCACGACCCGGATGCGATGGTTGCCGATGTCGCAGATAAAGAGTTTCCCGGAAGCATCGAACTGGATGCTGTGGGGCTGTTTCATCAGGGCTTTGGTGGCGGGCCCGCCGTCACCGCCAAACCCAGCGACGCCGGCGCCTGCCACCGTCCTGATCATCCCGGTCCGGGCCTCGACACATCGAACGATGTGGTTTTGCATCTCGACAAAATAGAGGTTTCCGGCCCTATCGAAGCGAACCTCGTAGGGTTCGTTCAGGGTTGCCTTGGACGCCGGGCCTCCGTCGCCGGAGTAGCCACGCTTTCCATTCCCGGCCACCGTCGAGACGATCCCGGCGCGGGATATTTTTTGGATTTGATGGTTTCCGGTGTCGCACACATAGAGAGCCCCATCGGGTCCGCGCGCGATCCCGAACGGGTCGTTAAACTGGGCCTGAGACGCGAAGGCTTCCGGGTTCGGCGATCCTTTGACGCCGGTGCCCGCAAAAGTCTTGAGCTGCCACGCTGCTTGGGCTTGGACGAGGAGCAGCGAGCAGATGAATGCGGACAAAATTGCCAGCACGGTTTGAATAGGTTACTAAGAGGTTCAGAAACCGAAAAAGGCGACACATTTTTCTGAATTTCTAGTAAGGCGGGAAATTTTTGGGTTGGCGGCCGGTAGTATCCTGTGGTGATGGAGGGGGCTGGGGTTCAGCGCCCGCCAATGGGATCGGGCTCCTCGGCGCCTTTCCGCGGCAGAAAGGGTGGGAGGACCAGGATTTCTCCGAGCCGCATTTGACAAGACTGGGCTTGGAGGGTGTAATCGCCGCCAATACGCCTCCGCTTGAAGATTCATCAAGAGCGGATGGCGAGACTCAACGAACGCGCGATTCAAGCGGCACCGACATGCTTACCTCCGGTTCACCCCAAGATCCCAGCACGCCCACTCAACCCTCGCCCCCAGCTCCTGTCACGGTCACAATGGGTGGCCATCCGTTTCGAGTCGTGCTGCTTTACCGGCGAAACTGCTCTCCTGACGAACGATTGGCGTGGGTATTGGAGAGGCATCTGATTCAGGAGGGGTTCGCGGTGTTCATCGACCGCCATTTGTCGATGGGAGTGAACTGGGCGGCAGAGATCGAGCAGGAGATTCGGACGGCGGACGCGGTCGTTCCATTGATCTCCGCCAGTTCCGCAACGAGCGAGATGCTCTCTTTCGAAGTAGAGAATGCCCATGAAACGGCCCAGTCCCAAAAAGGGCGGCCTCGTTTGCTTCCCATTCGGGTTGGCTTCACGGGCCCGATTCCCGAGCCACTTGCGGGCATCTTGGATCCGATTCAGTACTTGTTGTGGGAGGACCGGGGCGATGACACGCGGGTGGCGGAAGCGCTCACGGCCGCGCTACGATCCATGGCGGTGGCGAAGCCGGTGGTGAGAATGGTGCCTGGAAAGGGTTTGCGGCTGGTTCCCAGGCCCGCAGTGCAGCCCGTGCCTCGAATCGTCGTCCCCCAAAACACGGATAAACCTCCGGAGCCACCTTCGCTGGAAGCCATTGGAGGCGCGATGTCGCTGAACTCCGAGTTTTATGTGACGCGCACCGCGGACAGCGAACTAAAAAGCGCCCTGATTCGTTATGACAGCATCATTCTCATCAAAGGGGGCAGGCAGATTGGAAAGACGTCGATGCTGGCTCGCGGACTGCAGTTTGCTCGAGAGCGTGGCGCCAAGGTGGCATTGACAGATTTCCAAAAATTCAACGCGCCCAACCTTGAAACAGTGGCGAATTTCTACCTGTCCTTGGCCGAATCCATCGCGGACCAGCTTGAGATCAACGTGCTGCCCACCGACACATGGGATGAGAAGAAAGGACCCAACTATAATTTCGAACGGTTCATGCGGAAAGAAGTGCTAGGCCATTTGAACGCGCCCCTGGTGTGGGGGTTGGATGAGGTGGATCGATTATTCGTGTGCCCCTACGCCAGCGAAGTGTTCGGCCTGTTCCGCTCCTGGCACAACGAACGAGCGCTGGACCCAAGCGGGCCATGGACCGGGTTGACGCTAGCCATCGCTTACGCGACGGAGGCGCATTTGTTCATCACTGACATGAACCAATCCCCCTTCAATGTGGGGACCCGCCTCTCGTTGGACGACTTCGACCGCGCGCAGTTGGTGGATCTGAACAAGCGGTACGGCTGCCCGCTGACAACCGATGAGGAGCTGGAGCAATTTCACGAGCTCATCGAAGGGCATCCCTTCCTGACGCGCCGCAGCTTGCACCACATGGCGGCGAAAAAACTGAATCTCGCTGACTTCAGGGAGGAAGCCGCCCGGGATGAGGGCATTTTCGGCGATCATCTTCGCCGCATCTTGGTGCTTCTCGCGAAGGACCCAGCACTGACCGACGCATTGCGGGCCGTGTTGCACGGAAAACCCTGCCCGACCCCGGAGAGCTTTTATCGCTTGCGCAGCGCCGGCGTGATTTCGGGCAGTTCTCAGCAGGACGCGCGGCCGAGGTGCCAGCTCTATGCGTCTTATCTGGGCAGACATTTGCTATGAGGCATTTGCAATTGCCGCCAAAAGCCTTAGTTTCTCCGGCATGGCAAACCGCCGGGAACCAAAGCCTGGAAAATCCGACCCTGACAGCCCGCTTCCCTCTCCCGGAGACGATCAGGATCAGGCCTGGCATGGGGTGCTGAGCCGGGAGAACCTCGAGGCGCTTTCAACCCTGCAATTGCTGGATTTGATCGCTTCCAAGGTCCCGGGCCAGCGCGCGGTGCTCCTTGATTTAGTCTATCTGCGGGAACGACTTTCCGCGCTCGAGGAAATGAACGATCAAGCCCGCGAGGCGCTTGAAAAGTTCGAGGAAATTGTTGCCAAACTCCGCTCGCCAGCCTTCCGGATTGGAACCTTTTTGGGGGTGGTGGAAAAAGATCAAGCACATGTGGCGATCGGCGGCACGGAGTATGTCTGCCGCGTTGATCCCAAGGTCATCCCAACCGAACTCTCCACGGGGCAGCGCGTGCTGTGCAACGAGGCCTTTGCCGTCGTGGGAGCCTTTGGTTTCGACGCCGGCGGCCCAATTGCCCGCGTCGAGGACTTGTTGTCCGAGGGTCGCATTCGTCTGGTGAATGACACGGGACTGGCCCCGATCGTCGTGTGCCGCTCGGCGCTGCTCGCGAAGGAGAAATTGAAACCAGGGCATGAGGTCCGTCTCGATCCGAGCCAACGGGTCGCGCTGGAGGTGGTCGGGACTTCAAAGCGAATCGATCGTTCGTTGGAATCCGTCAGCGTTCTTCCGTGGAGTTCCATCGGCGGGCAAGAAGAAGCGGTTCGAGCCATTCGAGACGCCATCGAGTTGCCCTACTTGCACCGTGATTTGTTTCGGCGGTTTGAGCACTCGATCCCGAAAGGTTTCCTGCTCCACGGTCCGCCAGGCTGCGGGAAAACACTGTTGGGAAAGGCCACGGCCTATAATTTGCGCGAGCAAATCAGAACGGCAACCGGCGTCGAAAGGCCCCAGTTTTTTTTGCATGTCAAAGGTCCCGAGATTTTAAACATGTGGGTGGGAGAGTCGGAGCGCCAGGTGCGCGACTTGTTCGCGCAATGCCGCGAACGGGCTGTGGAGGGCGCTCTCGCATTCCTGTTCATCGACGAGGCGGAATCGATCCTCGGCACTCGCCGCGGCAGCCGTTCTCAAAGCATCTTGAGCACGCTGGTCCCGATGTTTTGCACCGAGATGGACGGGCTGGAGCCTCTTCAAAACGTCGTCGTGATCCTGGCGTCAAACCGGGCCGATTTGATCGATCCGGCAATTCTAAGGCCGGGGCGCATCGACCGAAAGATCCGGGTGCGGCGCCCTGATAGAGAAGGCGCGGAGGCGATTTACCGAATCTATCTGAAGGAGGGCATTCCTTTGGCCGAGACAGCTGCGTCTTTGGCGGCCGGGATCACGGAACGGCATTACGCGCGGACCCAGTCGAACGAATTCCTGGAAGTGACCTATCGGAGCGGGAGGAGGGATGTGCTGTATCGGGGAGATCTCAACAGCGGCGCCGTGATCGCGGCGGTCGTTGAACGCGCCAAAGCCCTGGCGATCCAACGTTCGATTGACACTCGGACCGACAGCGCGCTGGGCCGCGACGATTTGTTCGAGGCGCTCTCCCGTGAGTACTCTGAAAACGATCTGTTTCCGACGACTGAAATCACAGAGGACTGGTTGAAACTGACGGATTTTGACCCGGAGAGCGTCGTTCGTCTGGGTCCGATTCGCCAGAAGAAAGCGGGTGCCCCCAGCGTGGTTTAGGTTCCGTGTATGATCCTGTTCGGCATTGAGACGGAATTTGGCATCCAATCCGAAGAAGACGAGTCGGCGGATGTCGTCGCCGAATCGATTGCCCTGGTCAGATCAGCCCTGGACCTGGGCGTATTCATGCGCTGGGATTACCGCTCAGAAGACCCGCACGCGGATGCGCGGGGGTTTCGCGTGGAGGAACTGAGGCAGGACAAGGACGAAGCCGATTATGAGGACCAGGACCGGGGGCGCGTCCTGACTTTCTCGGAGATCAAGAGCGATTTGGTCCTCCCGAACGGGGCCCGTTTTTACAACGATCACGCTCATCCCGAATACTGCACGCCGGAGTGCGGAACATTGGAGGAGTTGGTGGCGCAAGATCGCGCCGGGGAATGGCTCGTGATGAGGTGCGCGGCGAAGCTGGCCAAGGAAAGGGGCTTTGGGGCGCGGCTCTATAAGAATAACACCGACTTTTCCGGACATAGCTACGGGTGCCACGAGAATTATTTGATTCCGCGAAGCCTTGAATGGAGTTCGTTGGCACTCGGGATTCAGTCCTTTTTGGTGACACGCCAGATTTTTGCCGGGGCAGGGAAGTTCGGCTTCGAAGCGGAGGATCGCTTCGTGTCGCACGGCTTTCAAATTTCACAACGGAGCGACTTTTTCACCGAACTCGAAAGCGTGGACACGATGCAGCGGCGCCCACTGGTCAACACGCGGGACGAACCTCACGCGGACCCGGCGCTTTACCGGAGGTTTCACGTTATCTTGGGAGACGCGAACATGTCGCCTTTCGCGACGGCCTTGAAGGTGGGAAGCACGGCGCTGGTGTTGGAGGCCATCGTCAAGGATCCTGGACGAGCTTGGCCGATCCTTCGGGAGCCCTTGGCGGCTCTGGCGGCGATATCTCGAGACCCCTCTTGCCAGGCAACATTGCGGCTTCGTTCTGGCGCCCCATCTAGGGCGCTGGAGATCCAATGCGGCTACTTGGAGGCAGTAAAGGCACTTTGCGATCTGGATCCTCCTTGGAAAAGAGCCACCGTCAAGCACTGGGAAGAAGTCTTGGAAGACCTGGCGGCCGATCCCGCCCGATGTCAAGATCGGCTTGATTGGGTGGCCAAGAAATCGCTCATAGATTCATTCCGGGAAGCCGAAGGGTTGGCTGAGGACGACCCCTGGCTGCGAAGCTTGGATTTGAATTATCATTGGCTGGACCGAACCGATGGTTTGTTTTATGGATTGGAGCGGTCTGGTTGGTTTCGACCCGTGGCGGGGTGCGACGCGGGCGAACAGTCGTTGCTCCTCGCGCCCGAGTCGACTCGCGCTTACGTGCGAGGCACGCTGATTCGCAAGTTCGGCGGCGACGTTCGTTCGGCGCAGTGGGATCACGTGACCTTGGCCACTGGACGTGGTGAGTTGCGGATTTCTTTGATGCGATTATTTTCCACTGAGGCTCTGGCGCGCGCTCGAAAATGCGTGGACACCGCGGCAACGGCAAACGATTTATGGGAACTTTATGAACCAGGCGACAGCGAATTTTGACCAACCACGCCGGCAGAAACCTTCCACACCCGGGCCGGGAAACGACGGCGAAGGGCCCGGAGCCCCGAAGGTGGACAAACCCAACATTGACGATTTGCTCAAGCGCATGAAAAAAGTGGATCCCGACCAGGCGAAGCGGTATCGCCAACGGACGGGCGAATAGCCGCCGCCAGAGATCCCGTGAATCAGTGGACATATCGAATCTTTTGAACCGTTGGCGGAGCCCGCCGCCGTCCTCATCGCCCACGACCGTGGAGGCCGGGGGGCGCCATCTTCCCGTCAGCTTCAAGGTCAATCGCCGCGCCAAGAAGTATCTAATTTATGTCCGGCGAACCGCGGAAATTTCAGTCACCATCCCTCGATATGGTTCGGCCCTTGGCGCCGCCAAATTCCTGGCACAACAAAACCAGTGGATAGAGCGGGCATGGAGGAAAATCGAGGCTCAAGGACAGGCTCGCGGGCGTTTGGAGCCCGGCTCCAAAGTGTGGTTTCGGGGTTCCTTGGCAGTGATCCAAACGGAACCCGAAGGGAATCGCGCCCGGGTCCTGGCGGGCGATGAATTATGCGGCCTGGCGGATCCTGGGCAAGATTTTCGAACCGTCGTGGAAAATCGCCTGAAGGAGATCGCGCGCAATGAACTTCCGGTTCGCGTGACAGAACTGGCAGCGCTGCACGGAAGCCGGGTCCAGACGGTGGCGGTGCGAAACCAGCGCACCATGTGGGGATCCTGTTCGCGGCGAGGCGCCATCTCGCTCAACTGGCGGCTGGCGCATGTGCCGCAAGCGGTTCGGGATTATGTCATCGTGCATGAGCTCATGCACCTTCGCGAAATGAACCATTCCGCCCGTTTTTGGGCGCTTGTCAAAGGGGCGTGCCCCGATTTCGAGCAGTACCGCCGATGGCTGAAGGAGAACGGGCGAGCTTTGGGAATGTGACCGGCCGAGGAGATTTTCAGTCCTCCAGATACCAAAAGGAATGCACGACCTTCTTGGAGGAGTCGATTTCCCAAAGCTGCTTGAAACTGACTCGCTCGATGTGCCCATCCAGAAGTGTGATGTTTGCCCCGTTGTTATGCACCGTGGGACGCGCGTTGTTGAAGGGAACATCGGGATACTGCGGCATCGAATCCGCCTTGCCATCTTTGTTAAAGTCCAGCGCGAACCGGTAGTTCGAGTCCACTGGCGAATAAACGTAATGCGTCAGGGTGTCCATGAACATCATCGCATCAGACGGATTCGCGATTCGGGAGGCTTGCAGGGGCTTGATTTGGTCCCCGTAATAAAACGGCGCGCTCAACGGATTTCCGAACGCCCCGAAATTCGCGCCGATCCAGCAATTCCAGTTCGTGGGCGACCAGGCGCCCTTGGTGAAAGGGGGCAGGGCGAAACTCCCACCGGGACATTTCCTGAGCTCCGAATGGAAAACCTCTGTTTGTGTGAAAAGTTTTCCATCCTGGTTCTGCTTGGCGACGTACGGCGCCAGCTTGGCGTGCCAGAACGCTCTGGTGTAATCCGAGGATGAATCGCCGAAAAGTGGAATGCGGTCTTCGAAATCGCCCATGTACATCTGGGTCGCCAACCCCCAGTTCTTCATGTTCGAGGCGCACTGAACGGTCTTCGCTTTAGCTTTGGCTTTACCCAAGGCCGGGAGAAGCATTCCCGCGAGGATCGCGATGATGGCGATCACCACGAGCAGTTCGATGAGCGTGAATCCACGGGACAAGAGCCGGCGCGACGTCACGGAATCCCGAATGGGTGGAAGCATAACCTGACCTTTCATGATCTGGCATTCTATCGAATCGCCAGGATAAGGCAATCCCGGCTTAGACCTTTTTCTCCGCGGTTGACAAAGGGTGCAATCGTCGAACAGATTCTGACTTCTAACACCATGCACCACGCCGCTCCTTTCCGCTGGGCTCTCAATACAAGCACCATCAGGCCCGCTCCCCTCCTCGTGAAAATCGAGGCGGCCCGCGCCGCGGGATATGAGGGGATCGAGTTGTGGCACGACGATATCGAAGCCTTTCTGCAGTCTGGCGGCTCGTTGAAGGAGCTGAGATCCGCCTTGGATGGCGCTGGCCTCCTTGTGCCGACTACGATCTACTTGGGGGGATGGTTTGACTGCCATGAGTCGGAGTTCCCCCGGGTCCTGGAGTCGTGCCGCCGGCGCATGGATCAAGCGGCGTCTCTGGGCGCCCGGCACGTAATCGCGGGACCCGCTTCGGGCAATGCCGATGTCCGACTCGGCGCCCACCGATATCGGTTGCTGCTCGAGGAAGGGTTGAGGATCGGCGTTCGGCCTTCGATGGAATTCCTCGGGTTCGTCGAGCAGATCAACACCATCGAATCCGTGCTCGAAATCCTGGCCATCGCGAATCACCCTGAGGCGACGATTGTCCTCGACCCGTTCCATATCTTCCGGGGGGGCGGATCTTTTTCCAGTTTATCCACAGTGCCGCCGTCGGCGATCGCCATCAGCCATTTTAACGATGCGCCATCCTGGCCACCGCGCGTGGAACAACACGACAAAGATCGCGTGATGCCGGGCGAGGGGCATCTTGATCTCAAGGGTTATACAGGGCTTTTGAAAAAGATCGGGTACGCGGGCTGGCTTTCACTCGAATTGTTCAACGAGGAACTGTGGCTTCAAGATCCCATCGAAGTGGCCCGGATAGGGCTCGAGAAGATGCGGTGCTGCGCGGAATCCTGAGGCTCGCGGATCCGCTCGGACCACGAGACTCCCAAAGAGCTTGATTTGCAGATGACGCAGGCGCCACCGACGTATCTGCTCATGCCTTTTTTCGGGGCGATTCTCTTCGCCACGAGTTCCCTGGCTTACAAAAAAGCCTTTGAGCAAGGCGCTCGAGTTTCACAAGTGTTCCTGGCGAACAATCTTTGCCTGGTGGCTCTCTTCCTGCCGCTCCTGGCATTCGATGAAAAGCCCATACCCTGGATAGACCTCGGTCAGCCCCTTCTTGCGGGGTCGGCGTTCTGCGCGGCGAACCTGTTGAATTTCAAAGCCCTTCAGGCTGGAGATGTGTCGCTGGTCACTCCGTTGATGGGGACCAAGGTGCTTTTCGTGGCGCTGCTGGCGCGCCTCGCCTTCGGAGAATCCGGAGGAGTCACCCACATCGTGGCCGCCGCGATGACAACCGCCGGCATCTTCCTGTTAGGCTTCACCGATAACCGCGCGGGCCGATGGGTTGGAGCCGCGACGGCTTACGCATTGATGAGTGGCTTTACGTTTGCTTGCTGCGACATCCTCATGCAGCAGTGGGCCTCCTCGTTCGGCGTGCTCCATTTCCTGCCCATCATGTTTGGCTGGGTTGGGTTGTTGTCCGCGGGAACGGCGGCCTTCACGGGCTCCATCACAGAGGCTCCCTGGCGCCGGTGCTGGCGTTGGGTGGGATTCGCGGCCATCATGATGGGATTCCAAGCCCTGTTGATCGCGACCAGCATCAGCTTCTTCCGTGACGCCACGGGTATCAACATTGTTTACAGTTTGCGCGGACTAATGGGCATCGGCTTGGTGTGGATCCTTGGGAGGAGGGTGGCTCATCTCGAGCGCGGTTCGAGTGCTCCGGGCGCGCTTTGGGCCCGTGTGCTGGGCGCCGTGCTGATTTTGGCCGCGATCGTTCTCGCTGTTCAAACCACCCGTTGGAATCCAGCCTGATGAGGCGGCCTGGGCTGGACGCCGCCGCGAGCGCAAAGACGGGGTTAGCCAGGGATGGGCGCCTGCTGGTTTCGGAGGGTTGCGGGCCGCCGCAACTTTGGCCATGCTTTGAGGCTATGCGTTGCGTGGTCACGGCTGGACCGACCTTCGAGCCGCTGGACCAAGTCCGGCGGTTGACTAATTTCTCCACCGGATCCCTCGGTTGCGAGCTCGCCCACTGCTTGCTCGAAGCGCGCTGCGATGTGGATCTTTGGCTTGGGAGCGGATCGACGACTTCATCGCCGCGCCTTGCGACACGCCTAGGTTCTTTCTCCACCACTTCGGATCTCATTGGCAAATTTGAAGAGTTGTCCGCGGAAGCGCCGTTCAGGGGCGCGATCTTTCACGCGGCTGCCGTCAGCGACTTCATGTTCGGGAGGCTTTGGGAAAGCGATGAGAATGGGGTTCAACGCGAGGTTCGATCTGGAAAGATTTCCTCCCGCGACGGCGCTCTTCTCGCCGAGTTGATTCCCACGCCAAAAATCATCATGCGGTTGAGAGGGCTGTTTCCCAACGCCTGGCTGGTGGGTTGGAAGTACGAGGTGGAAGGAGGCCGGGAGCGCGCGGTGGAGCGCGGCACCGATCAGATGCGCGAGGCCCGCACGGACTTGTGCGTGCTCAATGGACCCGCTTATGGCCAAGGGTTTGGGTTGTTATCGGCGTGCGGCAAACTGGTTGATGTCCAGTCGAGACGGGATCTGTGCGAGGCGCTCCTCCTCACCCTCCCAAAACTACCCCAAACTTGAACCCTTGAACCTTAAAACGGCAGTTGCCCCAGTTGAATCTTCGCAAGCTACTGGCGATAAAATTTTTTTCCGAATCACTCACCAAATCCACAAGGGATGGGCCTCCCTCTTCGTCAAGCCTTTCTCATCCAGGCTTTTGCAAATCTCCTCGAGGTTCAACTGCCGTTTTAAGGTTGGAATCAACTTCTCGACAGGGAAAAGAGGAGGCGTCATCGTCGCTCCTGACGGTCACAAGCTCGCTCGGACCAATGCTCCCGGTTCGATGAGTCAACGGAACCGCCTCCCATGCCAATCCCGCTCCAAGATAAGTCCAGCGTCGATCAAATCCGGCGGCGCTTCGATTCGGATGTGGAACGTTTTTCCATCCTCGAGACCGGCCAGCAAGCGGCGATGGATGCCCCCTTGGTGCTTGAGCTTGTTGCCCGGTCGGCGGCGCGTCACGCGCGGCCCGGAGGAACTCTGTTGGATCTCGGATGCGGAGCCGGGAACTTCACTTTGCGCGTCCTCGCCGAGGTTTCCGCATTGAATTGCGTGCTGGTTGACTTGAGCCAGCCCATGCTTCAACGCGCGGAGTCAAGGGTGCGGACGGCGACCCCGGCGCGAGTGACCACGATTCAATCCGACATGCGATTGCTCGATTTCGAACCCGCCTCGTTTGACCTCATCCTGGCAGGCCAGGTGGTGCATCACCTGCGCGAGGACGCTGAATGGGAGCTGATGTTCAACCGATTCCACGAGTGGCTGCGGCCCGGGGGGGCGCTGTTCGTGGCGGATTACATCGCTCATGACGACCCAGGAATTCAGTCCGTGATGCTGGAAGGTTACGCCGCCTACCTCGAGAGCCTCGGCGGCCCTTCCTACCGCGACAACGTGTTGGCGTGCTGCGAAGCGGAAGATTCGCCTCGATCACTCAAGCAACAGTTCGACTGGCTTGCCAAAAGCGGTTTTCAAGATTTCGATGTCCTTCACAAGAACGCACTCTTCGCCGCGTTCTATGCCAAAAAGAAAGCCTGATCCGCCGGCAGAGCTTCCCGCACCGCTTTGGGAAATGACTTCCATCGACGATCCTGGATCCTTCGCAAGAGTTCCTCATTTTTTCTCTGACAAGACCTCGATCGTGCGATATACGGAAAGCATATGAAATTTTTCACACTTCTCCTCCTGTCGCTTGCGATCTCCATCCATGCCGCGGACACTCCGGCAGCCAAACCCAAGGCCGAAACCTATCTGGAAGCGGCCAAGGCGGGTCAGGATTACCTCGATCAAGGCGAATACAGAAATGACTGGGGCGGGGCGCAGGTCATCGCCCTCGGAGAAAACAATTTTCGCATCGTGACTTATCGAGGAGGCTTGCCGGGGGATGGCTGGGACAAGGAATACAAGCGTGAGAATCCTGGCAGACGGGAAGGGAACAAGATTGTGTTCACCGGCGAAGGCGGCTATCGGGCGGAACTTATGAACTCGAAGATCACCAGCAAATCCGACGCCGGGGGGCCTTACGTCATGGAAAAGATCGAACGTAAGAGTCCGACTCTGGGAGCGACACCCCCGCCGGGCGCAACGGTGTTGTTCAATGGCAAGACCGCGGATGCATGGGCCGAAGGGCACATGGACGAGCGAAACCTGCTTGCGGCAGGTTGCAAGAGCCGGCAGAGCTTCGGTGATTTCTCCCTGCATCTGGAATTCCTGCTGCCATTCAAACCTCTTGGACGCGGTCAAGACCGCGGCAACAGCGGGGTCTATTTGCAGGACCGTTATGAAGTCCAAGTGCTGGATTCGTTCGGGCTTAAAGGCGAGAACAACGAGTGCGGGGGCATCTATACCCTAGCCAAGCCGGCGGTGAACATGTGTTTCCCTCCCCTGGCGTGGCAGACGTACGATATTGATTTTGTTTCGGCAAAGTTTGACGACGCCGGAAAGAAAACTCGAAATGCCGTCGTCACGGTGCGCCACAACGGGGTGACGATTCACGACAAATTTGAGCTAACCGGGGTGACGCCTGGCGGCGGAAAGAAGGAAGACCCAAGCGGCGGCCCTCTACAGCTTCAAGGGCATGGCAATCCCGTCTTTTACCGGAACATTTGGGTGCTCGCAAAATAGCGTCGACGCCGAAGCGTGCGCGGGTTCTCGTGCTGTTGACCGCTCTGAATGCAACCCAGACGGCCATCGCCTGCCCTGAGGAATGCAATGCCCTTGCGACCTGGTCTTTCATCATCCCTACCGTTTTGAAAGCCCAAAGGCGGGAAACTAATCGAGCCGAACTGCGCACCGCCCCGATCGTGCACCGGCTTGTTCAGCCCTTGAACCAACGGATCAATTCCATCAGTTTTGGAGGCTGGCCCGTGCGCAGGATGCCAATGCGGAAAATCTTCCCACTTAGCCAGAGGACCAGTCCTGTGCTGGCCAGAAGCAGAATCATGGTGCCAATCACATCGCGCAACGGCGGATCACCTGCGATTCAGTTGAGCATGATGAACGGAGTGTAAAGGGGTATCCACGATAGCACAGTGGCCACCGTGCCGTTGGGATCCTTCGGGATAAATGTCATCGTAAGCATGGGAACCATGAGCACCATGACGATGGCCCCCATGAAGTTCTGCGACTCCTTTAGGGTGTTGCATACCGCCCCTATGCAGAGAATGATCCCGGCGTACATGAGGTAACCAAAGACAAAATACACCACGAACGCAGGGAGCAGGTAAGTGGTCTTGACGACGCCGAGCATCTCACGGGGTATCTCGGACTGGCCACCCGCTTTCCAGAGCAGGATCGCCACGAGGGCCACAAGCCATGAACCGATCATCGCAAGCCCGGTGGCGGCAATGCCCGCAAGCTTTCCCATCATCAGTTCGCCAGGTGTCACGGACGAGAGCAACACCTCGATGATCTTGTTGGACTTCTCCTCGATGGTGTTGTTGAGAAGCATCTGCACGATCGAAAAAATAGCGATCCACAACAGATACACAAAAGCGCTCGGAGCCCATTGCCGGATGACATCCTGTCGGCCAACTTTTTCCGATCCGGCCGTTTTCTTCGGATTCAAGCTGACCACGGGGAGATGAGTGTGTTCAATCTGGCGGACCATCTGCGGGTCCACACCACTGGCGGCAAATTCCTTGCGACGGAGTTCGCTGTTCACGACGCGTTCGATTTCGTCGCGCAAACTCATATCCGCCAGATTTGCCGACCAGTATTCCAGGCCTTGCGCATCCGGGTTGGCGCGCGCCCCGCGAACGACAAGCTCTTCGGCGTTCCCGGGTATCAGCACCGCGGCAAACAACGAGGCCTGCTGCCCGTCCACGCCAAATTTTCGATTGCCGCTGATAAACGGTTTCAACGACTCGGCAAGTTCGGGCAGCGGCGAATTAGAACTCACCCCGGGCGGCAACGCAATCATCCGGAAACGGCGCATGGGCGGTTCAAATTTCGGCGCATCAGGCTTGAGGTGCGGCTGAAGACCCACCAACGCATTGCTGGCGCTGCCACCAAAAGCATAGACACTGGGCGCATTCGAAAGTGCGTGGACTGTCGAATACTCCCCCAGGGCACGCAAAACACGCAGATCATGATTCTGCTCGATCGCTTCGTAGATCAATTTGCTAAACTGCCCGGATTGGTCCACCACTACGAAGTTGCGAAGTGGAGTGCCCTTTTTTTCGAGCAACATCGGCACCTGGGCAGCCGCAAAAAGGATGACAGGAAACATCAGAATCCCGATCCAGAATCCCTTGGTCTTGGCATTCTCGACAAACTCCCGGACAGCGATGAGGAAGGCGTATTTCATCGAAATGTGGACTTGCCTCCATCCGGACCAACGAGATGAACAAATACTTCGTGGAGTGACGCCTCCGTCTGGCTGAAACTCCGAAGCCGAATGCCCTTGCTGAAGCACGCCTGAAGGATGCTTTGGGGGTCGGAGTTGTCTCGCAGCCCGATTTCCCATGCACCGGCCTTCCGCGCACCATTCGCTCCGGACTCGACCGAGAGCACTTCGGGCAACTCTCGAACGGCCTGGATATCATCGTCCGTTTCAATGTTGACCCGACGAGGAACTGTGCGGCGGGCCTCCTCCAATGTGCCGTCAAATATCTTCCTTCCCCCTGAGATCAAAAGGATTCGGTTGCACAACCGTTCGGCATGTTGCATGACGTGAGTCGAGAACAGGACCGTGCGGCCACGTTGCGCCATGTCGCGAATGATGTCCTCCATGACCTGCTGATTGACCGGATCAAGCCCGGAGAACGGCTCATCCAGAATCACCAACTCGGGATCGTGAACGATGCTGGCCAACACCTGCACCTTTTGCCCCATGCCTTTGGAGAGCGCTTCAGTTTTGGCTTCGGCAAAATCGCCGAGACCGTGTCGTTGGAGGAGTTCGTAGGCCTTCGCGCGGGCTGCTGCCCGGCTCATGCCTTTCAGCGTCCCAAAGTAGGCGATGATCGACCACGCCTTCATTTTCTTGTAGAGCCCTTTTTCCTCCGGAAGGTAGCCGAGCCGGTCACGCACCAAGAGCGCGGACGGCTGGCCAAGCACCGTTATCTTGCCTGTGGTGGGCTGGAGAATGTCCAGAATCATCCGTATGGTCGTTGTCTTGCCGGCGCCATTGGGGCCGAGAAATCCGTAAATGCTTCCGGTGGGAATCTCGAAGCTCACATCCTTCACGGCATGGAAATCGCCGAAGGATTTGGATACGCTTGACAGTTCAAGGGCGTTGGAGCTCACGTGGATGCTTTGGACTGATCCAAGATGCTGTGGAAGGCCAAAATTGCAATGGGATCTTTTGCGCCATGGAAGTGACCCAGCCTCCTTCTCAGTAGACTCTGATCTACCACGGTCGCAGTTTGCCACCCTCAGGAAAGCGCGGGCCTTTAGAAACCAGGGACAGAAAGATTAGGCAGGAAATCCAGGGTTGGGACAGAAAAGCAAGGACACGAGTGCTCGCAATTTCAGGAAAGCGTCAAATTCATCCTGCGAACGGAGCGTGTGGACTGAGTTGGTGATTGTAGAGTAGCGGATCACCCTTAAAACGGCAGTTGCCCATGGGGAATGGTTCTTCGCTGTTTTTGAGGTGGAATCAATCCAGGCCCAAACTTTGGACGTAAAAACGGTCTTAGGCACTGAACGAAGGGATCGAGCAAAATGGTGGGTTGGGTGGGACTCGAACCCACGACCAATGCCTTAAAAGGGCACTGCTCTACCAACTGAGCTACCAACCCGCTTAGCTGCCCGAGACGAAGGGGCGCAAGGAAAGCATCGTTTTTTTTCCCGCGCAAGCGCGAACTTTGAGGCGCACGAACCTCGTGCGCATCTCAGATTTTTGCAAAGGCAGAGTAAGGAGAGACTGCTAAGGCGTTCAAAGTTGGGGTGAGTGGGGGGATAAGAGTGGGTTGATTGGTGGTAGCAGGGGAGGATTGGGGCAATGGGTTGCCGGTTGGCATG
>SXGS01404484.1_pt1 | contig 18882 bp, 21 predicted proteins | sample 3174681 | NCBI WGS metagenome assembly SXGS01 (sample SAMN11356861, study PRJNA531348) | freshwater metagenome | isolation source: freshwater sample F1-80 | place: China: Fuxian Lake, Yuxi | collected 2017-12-25 | reverse complement strand
CGGCAAGGTCGGATAGGGCAAACTCACTGTTGGTCATCGTGCGGCCTCTCGGTTGCTTGGTCGCTTTCGAGAATCGCACGATGACCACCATCACCCCGAGGATGCTGGCCCGCTCCTACACCACGTGATGGGACTCACCCTGCGGCGCGCCGATCATCGGACAGCACGAAGACGCGCCGCCGGGAGGGAATGGCACGAGTGACGACAGTGTCTCAACCGGCGTACGGGCGTACCGTCCGTTCCACGATCACGTGTCGAGCGTGCGCTGGAGCCACTCGAGTCGGGCATGTTTCGCTCGCTTCGAAAGCGTTGCATCCGGCGCCATCAGGTCGGAGCCGTGAAAACCGCCTGGACACACGTGGAGTTCGGCCTGTCCGCCCGCGGCCCAGATTCGGCTCGCGTATGCCACTACCTCGTCACGGAACGTTTCGCACGACGTCACATCCAGGAACGCCGGCGGCAGGTTCGACAGGTCGTCAGCACGAGCTGCGGCGGCGTAAGCCGAGACGTCGGGTCCGCCGGCGCTGTCCCCGAGGAGGGCACGCCACGCACGTCGGTTGGACTCGCGATCCCATACACCGAGGCCTTCCATCTGACGGGCCGACAAGCTGTCACAGCGGTCATCGAGCATTGGGGCGATCAACAGTTGACCCAGCAGGGCAGGTCGGCCGCATCCCTCGCCATCAGCGCGGTCGATGCGGCGAGCCCGCCGCCAGCGCTCGCTCCAGCGACGAGCACTTTGTCCGTATCGATGTTCAGCTCGTCGGCATGTTCGAAGACCCAGGTCAGTCTGAGCTGAGACCCGTGTAGTGGTCCAGTCGTTGTGCGACTCTGATTCAGAGGAGCAACGACATGACCAAGAAGCGTCGCCGGCACACGCCGGAGCAGATCATCCGCAAGCTCGATGAGGGCCACCGCCAGCTCGCTGCCGGCAAGGAACTCGACGAGGTGTGCCGGCATCTGGAGATCGCGGAGTCGACGTGGCATCGCTGGCTCGCCCAGTACGGCGGGATGAAGGCCAACGACGCGAAGCGGCTCAAGGAGCTCGAGGCGGAGAACGCCCGCCTGAAGAAGCTCGTCGCGAACCAGGCGCTCGACATCGACATGCTCAAAGAGATCGCCAAGGGGGAATTCTGACCCCGAACCGCAAACGCGCAGCCGTCGAGATGCTGCCCGCCCGGTTCGGGGTCTCCGAACGACGAGGCTGCAGTGTGGTCGGTCAACACCGCTCCACGCAGCGCCTCGTCCCGGCGCCGATCCCCGACGACGAGCAGCGGCTCCGCGAGTTCTTGCGCGAGTTCTCCACGCAGCGCCCCCGCTGGGGATGGCGCCGCGCAGCGACGGCCGCCCGCAAGGCCGGCTGGTGAACAACAAGCGGATCCGTCGCCTGTGGCGTGACGAGGGCCTCCGCGTCCCAACCAAGCGCCGCAAGAAGCGGCTGACCGGGATCGGCACCCACGTCGGGGCGATGTGCCCGCTCCGACCCAACGCCCTGTGGGCGCTCGACTTCCAGTTCGACACCACCGCGGATGGTCGCACCCTGAAGATGCTCAACGTGATCGACGAGTTCACCCGCGAGGCCCTGGCGATCGAAGCCCACCGCTCGATCGACGCCGACGACGTCGTCAAGATCCTCGACCGGCTCGTGCTCGCACGCGCGATGGCGCCTGGGTTCGTCCGGTTCGACAACGGGCCCGAGTTCATCGCCCACGCCGTCGCGGACTGGTGCCGGTTCAACGGCACCGAGTCGATCTTCATCGACCCGGGCTCGCCGTGGCAGAACGCCTGGATCGAGAGCTTCAACGGCCGCTTCCGCGACGAGTTCCTCAACGGCCGCCACTTCGACAACCTCCTCGAAGCCCGCGTGCTCATCGAGGACTGGCGAATCGACTACAACGTGAACCGACCCCACTCCGCCCATGGCGGGCTCCCGCCCGCCGAGTTCGCGGCGAAGTGGACCATCAACCAACCCCGAGCCGCATAGCAACTGGACCACTCATCGGGTCCCTCTCAAGTCCGGCGGAGCAATCGTCGACCGGCGCTGGATGCGGGTTCTCCGGCGCGAGTCGATAGTCCACAGAGATGATCGCGACGCCGACGTCGCGCAGGTCGTTGCAGAGACCGAAGATCGTGGCCGAGCGCACTCCGCCGAACACCATGCCGCCACGACGGATCGCGTAGACAGCGGGAGTCGGTGACCGAGCCTCCCGTGGGAGACATACGGTGAGCGGTACGTCCGGTGCACCGGTCGGTCGGCGGGCAAGACGCTCCGAGACCACGTAGGCGCCACCGCAGGCAAACGATGTACCGGCGGAACCGGCGAAGGCCTGACCGACTAAGTCCACGCCAGCGGCAGCAGCGCCAACGCAACCCGACCAGTGCTTGCTTCCCAGCACCGGAGCGATCGGCCAGCAAACGACTCCGCTACTAAGGTCGCGCACAAATTGACCGGCGTGGCGTCGCAAGCTAGTACGAAGACGTCAGCACAAAGCGCGCCATCGTCCAGATGCTGCTACGTCAGCCGGTTGCTGTCTCACTCATCACCGAACAGGCGAGCCCGGTCGAGACCGAGCTGCTCTCGAGCGTCGATTCTCTGCTGGAGGACACGACGTACCGATTCTCCGAGCCCGTCAACGTCAAGTATGCGCTGCGCCGCGTCGTGGTCGTTCCGATCGACGTTCACCGCCCGGCTCGCGAATGACACGGAAACTCCATGTTCGTCTCGGCGGACCAATCGCATAGTGTCCCCTGCGGAGACCATCCCCGGCTGAAGTACGCGGAGAAGATAGCCCGTATAGCCAGTGTTCTGGACGAGGACGGGCATGTCGCGGCGTCCGAAACGGACCGCTAGCTTGTAGCACGGCGAACGCGGCTGGGAGACCTGCACGGTGGCGGTGCCGACCTCGAACACGTCACCCAGGTGTACATCTGTCTCGACGAGTCCTGCGACGGTCAGATTCTCACCAAGCGCGCCTACGTTCGGCAGGTCCAGCCCGAGCGACCGCCAGTGGGAGTAGTGGTCCCTCGAGTACACAAGCAACGCCATGTCCGGCCCGCCGTGATCCTCGTAGACGTGCTCATCTGTTGGTATGCCGAGCGGGCCGACCTCGACCGGCCCACTAATCGACGTCTTGATGAACGCAGTGCGAATCGTTCGAGCACCCTGCGGAATGGACGCGACGCCGCCGGCGCAGACGCCGACCACCTCTCCGCTTAGCCGAGGTACATGCACGGCAGAAGGCCCGATTGCGTTACTCATGCAGCAGCAATGGCGGAAATCTCGATAATTGCCTCCGGTAGTACGAGACCGTCGATGATGAGCAAAGTGTTCGGGGGGTAGGCCTCTGTGCTGAACAGGCCAGGATATAGAGTCGCACGATGCTCGTAGAATGGAGCAATGTGCTCTCGGCCGGTCACGTATGTTGTCATCTGGATGATGTGGTCGTAGGTCATCTCGTGCGATCTGAGGGCCGCTCCGAAATAGGTGAATATGTTGTCCATCTGGCCACTCATCGTGAGTGGCAGGGTCCCATCGAGATTGACACCGATCTGGCCAGCAATCGAGATGATGTTTGTTGCCCGAGAGCTCGCGACGTGCGAGTACAGCCCCAGCTGCTTGGGCATTCCGTCTGGGTTCGAGAATGTAGCCATCAGTTGCCTTTCAAGTTGAAGTGGTCGGAGATGATGTCGACGAAGAGGTTCGGATCCTCGAAGTAGGGGGCGTGCCCGCACTTCGGCATCAGCCGCAGTGCGGACCGCCGGACTGCGGCATGAGCTGCCTCACCAAGGCTTGGCGGCGTCCACCGATCGTCTGCGCCCCACACGAAAAGCACCGGATGATCGAAGTCACGAGAGTTGAGTCGCTCGCCGACCAAGTACCGGTTGGTTCCGTGGTTCACGAAGGAGGCGGTCGCATTTAGCGCGTGAAGGGCGCCGGGCGAAGAGTTGATCATCGACTCCTCGCGCACCCAGAGATCGGTTACCTGATTCTGATCGGCAACGAGCAGGCCAAGCTTCCGTCGGATCCCAGCCTCGGAAGCATCGGCGACGACGTCTTGGGGCTGATGGAGACTCTCCGGGAACTCTGTAATTCCGGTCGAACCCACACAGATCAAATCAGTGACGAGCTCGGGATGGTCCACCGCGACCAGCCCTGCGACGTGCCCACCGAGCGAGGTGCCGGCCAGAGTCACCGACCTGAGTTCGAGTGCCTTTATGGCGTCGACTACCCACTGGGCGAAGCGCGGTGCCGTGTAGTCGAGATCGGCTGGCTTGCTGGCGAGCCCGTGCCCGGGAAAATCAAGCGCGTAGACGTGGTAGCCGGCGAGAGCTAGCCCCGGAAGAGCAGCCGCCCACCGGTCGGCTCGCGAACCCGCCCCGTGCAGGCACAGGAGCGTGTTGTCACCCGCGCCACATTCGACCACACGACCAGTATGGCCGCCAATCTGTAAGGGATAAACTGCCACCGCGTCGCGGCCGCGGCCTGCAGCTGAGCGGTGATGTTTCCACGACTTGACCGACCAGTGCGGTATTTCTTGCTCCGCCACGTCTGATACCCGCCGCTTCAGTCCACGGACGCCGGGTTATTGTGATGGCACGGAATATGGTTCACTTAGACCACCGATTCCGGCAATGTCGTCGAACCGTCGTTCAGTCCAGTGGTCACAGAATCGACAAGTTCCTGCAACTCAGCCGGCTGTCCATCGCACAGCTCCATCTTCTGGATGTCGGGGTCTTCGAGAGCAAATACCTTGGGCTGGGTGGGTAGATTGCCGCTCAGATAGTCGTCCACCATAGCCCGCATGTAGTTGGCGGTGCTAAGCGTTGTCCCCCCGATTACGACCGGCACATCGCAGTCCGCAACGGCCTGCGTGATCAACCGGACGTCCTTGCCAGACTCATTGATCGCCTCAACTACGCCCGCTGTGGCAGAGTCGAGGTAGGCGTAGATCACGTCCGCACCCTCGGCAATCTGCTGAGCGGCGAGTTCCTTGGCTGTCGCTGAGTCCGTGAAGCTGCCCACGATCGCGGAGAGATAGTTGACGTCAGCCTTCGTCGACTCCGCTCCGAGCCGGAATCCCTCAAGCGAGCCCTGCGTCGGCGGAATATCGAATCCCCCGAGGTAGCCGACCGTGCCAGTCGATGTGATGGAACCGGCGACGGCACCAGCGACGTAAGCCGCATAGCCCTGGTTAATGACGTACACATGCAAGTTCGTTGCGTCGCTGGGCTCGCCATTGATGATTGAGAACGCCGTGTCGGGCGACTGCGGCGCGACGACTGTGCCAGCGGCCGCAAACTCAGCTCCTACGCCGATGACGAGGCCGTTGTCCGCCGCAAGGTTCCTCAGTGCATCAATCTGTTTCTGTGGATCGTCAGCGTTCTCAGCCACCGAGACGCTGCAGCCTACCGAGTTGCATGCATTGACGAGCCCGTCATAGTGCGCCTGCGAGAAGCCGTTGTCGGTACTAGCGGCCGACAGTGCGATGCCGACAGGCTCGCCGTCACTCGCGGCTTCTCCGACGGTCGAGCTGGAGGATTGTGTCGAGCTGTCACTGTCGGACGAGCAAGCACCTACGAGCGCTACGCCGACTATGAGCGTCGTGACCAACACTCGGGATGACTGATGCCTCATCTTTGCTCCTTCTTGTTATCTAGGTGAATTGGTGAAAGGTAGGGACTGCGGAATGGCCGTGGAGGGGCGAAGGACTACAGGTCATCGCCCGTCGAGACGTGAATACGGCACGCCGAGCTCGACGGGTGAATCGTCACGGTTCTGGAGTGTTGCGAGCGCGAAGAGTGTTAGGGCGTACGGCAGCGCTAGCCAAAGCTGAGGAGGAAAAATCCTGGTCGGCTGGGCGACAAAGGCCCATCCAGCAATGGCTCCGATACCGACTAGTACGATCACTGGTCTCGACGGGACTCTGCGGCCAATCGACCTCGACCTGAGCGCTGCAGCGACCGCGAGGATGACGACTAGCAGCCAAACGGTCCGCGGTACTGCGCCGATTGACTGCAGACGCAACTGCAATGCGTCGACCATTCCAAACAGGAGACACGCGACGGCCACCGTGCTTGGCCTCCAGCGACCGAAGATGACCGCCGCCAGCGATAAGAATCCGCGTCCCGCGGTCATATTTTCGTTGAAGAGGCCTAGCTGTCCGAGCGACAGGAACGCGCCACCGAGCGCTGCCATGCCGCCGGCAATGGCGGTTGCGACGAAGCGGATTAGACTGACGTCTACGCCGGCCGTGTCGAGGGCAGTAGGGCTGTCGCCGGCTGCGCGCACTGAGAGGCCGAAGTTGGTGCGATTGAGCACCAACCCTGCTACCGGCACCGCACTCAGTGCGAGGTACACGAGCGGCGACTGGTTGAACAGTGCGTCGCCGAACAGGGGGATCTCATCCAGCAACGGAATGGACACTCGTTGGATCGGTCCGATCTTCTCGGCGGAGTCCGCAAACTGATCACGAAACAGGAACGTGGTGCCGCCCACTGCCACCAGATTGAGACCCACGCCGACGACGATCTGATCTGCTTGTGCGTACACAGTTGTCACAGCGGTGAGTGCACCGACAAGGACTCCGACCACGAGCGCTCCGAGAACGCCCAACCATGGGCTTCCGGTGGCTGCACCGATCCAATAGCCGCCGAATGCACCGGACAGCATCATTCCTTCGAGTCCGATGTTGATGACTCCAGCGCGCTGCGCGATCGACTCTCCGGTCGATGTCAGCAACAATGGCGTAGCCAGGCGTAGCGCTCCACCGAGCCAAGCGGCATCAAACGGTGTCATCGATTGCTCCTGTCGCGCTCCGGCCGACACTCGAGTCCGGGGCCGGTTTGTCGGCACGACGTCGCGGAGGACTGGCCGCTTCGTTCGCCAGTCGGCGCGCTCGCAGACGGTCGGCCGGTCGACTCGCCGCTGCAAGCAGGATGATCACCAGTCCGGTCGTGACGGTGACGATCGACAGTTGGACACCGACGCGGACCTCAAGTAGTCCACCGCCTTGTCGGAGGGAAGCGAAGAAGAGCGCCGATGGCACTACGACGAGTGGAGCGTTGCCGGCAACCAACGCCACAACGATGCCTACGTAGCCGTAATCGGCCGAGAACCCGTCGCTCATCCGATACGTCTCACCAGCGAGGATCGTCGAAGAACCGGCTAGGCCGGCAAGCGAGCCGGATGCGACGAATGCGAGCACGGAGACACGTTGAGCGTCGATGCCGGCGAACCGGGCCGCTTCGGGATTCGCGCCGACTAGGCGCAGCCTGAAGCCTCCTACCGTGCGGGGCAGGACGATTCCAACGGCGACTACGGCCAGCACGAGTATCACCCAATCCCACGAAACCACGTAGGCGCCGACGACTCGGCCCCAGCGGGACTCGGGTGGAAGCTCCGCCGAACGTGCGAACGCCGCGCCTCCATCGCTGAGCGGCCCGCGCACCAGCCACGCGGCGGCCTCGATCGCGATCAGGTTGAGCATGAGCGCCGAGAAGATCTCGTTGACACCACGTCGCTGCCACAGAAGAGCAGCGATCGCTGCGTAGAGCCCTCCGCTGATCGCCCCGGCGAGCACAGCGACTGGGAGGTGAATCCAGGTCGGAAGTCCCGTGAGGCTCAGACCGACGGCTGCGCTCGCCGCGCCTCCCGCGATCATCTGCCCTTCGAGTCCGATGTTCACACGCGATGCCTGCGCTGCAACCATCCAACCGAGCGCCACAAGCCCAAGTGGGATCGCCTTCGCGACGAGACCGGCGACGGACGACGGAGAGCCAATTGCGCCGTCGACCATCGCTTCGAGCGCGTCCGCTGGCTTCGCTCCGTTCACAGCGATCAGCAGGAGAGCGACCGCAAACCCTGCAGCGACGGCTGCCGCCGACACACCAAACGACGATGCCCGCAGCACGAGCGAAGACCAGCTGGCGTAGGGTCGCTGGCGATCGTCAGGTGTCGACCGGACCGCATTCGGTCCACGAGTCGGCTCTTCATCGCCTCCAGCACCTGAGATGCGATCGCTGCGGTCGAGGTCGTTGGCCGCCATCACGATCCCGCCATCAGAAGACCCAACTCACGGATATCAATATCGTCGACCTCTCGAGGGCCCGTCAGACGGCCATCGGCCATGACGTAGACCCGATCACTCAACGACAGAATCTCGTCAAGCTCGGTTGACACGAGGAGAACTGCCGCTCCACGCTGCTTGTGATCCTGAAGACAGCGGTACGTGAACTCCATAGCACCCACATCGAGTCCACGAGTTGGTTGCGAAGCCACGATCAGCGCCGGCGATCGCTGCAACTCTCTTGCAAGAACGGTCTTCTGTTGGTTGCCACCTGAGAGCTGTCGCATCCGAACGGCCACGCCGGGAACTCTCACGTCGTACTCAATGAGAAGACGTTCGCAGTGACGTTGCGCCACGCGACGCCGAAGGAAGCCACGGCGGAACCACGGGTCTTTGCCAAGATCTCGCATAAGAAGATTCTCGAACACTGATAGATCGAGCGCCGTCGCCGTCCGGTGGCGATCCTCGGGGATGACGGAGATCGCCTCATGAGCCGTCGGATCACTCGCGAGCGACGACCCGCGGATCAAGATCGTCCCCTCGCTCGGTCGCTGCAGTCGACACAGCAGCTCAACCAGCTCACGCTGGCCGTTGCCATCGACGCCCGCGATCCCGACCACCTCGCCGGCACGTACCACTAGGTCGACGGCATCGAGTAGGGGCCGGGACCGGCCGGCGACGCTGACCCCGTTCATCTGGAGGATCGGAGGCCCGACCTCAACGATCCTGCGTTCTGTGCGCAACACGACATCACGGCCGACCATCATCCGTGCGAGGGTCTCCTTGTCTGCGTCGACCGTCGCAAGCTCCCCAACCTTGGCCCCATCGCGGAGCACGACAATGCGATCAGTGATTCCCAGCAGCTCCTCGAGCTTGTGTGTGATGAGAATGACAGACCGGCCTTGCCCGACCAGGTCACGGAGAATGACGGTCAGCTGGTCCCATTCCTGCGGTGTCAACACCGCGCTTGGCTCGTCGAGGATCAGCAAACGGACATCACGCATGAGCAGCTTGAGGATTTCGACGCGCTGCTGCTGGCCCACGGACAAATCGGCCACCACGTCAGCCGGCGCTACACCCAGATTGAAGCGATCCGATAGCCGTACGATCCGGTCAACGACTTCCGTCATCCGCAATGACGACAATCTGCCGCTCCCAAGAGCCAGATTCTCGGCGACCGTCATCCTTCGAACCAGCTTGAAGTGCTGATGAACCATGCCAATACCGAGGGCCAGCGCGTCGCGCGGTCCCTGGATCTCAGCGCTCCGTCCATCAATCAGGATCTCCCCAGCATCGGGAGCGACCATGCCGAAGACCATATTCATTAATGTGGTTTTGCCGGCGCCATTCTCACCTAGCAAGCCAACGATCTCGCCAGCGTTCACCTCGAAGTCAACTGAATCCGTAGCGAGAACACCGGGAAAGCGTTTCGTAACTCCACGGAGCGTCAGCATTCGAGTCTCACGTCGAGTCGAGCGACGACATCCATGCAGGCAGACACTGCCGACGGTGCCGCAGCCGGGCAAGCATCAAGACGGCGAGACGCGGAGCCAGCCCAGGGTCCAAACCACATGCGAATCCCCCAGACTTCCCAGCCGACCGTCGAAGACCTAGCGCCGAATCGTGTATCACGTAACATATATCTTCCACCCTTGTGCGTCAACCCCATGCGGACCACTTGGACCAGTCGCCGCGCAGCCCGCTGAAACTCTTCGCGATCGATCGCGGGAAAGAGACACCCTCACTAGGTGTCCTCGACGTTCACGACGACGGGTCTCTCGGCGTTGCGGACGACAACGCACAGACACGGCACGGAGCTCCGATTCTCTTCGCGATGGGTGAGGCCACCGGGTATCACCGCGATCTGACCAGGCCCGGCGGTGAAGCTCTCCTCCGCTCCCCCGTCGGGCGGACGAACAAAGAACGACATCGATCCCGCGATCACGCACACGAGGGTGGTCTGATCCTCATGGTGGTGAGGAAGAGAGACATGGCCGGCCTCAAGTGAGCTGACGCCCATCCAGAGGCCGCCCGCCGAGACCGCGTTGCCTCGCGAGAGCGCGCCAGATGCCCCGCCAGCTCTATCGTCGTTGTCGGCGACCAGTCCGCCGTGCACGAGCATCGAGCCACTCGCGAAGACTTCGACTACTTCAGAGGTCATCTCTGACCGCCCGGGATTCCTCCAAGGTCCACGTCATACGGACCCATGTCCTCACTGCCCACAGGCAGCGGCGCTGCGGTCGCGACACGTGCGTTTTCGGTTCTAGCTATGACGCGGTTTCGCAACAGGCCCACACCTTCGATCTCAGCCTCTACCAGGTCACCATCAAGAAGGTATTCAGGCGGATTGCGAGTAAACCCAACTCCAGATGGCGTGCCGGTGCTGATGATGTCGCCCGGTTCGAGAGTCATCGAGCGGGAGAGTGCCGCAATCTGCTCGGCGATGCCAAAGATCATGAGAGACGAATTAGCGGCCTGCTTCTGAATCCCATTGACCGTCAACGACAGCGCGGCGCGGGGTGGAAAGGCAAACTCGTCGGCGGTAACAATCCATGGGCCCACTGGAGTGGCCGCGTCGACATTCTTGCCTAGATGCCACTGCTGATGGCGCCGCTGCAGGTCACGAGCGGTGATGTCGTTCACTACCGTGTAACCAAATATGTGAGTCGATGCGTCACCGGCCGAGATGTTCCTCCCTCTCTTCCCGATTACGACCCCGAGTTCAACTTCCCAGTCAAACTGACTGGAAACGTCGGGCGACAGAATGAGGTCCGCGTAGGGCGCAGCCACCGCCGACGTGGTCTTGAAGAAGAAAATCGGATCCGAAGGGGTGCTTGCCGAGAACTCCGCCGCCGACTCAATTTGGTGTGCATGATAGTTGATTCCGGCGCAGAGGAGGCCGCGGCACATCTCTGGGATCGGCGCCAACCACTCAATCTCTTCGCGGCTCCACCCAACCCCAGTCCTCGTCGGGCTCGCCCCACCGACAATCTGGCCGAGTGTCTGCGCAACCTCCTCCGCGACATCGTTGTCGACGAGCATGGTCGCGTCATGCCCTTGCGGGGTTCGTCCTCTGCCTAGCTTCACGTGTTACTCCTTCTCGCGTGACAGTTCGCTCGTCACTCCGGGTCGTCCTCGTTGAACGTCAATCAGTCTGGGCCGCAGCGAACGCCAGGTATCGCTTCGTGAGCCACCGGTGAAACTGCGGCAACGTGGCCTCTTGATGCGACAGCCGCCCTCTCTTGGCAAATCGCGACGCCTGCCCCAGCTGCATCGCAGCGTTGGTGACCATGTCCTGCTGATTAATGAGGTCGTTGGCGCCGGTCTGAGATTGATACGCCCAGTCGAAGGTAGGCGCATGAAATGACTCGGGAGGGAAGAGCCAGTTGACCCGAAGAGTGATTCGGTTGGCTGCCTGCGGTAGGATGAGAAAGAGGAACACCTGGTCCGGCATCAGCGCGAGGAAAGCTGTAGGCGCGATCGAGGCGAACATGACGCGACTACGCTGTTCAAGGCTGAGACTATCGATGATTGGAAACATGGCCCGGTGTGTCGGGTTGAAGCCGCCGTCAGGATGCCGGAAATAGGTGGGGTGAAGAATCTGCCCATCATCGTCGTCCCATTCGTAGAACTCGGCTCTTGACGCCGGGGCGACCTCATGGAAGCCCGTGTGGACGTACGACGTGTGGTAGGGCTCGAGAGCGTTCTCGTGCATGCCTTTCCAGTTCCAGGGTTGGTCCGGGTAAAGAAGCGGCTGGGTCGCCTTCATGTCCGCGGCGCGAAAGTTCATCAGTTCAGCATCAAGCTTGGCGAGAGAGGGCGCCAGTGGCGTCGGGTCAGGGTTCATGGTGGCGAATACGAAGCCGTTCCATATCTCGACGTTGAGTCGCGGGAGTGCCGTCTCTGCCTTGAGATCGGTGATGTCGCAAACCTTATGCATTTCCGGGGCGTGACTAAGGCTTCCGTCAAGCTGGTAGTTCCAGGCATGGTATGGGCACCGAAGCGACGATGCGTTGCCAACTGGAGCCAGCGCTGTGATTGGAAACCCGCGATGCTGACAGATCGATGAGAGCACGCGGATCGATCCGTCGTGGCCCCGCACCACGATGAGTGGTTCAGGACCGACGGTGATCGTGTAATAGTCTCCAGGGTTCGGAATTTCGCTATGATGGCCGAGACATAGCCACTCGCGAAAGAAGATGCTCTCCAACTCAAAGCGGTAGAACTCTTCGGACGTGTACATCGCTGCCGGCATCGCTCGAGCTGTACGAATGTCCGGGAGTGAGTCGTCGAGCTCCGACAGAATCGACAGGACTTCCTCAGTGATAACGTTCCGATGCATTTACGTGACTCCTGGTGTGTTCTTGAGCTACAGCACTGCCGCCGTTGAGGCGTTGCCGATTGCGATGACTCGGCCGGCGAGTTCGATTCCTCGGTACGGGGCGCGATCGGCGGTTTGACGTGGCTGCCATAGATTTGCTTCACGCCGAAACGATGGGTCGACTATCACGAAGTCGTCCGGGTCATGAGCGCGTCCGAAGATGGAGGCTGCCTCAGTGGCCTTCTGCCACACATCCTGTAGGCGCCAGCCGTTGATTTCGGCGAGCGTGATCAGGGCTGCGAGGAAGTCCTGTTGAACTTGCAGGCCAGGACCTCTCGGTTCGGCGAGAGGTGGAGCATTATGATCGGTGACGAACAGGTCGATGTGGTCCATCACGAGGGGCAGGAAGTTCTGGCGTGTGACGGCATCAGCGACGGGCGGGAGAACGTGCAGCTGCTCGCGCACATCGTCGCGGATGGGGAGCAGGAAGTGCGGGCTCGTCTGCATTGTCGCACCTGGCAATGCTTTCATCGCGTCGACGAGCTCCGCAGTCATTGCATGCCGGAAGTGGACCGGACCGCTGGCATTGGCGACGACCATCTCGACATCTGCAAGTTCCCTGCAGTAAATGACCGGGAGCAGCCCGGCCGTAAACGCGCTCTCAAGATTGTTGATGAAGGCATCGCCGTAGCTGTAGAGCTTGCACACAGGCGGGAAGAGAGTGTCGACGAGTTCGGCGTTTTCTTCGAGCCACGCGCCGAATCCAGCGGAGTCGTGGTCCGGGTGCACGGACAGGATCGGCACGACACGAGGCAACGTCGAACGATCGACATCCTCGAGCAAACTGCGGAGGTCGAGGTGCGCAATGTCCTGCCACTGCACCGCGACGTTGACCTTGGTGACACCCCCATTGAGCGCAGCGATCGCATCGCTTGCTCGCATACCGGCTTCGACGAGCGGCAGGTGAGCGTCGGCGTCGTACAGACCGGGCAGAAGCCACCACTCGCTGGCGTCGATGTTGCGGCCATCTGTATTCGCAATCGTTGTTGCTTTCTCGACCATGCGCCCCCCAGCAAGGCGGACGCTGACCCGCTCTGCCGTGAACGGATCGAGTAGGTCGTGAAACGTCGTACTGAACGTCATCGGTGTCCCCCATACCGCGGTTGTTCCTACATCATACATCATGCATCATCATGGCGCAAGGTCACCTGCGGGCTGTACACGCGTTCGTGGAACGTATATGATGCATTGTGCTACGAAAGGATGGACAATGGCAAAGATCGTCGGCGCCCTCGCAATGTCCCACGCACCGGGGATGACGGGATGGCCAGAGGACCTATCGCACGATGAGCACGCGCGCGTGTTCGGCGCGATCGAGCAGGCGCGTGCGTTTGTCGAGGACGCCTCCCCGACGCTCATCGTCGCTTTCCTAGATGACCACTTCGACAACCACTACCGCAGCTTGATGCCGACCCTGACGATTCCTGTGGCTGCTGCACACGCCGGGCCTGGGCCTTGGAAAGAGATGTTGCGCCTGAGTGACGACACCGTGATTCCATGCCCCGAGGACCTCGCAGAGGACATGCTCCGAAGACTCGTCGCCGGTCGGTTCGACGTGACACGCATGGGGTCATGCATGTACGGCAATAACCTCATCGTGCCGCTGACGTTGGTGCGACCGCGGATGGACGTTCCGGTGCTGCCAATCCTGATCAACGTGTTTAGCCCGCCGCTGATCTCGCCGGCGCGAGCCCTTGAACTCGGCCGCGCCGTGCGAGCGGTGGTTGACACGTGGCCAGATGAGCGGGTTCTGTTCCTCGGCACGGGTGGCCTATCGCACTGGCCACCGATCTGGGCAGCTGAGCGACCCGCAGACGAGTTCCTCGTCCGAATGAAGCGCTATCAGACTCTAGGGCCTGAGGCGCTCGAGGATGATCCTGATGTGATCACCGACATCGGACCCTACGAGCGGACAATGGCTGCCGAAATGGGCGACGCTGTCGTCAATCCCGACTGGGACCGGATGTTCCTCGATCTGCTGAGTAAGGGCGATACCGGCACCCTCGCCAGTTGGACATACGCAGACATCGAGGCTGGCGGGGGGCACGGCGGACACGAGATTCTCAACTGGTTGGCCGTCGCCGGTGCTATGGGCGACGCGCCCTGCGACGTTCTCGTGTACTCCCCGACAAGGGAGTGGATTTGCGGCACCGGCGTGGTCGTGTACAGCGCGCCACGGCCATGACACGCCTCAGCTTGCGAAGCGCAACGGTGTGACGGGTAGCACACCGGCATCGCACCTCTTCGGAGAGCGTGCGACTTCGGCCCCCACCTGCGGCCCGATGAGGACGGAGCGCATGCGGATGGCGCACGCCCGACGGAGCATCGAGTAGGCGTTTCGCTCGCCCCGGGGGTGTGGGCCCTCAGGGCCACTTCACGCTCTCCTAGGGCGGTGCTACGCCGCTGGTTGACCTGGGTCGGCTAACGGGCAGGAGACTCCTGGGCGAGTTCCATGTGCATTCCCCACGGCGTTAGGAAGTATACCCAGCCGCGCCGGCAGGGGTGATCGTAGTCCCAGTTGGCGTCGCCCAGGACCCGAACACCCTCGACCTCGCGTAGCGCAGCGATGGCAGCCGTCAGGTCTGCGACTCGTAGACCAAGGTGGTGGCCACCAACGTCACAATTTCTCCGCTGCGTCGTGTCTACGTCCGGCGAGTCATACTGGAACAACTCGTAGGTGATGCCATGCAGCTCAAGCCGTGCGAGCTGGGCAGACGCCGCAGGATGCGCATTGAAACTGTCGGCCATGTCGAAGTCTCCTGCCAAACCAGAGAATGAGTATCGCGCCCCTGTATCGGTAGCCCCAAGGACATCGACAAAGAACCGAACGGCCTGCTCCAAGTTCGGCACGGTGGTCGAGAAGTGCTCGAACGCAATGTTTCCCCCCAATACTGACTTGCCCATGGTCGACTCCCTTGCTGGTGATGGTGGATGAAAGGGACCTGCCGCGCGTTGCCCCTGCGATAACTCAGGTGCGTCCACGCGGTTCGCGGCTCGACAGGATCTCGGCAAGCTCCCGCTCGTCGGCTTCATCCCAGCGCCACGCCGCAGCCGCAACGTTCTGACGAATCTGCTCAGCAGTCGTCGCGCCGACGAGAACACTGCTCACGCCAGGCCGCGTGACAACCCAGGACAACGCAAGATCGAGAAGGGAGCCGCCGCGCTCCGCTGCCCACCGTTCAAGCCGGGCTGCCGTCTCAAGATTGTTCGGCGTCAGCACGTCGCGGAAGAATGGTAGTTCCGCAAGTCGGCTCCCTGGCGGCGTATTGCCATTGCGATACTTGCCCGTAAGCAGACCCGACGCCAAAGGAAAGTATGGGACAATTCCGACGCCGAAGTGCACGGCGGCCGGAACGAGTTCGGCCTCTACCTGGCGGGCAAGGAGTGACCACTCGCATTGTACCGCGACCGGCCGCACCCGGCGGCCGGCGGACACGTGAACGGCATCTGCGAGCTGCCACCCTGCGAAATTGGAGACTCCGAAGTAGCGAATCTTGCCTCGCTCGATGAGCATGTCAACCGCTTCCAACGTCTCCTCGATGGGCGTAAGGGGATCCGGTTGATGGATTAACAGCAAGTCGATGACGTCGACATCGAGCCGGCGGAGACTTGCCTCGCAAGCGGCGGCAACATACCGGCGCGACGCCCCGCCGTCACCTGGTCGATCAGAAAGGGGTAGACCAAACTTCGTTGCAATAAGTACGTCGCTCCGATGGAGTGCAAGGCAGCGGCCAAGGATCTCCTCTGACGCTCCGCCGCCGTAGACGTCGGCGGTATCGAAGAGCGTGATTCCGCACTCAAGTGCAGCGTCCACGACCTCACGCGCGACCGACTCTGCGATCTTCATTCCAAAGTTGTTACAGCCCAAACCAAGCCTTGACGTAACAAGATCTGAACAGCCAATGAATATTGAGTCGTTGGCCAGCATCAACCCCACCCGTCCCGGTATGCACAATCAAGTCCTCGGGCCCGGGAGACGACACCGAAGCGCCACGCTCCCTGGTGTCGAACCGCCGTCGCCCGATAGCGATGCGCCATCCAGTGCGCTTTACCTTCCACAGTCGCAGTCCACAAGTCACGCCAGTCACAAGTCACCGATGATCCGTCGGGCTTAGCGCACGCAGTAACACTCAGAACTAGGCGGTTGAGCGTCGGCACCCGAAGTGCTTCATCGACCAGCCGATCGGCTATCGCTCGGGACCCGACGATCGATTCGACGTCGCCGCGGTCGACATGGCGGAGACTCAGCACCGCATCGCCGTGGAAGTATTGCGCGACGGCTTCCGCTGCAGCCCCAGTCGCGACCGTCGATGTCATTTCTGAAATCAAGTTCTCGACCGCGTGCTCGGCGACGAGAAGCTCGGCTCGGACCCGATCGCGCAGCGGATCGCTCGAGGCAGGCCGGGCGCCGCTTGGCGCAGGCCGGGCGTCGGTCGGGGTTCGCATGGTGCGGCTCGTGTCCTCCGCTTGCTCTCCGACAGGCCACGGTGACGCCGGATCCAAGAGCCAGCCGGCGCTGTAGGACGTCCGATAGCGGTCCGCAAGCCGCAGGGACGACAACCGCCAGCCCTCGGAGGTCAGCACGACGGAGGCGGTAAGGTCGCCGCCGCTCCAGAACGCTCTGCCATCGCGGTCCGTCGCGGCCGACGACCATAGGCCCGTCGAGCGAAGCCCATCAGGGGTCACCTGAGTGTCGATGTTGCTGAACCAGTGCAGTGAGAAGGATTCGAGAGAAGTCCAGTCGAGGCGTGCACGAAGGATGGCTTCGCGCCCAGAGACGCGAAGCCCTCGACGATCCTCGAATACGGCATCGACAGCGAACTGCTCCGCGAAGCCCACAGCGTCGCGGTCGTCCCACGCATCGAACGATTGCCCGAGCAGTCGTCGGGCGGCCGCGCGCCCCTCGTGATCTATGAGCGTGCCCTTCTCGTGGACTCCAGCCCGGGGCGACGTTTCGAGCCTCGCCTCGCTCACTGAAGCGGCACCATTGGATCGGGAACCCAGCCGACGTCATACGGGGCGGCGAGCACGGGCGCAATACGGAAGCGGCGGAACCGCCAGATACCGTCGGTACGAGCGAAGTCATGGTGGTAGCGACCCGCCGTCCAAACCGCGAGCTCTCCGCGGTTGGTGGCTGGCTCGAAGTACGACCATCTCCCGGTCGCCGCGTCGCCATGAACCTCGATGCGCTCGTCCGCCAAGTAGTGCGTACAGAATGTGAGCCGCGCGCACGCCACCGCATACTCGGCGCGGATCGCCTCGATGCCCAACAGAGTCGGAGCGTCTGGCGCGTTCGGCACCGTCCACTGCGCGCCTTCCTCGAACAGCGCCGCGACGCGGCCAGCGTCGTGAGCATCGCACGCGGCCATGTAGGCAGTCATCACGCTCCGGACCGCGACGACAGCATCGAGTAGGTCCACGTCGCTCATGTCCGCACGCCCGTCATAGATGTCATATCATACATCATGCTAGACGCATGGCAAGTGACGCTGGGTACGATGCACGATCGTCGATACATCAGGCATTGAGTGGTACACCGGGTAGCCTCATCCGCTGAGAGGGGACTGCAATGACGATCAACGGCCTTACGCCGCGCTACGCCGATGTGCGAACTGCACATCGCACCGTAACCGACTTGCTTAGAGACGCAATCCTGTCCGGCCGCATCGCTGGCGGCGAGCGGCTCGTTCAATCCGAGATCGCTGCGACGCTGCGGGTTAGCGTGACACCCGTTCGGGAGGCACTTCGCGACCTCGCTGGCGAGGGTTTGATTCGCGTCGACGCATTCCGCGGAGCAACTGTACATTCACCGACGATCGAGGAACTCCAAGAGGTCTACGGGCTGCGTCGCATTCTCGTGCCGGTCGCTGTACGGCACGCGGTGGCGCGCATCACCGATGACGAGATCGCCGAGGCTCGATCGCTCGCCGAGCAGATGAAGACGATCGATGACTCGGCGGAGTGGCTCGACCTCAACCGGCGGTTCCACCTAGCGCTAGACGCTCCAGCAGGTCAGCCGATCCTGTACGACATCCTGCGCCGTCTCGCAGATCTATCGGCGCTGTATATCGGGGTGAGCATCAGCGAGTCAGAGGAACGCAAGCGCGCTGACGAGGACCACGCTCGCATCGTGGACGCCTACGCCGCTCGCGACCCGGATGCGGCGGTGGCCCTAGCGCTCGAACACCTTGACGGCACGATTCAGGCCGTAACGCGTAGCCTCGACGACCTTCCCGCACCTGGCAGTGAGCCGCGCCTCTTGGGTTCGGCCGATCGTCAGCTGTCCGCAGGTCGGATGGCGTCCCGACACGTGGTGTAGAAGGTCGTGTTCTCCTCGAAGCTGTTGGTCAGGTTCGGGGTGCTGCGGGCAAGGATAGTTCGATGGTGTCGGTGGTGAGCTCAGCGACGCTGGCGGCAGCGATGTAGCGGCGTTCG
>SXGS01269848.1_pt1 | contig 18882 bp, 16 predicted proteins | sample 3174681 | NCBI WGS metagenome assembly SXGS01 (sample SAMN11356861, study PRJNA531348) | freshwater metagenome | isolation source: freshwater sample F1-80 | place: China: Fuxian Lake, Yuxi | collected 2017-12-25 | reverse complement strand
TTTCGCCATTGCTTGCACATGATATTGACAAGCTGGAAGCTTATCCCACGTTCGTTGAACGGTATTGGGGTTAAACGATTTCGCTGCAACGACTTGTTCTTTCCACTGCAAATGAAAGTGGCGCTGTTCATTTAGGCAAGCGGCTGATTACAAGCCCGATGCGCAAGCGAGTGCGTGCCAGAATTAACTCACTCACTCGCTTGCGCATCGGGCTTGTATTCGATCATGCCTTGGTAAATTCCCATCTGCCGCTCGTCTTATTGCTTTCGCGGTTTGAGTCCCACCTCGTGCATTAACATTAGCATGTCTTCCCAAACCAGTTTTTTGGCAGATTCGTTTCTCAGTAGATATGCCGGATGGTATGTCACCACGACTCGCGCATCGCGGTAGCGGTGAAATCTGCCTCGCAGTTGCCCAATTGATGCCGTGGAATTCAAAAGTGAACGCACAGCCACTGCGCCCAAACAGACGATGAATTTGGGCTGCAATATTTCGATCTGCGATTCGACAAAGGGCCGACAATTATCGATCTCATCCGGCATCGGAGTGCGGTTCTGCGGGGGGCGACACTTCAGCGCATTGAGGATGTAGACCTCACCACGTTGAAGCGACATGGCGTCGATAATGCGATTCAACAGTTGACCGGCTTTGCCGACAAATGGCAAACCCACGCGATCCTCGTCCGCTCCCGGAGCTTCACCGAAAAAGCAAATCGTCGGCTGCAGAGTTCCATCGCCGAGTACCGTCTGGCGACGAAAGGACACAATCTCCGTGCACAATCGGCAGGCTTTGATTCGCTCGTGCATTTCCCGAAATCGCTGCTCGCGTTCCGCCAGGGGCAAGACGGGCAACGTCCATGAAACCGCGCGTGCTGATTCAGCCGGCATGTCAATCAAGTTTGGCGGTCGAGCCGGTCGTGCCTGGGTCGCAGACACCTCAACAACGGTTTGCGCAGTTTGGCCAGAGGTGGACGTTGCTGGGCGTACAACCTTGGTGCTATTGTGGGCAATCTGTTCAGGTTGGCTGGCGGTCAACGCAGTTTGCAAGGAATCGTCCGACGCGTGCTCGAACAGTGCTTTAGCCCGCTGTGCTAACGATTCATCCGCTAAAGTCGGTAAATGCGTGATTCCGCACCGTTGATAATGTTCGAGGAGATTGATCAGTCCTTGGCGAAGTTCGGATCTTTCGATTTGCATAATGCGGCCGGTTGCATGCTGAGGATTTCCACGGAGATTCTTGGTCAGTTGACTTCGCCGACCAATTTCGCCTCGCGAATTCTGGATTGGGCCAGTAAACTATGGGCTTGTCAAGCCGGAAGCTCATAAAGACTCGATTCTAGTATTTACAGATTGCCGCTCGTTTCATGGCCATTCCTCGCGTCGTTATCGTTGGTCGCCCCAATGTGGGAAAAAGCAGCATATTCAATTGGCTGGCTGGTCGCCGCATCGCGATTGTCGACGACGTGGCGGGCGTTACCCGCGATCGCATCTCCACCTTGGTCGAGCACGAGGAGCGGTACTTTGAATTGGTAGATACCGGCGGCATGGGCATCGAGGACGTCGATAATCTTACCAAAGAAGTTGAGCATCAAATTGCCATTGCAATCGACGAAGCCGATGTGCTGCTGTTTGTCGTCGATACCAAGACTGGACTAGCTCCACTGGATCAAGAAGTTGCCGAGCGCCTGCGCAAGATCGAGAAACCGATCTTGCTGTTGGCAAATAAAACCGATCATATGGGACTCGACAACGCTACTCTGGAGTTTCATCGATTGGGGCGCGGCTGGTTGATGCCAGTCAGCGTCTTGCAGAATCGCAACAAACAGGACTTGTTAGACGAAATTGTGGCGCGACTGCCTCCGGCCGATGATGAAGAGTGCCTAGCAGCAGCCACGCCGCGCATGAAAATTGCCATCGTGGGCCGGCGCAACGTCGGCAAGAGCACGTTCGTCAATTCCTTAGCCCGCGCCGAACGCATGATTGTCAGCGAAGTGCCCGGTACCACGCGCGATAGCGTCGATGTCCATTTCGATTTGGATGGCCATCGATTCATCGCCATTGATACTCCAGGTTTGAGACGCAACAAAAGTATTCGCACCGACCTCGATTGGTACGGCTTGCATCGCGCTCAGCGCAGCATTCGACGAGCCGACGTATCGCTGTTGTTTTTCGACTGCATGGAATCGATCAGCAAAGTCGACAAACAGTTGGCGCACTACATCGAACAGCAATACAAACCTTGCATCTTTGTCATCAACAAATGGGACAAAGTGGCTGGCCAAGTACCGACAGAGCGTTGGGTCCGCTACTTGCGCGAACATTTTCCCACGATGGCCTATGCACCGATCGCATTTATTACCGGCCAGACCGGCAAGAATATGAAAGCCTTGCTCAACCACGCTCAAATGTTGTTCAAGCAAGCCGCCGCGCGAGCCAGCACCGCCACCGTCAATAAACTCGTACAAGCCGCTTTAGTGCGCCAGCAACCACCAATGTTCGCCGGCAAGCGTCCCAAGATTTACTTCGCTTCACAAGTTGCCACTTGTCCGCCCACAATCATTACGATGTGCAACAATCCGCAGGGGTTTCCTCCCAGTTACCAGCGCTACTTGTTAGGCGTCATGCGCGATCACCTTCCATTCGGCGAAGTTCCCATCAAACTCTACCTACAAAAACGCGACAGCCACACCGGCCTCGGCCCAACGATCAACAGCGATCAGCAGGCCGAAGAAGGCGAAGTCGAACAAGACGAAGTCGAGCAACTCCATTCTCCCGATTTCGACACAGACACATGAGATTTCGACTCCAGTACTTGAGTGTACGAACGCTAGATGCCTAAAGCGTGCGTCGAATTCAATACTGAATTCGCACCAAATCCGTTTGCCCAGCAATCCCCCAACGTCGCGACGGTTCTGCCGCTCCCAGCGGCCGCACGTCATCGAATCTCGGAGCTGCCGGAGAATTTCGCGTGAGTTGCCTTCGGCTTCTGCATCCTGGAGAAAGGTGATTACCTCTCGAATTGCTGTGGCCAGCGACAGCCAAGACATCGTCGCCGAGACGCGCCGCGCGAAAGAGCTGCACGACGGCCAGATCAAATCGGCTTCGTTCGATCGCGGCTTTTCTTCCGCCGAGAACGAGCGCGCCCTATTGGAGATCATCGAGTCCCCATGCCTGCCGCCGAAAAGCCCCAAGCAATACGCTGAGAAACTAAAGTCCGCGTCGATCGAATTCCGTCAGTCGCGACAACGTCATGCTGGCGTCGAGTCGTCGATTGGTGCGCTGCAATCCGGCAACGGACTGAAGCGCTGCCGCGATCGGACGGAAACGGGGTTTTGAGCGCTATCTGGGGCTCGCCATCCTTGGCCGCAATCTCCACACGCTGGGCAAGCTTCTCATCGCCCGCGAGCACGCCAAGAGCGAAGCGGGCTTCAGCAAACGCAAAGCGGCCTAATCCGCTTGATCTGTGGCGTCTCGATGATTGTTAACCAGAGGTTACATCGGAGACGGTCCGCGCCCTGGTCGAAAGTCGACCGAAAATAGCCGCGTCGCGCCCGCTGCCGGCCACGAAATCGCGGCCCGACGCTGAAATCTTCCCCCCTAGAATTGACCGCCGCACCCCACGAAATCCGCCGCCAAGTCAATTTCCGGACAGACACTAGTTGGACAGCGCCACCTTTTGGCGGAATACAAGCCCGAAGCGCAAGCGAGTGAATTGTCATAATCGTCGTAAGTTATTCACTCGCTTGCGCTTCGGGCTTGTATTTGCAAAATGGTGGCGCTGTCCAACTAGTCTAGCTGAACGAGCGGGTAAGGACAGCGTGCGTGCGTTCAAGTGTTATACGAGAATAGTTCACATCGGTTCTTCCGCGAGAGTGAAGCCCGGCCTTCATCGGAGCTCCTTTGGCCGGGACAGCGGGACTAAAGTAGACGACCAAACCGTCCGCTAATAGCTGTCCATTAATGGTAACTCGTCCGCGCTCGTAGGCAGAGCTGCATCTCCCAGCATCCTGGCCATCGAGGCAGAGCCAATGACGACAATGGTTCCACAATCTGGCGCTGCGCAATAATCTGGCGCTGCGCAATCCACTAAGATTTCTTACGTGTTTTTCCTGTGGCTTCAGCGAGTCTTCGGCCATTTTCTGAATCAACTATGAGCGTTTGAAGTCGCCGCTGACGGGTTTCCTGACGTTTGGCACTGGTTACCCAGTGTGTTGCAACGCGACGATAGCCAGGTGGTTGTTTCTCCCAGAAAGCCCATGCAGCTTTGTTCTCTTGAAACATGGCCAACAATGTCCCATCGAACTCGATGCTCGTTTGCTCAAACGAATAGACCCCGGAACGCTCGGCATTGCGATTCTCGAAGGCTGCGAGCCCTGCGGGCATCATTCGAGCTTCAGCTAACAGCCGCTCGACGTTCTTGATGTTCACATGGCTCCAGATGCTGTTCGGTTTGCGTGGAGTAAAACGATTGGTGTAGCGGATGCTATCGACCTTTTTCCGAACGCCGTCAATCCACCCCCAGCACAACGCTTCGTCCAATGCTTCGGGATAGGTGACAGCTTTTACGTCCGCATCTTTTCGATAGAAACCGACATACAGTTCAGTCTGCTTCTTGCCGTTTGTACGAAACCATCGCCGAAGCTCTGCAACTGTCGTAAAGAACATTACTTCCAAAATGCCATTCCTTGTCTGTTGAGCGCCACAACACGAACTCATCTCTTTGACCGTTGAGTCCAAACTGAGTAGTGAGCTACTGGCTAAGTAAGTGCAAGCGATGCCAGGTTAGCGTAGCCACTCCCTTGCCGGATTGAAGGTTTTTGATGGCTGCCTCATACCGATTCTTGGCTGCAGCTTGGTCACCATGCAGCTCGATGAATCTTCCGCTAGCAAATTGCAGAGCGCCAAGCATCGAAGTTTCGACGTCTGCGAGTATTGTGTCGACTTGCTTCGAGTCTAGCGCGGCGCGTACCTCAATTTCCAGACGGCCGGATCAATTGAAAAGGAAGTCATAGGCCAAACTTCGAGCGACCGTCCGAACATCATTGCCGATATGTCCCAGTGCAAGTACATCAGCAGTTGCGGTATTCAGTTTCTGGTCGTTGCCTCCAACGCGGCTCGTAAGGTTGGCGGCAATCTATTGCTGGCCGAGCTAGGCAAAAGCGCCAAAGACATTTTGGCCATTTGCAATCTTGACCAACATTTTCCAACGCATGCTGATGTTGCCTCCGCCATCAAGTCATTGCAATGACCATAAAGGTTCACACACAATTCTATCTCTGCCTGACGCCGATATTTTGCGCATGCGGGGGTAGTTCGTCCTCACCTGTGTCTGCGGGTTAAATAAAATTCTGGTGCCTATTATAAAATCATTAGAGCCCATGAGTTCAAAGCGAATGCGCGAGCGTGATTGCTAGCGTGAGGTTGCAGCGGATTGATCTTGTGTACTTGCTCGCGATGCAACTATAAGACCGGTAGGATCGGTTGGCTATTGAATGCAGGGAGGTTGGACAGTAAATGGGAAGTCATCGTTGGCCTTGTTTGGGCGTCTGCTCTGGTTATTCTCGGGCATTTGGTACCGGCGCGGTACAGTTGAGCATACTTGCATGCATGATATTTTGGGCGAGTTCCATGCGCGCTCAAACTACCGGAGCAGCAGGTGGAAATACTGCCGCCGAGCCGCTTAAATCGGCAGCGATTCCAAGCTTTCAATCGAATGTGTTGCAAGCTGTGCCGAATTCTCAAGCGCCCCAGTCATCACTGGGAGTTGCTGGTGGACGGGGAAGCTCTTCGGGCGTTGTACCGAAACTGCCGACTGATGCCGGCCAATATTGGGAGGAGTACGATCTGCGTCCCTACACAAAAGAACTGACATCCGTCGATCGGCCTCACCAAGCGGTAATTGATTGGGTTTTACGTGAAACTGGAACCGATGCTTGGTTTACAGATCCGTTCGGATTCTTGAATGCCGACCGCACGACCCTGCGCGTGTATCACAATGAAGCGATGCACAAGATTGTTCGCGGTGTGCATGAGCGGTTTGTCAATGGCACGATGGTGCCACAAGCTTATGGTTTGCGAATGCTCGCGATTGGCAATCCCAATTGGCGCACGCGCGCGTTGAGTTTGATGCGCAGTGTTCCAGCCCAATCCCCGGGCGTGAACGCGTTCTTAGTCAGTAAAGAGAATTCAGCGATGCTGTTGGCGCTGCTTCGTGGAAGAAGCGATTTCAAAGAGCTAAGTTCTGCCGACATCGTGGTCTACAACGGCCAACCGCAAGTGCTAGAGCAGGTCCGCACTCGCAACTATGTACGTGAGTTCCGTCGAGTCGAGTCGAGTTGGCCTCCGTTCATTCCAACGACGGGCGAAATTCAAGAAGGCTATCGTTTGCAAATCAGTCCGTTGCTGGACCGAAATAACAAGTCGGTGGATTTGGTCGTCAAATGCCATATCGATCAAGTCGAGCGATTGGTGAATGTCAACGTGGACCTACCATTGCCGACCGGACAGGTGTATCCTGGTCAAATCAGCGTGCCACAAGTCGCAAGTTGGAGGCTGCATGAACGATTTCGGTGGCCAGCGGACGATGTTCTGCTGCTCAGTTGCGGCGTTGTGGCGGCTCCTCAATCATCGCCAGGAGGGACATTGTTGGGGCAAGGCACCAGCCTGATTGGGTTGGATAGGATACTTCCGAGTTCGGGAGGACGTGCCGACGCGATCTTGCTGATCGAATATCGGGGAGACGCTTCGCAGGGAATTGCATCGACCGCCAATTTGGTTCAGCCGCCTTCCAACCCTATCAGTCGTGGAAGATATTAGTAACGAGCTGTAAATAGTACAGCATTGCAAATTGCGGCCGACAGGATACACAGCATGAACCAGCGCGTCGTCGTTACCGGAATGGGTGTGACCAGCCCACTGGGGAACGATTTGGAAACTTTCTGGGGAAATCTTCGCGACCAGCGTAGTGGAATTGGTCCGATTGATTCGCTGCCCCAGGGTGCGCTACCGTTTCATAGCGGTGCCGAAGCAAAAGGATTTACTGGCGATATCGAAGACTATGGCCCGTTGGACAACCAACTCAAACGCGCCATTAAGAAAAACATGAAAGTAATGTGCCGCGAAATCGAGATGGGCGTTGCGGCCGCTCAAAAAGCGCTCAGTCACAGCGGGCTGACGGTGGAAAAACGCGATCCGGATCGCTGTGGAGTCATATTCGGCTGCGACTACATATTGAGCCGGCCCGAAGAATTTACCGACGGAGCGATTGCATGCCGTAGCGAATCCGGGGATTTCCCCATTGCGCTGTGGCCAGTTTTGGGCCTGCCCAAGGTCACTCCCTTGTGGCTGCTGAAGTATCTACCGAATATGCCCAACAGCCATATTGCTATCTATAACGATTTGCGCGGTCCCAATAATTCTCTGACTGTCCGCGAAGCTGGCATGAATCTGGCTTTAGCAGAAGCAGCCGCGTTTATTGCTCGAGGTACCGCTGACGCTATGCTGGTGGGCGCAACTGGTACGCGCATCCATCCGCTGAGAACCACTCATGTGTTTTTGACCGAGAAAACAGCATTTGAGCGACCAATTCCTACCCAAATGTCATGTCCTTTCGACCAAAGCCATGATGGAATGGTGGTAGGCGAAGGAGCTGGGGCGCTGTTGATCGAGTCGCTGGAACACGCGCAAAAACGTGGTGCGACGATTTGGGGCGAAGTGATTGGCGTGGGCAGTTCTATGGTGGGCCCTGGTCAACGGCAGGACTACATTCATCGGGCAGTATCGTTGGCATTGCGTAGTGCTTTGACTCACGCTGGGGAGCGTTTACCTGACGCTTGGCACGTCCATGCCCATGGTCAAAGCACTCCCATGGTGGACCAGATGGAAGCCAGTGCAATTGGCGAAGTATTCGCACAGCTTGGGCGCTCGCATCCAGTGACTGCAGCGAAGAGTTATTTTGGAAATTTAGGGTCCGGCGGGGCAGCGGTCGAGATTATTGCCAGCTTGTTAGCTCTTAAACATGGTTGGTTATTCCCAATTTTGAATTTGGCTCGGCCAATTGCCGAGGTCACATGGCCAGCGGCGAAAGCTGGCGACGACCCAGGAAGCGCGGTCGCACACCTGAGTTTTACGATTCAAGGGCAATGCAGCAGCTCGGTCATCGCATCTTTTCGAGGTTGATGGTGACGGGTAGTTGACGGCAAAATTCGCGAGATGGGCATGGTCTGCATGGATCGAGACAAGAATTTGGTGATTCCGAGAAAAAGCAGACCCCCTGGGAGCAAACGTTGCGTTGACACTCTGGTATTGGAAAAGTACCATTGTTCCACTAACGATGAGCTAAACCCCTGTGGTCGGGTTCGTCGACCGTATTCCGCCGATGATTTGTTGGTTGGTCCACTGAATTTGGACAGAATCAGGTATTGCAACGGTTACCTAGGCAGTATCAGTGGGACTTCTCGCAGCTACCAGTCGGCAAGGAGCATTGGCCGACGGAACCTGGCCTGGCCAGCCTAACTAGCAACCGGACGCATGAACCCAACTGAACTACTCAGGATTGTTGATTCGCTTCACCGCGAAAAGAACATTGACAGCGAGATCGTGTTCTCAGCAATCGAATCTGCTCTCGTCACCGCCGGGAAAAAGCATTTCGGGGAAGAAGCCGATTTGCAAGTATCGATCGATCGCCAATCGGGCGTTATTAATGCAGTTTGCAACGGAACCGAACTTAATCAGGAATTGATTGGGAGAATTGGTGCGCAAACGGCCAAGCAAGTAATTATCCAAAAAGTAAAGGAAGCCGAACGGGACTCGTTGTTGGACGAATTTCACGATCAAGTGGGACAGATGGTCACGGGCGTGGTCCAGCGTTCCGATCGGGGAATAACCACGGTCCAGCTAGGAAATATCGAGGCTATTCTGCCGCGAAACGAGCAAATCGTCGGCGAAAGCTACCACAACGGCGACCGAGTCCGCGCGGTGGTATTCGAAGTCAAGGCGTCCGGGAATCGCGTGAAAGTGATTCTCAGCCGCACGCGTCCCCAATTGGTACAACGATTGTTCGAGCAAGAGATTCCTGAGATATCTGAAGGTGTGATCAAGATCAATGCGATCAGTCGCGAGCCAGGACACCGTAGCAAGGTTGCGGTGAGCAGTTCCGACCAGCGCGTCGATTGCGTGGGCGCATGTGTCGGCGTTCGCGGCAATCGAATTAAGAATATTACTGGCGAATTGGCTGGAGAACGCATCGATATCGTGCGTTGGAGCGACGATCCAATGGTGTTGATCCCCAGCTCTCTGCAGCCTGCGGAAGTGGACCAAGTCTTGTTGTGCGATATGCTCGGTCGTGCAATTGTCTTGGTGCGAGAAGATCAGCTTTCTCAGGCGATAGGAAAATTCGGCCAAAATGTCCGCTTGGCTAGCAAGTTGGTCGGCTGGGATATCGAGATTATGACCGCCAAAGAGCTCGAAGAGCAGATCGATCGCGCTGTCGCTGCCTACATGGAATTGGACGGAATGACCGAAGATTTGGCTCAGCGATTGGTTGAACAAGGATATTTGTCTTATGATGATCTATCGGTGATCGAGCCCGATGATCTAATGGAGATGGGCGGCTTGACCGCTGAACAAGTTGATGACTTGGTTATGCAAGCCGAGACGAAGGCCGCTGACGCTGAGAAATTAGCGGACGAGCAAAAGCGGATGAAGAAAGTACTCGATAGAAACGCCGAAAAGCCCCAACCTGAATTGACTGAAGAATCCAGTAACGTCGAGCAACCCGCTGTAGAAGCATCGAACGAGTTGTTGGACGACACGCCAGAGCCTCCAGCGCCGGAGAATGATCCAATCGAACCCAAGGACTAAAGGATGAGTTCTTTGATCGCCAAACGAATACGCATGAATAAGAATAGAATTGTTAGAGTTGTTTCAACTCTAGTTGAAAAAGATTGCACGGAATCCGCGGACACGAAAAATGCTAGCGATCAGAGTTAAGAATCTGGTCTTGTGGCGAGCCTTGGATCGGTTCGTTACTGGCGTTGAAGTTGACTGTGGGTTCGCAGAGACGTTCTTCCCCTTACCAGGAGACGTCCTATGTAATTGACGCATCCCGATAGAAACTTGCGAGGAAAACCTCCACGTGCCCGTACGCATTTACGCACTCGCTAAAGAGCTGGAAATCGACAGTAAAGAATTGGTTGACATATGCACTCGCATCGGCATCCAAAACAAAGGGTCCGCGTTGGCCAGTTTGGACGATGACGAGACGGTTCGTGTCCGCAAGTATCTTCAAGGGAGCGCAGCGGATGCGGGAGCGACCGCGACGGCAGTCGAAACGGCAGCATCCGGTCAAGGTGGCGCAAAGGCCGCGCCAACCAGGGTAGGACCATTGTCCACCCAAGCTCGCTCAGGATTGTCGACCATTGCCTCGCCAGCGACTCGATCGGCGCCAGGTGCACCGATTCGTCCCGCCGTAGGCGCGCCCATTCGACAGACTGTTGTGACAGGGCGAGCCGGACCCAGCGCGCCTATTCGCAACTTGGTTTCTCCATCTCGCCCAGGTACTCAGGCGCCGGTTGTCGAGCAACCAGAGGAGGTTGCGGAAGCTGAAGTAGAGATTCCAGCAGTTGAGGAAGTGGCAGTTGCCCCCGTTGTAGCCCAACCAGACGTGGTCACTACACCTGTCACCGCGCCGGTCCAGCCGCCAGCAAATGCGCCTTTCAGCCGTGAAGATTATGTGCCTCCGCCTACTTCAGCCGGCAATCGAATTCGCGTTCTCGGGAGAAGAACTACCGCAGATAAAGGCGACGCAGCCAGTCCAACCGAAGACAAGAAACGCACCAGCGGGCAACGTCGCGAGCCGGTTATCAATTTAGCGAGAATTCCCAAAGGCAGCCAACAAACGGTGCCTCCGCCAAAGAGTGACGAGCCGGCACCACAGCGCCCTGAGATTCGTTTGACTAAGGAAGTCATCAGCGGCCACAAACAGGGCATGAAGGCTCCTTTGGAAGAGCTCATGCAGCCACCCAGTCAGACGTCGCCTCAATCGAGGTCGGGCCGAAAATCGGTTGAAACGAAAGCGCCCGGTCCCGCCGCGCCTGGTGGTTTGAGTCAATTCAAAGCGGCCGCTGACAAGGCCAAGGGCAAGGTAAAGAGCAAGACTGCTGAAGATGAGGAAGAGGAACTAGCCAAGAGCCGAAAGGCAGGCGTATCCGGCATCGCCGCCGCGCGAGCCGAACGCACCAAGCGTCGCGTCCGCCAGCCGCAAGAGTTAGAAGAAGCTGGAGGCGAAGATTCCGAGCGTCGACGCGGTGGCAGAAAGTTGATTCGCAAAGGAACCAACACAGCCGCACCGAGAAAGGACAAAGCCGTGCTGGAATTCCCGTGTTCGGTCCGTAGTTTTTCCGAGGCCGCCGGGGTGCCCGCCAGCCAAGTTCTCCGATCGCTGATGGGTATGGGCCGCATGCTAACCATCAATGCCAATTTGGATCTGGAAACTGCGGAATTGCTGGCCACCGAATTGGACGTCGAACTAGAGCTGCGCCAACCACAGTCGCTGGAAGATGGTCTGATGAGCGAACTTGAGGGGCAACAGGATGAAGCCGATGCTCTTCTGCATCGTCCTCCGATTGTCACGTTCTTGGGACACGTTGACCACGGTAAGACTTCGTTGCTCGACTACTTGATTGGTACGCGGATCGTCGCGGGCGAAGCTGGCGGAATCACGCAGCATATTCGCGCCTATCAAGTCGAGAAAGACGGCAAGTTCATTACTTTCGTAGATACCCCCGGTCACGAAGCATTTACTGAAATGCGTGCTCGCGGTGCCAACGTAACCGATATTGCAATTTTGGTGATCGCCGCGGATGACGGTATCATGCGGCAGACTGAAGAAGCGATCAGCCATGCGAAAGCTGCGGGAGTTCCGATCGTCGTTGCCATGAACAAGATCGACTTGCCCGGCGCTGATCCAAATCGCGTGCTTACGCAAATGACCGAACATGGTTTGACGCCGAGCGAATGGGGCGGCGACGTCGAAGTCGTTCGCACCAGCGCGATCACTGGTCAGGGAATGGATACGCTGTTGGAAACGCTGCTGACGATCGCCGAATTGCACGACTACCGCGCCAATCCCAATCGGTCGGCTAGTGGCGTGTGCTTGGAAGCGGAACAAGCTGCTGACAAGGGCGTTATCGCGAAAGTGGTCGTGCGCAGCGGTACGCTCAAGGCAGGCGATATCGTTTTGTGCGGTTCCAGCTATGGTCGCGTGAAGGCTTTGTACGATACTCTGCGTCCCAATAGGGTACTCGACCAAGCTGGACCGTCGATGCCGGTCAGCATTACCGGACTGGATGCTCCGCCGGGTGCCGGAGACAGATTCTTCACGATCGATGACATTGCCCAAGCGAGACAACTGGCAGAAAGTCGAGCCACCAATTCGCGCGCTCAATCGCTGTCTGGAACATCACCCAAAGTTTCGTTCGAGACTTTCCAAGAGTTGTTGCAAAGTGGCAAACTTGGCAAGGCCGAGGAAAAAGTCGAGCTCAACCTGATTATCCGTGCCGATGTGCGTGGCAGCCTGGAAGCTATCGAGAAGGAACTCAGCAAGATCGACCATCCCGAAGTCTTGATTCGTATTTTGCAAAAGAGCGTTGGTGGAATCTCGGTGGCTGACGTTACCTTGGCCCATGCTTCGCAAGCTGTGATTGTGGGCTTTAATGTCATTCCCGACGAAGCCGCCCGCGCTTTGGCTGACGAACGCAATGTAGAAATTCGTCGTTACGATATTATTTACAAATTGACCGAGGACATTCGCGCAATCGTTGAAGGACGATTGCGACCGGAACAGCGCGTCGTCGAACTTGGTCGCGCCTTGGTCAAGACGGTGTTTGTGATTTCGCGTGTCGGAGCGGTTGCCGGTTGCTATGTGGCTCAAGGAACGATCGAAAGAGGTTGCCGAATACGCGTCAATCGCGATGGTCGTACCATTGGTGATTACGCGCTCGACTCGCTCAAACGACACAAAGACGACGTCAAGGAAGTGCCTCGAGGAATGGAGTGCGGAATGAGACTGTCAGGTTTTAACGATCTCAAACAGGATGATGTCTTGGAGGCTTACCGCATCGAAGAATTCGCTAGAAAGCTCGATTCGTAGGCATTCTGACCGTGTACTTGTTGAGGTTTATAACATGAGCAGCCGACGACTGCTGAAAGCCGCTGAAGCGATTCGCGAAGTAGTCAGCATGGGTATCCTGACTGAACTTCGCGATCCCCGCGTGCGCGACGTAACCGTCACTAAAGTCGAAGTGGCTCCCGATATGCGATCGGCTAAGGTCCTGGTCAGCATCATGGGAGAGGAAGGTCGCCAACATTTGTGTTTGCGCGGGCTACAGAACTCGTCAGGGTTTCTGCAATCGTTGCTCGCCAAGCGTATCGACACTCGATATACGCCGAGGTTGACCTTTGAAATCGATGATGGTGTCAAGAAGAGTTTGGAGGTTAATCGCATATTGAATGAGCTAGCCCGCCAACGCGCCGCCCAGGCCGGAGATCCCACGACGCACCCAGCAGAAGACGTGCAAGAGGGCGACGAGCAAGGGGAATTGTCGCCTGACACCACCAGCCATGCCCCCGATACCTCGTCGATCCACACCGGCAATTCCGATACCTAGCCAACTGTAGATCCTATTTTGACTGTTAATCCGTATTGAACTGTCACCTTAATTTTTCCCTTTTCAACTCTGATATTGTCCATGACAAGCTCAAATCGCGGTGATCGGATTCAACTGCTCCACAAAGTTGTGAAGAAGTACTATAAGCCTGTCGTTCCACCCGACGGACGATCGTTGCTGGAGCAACTGATTTACGCCTGTTGCTTGGAGGACGCGCGATACGAGTCTGCCGACGAAGCCTACCATCGCCTGCAAGAGTCCTACTTTGATTGGAACGAGATCCGCGTAACCACAGTTACGGAATTGGGAGAGGTCTTGCACAATTTGCCTGATCCCATTGCTGCCGGCGCGCGAGTCAAACGCAATCTCCAATCGATTTTTGAAAGCCGTTACAGCTTCGATATCGAAGATATGCGCAAGATGAACCAGGGTAAGGCCATTCAGGAGCTGGAGAAATTCGGCGGCATGTCGAAGTTCGTCTTGGGTTATCTGGTTCAGAATGCATTTGGCGGCCATACGATTCCTGTGAGCAACTCGATCATGCAAGTCCTGGTCGCCACTGGTATCTTGACCCAACTAGAAGCTGACAAAAATAATACGCCTGGTTTGGATCGGGCAATTGCCAAGTCCAAGGGAATTGAATTTGCATCGTGCGTGCACCAATTGGCAGCGGACATTCGGGCTCAGCCCAGCAACAAGAACCTCAAACTCATTTTGAAAGAGGCAGGTGCCGTCGAACAACCCAAGCGTCCTGTCGCACCTCCTCCGGCTGAAAAGAAACCGGAGGCCAAAAAGGCTGTAGCCGCAAAAGACAAGGAAACTGTAAAGGAACCAGAAAAGAAACCCGCGGCCAGTAAACAACCGGCGAAACCTGCTGCCCCCAAGATCGCTCCCGAAGTGAAGGCTGTTTCCAAGAAGCCCACTGAACAAAAGGCCCCGCCTGCCAAAGCCGTCACGCACAAACATCCACCCCAGCGCAAGCCACCGGAAAAGAAACCGACTGCGCCTGCCGCCAGCAAGAAAGATGCGGCCAAGAAAATTACCACCGCTAAGAAACCTCCTCCTCAAAAAATCTCCAAACGAAAACCGAAATAGATCGGCGTCGATGACCATTCTTCGTCGCTCGTAGGACATCTTCGAAAGTTGGAATCCAGTCCAACCTTTTTTGACCTAATTCACTCAGTAATCGCAGCAGTTCAATCCGACGGTACTACGACTATGGCTGGACATTCACACTGGGCAGGCATCAAGCACAAAAAGGCACTCATTGACAGTAAGCGGAGCAAGCACTGGTCCAAGCTCTCCAAAGCCATCATCGTGGCCGCAAAACTCGGCGGTGGCGATCCTGCTGCTAACATTCGCTTGCGGACAGCGATTCTCGATGCAAAGGCGATGAGTATGCCGAGAGAAAACATCGAACGAGCTATCAAGAAAGGGACCGGCGAACTCGAAGGTGGCAATGTCGAAGAAACTCTGTACGAAGGCTATGGTCCAGGCGGCGTTGCGGTGATGTGCGATATCATGACCGACAATCGCAATCGTACCGCCCCGGAAATTCGCAAGATCTTTGACGTACATGGAGGCAGTCTAGGCGGGACCGGTTGCGTCTCTTATTTGTTTGAACGCAAAGGTCTGATCATCGTTGCCGCTGCAGGTAACAGCGAAGAGGCGGTTATGGAGTTGGCGCTGGAACATGGCGCACTGGATGTGCTATCCGAAGAGGGCAAGTTCGAGATCTACACCTTACCCGAAAGATTTACGGAAGTCACCGAAGCCTTTGAATCCGCAAACATTGCCATGGAAGTGAAGGAAATTTCGCGGATGGCTTCCAATACGGTCGATGTAGATGCGGATACAGCGAAAACCGTCTTGAAGTTGTTAGACACTCTCGAAGACCATGACGATGTGCAATCGGTATCCACCAATCTGAACTTCGCCAGCAAAATCGTTGAGGAACTCACCAGCCTATAGATATGACTGCCTGCGAGACGAATTCTATCTGCCTGGGAATTCCCTGGGAGTGCGAGGCGTGCGAGGCTCAACTTCATCGTAATTGTTCATTCCAGGATTTCGCGACCGCGACGAAAATCGCACCTAATTCACAATGATCGCCCGGCATGGCAAGTTACCAGCGGCGCGTCGCTTTGCCGGCTTCGACCAGATTCGCTGCCTCGAGACTCAGCCCGTAAGGCATGCTGGGAAGATTCAATTCCAAAAAGATGGTATAGCGAGAATAGTTTTCGCCGCCGCTGATTACCGGAGCAGGAGCCACGTGCATCACGCTGGTCGGTTGGCCATTCCACGTGATCAAGTACAATCCGCCGCCGAGCGCCGGCTCTTGTTTCAATTCGTACAGTTGCTGCAATTCGGCAACAATGCGACTTGGGTCTCCAGTGCCAGCATGAAGACTCAAGCGTTGCAATCGCTGGTAGCGATCGAAGTAGTAGGTCAACGTGCCGGCCAAGTCGGTCGGCTGGGTACCAGTAACCAATGGTACGCGCATCCCGTCGAGATTGACGTCGGCCAGAACCATGCTAACTCGATTAAACTGGCTGGTAATCCACTGCGGCGAAATTTCGAATCGCAATGTGTCGCGCAGTTGATGGCTTACCGGCGCGGAAAAACCGGCCAACTGGCCAGGACCGGTCGCACCAGTTTGCGGATTTGCTAGACCCGATGCCGCCGCCACATTGCCGGAGCTGGGAACGACCGAACCGTCGGTAGCAACTTGCCATGCGCTGTTTTGAATTGCCGATTCGCTGTTGGAATTTGTCGCGCTTACGTTTAATACGGTTTCCGCGACAGACTTGGCTTGCTTTCCAGCTTCCGTCTCGAACAAGACGTATGGACCACCAGCAGCTCCGGCGAGTAGCATTAATGCGGTTAGCGGTTTCTTGGGGATCATAGCGGTTGATTCCACGAATGATAAATGCGTTTACTCGCTGCGGATCGATTAATCAGATGGGACTAAGTCGGTAAAGGCTGCTACTAGCGATCTGGTAACGGCGATTACCATTTTCACGGTCGTCCGCCGTTGTTTGCGGATACAATTAACCATCGATTGATCATCGTCTAACCATCGATTGATCATCGTCCGCCTATTCCACAAAAACTCGAGATTATTGTTCCCATACCCTGAACGGCACAACCGAATTGCACGGAACAATCGTTTCGTTGTCATGGATACTAATTTGTTTGCGAAGTGGCGTTGGCTGTGTGCACACGGACGGAGTTGGCTCGATCGACCATCCGCTTTGATCGACTTGGTCAGCCAAGAACGAAAGTTGCGGAGAGTATTGAATGGATGGCAAGCATCCATGATCGTCGAGCAGATGCGACTGGCACGTCGCGCAGCAACGCGATTTCCCGATGCGAGTCGCTGGCTGTGGACCGAGCGAGGCTTACAGCAAGCGAGCGATTGGAGGAGCGCGGTGTTCAAGGCCAGCTTGATACCGGTAGGTGAAACAGTCGTGGATGGGTGCTGCGGAATTGGCGCAGATCTGTTGGCAATTTCTCGGCACAGCAGAGTAATTGGCATCGATCGCGATGCAATCATGGCGATGATTGCAAGAACCAATCTCACGTCGCATGGCCGTGAGGTTGAGGTTGTACAAGCTGAATTTCCCGCCATAGTCGGCCACGCTGGCAATTCGTGGTTGCACGTCGATCCAGATCGTCGGTCTCATGAACATAACCAACAGGATCGTCGCACGACACAGGCCGATCGATTCAGCCCCTCGCTGGTCGATATTCTGCCGCTGGCACGTCGAGCTCGTGGCGCGATCATTAAACTTGCTCCCGCAACGCAAATTGGTACCGATGTCGAGTTAGATTTTCAACGGGGCTGGATTGGTTGCGTTGGTGAATGCCGCCAGCAGTTACTAGTTCGAGGTGCCCGCGCGATTCTGCCCGCGTGTCGCTTTGCTGCCTTGTGCGACGATCCGTTCGCTCCAGAAATATTTCAAACAAGCACGGATTGTCCGGCGGCAATCTCGATATCGCCGCACGTGAATCAATACGTTTTCGATCTGCATCCGGTCCTGTACGCATCAGCGTTGCAGTCGGCTTGGGCGAATCAACACGCATTGTTTCCAATAGAGTCGCCTGCGGGTTACTTCACCGGTTCTGCGCAAGTTCTCTCGCCATGGGTTCAGTGCTTTCGCGTGCTCGAAGTGCTGCCGTGGGACGAACGTCGTGTGCGCAGTTGGCTGCGCGGACACTCTGCTGGAATCGTGGAAGTCAAAAAACGTTTAGTCGAAGTGGACGCCAACTTGCAACAGCGCCGACTGAGTCAACTCCAAGGCGAATCGTTTACTCTCTTGATTACAAGGCACCTGCGAAGAACTGTCGCAATCGTTGCCCAACGAGTTTCCATAACCTTCTGATGCGACAGTTGCGAGGCTCTACAAAGATTGTCGCTCAAACTTGCGCCTATTTATCGGTGCTTGATCGACTGATTACCACAAGCCCTGGTAAAAGTTCGTTAATAATGGGAGTCAGTTGTTGCAGGTGGGCTTGCTGTGCCTCACACTGTGCTAAAAGGTGGACTCGCGACCGAAAGAGTGCAGTCAATTAGACGCAATACCGTTCAACGAACGTGGGATAAGCTTCCAGCTTGTCAATATCTTGAGCAAGCAATGGCGAATCTCCGCTACAGGTTGACAAGCTGGAAGCTTATCCCACGTTCGTTGAACGGTATTGCAATTAGACGATACGTTGGCGGGAATTTTGAGGAACTATGCTCATGTTGTTTGGGAGCGAGCTGAGATGCGTCTGGCGAATTGGCGCATGCGTTGGGCTGATGACGCTCTCGGCATGTATGGATGATGGACGACGCCCTGTCTTTCCAGTGTCGGGTAAAGTGACGTACCAAGGCAAGCCAACTGTCGATGCGCTGATTACATTCCATCCGCAAAATGACTCCGATCCAACTTCGCGACCACTGATGACGCGAGTTGCTGCGGACGGCAGTTACAAACTGTACACCTACGAAATGGACGATGGTGCTCCGGCAGGCCAGTACGTCGTTACTGTGACGTGGATCAAGGAATCAGATAATCAGAACGCTCCTAAAGAGGATTTACGTCCAGCCAAGAATTTGGTTCCCGATCGATTTGCCGATGCTAAAACTTCGCCTCTGAACGCTCAAGTGAAGGAACAGCCCAACGATTTCTCATTTGAGTTAGCCAAGTAATCCCTGGACCTTCGGGTTGGAT
>SXGS01065662.1_pt1 | contig 18896 bp, 14 predicted proteins | sample 3174681 | NCBI WGS metagenome assembly SXGS01 (sample SAMN11356861, study PRJNA531348) | freshwater metagenome | isolation source: freshwater sample F1-80 | place: China: Fuxian Lake, Yuxi | collected 2017-12-25 | reverse complement strand
TTGGGTGACCTCGATTGGGGTGGGTTGGCGAAGCGCGCACTCCGCCAAATTCCAGTTTTACCCCATGTTTATGGGGTCATCCAAATGGTTAGGCGCGCCTCAACCCTCACGGGCATGGCGATATGATGCATTGGTCAGGTGAAACACATCACCTTAAACCGGCGACTCAGCCGGCGAACTCTCTCCGGCGCAGCCCTTCCGGTGGCGCTGGCTCTACTGGCGGGAAGCGTGTACATCGGGCGCAGAGCGCCCCTGCTCGCGCAAGCGCTTTCAACGCGCTTTCCCGGAGCTACATCCTCCCAACCTCTTGCGATTAGCGCCGACGGTTCCGTGCTCGTTTCGGTGAACCCCGACAGCGACACAGTTTCCGTATTCGACGTGTCGCAGGACCGCAACCGCCGAATCGCGGAAGTGCGCGTGGGCAGCGAGCCGAACGGCGTTGCCGTGGTTCCAAACGGCTCACGCGCTTTCATCGCAAATACCGTTAGCGGCACCGTGACTTCAATGCAGGTTTACCGCGGCGGCGTCGGCGGCCGCGTGCTCAGGCATATTCCCGTGGGGACCGAGCCCTACGCGGTTGTGATGACCCCCAACGGCCGCAAACTTTACGTGGCGAACGCGCGGTCAAACACGATTTCGGTCATCGACCCGAATACCAACTCCGTGATTCGCACAGTGAACGTGGGGCCCGAGCCCCGCGGGCTGGCCGTCACGAACAACGGCGACGCAAACGACGAAGACGAAACGCTGCTCATAACGCACTTTCTGGCGTTGCCCGCGCCGGGCAGGATCGACGGCGAGGACGATAGCAAGCTCGGCTTCGTAACGGCGCTTTCCACGCGCGACGAAAGCATGATCGCGCAGATCAGCCTCCGGCCCATGGCCGACACCGGTTTCAAGGCCGCGGGCGACGCCATCGGGCGCACGGCCCCGCCGGCAACCATCACGGAATCCGACCTGAAATTTACGACGGGTGCGTATCCGAACCAGTTGAACAGCGTCGCAGTAAAAGGTGGTTTCGCATTCGTGCCATCGACGGGGGCGTCTCCGAATGGGCCGGTGCGCTTCGATGTGAACACGCAGAGCCTTGTGAGCGTCATCGATCTGGCGAGACGCACCGACGCCGGGCAAACCATTAACATCCATTCTGCGGTTCGGGAACAGACCGGTACGCCGAGGCGTTTCGTCACCCAGCCCTGGTCGATCGCCATGAAGAACGGCGCGAACGAAGGGTATGTCATCAGCTTAGCGAGCAACGTTATGGTGAAGCTGGCGGTCAACCCCACAACGGGCGGGGCCAGCGTGCAGCGAAGCGTGGCCGATAACACACGCGTCCTCCAGATTCCGACCGGGAGACACCCGCGCGGCGTCGTCGTGAATCCAACGGATACGCGCGCTTACGTCATGAACTACATTTCGCGGGACGTGACCGTCGTGGATCTGACGGCGACGCCGGAGCGGGTTTCGGCCACTATGCGTTCCGCGGACTTGCCCGACCCAGGTTCACCTGAAGAAGTCGTGCATCTTGGGAACGAACTTTACCATACCTCGATTGGCGAGTTTGACCCGGCCACGCCGGGCGGCCCGCCGATCGTGGGCCGAATGTCGAATAACGGCTGGGGCTCCTGTGGATCCTGCCATCCTTTTGGGCTTACCGACAACGTGGTGTGGATCTTCGGCGCTGGACCGCGGCGCACGATTCCCCAGCACACGGATTTCGACCCCGTGGATGGTTTCCAGAGGGCATTTAACTGGTCCGCTATTTTCGATGAGGAAGAGGATTTCGAGGCGAACATTCGCGGCGTTTCGGGCGGCCTCGGCTTGATCGTCGGCGCCGACGGCGTAACGCCGGATAATCCGGTCGCCGCGTTTTCACCGGCCAACGCCGAGCGTCGTCAGTTGCGCGTGCGCGGCATCAACTCCTGGGACGCGATCAAAGCCTACGTTCAGCACGGCATCCGCTCTCCCATTTCACCTCTATCGAAGACCGATCCGGACGTGATTGCCGGAGAGGAGATTTTCCGCCAGAACAACTGCCAGCAGTGCCATGGCGGGACACAGTGGACCACGGCGCGGGTGAACCATACGGGAGTCCCCGGCGCGGACTTGCTGCAGGGAGCGCAGTTGGGAGCCAATCTGAAAAAGGTTGGGACCTTCGACGCCGCGGCAAAGAACGAGATTCGAGGCACCGCCGCGGCCCCGCTCGGCGCCGACGGATACGCACCAGCCTCGCTTCTTTCTCTGTTCGCCTTCCCGCAAACGTTTTTCCACAATGGCCAGGCGAACTCGCTTCAGCAGGTGATGGAGAACGTAACGCATCGCAGCGCCGGAACCAATGGCGTGGATCGGCTTACCGACCCGGAACAGCGAAGACGGCTCATCCGGTTCGTGCTGTCCATCGACGCGGCCACCGTGCCGATGTATCCTCCGCAGTAACTGCTATGACCGCGGCTTCTCCTCTCCGGAGGGGCGGAGAAGCCGCGCGTTCCTCCACGGACCCGCCCGAACTCCACTTTCTCAACGCCTCAATAACCCTGAAATCCGAAGTTGCAATCATTTCAAAGACTATCCGACGTATTTTGAATGGTTTACGCTGTGGAAAGCCAACTTCGGCGAAGTTGGCTTTCCAGCCTGCAAGCCGCTGAAGAGAATGGGTTTAAGTGTTAAACTTCGGATTTCAGGATAACTGCACACTCGCTCCGGGTTTCCCGCGTGAATTCAGGGATAGCAGGCGGTTCCGCTGTGAAGCTCGCGGAATCGTCGCCTTCGGTCGTCGGCGCGCAACGCGAAAAGACACTTCGCGAGAGACTGGATGGGACGTTCCCTGAGCAGTGAAGATGCCGTCGAAATGCCCGCTGACCGGACCCTGCAACTTCTCCACCGGGGCGATGGCATAGTAGACTACACAGTATGCGTTTCGGAGCCTTCTTCCTTATTGCTCTGCCCATTGCCGCGCAGCACGGGCGCTATGTGAGCGAGTCTCAGCACCCGGCCATCGGCGATCCGAAGGCCATCGCCGCGGGGGCGAAGCTTTATGCTCTATCCTGTCCGGGCTGTCACGGCCCCGACGGCAGCGGCGGCCGCGGCCCCAACCTGGTGAAACGCTCCCTGTGGCACCCGCTACGCGATGAGGCGATCTTCAGTGCCATCCGTAACGGAGTGCCAGGTACCGACATGCCGCCCACCAAACTGCCGGAAGACCAGACCTGGAACCTTGTGGCGTTTCTGCACGCACTCATCGGACCCGCGAGCGAGAACAATGTGCCGGGCGACGCCGCCTCCGGCGAGCAGGTTTTCTGGGGCAATAAGGCGGGATGCTCCAATTGCCATTCGATCCGAGGCAAGGGTGGACGAATGGGACCCGACCTCACAAACATCGGCGGAAGCAGCCCGCTCGCGGTCATTAAGGAGTCCGTCCTCGAACCTTCCAAAGATTTGATGTTCCTCGGCAATGAAGGCGCGACAGTGACGTTGAAAAGCGGGAAAATCGTGAAGGGAGTTGCACGCAATCGCGACAACTACTCGCTTCAGATGATCGACGAGGGAGGCGAGTTGCACCTCCTCTCCATGGCTGACGTCAACGAACTGAAAATTCTCGACCATTCGCTAATGCCCGGGGATTACCGCCAGCGCCTGTCGCAGGATGAGCTTCGGGATTTGCTGGCATACCTCTCCCGCCAGGTCGCGCGCCCAAAAGGCACAATCAGGAAGGCCAACAACTCATGACACGATTCGCGCTAACCGTACTCTTTGTCTCTGCGTGTGCTTCCGCGCAAGTCAGTTTCGAAGACATCTCGAAAGGGCCATCGGAAGACTGGCTGACCTACGCCGGAAGCTACCCGGGTTGGCGCTATAGTCCGCTCAGGCAGATCACGCCCTCGAACGCGAAACTCATGTCCGCGAAGTGGGTCTATCGAGTGCCCGACGCGCGCGGATTGCGCATGTCCCCGCTCGTCTACAAAGGCGTGATGTATGCCACGAATACGAATGCCGTTTACGCTATCGACGCACGTTCGGGCCGGCTGGTCTGGCAATACCGCGACGTGCGGGCAAAAGGAGGCGGCGTGAACCGCGGCGCCGCTATCCTGGGCGACCGCGTTTATTTCACCAGCAGCGATAACTATCTGACGGCTCTTGACCGGCGATCCGGCGCGCTCATCTTCAGCCGCCAATTCGCGGATGTCGAAAAGGGAACCACGTCCACTTCCGCCCCACTCATCGTGAAGGACAAGGTGATCGTGGGCAGCGCGGGCGGGGATAGCGGGATGCGAGGTTTCATCGCCGCTCTTTCCGCTGCGAACGGCGACGAGATTTGGCGCACGTGGACGGTTCCGGCAAAGGGCGAGCCAGGCTCCGAGACCTGGAGCGGCTTTGCCGAGTGGGGCGGCGGGGCGACGTGGCTGTCCGGCACCTTTGACCGGGAGACGAATACGCTTTATTGGACCACCGGCAATCCTTGGCCCGATTTCGCCGGAGCGCCGCGCCTTGGCGACAACCTCTATACGTGCTCCCTTCTCGCACTCGATCTCGATACCGGTAAATGGAAATGGCACTTCCAGTTCACTCCGCATGACACGCACGACTGGGATGCTCAGAGCTGGCCCATCCTGCTTGACATGGAGTTTCGCGGCAGGATGCGTAAGGTCGTGCTGCACGCCAACCGGAACGGATTCTTCTACGTGCTCGACCGGATAACGGGCGAATTCCTGCGCGGTACCCAACTGATCGACAAGGTCACCTGGGCAAGCGGCATCGACGACAAAGGGCGCCCCGTATTGATCCCGGGTAAAGACCCGACGCCCGAGGGCAACTGGGTTTGTCCGAGCGTGAAAGGCGCAACCAACTGGATGGGCCAGAGCTACAACCCAATGACCGGCCTGCTTTACGTACTGACCCTCGAACAGTGCGGGATGTACAACAGCTCGTCGCAAGAACCGGTTCCGATGAAGAACTTTGCCGGCGGTGGAGCGACGGAGGAGGGCGGGCAGGTGCTTCTGCGCGCGATCGATCCGAAAACGGCGAAGCGCGCCTGGGAATATCCGATGACAGGAGCCGGGCGCATGTGGACGGGTACGGTATCGACGGCGGGTGGCGTGGTGTTCACGGGAGACGACGACGGCCAGATGCTGGCGCTTGACGCGAAGACAGGCAAGCTGCTCTGGCATTTCAATATGAGCGAAACGCTGACGGCTTCGCCGATCACCTACGCGGTGGACGGCAAGCAGTATGTCGCCATAGCCTCAGCCACGGCGATTTTTTCATTTGGCTTGTTTGAACCGGCGGAGCCGCTGACGCCGCCCAAAGTTACGTTGGGGAAGTAGGGCGGACTCTCGGCGCGTCAGGCGGTGGACAATCGCGACCGGGGACTCAGCCCTTCAAGAGCCGCTCATACTCATCGTGCGAGCGAGGCCAGAACCAGTTGAAGATGTTCTCCTCCCGCACCCACAGCGCGATAGGCATCCGTGATCCGGGCAGACCGGCAGGCGCCAACCGGCTTCCAGGGACGGAATGATGGTGGGGTTCTCACGCGGCAACTCAAACTGCTTGCCTGCACGTCGCCGAACCTCTTCAGGCAGCTCCTGATGGCAGTGCCGGAAGGAGGGGATCGCCTTGTGCGCAAAGCTCACCGCGTCGCGGATTCCGCTTGGCTCCCGCGCGTCCGGATTCTTTCTCGAAGCGAATGCCCCGTCCCTCAGCTATTGCGCTTCGAGCAGAGTCATGCCGCGCCCGCCAGGCGAAAAACCCCCGGCCATTTGCCGGTCCCAGGTATCGTACTCAAGTTCATTGAGCCACGCATCAAGAGAGTGCCGCTCATCATCGGGCCACCCGGTAATCGCCTCTTTGGTGAAGCCCTGGAAGCCTGCCGCCCGCAACTACTCCCGTTCGCTACGCCTTTCCTGTCAGGCTGAAATCGACGCCCTGAATTCGCCGGCTGCCTTTGTCAGGCTCGCTACCTGATCGCCCAGCGGCAGGTACTCCATTGTCATGTATCCCTTGTAGCCCGTCTTCTGAATGGCCTTGTAGATATTGGCGTAATTCATCTCGCCCGTCCCGGGGTCGTTTCGGCCCGGGTTGTCCGCGACATGGTAGACGGCCACCCACGGCGCCGCGGCGATCGCGGTGCGCGTGACGTTCCCAAGCTGTACCTGCTCGTGATAAAGATCGAAAAGCAGCTTCACGTGTGGATTGTCCACTTCCTTCACCAGCTTCAGACCTTCCACGCAGTTGTTGAGGAAAAAGCCCTTGTGGTTTACGAGCGAATTCAGCGGCTCGACGATCAGAGTGACTCCTCCCTTGGCAGCCAGGTCGCCCGCGCGCTTTGTTCCCTCAAGCAGACTCGAATACTGCTCGGCGTGCGTGCGCCCGGCGATTTCATTGCCGCTCATCAGAATGATCTGTGGAATCCCAAGCTTTTGCGCGAACGTTATAGCCTTCCTGACATCGGCGAGGAAAGCCTCCCGCTCGGCTGGATCTACCATGGAAACGCGCCGTTTTCCCCAATCCGGCGTCGCAATAATCGTGTCCATCGCCAGCTTCAGCGACTGCGCAAGTTTCCTGATACGGGTAATGTCCTGGTCTGTCCAGTTCACGTGCTCGGCGACAAGTTCCACCGATTGGATGCTCGCCCGCGCCGCCGTCTCGAGCTTCTCTTCGAAAGTTCCCTTCAGCGTCCAAAGCATCACGGAAGTGGTCATCGCGGTCTTGGGATGCGTCTGCTGAGCCCGCATTTCGGGGGAAGAAATCTGTGCGGCTAGTGCCGCTGTACCCGCTTTCAATACGTTTCGGCGTTCCATAAATCCTTCGATCGATGCTAATCTCTATATATCCACGCGACATCAAGGGCAGTCATGCGCGAACTACGTTATACCACTCCTCACGGCATTGCGGTAACACGACGCCTGTCGAAGGTTGGCTACAAGAGAGGCCTGAAGCATATCCTCCGCGAACTCGACGTCCACAAGGGAGTGTACCTCTCTTCAGGCTACGAATTTCCGGGCCGGTACTCGCGCTGGGATATCGCTTCGGTCCGTCCGCCTCTTGAAGTGGTTTCCTGCGACCGCCGCGTGGAATTTTGTCCGCTGAATCCGCGCGGCGAGATGCTGTGCCGGATTCTCGAACCCGTGCTCGGGGCGCATCCGCACTGGGAGACCTTCGAGCTCTCGGGAGGGATGCTCTCCGGCCGGTTGAAGCCGCTTCCGCCGCTGTTCTCCGAGGAAGAGCGCAGCAAGCAGCCTTCGGTTTTCACCATCCTCCGCGCGCTCATTGAGGAGTTCCGCAACGAGCAGGATTCGCGCCTGGCATTAATCGGCGCGTTTGGGTACGATCTTTTGTTTCAGTTCGACCCCATCGTCAAGAAGCTTCCCCGCGGAGGTCATAAGGACCTGCACCTTTATCTTTGTGACGACATCTACTTCATGGATCGCAAAAAGGAGCGGATTGAACGCTATCAGTACGACTTCGAACGCGAGGGTCTGTCGACGCTCGCGCTCGATCGTACCGCCGCGGAGATTCCGCCGCCGCCGAAGGTGAAACGCGGCCCTATTGTGGCCGATCACTCGCCCGAAGAGTACATGGCCAAGGTGGAGCAGGTGCGGGAGGGGATGCGGAACGGCGACTATTACGAAGTCGTGCTGAGGCAGAACTTCCAGACCGCTTATGGGGGCAAGGCTTCGGCGTTATTCGAAAAAGTTCAGGTCGCAAGCCCCAGCCCTTACGAATTTCTCCTGCAGCTTGGCGAGGAGCAACTGGTCGGCGCGTCGCCTGAGATGTTCATCCGCGTGGAAGGCCGTCGGGTCGAGACGTGTCCGATCGCGGGAACGGCGCGGCGGACGGGCGATCCGATGCGGGATTCGCAGGCGGTGAAGGAGCTTCTGGCTTCGGTCAAGGAAGAATCGGAACTGACGATGTGCACCGACGTCGACCGGAACGATAAGTCGCGCGTCTGCGTGCCCGGTTCGGTAAAAGTGCTCGGGCGCCGGCTCATCGAGTCCTACGAGGGGTTGTATCACACGGTCGACCACGTGGAAGGCCAGTTGATGGATGGCTTCGATTCCATTGACGCTTTCCTGAGCCACATGTGGGCGGTTACGCTGATCGGCGCTCCCAAGAAAGCCGCGGCGCAAGCCATTGAAGACGCGGAGAAGACCGCGCGCGGCTGGTATGGAGGCGCGATCGGAATGCTGTCGCTCAACGGCGACATCAACACCGGGATTCTGATCCGCACAACGTATTTGCGGGACGGAACTGCGGTTTATCCCGCCGGCGCAACGCTGCTCTACGATTCCGACCCCGCGGCTGAAGAGAGCGAGACGCGGATCAAAGCCACGGGATTCTTCCGCGTTCTTGGCGGCGCAGTGGCGGCCACGCCCGCGGCGATCACGAGCGACAAGGACCACGCGGGACTGACGATGATGCTGGTCGATAACGACGACTGCTTCATCCACACGCTGGCGAATTACGCGCGGCAGACCGGCGCAAGAGTCGTGACCTATCGCGCCGGGTTCCCCCCCGATCTGATCGGACGGGTTTCGCCGGACTTGATCCTGATCTCACCCGGTCCAGGCCGCCCTTCTGATTTTGGTGTTCCCGCTCTGGTGAGGCGCGCAGTGCAACTTGGTGTTCCGGTGTTCGGTGTATGCCTTGGCTTGCAGGGGATCGTCGAAGCGTTCGGCGGTGAACTGGGCGTACTCGATTATCCCGTTCATGGGAAGCAGTCCTGGATCTCGCACCAGGGCGTAGGTGTTTTCGAAGGACTTCCCGAGCGATTCCAGGTTGGCCGGTATCACTCGCTCTACGCGCGGAGGGACCGTTTTCCGGCCTGTCTTGAAGTTACCGCCCAAACGGATGAGGGCGTAATCATGGGATTGAGGCATCGAGAACTGCCGGTCGAAGCGGTGCAGTTCCACCCCGAATCGATTCTCAGCCTGGAAGAAGGCGTTGGACTGCGGCTGATGGAAAACGTGGTTCGGAGTTGCGCCGCTCGCAGGCAAGGTGTAGCGGTAGGTCCTTCATGAAAGCTTGGCGATTTTACGGTTTCGGCGACATGCGGATGGACGAAATACCGGTGCCGCCCTTGCGCAAGAGGCACGTCCTCGCTCAGATTCTCTGTGTGCAGCCAAGCGTGACCGAAGCGCAACTCGCATTCGGGATTCCTACGCTTGCCTACGAGCGCATCAGGAAGCGCCTGGAACTGGAAGCCCCTGTGCAGTTGTTCGGGCACGAATTCTGCGCGAAGATTCTCGAAACCGGCGAAGGAGTGACGCGATTCTCGGCCGGTGAACGCGTCGCCGCCCGGGCAAAGCTTCCTTGTGGCGATTGCCCTCTGTGCGGCAGCGGCCGGGAGCATCTGTGCAGGAAGGGTCCCATTATCGGATTTCAGCTTCCTGGCTGTTTCAGCGAGTTCGCCGTTCTGCCGGAGATCGCGCTGGTACGCGTCGATGACCGGCTTTCGGATTCCGAAGCGGCGTGTCTGCAATCGCTGAGCGACAGCGTGGCCGCGGTTGAGACGGCGGACATCCGCATCGGGAATTCAGTCGCCATCTTCGGTCAGGGAAGCATGGGGCTTGAATGCATGCAGATTGTTCGAACCAGCGGCGCGGGGCTCATCGTGACGGTGGACGTACGCGAGGAAGCCTGCCGTCTTTCGCGTGAGTTGGGCGCGGATTACGCCATCGACGCGACCAAGGAAGATCCCGTGACAGCAATTCGTGCTCTGACGGATGGAAACGGCGTGGACGTAGTTTTCGAATGTGCGGGCGGAAGTCCGAAACAGGGACTCGCCGGCACGAAGACCGTGATGCAGGCGGCCGACGCCGTTCGCTCCGGTGGAAAGATTATCGGTGTGTCGTGGTTCGGAGCGCCGCTCGAAATCGATATCGATCTCCTGCGGGAACGCAGCCTGCGCTATCTGTTTCCGGATATCAGCACGATTGAACATTTGGAACACACCGTGAGGCTCGCGGCGTCGGGACGCGTGAAACTGAAACCCGCGATCACGCATGTTCTTCAGGGCATCGAGTCGGTGCCGCAGGCCTTTGAGATCACCGCGAACAAGGGACGGTATAAGGCGATTAATCCTGCGCAGGTCCTGATGTGAAGGAGCTGAAGCTGTGAAAGATTTAAGCGGGTTTGGCACGGGGGCGCTCTCCGACGCGCTTGGCAAGACCGGTGCGATGGACTGCGAGATCAAGTGCCGATCGGCGAATCCGCGGATGGCGGGACAGGCGTTTACCGTGCGAGTTCACACGGCGGACATCCTGATGGTGGGCAAGGCCCTTTCAGATTGCCCTGCGGGGAAGGTGCTCGTGATCGATGGGCGGGGCGCACCGAACACCGCGCTCTGGGGCGATCTGACCACTTTGGCGGCCCGTGTGAAAAAGCTTGCCGGCGTCGTGATAGACGGGGCGATTCGCGACATGCGTCGCGTTCACAAGGATGCTCTTCCGGTGTTCGCGCGGGCTGTGGTGCCGAACGCCGGCGGCGCGGAGTACGTTGGTGAATTGAACGTTCCGGTGTCGTGCGGAGGCGTTCCGGTAAATCCGGACGACTGGGTGGTGGGCGACGAAGACGGCGTGGTCGTGATTCCCGCCGCGCGTCTGCAAGAAGTGGTGGCCAGTGCGAAGCTCATCGTCGCTGCCGAGCGTAAGATCGAACGCGCGCTTCGCGCCGGCGCGGATTTGAGCGAATGGCTCCGCTTTGGTGAGAAGATCGAGCGCAAAAAAGGCGAGGTGTTTCTACCTCAACTAGGCTCAAAACCGATTCGCGATCGCGCCTCTGTGCGCCGGCATTAGCAGGAAACCGCAAAATTCGTCCGCATTTGCTATTCCGGCATTGCGAAAGACAAGATATTCCCGCCGGATGCGATAGCCACATACTGGCGTCCTTTCACCATGTACGTCATCGGCGAGGCCTTCCAGACATTGTTCGTCTCGAAGTGCCACAGCGTTCGGCCCGTCTTCGCATCCACCGCCGCAAAGCCGCCGCCCGTCTCTCCGTAGAAAACCAGTCCACCAGCCGTTGAAAGAACACCCGAATAGTTCGACTCCGGCGGGCCGAATTGCGGCACCTCCCACGCAATGCGTCCCGTATCGAGATCGAGCGCGCGGAGAAATTTCTTCGGCGGGTCCGATGGGTCCCGGAACGGCACGTATCCGCCCAGCTTTGATTGCCGGTAGATGCTGCAATCTTCTACCGCCATCATATAGAACAGCCGCGTCGCCGGGTTGAATGCCGTCGAATACCAGTTCGTCGCGCCACGCACCGCGGGGCACGCTTTCGTCCCGCCGGGCGTGGGCTTATTCCCTTCGATGAGTTGCGGCCTGCCATCCCGGCCGATGCCGCTCGCCCACGTCAACCGTGTGACGAAGGGCTTGGCCAGAAGCAGTTCACCGCTCACGCGGTCAAGCACGTAGAAGAAGCCGTTGCGATTGCCCTGTAGGAGCAGCTTTCGGTCGCGTCCGTGGAAGCGCGCGTTGACGAGCACAAGTGGCTCCGTCGCGTCCCAATCGTGCAGATCGTGCGGCGTAAACTGGTAGTGCCAGCGGAGCTTTCCTGTCTTGACGTCGAGCGCCACCACGCAGTTGGTATAGAGGTTGTCGCCCTTGCGGTCGTCGCCATCGGTGTCGGGGAAAGGATTGCCGGTTGGCCAATAGAGCAATCCTGTCTCCTCATCGTAGGAGCCGGTAAGCCACGTTGCCCCGCCCCCCCCTTCAATGGCCTTTCCGCCACCCCATGTTTCAGAAGCGGGCTCGCCGGCTTTCGGAACCGTCCAGAAGCGCCAGGCGAGTTCGCCGGTGACGGCCTTGTACGCGGCGAGAAAACCGCGGATTCCTCCATCGCCGCCATTCACACCGGCGATGACTAGGTCGCCCACGACCAGCGGCGCGGTGGTCGCGCCGTACCGCCCGGGAGGATCAGGCATTACGACGTCCCACATCAACCCGCCGGTCAGCGCGTTGAGGCAGATGAGGTGCGCGTCGTCGGTCGAGAAGAAGACTCGGTTGCCAAGAATCGCCGCGCCCCGCTGCGCACCCAAAGCGGCATCTCCGGGAATCATTGGGCCGGAATTACGCGGCCGGGAATAGCACCAGATCTGGCGTCCAGTGCGAGCGTCGAGGGCGCAGACCTGGTTGGGGCCGGTTACGTACATCACCCCGTCGCTGACTAGGGGCGTGGTTTCAAGCAGGAAATAGGGGATCGAGTAGCTCCACTGCATCTGAAGCCGGTTCGCGTTTCCCGTGTCGATTTGATTCAGCGCGCTGTGGCGATTCCCGTCGAGCGTGCCGTTGTAGCTCGGCCACTCGCCGGGTTTCGGGTGCAGAATCCGCTCCATACCTTCGGGAGAGACTGGCTCCCCGCCGGCGGGAATCGCACCTACCGTTACCCCACCCAGGCGGCTGAGAAACCGAAGCAGATCCCGGCGCTCGCCTGACGTAGCTTTGAGAGACGGCATCGGCGACGCCTTCTCTTCAGTCACACTTTCGTACTCTCTCTCGAGCAGGAGATGCAACCGGCCGTCGAAGGTTTGCACTTGCAGGTCGTGTCTGCTTTGGCTGCGCGCATAACCGCGGAGCGTGGACCCGCCGCGAAGGCGCACATTCACTACCGCCCACGGGTTCTGCGGGCACCAGGCCCAGCCGGGGCAGGAGGGCGCCGATCCCCCCACGCGAGAACCCGGATTGTCCAGGGACTGCTCGAGTTCGCGCAACGGGAGCGCTCGGCCGATCCCCGAAAGGTCGGGACCGTTCGCCTTTCCGCGCCCGTGCACCATATGGCAGGATCCGCACTGTCCCTGGCCAAAGAAGAACCTTTCGCCCGCGGCCGCGTCACCTGGAAGATTGAGGTCATACGCCGACGCGTTCAAAGCGCGGATCCAGCGCGTGAGGCCCTGAAGTTGGCCCTCCGGCAGAGGGAACTTGGGCATGCCACCTTCAGTGCCGTTCTTCACGATGTCCTGAATCTGCTGTTCGGAGCGGTTGCGCAGTCCGCGGTTACCGAGCAAAGCGGGGCCGCGATCCGTTCCAGTACCGCCAACGCCATGGCAGGACGCGCAGAGATTTGCAAACTGGCGTTCGGCGTCCTGAGCAGCGGCGGTAAAAGGCGATGCAAGAATCAAGGCCGGCAATATTGCGAAGGAGAGAATGGAGGCGCGGTAGGTCACGTCGTATTTGTAACACGAAGAAGGCCGGGCGGGAGACCTGCCCTACCCGCCCAATTGCGCGGCGATGCGTTCCAGAGCGCCAAGTCCGTCAACGTCGCGCTCCAACTCGGCGAGAGACACGATATTGACCGGCTGTCCGTTGTACTCCTTGCGGAGTTGCTCGATCGCGCGGATGTGGGACTGACGGACGCTCGCGTACCACGCCAGCACGTCCGACTCCAAAGCCGATGCGCCCTTCGATGACCCGTCGCCCGAAGCGTCGTGCGGCCACATGCGGTTAACATAGATAGTCCCAAGCGGGAAGCCTCGTTCCTTGAGAGCGCTGAAGAAAAAGCGCGCGTCGCGCAGGGCTTTCTGTGGAGTTGTCACTACGCGGAACTCGGTGATGGCCGGGTCCTTCAGGAGAGCGACAGTCTTTTCGGCGCGATGTGCGTAGCCTTCCGCGATAGAGACGAAGATCGAATAGAAATCGAGAATCTGCTGCACCAGATTCGCCCCCAGCAGCGATTCCACGCGCGCATAGAGATCCAGGCTCTTTCTTCCGAGCGACATCATGCCCGTCCGCGCGACGAATTGGTACGTGCGCCCGACGAGCTTCACCCAACCCGAACCTACAAGATCGGCGAACGCCATCGGCTTGTCCAGAAATTCGATCGCGTGGCGGGAGGGGGCGGTATCGACGACGATGTATTCGAAGCCCCGGCGGCTCAGTTGATCGATTCGCTCCACCGCCATCAGTTCCTGCATACCGACGAGCGAATCGGCAATCTGGGCGTAGATCGGATGGTTCAGAATGCGGTCCACCTGGCCCTTCTTCGCGTACATATTGACGGCGTCGTCAAGCGTCGCGCGGACATCGAGCAGCGCCGCCCAAAGCTCGCCTTTGCCCGGCGGCAGCAGCGGAACATGCTGCTCGAGGCTGCGCCCTTGAAGGTTCAGTGCCGTGCGCAGCCGCATCGCCGGATCGATCGTGATTACCAGACTCTTTCGGGCATCGGCCCTGGCGCGGGAAAGCGCGGTCGCCGCCGCGACCGATGTCTTGCCGACTCCGCCCGTACCGAGGTAGACGACGATTTTCACACGATCTCCGAGAGCGGCTCGAGCGACTTGCCGACTTCCTCCAGCAAGTCGAGATCCGACCGCCATCCCTTGACGCGTTCGACGGCGACCGGCCGGGTGGAAACACCGTTGAACAGTTCCGCGGTGCGCTTGCGTTCAAGTTCCGCCCGGTCGAGAGCGAAGCGGAGAACAGGCTGCCGTGTGGATTCAGAAGAAGCGCGCATTTCCTCGATCTGTTCACTGGTCGCCTTGCCGAGGGGCGAGACCATGTTCATGATCACCGCGGCCGACGCAAGATTGTAGTCTGTCTTCAGAGCACGGCACATCTCGACGGTTTCGGTGACGGCCATCTCTTCGAGGGTTGTCACCGGGAAGACGGTGATCCGGGCAGTGTTCGAAAAGAAATGAGCGAGGTCGGCGCCTGCCACGGCCAGCGGCCCCGAGAGAAACGTTTCGAAGCTCCGGGCAGAATGCAACGTGCTGAGGAAATGGCCCATCGAGGGTGCGTCCCACAGCAGGAGATCGAAATCGGGCGCGGCGGCGTGCGCGGACGCTTTCCGTTCGGCGAGCTGCTGGAGCCGGGCGAGAAAATAGAATTCTTTCAAGCCTGGAGCCACTTCGATGAGGCTCTTGTAGATGTGGCTGTCGAGAACCGCGTTTGCAACCCATTCGACAGGAAAATTCTTTCGGACAAGTTCCGCAAGCAGGTCGCGGGGGTCAAAATGCACGACGAACAGGTTTGCCGCCGCCGCGGGATACGCCGCGGAGAGGCCCTCGAGCGATACCGAAACGGCGAGTTCCGGAAGAGGGTGGGATGTGACCACGACGACTTTCCGTCCGGCGGACGCGTACTTCAGGGCCAAAGCGAGGGAAAGCGTGGTCTTTCCGACTCCGCCCTTGCCGCAGAACACCACGATTCGGGATTGGACGCTCACATCGGGCGCAGGCTGATTTTGCCCGCGGCTTCGTCCACCGAAAGCTGGTGATCGCCGCCGGCCTCGATGGCGACGGGTCCGAACTCGAATCCGCGAATCTCTGACGGAACGAAAACGTTGAGCGTGAACTCACCTGATTCGTAGGCATGAATCCGCATTTCGACTCGTTCGTCGGAAGGGAAGAACAAAACCTTCACATCCCCCGCGCGCACTTCCGCGATCGTGTTGGAGGCGGATCCTTCTACCGGGCAGCCGAGCACCGCGACGGAAAGCCGGGTCATCGCTTTGGCAAGGTAAAGGCTTTCGAAAACGTCTAGAAGCGTCTGTTTGATCTTGCCCTTCGTCCCGTCGCCGGAATCGGCGGCGGGAGCCGGAGCAGTGCCCGCGGCGGGTGCTTCCGCAGGCGGGCTTGGTTTCGGGGAGGGCGGAACGGCGGAGGCTGCGGCGGGAGCGCCCGCCGGCGGTTTGGGAGGGCCCGCCGCCAGCTTCTCATTTGCCACGCGCAACCGCTCAGCCAGCACGCGTGTGAGCCGTATAGGAATTTCCGGGTATTTGGCCATCAGCTTGACGAAGCCATCGCGGGTCAGCAGAAGGCATTCCGTGTCTTCCGTGCATGTGACTGTCGCCGAGCGCGGCTTGTTGTCGACGATCGACATCTCGCCGAAGAACTGCTCCACGCCGAGTTCCGCCAGCAGTCCGCTCTTGGCGGACTCGATTTTCACGCGCCCTTTCGAGATGATGTAAAGGCCGAGCCCCATCTCTCCCTGGCGGACGATGGTCTCGTTCTTCGTGAACGTGCGGACGAGGCAGGCATCCGCCACGCGCTTCAACGTCTTGTCGTCGAGGCCGTTAAAGAAGTCGATTTTGGTTAGCAGATCTTTCATTTGAAATTATTGATTACTTGGACTTATAAAAATAAGATTTCCCGCTGAACCAGACTCGATAGCCTTCCCCTGACTGGATCACGTGCAGCATCCGTTTCCCCCGTTTGACCGGCCCCCCGCCGGCCGCTACCGCGGGTCCGCCCGCAGCTTCCGGCGCAGCCTCCTCGGCAACCTCGAATTTCGGCGTCGGAGGCGCCGTGTGGACACGCTGCTTGAGAGCCTCCGCCGTTTGTTGGATCGACTTGTCCATGATACGCGCAACCATGAACTTCGGCACCATCGCGCCCGCGTCCATTTCCATCTCGCCCACGACAACCGTTCCCGCACCATCGGACGCGTTCATGAGACGGAAGGAGCCGGTATATTCCTTGATGTCTTTCCCGCTGAATTTCCGGAACGAGATCAACTGGGTCGGCGTCAAGTCGAACTCAAGTCCCATCGTGATGGTCTTGACGCTCGCAAGAGTGAGTTCGACTTGTTTGGTGCTCGGGTCGTCCTTAACGAGCTTCGCATCCTTACAGCCCGGGAACCATTCGCTCCAGCGAGGGAAGTCCACGAGAATGCCGTACAGCCTTTCGCGAGGCGCGTCGATTTGAAATACGGATTTTCCCATCGGCTCTCTTTACTCCTGGACCGGCGTCAATTTGTATTTCTTGCCCATGAGCCATATTTCAAGGGACTCGTCGGTCTCGATAATCTCAAGGAACTTCCGGCCGCCATGATCCTGTAATTCCGACGAAAACGCGCTCACACGGCCCTCGACGGCCGTGAGCAAAGCACGGGTTACGAAATTCTGCGCCATGCCCGGATAGAGTACGCGCCAGTTGCGCAGATCCATCTCGGTGCGAAGCGTCACCTTCGTGCCGGTGCCCTCGCTTTGAAGATTCCACTGGACGCGCGTCAGAGGAAAGCTGCCGGCGATCTTCCGGTGCAGCACCATCTCGTTTCTGGTGTGAATGCACTCCATGGTCAATTTTGAATTGGGAGGCTTTTCGAAGCTAAATTCCGCGATGGCGAGATCGCCCTCCTTGACCATGAGCTTGGAGTGGCTGGTGATCGGAAACCACTCCAGATAGTTGTCGTAATCGATCAGAATGTCGTACACGCTCGAAGGATCCGCGCTCAGCGTAATCGACTGCGAACCGAGGTCGGTCCACCGCTTTAGTTTCCACGTAGCCATTTAACCGATCCGGGAGACGGCCCAGAACAAGCCGATTCCCGCCACTCCCGCAACCGCGGACAAAGCCGCGGAATAAGGCGCCGGCAGGGCGGATGCCCAACGAACCGACACCAGAAACACAATCAAGAGCATACCAATGATTATGGCTGAACGGACCAGGCGGTTTTGGGGCGTGGAGGAATCCGAGGTCTCCTGCGCGTCCACGCCGATCGAGAGATCGTTTTCGCGGAACTCATCGGCCAGCCGGTTTACCTGCCGGAGCCCCTCGAAGAACAGCAGGCCCGATCCGAGGAACCATTCCGAAGCCATCTCTCGCGTCGCCATCTCCCGCATTCGCGCGCGAAGAAGGCGGCCAATCACGGGCCACTGCGCTTCGGCGATAAGGTCGGAATTGGCGGTCACCGCCGTCGTCTCCGCGTTCCAATAGCCGAGAGCGATCAGGTTGCGATGCAGCAGGTCGAGAAACAGCGGCCGCGCGGACTGCACGCGCGAGAGCGCTCGCCAATTGCCCTCGAAGATTGACGCCGAGCGCGGAAACTGCAGGTTGACCTTAAGTTCCGGTTCGAGATCGGAAAGAGCTTCAAGAAGGTCAGGCTCCAGCTGCCCTCCCGCCCGGCCGTGAGCCAGGCGCGCGAGAGCATGGGCCGCCGCGGTCGAGTTGCGCGCGAGCACTCCCGAAATGTACTTGAGCGCGGTGGCAGCTTGCGATGGCGGAACAGCCACATAGCGGCAAATTCGTCGTAAACCCATCTTTCCATCGGGCGTGATGACGATTGAATCCGGGTCCAACTCGCCGTCGATCACCGACAGCATGCAAATCTGCTCAAGCACGCCTTCCGTCACCTTGCGGACCGCGGAGGCGGAACCTCTGGCAATCATCGGTCCGGCCGGTTCGCCCTCCACCCAGCTCAGGCAAAGCACTTCGCTGTTCGAGAACGCTTTGATGACGGTTGGGTGCTGCACGTTGCTTTTCAGACGGCCCGAGTTGAGAGTATCAAGATAGGACCGCTCGCGTTCCAGATCCCGGTCGAGATCGCACCATTGGCGAAACTGCGCCAGCACTTCAGGCGTCGTTGCCAGGCGGACACCCTCTTCATTGAGTAGCCCGATACTGCTTTCAAAACCGTCGAATTCCCGGGGTTCGAAGGGGCTCCGCGCGGCCTCTACTGCGACGGCGCGCTCTCCGAGGGTGCCACGAAACGCGTATCTCGAAAACGTATTCCAGCAGGGCTCGAATTCAAGCGTAGCTGCCAGATCCGCTCCTCTTTCGCCAAACTCCTCCAGCGCCTGCACCACTCGCCCGCGTTGGGCAGGAGGAGGAGTGACGCGGACCGTTCGCAATTGGCCGAGGTAGTCGGATCTCAACAGATCCGCTCGCCAGCACAGAAACTGCGCGAAACAGGCGTAAAGACCGCCTAGTTCCTCGAGCGCGTTTCGGAATTGAGATCCTTTTGGCAGATCCTCCACCATTCGCGGCGTGGAGGATACGGGCCAGTTGCGGCGCGTGCGAAGGCCAAACTTTCGGAAGATATCCGCTGCACTAGTACCTAGTTGCATAAGTCAGAGTACTTGGCTTTGGGGCCGGAAGGGAACACGACTGCCTTCTTCCATTCAAACGGCGCTGCCTTTTCGTTGTAGACTTCAACAAAGTCGTCGATCGCTTGCCGCACTTGCCGCGG
>SXGS01364155.1_pt1 | contig 18907 bp, 12 predicted proteins | sample 3174681 | NCBI WGS metagenome assembly SXGS01 (sample SAMN11356861, study PRJNA531348) | freshwater metagenome | isolation source: freshwater sample F1-80 | place: China: Fuxian Lake, Yuxi | collected 2017-12-25 | reverse complement strand
GCCCGCGCCCGGTAGACCGCAGCTAAGAGCCGCGCCTCGACGCAGCCGGGCAAGAGCGTCGCCGCCGCCTCCGCGTCCGTGAAGGCGTAGGAGAGATCCGCGCCGCCGAGGAGGCAGCAGCGGGCGAAATGGAAGTGCGCGCGACCCGCTTGGACCGGATCTTCGTAGTCGAACGCCGCGGCGCCCGGCGGGACGGGCTCGACCCGGACCTGCAACGCGCCGTCGAAAAGGATTTGGTGGTTCAGCTCGCCGCGAAGCGGTCCTTCGGCGCGGCGCCGCAAATCCGGATCACGGAAGATCGCGCCGTAGAAGAGATGGTCGAACGGATGTTCGACGAACGTCCTCGGCCGGAAGACGAGGACGTCCCCTTCGCGATCCACGACCCAACGATGAGTCGGGTTGCCGTTCATCATCTCGCCGGTGCGGGACGGGACTTCGACGAATCCGCGGCGCGCGACGCGCGACAACTCGGCCGCGGCAAGGACGGGGTCGACCACGTGTTCGAGGACTTGCGTGCACCAGACGAAATCGAAGGCGCCGTCCGGAAAAGGCAACGACTCGGCCGCAGTCTCGACGTACACGACGCCGGGTCGAAGGACGCCCGGTGCGCCGTTCCGTTGGTTGGTGCGGCCGAACGTGAGATCGCACACGACGTCGGCGCGGGCGAAGGCGTTGGCGGCCCCGCCCACCTCGAGCACGCGGTCCGTCGGACGGATTCCGAGCCGGGCGATCCAAAGCGCAGGATCGTCGAGCGGAGGGAAGCCCTCCGGCCCGTCGACGGCGGTCATGCGCCGGACCCGATCACGCGCCACTTCACTTGCGGCAGGAAGACCCCGCTTTCGATGCCCGAATGCTTGACGGAGAAGCGCGACCAAGCGATGCGCTGATCGAGCACCGTGTCGCAGGAGTCGTCCAAGAGGAAACCGGAGACGTAGTACTCGCCGGCCAGCAGTTGATTGTCGAAACGGAACCCGACGGTCCCGCCCGTACCTTCGAGCGCAGGCAGCTGTTCCATCGTCCGCACGCCGAAGCACATCGTGTCGTCGTTGCGGATGATGATGCAGCCGAGGTGGAATTTGCCTTTGCCCGACGGGTTCGACCAACCGAGGCGGACTTCGGCCGCCTCTCCGGTCGCGAGCGACGTCACCGCGGCGCCGTCGACCGTCCGGACGATCGAAAGCTCTTGCAAGTGCGGCAATCCGGCGTTCGACGGCTGACCGGTCTTCTGCTCCTTCAAGTGGGCTTGGCCGCCCGCCAAGGCGTACTGGAAGTTCATGTACGCGTCGGTCACGTCGATCGGCGGGCCGTCCTGCACCACTTGTCCGTCGTGGATCCAAATCGCGCGGTCGCAGATCTGCCGCACGTGATAGGAGGAGTGCGAAACGAAAAGAATGGTCGCGCCGGACATCCGGATTTCGCGGATGCGGTCCATGCACTTCTTCTGAAAGTGCTGGTCGCCCACGGCGAGCACTTCGTCGAGGATGACGACCTCCGGCTTCGACATCATCGCGACGGCGAAACCGAGGCGCATCTGCATGCCTGACGAATACGTGCGGACCGGACGGTCCAAGTAGTCGCCGAGTTCCGCGAAATCGGCCAGCTCCTGATAGCGGCGCTTGACCTCGGCCCGCGGGATTCCGAGGATCGCCGCGTTCATGTAGATGTTGTCTTTACCGGAGAAGTCGCTGTGGAAGCCGGCCCCGAGCTCGAGCAGCGAGCCGAGCGAGCCCTTGACCGAGTACGAGCCTTCCGTCGGTCGCATCGTGCCGGTCAGAATCTTGAGCAGCGTGGACTTCCCCGCGCCGTTCGCGCCCACGATGCCGAGCGCGCGGCCGCGTTCGAGTTCGAACGAGACGCCGCGCAAGGCCCATTTCTCCGCGTGGCGACGGACGCGTCCGCGGGTGAACATCTCGACGACGCGGGACCAGCTATCGCCGTAGACCCGGTAGAGCTTGCCGAGGTTTTTGACGGATACGGAGACGTCGGACACGGATCCTCGCAGTTTCAGAGTTCGTCCGCGAAGTCGTACTTCTTGCGGCGGAAGACTTTCAGGCCGAGGAAGAGGACGAAGACGGACGTGCCGCCGAAGATCCCGAGCGTGCGCCACGGGATCTCGCCCGCCACGCTGCCCCTAAGGACGCCCGGCGGGAAGATGAACACCGTCCGATAGAGATCCATCAGATAGCGCGCCGGATTCCAGTCCATGATCCACTGGTATTCGGGCTTCGGCGTCTTCCAGAAGATGATCGGCGTAATGAAGAACCAAACGGTCATCGCCATCGGAACGAGTTGCACCAAGTCGCGGAGGAACACCGTCGTGGCGGACAAGAGAAGTCCGAGCCCGAGCATGAACATCCCCTGCAAGACAAGGATCACCGGCAGAAGCCAGAGGTACTGCAGCGAGGGCCAGATGCCGAGCGAGAGGTAGGCGGCGATCGTAAACACCGCGAGCCCTACGACCACGTTGAAGAGGTTGTAGAGCATGATGTAGACGGGCAGGAGTTCGGACGGGAAGGAGATCTTCTTGATCAAGTTCCCGTTGTCCGAAATCGTCGTCGCCGACCGCCCGACGCATTCCTGCAAGCCCTGCCACGGGATCATCGCCACGAACATCGACAGCGCCGTGACCTTGCCGGACTCTCGCGCGTAAAGCTGTTGGACGTCGGTCAGCGGCCCGTCCGGTACGTCGCTCGCCGTAAAGAGGTTCGCGTTCATCATTTCGACGAACACGACGTAGTAGACGGCGAGGAAGATCACCGGCTGCAGGAGGAGCCAGAACCCGCCGAGGAACGAGCCCCGATAACGAGCGCGGAGCTCTCGCCCGACGAAGGCGGCTAAGAGCTCTCGGTAGCGGATGCTGGTAGCGAACAGCTTGAGCAATCGGGTCTCAGGGACCGGCGGCGGCGGCCGGATCGGCAGGCGCGAACGTTACCCCCGCCCCCCTCGTCGTCAACGCGGCGCGCCGGACAAGAGTCGAATCACGAGTTCGCCGTGGATCGTCGCCGGAAACTCCGTCAGGTCCGGACTTTCGGACGTACCCCCGTCGGTTTGGGCGACTGCAGCGCGGTGGTACTTTCGAATACCTCGTCGCTGAACATGCGCCGAGACACCGCTCAACTCCCGGCGCTCTCCCGCCCGAAAGCCGTTTGGAACGAGATGCGGGCGAACCGTTTCGCATGAAGTGCCCCGTTTGCGGAACCGCCGCCGTGGAAAGCGGCGTCTGTTTCTATTGCGAAGCGCGCAAAGCTCGCAAAGGGGGCTCGATCCGAACGCAGCGCAGCACCTCCGACGAACCCGCGTTGACCCAATCGACGGAAAAAACCGTGCAGGACAAACCCCAGAAGGCCCCGGAAGCGGCGACCAAGACCGCCCGGCACGTGCTCGTGCTCGGAGGCGGGTTGGCCGGGCTCTCGTGCGCCTACAAACTCGCCCGGGCCGGCGACCGCATCACGGTCGTCGAGCAGTACGACGAAGTCGGCGGCCTCGCGTCGTCGGGCACGATCAAGACGCAATGGGGCGAGTTCGACTACGACACCGGTCCCCACCGTTTCCACACGGGCGAAAAGCACCTGAACGAAGAAGTGCTGGCGCTGCTCGGCGACGAGGTCGTCACCGCCGACCGCCTCTCGCGCATCTTCCTTTACGGCCGGTTCTTCAACTACCCGCTGAACGGCGGCAACGTCGTTTCGAGCCTGCCGAAGCTCGTGTTGATGAAATGCGCTTTGGATTACATCTGGGTCAAGATTAAGAGCATCTTTAAGAAGACGCCGGACGACAACTTCGAAAACTGGGTCATCAACCGCTTCGGTCGCAAGCTCTACGAGATCTTCTTCGGGGTCTACACCGCGAAGACATGGGGAATTCCTTGCACGGAGATTTCGGCGGACTGGGCGGCTCAGCGCATCTCGCTCCTCTCGTTGTGGGACACGGTCAAAAAGACGTTCTTTAAACCGGCCGACGCCGACGGGCCGCGCACCCTAGTCTCGAAGTTCTTCTATCCGAAGCGCGGCGGCATCGGCATGCTCTGCCGCCGCTATCAGGAGGAGCTTGAGAAGCTCGGCAACAAAGTCTTCGTCAAGACGAAGGTCCTTTCCGTCAAGATCGAGAACGGCGTCTGCACGGGCGCCGAAGTCGAAGGCCCCGAGGGACGCCGCTTCATCGCCGCCGACACGACGATGTCCACCATCTCCTGCACGGACTTGGTGCGTTGCGTCTCGCCGGCCGCGCCCGCCGAAGTGGTCGAAGCGTCGCACAAACTCCGCCATCGGAGCATGATGTTCGTCTACCTCGTGCTCGACCGACCGAAGCTCACCGACGACCACTGGATCTATCTGCCGGAAGGCGACATCACGCTCCACCGCCTGTCCGAGTACAAGAACTTCTCGCCCTTCTCCGCACCGCCCGACAAGACCCTCATCTGCGCCGAGATCACTTGCAACTACGGCGACGAGCGGTGGAACGGCGACGAGAAGCACCTCCGCGACATCACGGTCAAGGACCTCGTGAAGATCGGCCTCATCAAGGAGCACGAAGTCCTGATGACTTTCTCGCGCCGCGAGCGCTACGCCTATCCGCTGTACGACCTCGGCTACCGCCCGAACAAGGACAAAGTCCTCGGCTGGCTCTCCGGCGTCAAGAATCTGGACACGACCGGTCGTCAGGGTCTCTTCAAATACAACAACATGGACCACTCGATCGGCATGGGCCTGACGGCCGCCGAGAACCTGATGGGCCGCGGCGACTCGCATAAGAAGATCGCCGACGAACAGAAGTACTTCGGCTAAGGGCGTCTTGGGCGACCACGTGACCGCCTCGACCGCACCTCCTTCCGCACCCGCGGCTCCGACGCCCGCCGCTGTACGCACCTACGACCTCTTGACGCGCCGCGGTCTCGACGTTCTCGAGACGGTCCCCTGCCACTTATGCGGTCGGACGGACGGCGACGTCTTGGTCGACGACCCGCCGTTCGTCGTGCGACTCTGCGCCGGTTGCGGACTCGGCTACACCTCGCCTCGGGTGCGGGCCGACAAACTGCCCGACCTCTACAACGCCGGCTACTTCTCGTCCGAGTCCGCCGGTGATTTCGGCTATGCCTCTTACACCGCCGACCAAGAGGGCTTCCGCAAAACGTTCGCCCTGAAGGCCGACGTCGTCATGCGGCATGTGAAGTCGGGACGGGCGTTCGAGATCGGCTGCGCGGCGGGCTTTTTCCTCGACGAGCTCCGCCGCCGCGGCTTCGAAACGCACGGCATCGAAATCGGCGAAGAGGTCTTGGCGCACGCCCGCGACGTCTTGAAGCTGCCGAACCTCCGGCAAGGACCGCTCGAAACTTACGTCCCGCCGCCGGAACCGTTCGATCTCGTCGCGATGTTCGACGTCATCGAGCACATCGCCGATCCGACGGACGCCCTCCGCCGGGTCAAGACCATGCTCCGACCGGGCGGACATCTCGTCCTCCAGACGCAGGACGTGCTTTCGCTCGCGCGCCGCTTGATGGGGCGGAAGTGGACCCACTTCAAGCAACTCGAACACGTGTTCCACTTCTCCGCGGCGACCCTCGGCATGCTGCTCGACCGCACGGGATTCGACGTCGTCGAGACCCGCAAGCGCGGCGCCGGCAAGTACGTCTCGATCGGCTTCGTCATCGACCGCATGGAACGCTTCCATCCGATCCTCCACAAATGCTTCCGGCTGCTCACTCCCCTCCGGAAGCGGTTCCTCTACGTGAACCCGTGGGACGAGCTCATCGTCGTCGCCCGCGCGCGCGCCTGACCGGCCTTCCGCATGGAAGCCGCCGCCTACGATCAATTCCGCGAGCTCGAAGAACGCCATTGGTGGTTCCTCGGCCGCAACGCGATCTTCGCGCACCTCCTTAAGACCCTCGTCGTTCCGCGGATCGGCAGGCCGGAGGGCGGCGTCCGCTCGCTCGACCTCGGCTGCGGCATGGGCGGGCACCTGGGGTTTCTGTCCGAGCACGGACCGGCGACCGGCGCCGACATGGAGGAAGCCTGCCTGAGGCATTGCCGCGAGCGCGGTTTCCGACGGCTTCTCGTCGCCGACGGGACCCGGCTCCCGCTCGCCGACGCCGCGTTCGAACTCGTCACCGCCTTCGACACCATCGAACACATCCCGGATGATCTCGCCGCGGTACGCGAGTGCTTCCGCGTCCTTAAGCCCGGCGGGCGCATGTTCGTCTCCGTCCCCGCGTGGCAGTTCCTCTATTCGCATCAGGATCGCGTGGTCCATCACCACCGGCGCTACACGACGGGCAGGCTTCGCACGCTCTTCAAGGCGGCCGGGTTCGAAGTCGAGAAGGCGAGCTACATCAACTTCTTCCTGTTTCCGCTGATCCTGCCCGCCGTCCTTCTGCTCAAGCTGAAGGAGGCGATCCGCCCGCCCGCGCCGGACGACCGGACGACCAACGCCTCGGTCGCCTTCTCGCCCCTTTCGAACGCCGTCCTGAAGGCGGTCTTCTCGTTCGAACGTCACGTCCTCCGCCGGATCTCAGTACCGCTCGGGCACTCGGCGATCCTCATCGCCCGCAAGCCCTGAACGCGACGGTCCGGCGAGCCGCCGCCCGCCCGCCGGCATAGCCCGGCCCCTGTTCCGCCGAAGTCTCCGGCCGGAAACTCCGGTCGGCCCGCGCTTCCGTGCAAGGTCGCGGCGGCCGGATGTCGTAACCTACGCTCGCGCCATGACTCGCCGCGACCTTCTTGCGCCGTCCGCCTTTCTGCTCGCGGCCGCGCTCTATGCGCTCGGAGTCTACGGGTCGGGTCGCGTATTCCTTCCGAAACACCCGGCGGCGACGCCTCCCGGAGCCGATCCGGTCGCCGAACGCATCGTGCCGTACGGTGCGGGCGGCGCCGACAGCCGGGCCGCGGCGGAACCGTTCAATTTCCCGAAGACGGATCCGATCAACCTGCTCGGACCGGATCTCGCGTACACCAGCCGGGCGCTGTCGGAAGGCCGACTGCCGCTCTGGAATCCCGACGTCCTCTGCGGCGCGCCGCATGCGGCCAATCCGATCACGGGCGTCTTCTATCCGCCGACTTGGGTCGCTCTGCTCTTCGGCCTTCGCGACGCCCCGCTCATCCTCGCGGCGCTGCATCTCGCATTGGCGGCGATCTTCGTCTACGCCTTTCTCCGCAGCACGGGCATCGGCATCCCCGCGGCGGCGCTCGGAGGCCTCGCCGGCGCGCTTTCCGGTTACGCGGCGGGGCGGATGTTCAATTTCGTCGTCGTCGACGTCGTCGTCTGGATCCCGCTCGCGCTTTGCGCCGTCGAGCGCATCCTCTCCGAGCGACTTCGTTCCGGCATTCTCCTGCTCGCGATCTCGATCGCGATGATGTTTTGTGCGGGTTTCCCACAGCTAGCGATCCTCGGCGTCCTCGGCGCCGGCGTCTACGCAGCCGTCGGCCTCGCGGCGAAAGTCGTCCGCAATCCGCGCCTAGCCGGAAAAGGCGCCGTCTCCGCGGTCCTCGGCGTCTTGCTCGGCGCGATGCTCGCGTCGCCGTTGCTCCTCCCGGCCGCCGAGCTTCGCCGCGCCTCGGAGCGAGGGCGGGGCGCCGCCGCCGAAGCGCCGGGCCTTAGGCCGGGCGCCTTCGTCGGACTTTGCGCGCCGAACGTCCTAGGGGATCCGTACGACCGACCTGCGTCCTTTCCGCCGAAATCCGGTCCGGAACACGCCGCGCAAGCGGCCCGGCACGTCGCCGCGACGTTGCTCGTCGGCGCGGTCGGCCCGGACGGACATGCGACCGTCGACGGCGGGACGCCGTCGCACAGCGAACTCGCGATCTATCCCGGAGCGATCGTCCTCCTGCTCGCGCCGCTCGGGCTGCTTCGCCGGACGCGTGCCGCGATCGGACTGCTCGCCGTGGCGTTCGTCGGCACGGCGTACGCCATGCGCGTCTTGTCGCCTCCCCCGGCCCTCGCGGCGGCGCTCGGCCTCGACGTCGGCAGCCCGATCCGCGGAGCGGTCGTCTTCGCGTTCGTGCCTGCGGCGCTCTTCGCCTTCGCCGTCGACGCGCTGACCGATCCGGCGGCCCGGCGATTCGGCAAGAGCCTCGCGATGGTCCTGCTATCCGTCGGCGCCGTCCCGGGCCTCTTCGGCGCCGCAGCTCCGACGGCTTTTGATTCCGTCGCGATCGACGTCCTCCGCCGCTCGGGCGCGGAACGACTCTTGGGACTCGGCTCGGGCGGCGATCTCGCAGCGTACGCCGATCATTTGCGCCCGGCGCTCGACCTCTTGCGCGAAGACCTGCTTCGCTTCTCCGGGGCCGCCCTGCTCGGACTTACGGCCGTCGCGGCGTTCGGTTCGCGCCGACGGATCGCGGTCGTCTTGTTCGGCCTCGCCGTCGCCGCGGATCTCGGCTTCCTATTCCACACGTGGGTGCGGCCGATCCGAGCGGAGGATCCGTATCCTTCGACGCCCGCCTTGCGCGCGCTCGAAGAACGTTCGGTCGGCCATCGATTCGCCCGCGTCGCCGCGAACGAGGCCGAAGCCCGGGCGGACGTTCACCGTTTGTTCCAGCCGAACTGCGGCCTAATCCACGGACTGAAGGACGCTCAAGGCTATCGCGAGCCGGCGCCGTCGCTCACGCTCGAATACTTCCGCGGCCTGAGCTCGATCACGGCGTCGGCGGGCACCGGCGGCTTCTCCCTGGCCGCGGCGGGCTCCCCGGCGATCGACGTCGCAGGTGTCCGCTTCTTCCTCGCGACGCGCCCGCTCGAAGACGATCCCGCGTTCGCCGCATCGGGTCTCCGCCGCGCGCCGGTCGCCCCGACGCTTCCGGGGGACGCCGTCCTCTACGAAAACCCGGACGCGCTTCCGCCTGCGTTCGCCGTGCCTTCGCCGGCGCCGTCGTCGCGCCCGACGACGCGCCCCGCCGTCGTGGCCGTTCCCGTCTCGTCGTATCGCCCTCTGCCCGAAGAGGCGGCGTTTACGATCGAACTTCCGGCCCCGGCGACGTTCGTCTTTACCGAAGCGTTCGACCGCGGTTGGGAAGTCTCGATCGGCGGCGGCTCGTTCACGCCGCCTGAAACCGCCTTCGGACTCTTTCTCGCTGCATCGCTTCCGGCCGGTCGCTCCGAGGTTCGCTTCCGCTACCGACCGTACGGCTGGAACCTCTGGCCCGCTGCGGCGGGACTAGCTCTCTTCGGCGTCGGCTTGCTCGGACTTCGCGCCCGTGCCCGCAAGACGCCGACCGAATCGACGGAAGCGTCGACGCAGACACCGGAACACGCATCGGAGGCCGGCGCTTGAAGGACCGGATGCGTTCCGCTGCGGCGTTACTCGTTCCCGTCTCGGCGGCGGTCCTGCTCTTCCTGCCCTACGTGCTCTCGAACGAACGGTTCTTCTGCGGACCGTCGACGATGTTTCCGCCGTGGACGCCGCCCGCCGCCCCGTCCGCGCGCACCTACGACTTGGACGTCACGGACCAAGCGGTCTTCATGTGGCCGAACTACGACCACTGGAAGAAAAGCGTCCGCGGTGATCGCGACGGCGTATTTTGGAATCCGGACCATCTCTGCGGGACGCCGTTTCTCGCGACGCAAGACACCTACGCGCTCTACCCCGCCAACTGGCTCGCCTTTCTCGGCGACGGCTCGGACGTATTCGCTTGGACCGCGTTCCTCCATGTGCTGATCGCAGGTCTCGGCGCGTATGCGCTTCTTAAACGCACGGGCGCGACGCCGGCCGCCGCCGGAATCGGAGCGACGGCCTTCGCCGCCGGTTCGTGGATGGTCGCGCACCTCGACTATCCGAACTTTCCGCAGACCGCCGCTTGGACGCCGTGGATCCTCTTCGCAGCGGATCGCGCGACCTTACTCCGGCGGCATCGCGACCGCGTGTTGCTGGCGTCGACGGTCGCGATCTCCTGCTATGCCGGGATGATCCAGCTCACGGTGGTGTCGCTCTTGACCGCGGGACTTTGGTCGCTCGTCCGTGCGATCGGAATTCTGAGGAAGGAGGATGCAGGCCGGGCTTGCCGCGGCCTCGTCTCCGCGCTGATCGGCGTGATCTGCGGGCTCTTGCTCGCGGCGCCGCAACTCCTGCCGCTCTTCGACTACGCGTCGTCCGGCGATCGCATGCAAGCCTCGCGCGAAGACATCCGCCCTTGGTGTCTTCCCGCGACCGAGTGGGTCACGCTCCTCGCGCCGGATCTTCTGCCGTCCGCGCCGGCGCTCCTCGAAGCCAGGCGCTCCGGGTTGCCGAACGACGTCGTCGGCCCGCACGAATTCCCGCCGACCAAGGCAATCGGCCTGCGCGGCGCCGGGGTTTCCTTCAGCGAGAGCGTCTTCACGCCGTACGCGACGGGGATGGTGCTGGTTCTCGCGGCCTTCGCGGCGCGGAATCGAAGGCTTTTCGTCGGACTCGCGCTCACGGCGCTCGGCGCCGCTGCGGCGGCGGACACCCCCGTGTTCGATCTCATTCATGCCGCTCCGGGAACGGCGTTCGGCAATCCGCGGCGCTGGCTCTTGGTCGCCGCGACGGGCTTCGCGGTCTTGATTGCGACCGGCGTCGAGGCGGTTCTCGCCGGACGCGGCCGTAGATCGGCGGCGATCTTTCCTTTGACGACGTCGGCCGCGGCCTTGGTCGTGCTTTTCGGCCAGGAGTCCCTCGCGCGGCTGGTCGCGGAGCGCTCCTTAGCGGGGACCGAAGCGGTCACGGCGTCGCTCGTCGTCCTCCGTTCGACGTTGCTCCGAGCGACGGCGTTCGGCGCCGCCGCCGTCCTTGCGCTTTACGCGCCCGTCCGGTTCCGTACGCCGCTCCTCGCCGCGCTCTTGATCGGCGAGGCCGTGCTCTTTCAGACGACCCACAATCCGGGGCAGGACCGCACGGAGTTGTTCCCGGCGACGGCGACTTCGGAGATGCTGCGCGAGGGCTCCGTCAAGGGCGCGCCCACTTCGCGTCGCGTCGCGAAACTGCTCGGCGACGAAGCGACGTGCCGGGCGATCCTCGGGACGCCGCCGACGCCGCATCTCTTGGCCGCCAACCTCCCGTCCCTCTACGACGTCCGCGACGTCCACGGCTATGAAGGCGTACTGAATCCTCGAGTCGCAGAAGTCTTCGAACGCCTCGAACCGGGGTCGGTCCTGTTCGACCACCGCCTCGAAACGTTCCGTCTGCCGGAGACGCTCGCGCGACCGCTGATCGACTTCCTCGGCGTGCGCCACGTGCTGTCGCAACGGGCGACGGCGACGACGGGACTTAGGCTCGAGCGGACGCTGCCCGAAGAACGGCTGGTCGTGCTCGCAAACGACGACGCCCGGCCGACGGAGACCTGCGTCTCGCGCGCACGGGTCTTCGACTCTCCGGAAGCGTTGCTCACGGCGCTCGTCGGGCCGGAATTCGCTCCGGAACGCGAGGTCTTGCTGATGCGCTCCGACGCGGCCGCCCTCGGATTGCCGGCTCCGGGCCCCGACGGACTGATCGTGCTTCCCGAACCGGAGACCACCGCCGCGGTGCGGATCGACGTCCGCGGGTCCGCCGGGCTCGCGGGGAGGATCGAATCGCGCGTGCCGCGACTCCTCGTGGTCGCCGAGGCCTACGACCCGGGCTTTCGGTACGCCGCAGACGGCGGTTCGGCTTTGAAGACCGTCCGAGCGAATCACGCCTTCCAAGCGACGTTCGTCCCGGGCGGCGGCGGCTTCGTCCGCACTTACCGGCCGCGCACGTGGAACCTTGCGCTCGGGTGCGCCGGATTCGGGATTTTGGCGCTCGCCGTCGATAGTAGATTCCGACGCCGCGCCGCGGCGGCCGCGCCGGACCGCGCGGTTACGACCTCCTGAAAGACGTCATGTACCGCGACGCCAAAGTCTCCATCATCATCCCCGCCTACAACGAGGAAGAGACCATCGCCGCGGTCGTCGCGGACTTCCGCAAACACCCGTCGGTCGACGAAGTCCTCGTCGTCGCCAACAATTGCACGGACCGGACGGAGGTCCTCGCCAAAGACGCGGGCGCCCGCGTCGTGACGGAGACGGCCCGCGGCTACGGCGCCGCCCTCCGCCGCGGCATGGACGACGCCGCGGGCGACTACTTGGTCTTGGTCGAAGCCGACGGCTCGTTCCGCGCCTGCGATCTGGACAAATTCTTGTGCTACCTGCCCGATTGCGCCATGGCCGTCGGGACGCGGACGACGAAGCAGATGGTGCAGCAGGGCGCGAACATGGATTTCCTTTTGCGCTGGGGCAACGTGGCCGCCGCGAAGATCCTCGAGTTCCTCTGGTACATCCCCCATGAACCGCGCCTGACCGACGTCGGCTGCACGTATCGCGCGCTTCATGCGAAGGCTTGGCGGCTCATGCGCACCGGGACGACGGAAGCGGGTCCGGCGTTCTCGCCCGAAATGATCTGCGAGGCGCTCCGCCACGGGTTACGGGTCACCGAGATCCCGGTTCACTACTTCGCCCGCGAAGGCGGCGAATCCAAGCACTCGAAGGGCTTGCCCCAAGTCGCGCGGACCGCGCTCAAGATGCTGCGCGCCATCTTCCGCAAACGCTTCGAGCGCAATCCGCCGGGCGATTCCGCCGCCGCGGCGTCGATTCCAGGCTCACTGCGCGCCTAATCCGCGGATTTTGCGTCGCGCACTTTGCGTCCGCAGCCCCCTCCGACGCCCCCCCCCCCGATCTTCGGATTTGGCAAGGCGCTAGGTGTTTCCGCCGCGCAGAACCGAAATTCCCATCCGATCCGCCCGGTCCGCCGTAAAAGAAAGCGACATTCCGTCCCGCCGGGTGACTTTGGTCGATTCCCGTACCGCCCGAAAGTATGATCGAGGCCGTCGACGCGGCGGCTCTCCCTTCCCCGGGGAGGCCCTCCAGCGGGCCGAACTCTTGAGAGCCCTACTCATGTCGTCGCAGTACCCAAACGCCTTCGGCCGAAGCTTCGTCCGTGCATCGGCCTTGCTGGCTCTGGCCGCCTGGCTTCCGGCGCAGGCGCCGTCCGCCACGGGACTCCTTCTAAGGGGCGGCTACGAGTCGAACTTCTTCTACTCCGGCTTCGTCACTCCGATCACCGCGATCACGAAGGATCCGTCGGGCGTCATGACCGGCGCGACCATCGACGGGGTCATCCGGCGCCTCTATGACGCCGATCACAACGGCACGGTGGAATCGACCCTCGACTTCTGGCCGGGGACGGGACTCTTCAGCGTCACCGACATTCTATGGGCTCCGAACGGGACGTCCCTCTACGTCTGCCACCTCGCGACCTTGACGCGCATCGACGACGTGAACGCCGACGGGGTCGGCGACGTCGCCGTCAATATCGTCGTCAATATCCCGATCGGGTTCCATCAGAACAACGGCCTCCTGTGGGACGGCCCGGGACACTTGCTGGTTACGAACGGTTCGGCGACGGACGTCGGTCCGGAATCGTCGCCGTTGAGCGCGACGATCCTTCGCGTCGACGTCCAAACCGGCGCGTCGACCGTTTTCGCGACCGGCGTCCGCAACTGCTACCGGCTCGCGCGCCATCCCGTCAACGGCTTCGTCTTCGGCGGCGAAAATGAATGGAACGCGCACCCGACCAAGCCTTTGGTCGGAGATGAATTCAACGTCTACGTCCAATCGCAGGACTACGGCTATCCCAACTATTTCGGCGTTCCGCCGCCCGGATTCGTCGGCGTCCCGCCGGTCGTCCAATTGCCGCCCCGTCTGGCGCCGACCGGACTCCGCTTCAATCCGAACGTACGCATCTCCGGCTATGCGGACGAAGCCTACATGGCGTTGTTCTCGACGGGCGTCGGCCGCGTGGCCCGGATCCCGGTCTGGTTCGGGCCGGCGAGCGGTCTTCCCGCCGGAACGTTCGAAGAGTTCGTCGTCGGACTGGTGAATCCGATCGACGTCGAGTTCACGGTCGACGGCGACATGCTCGTGGCGGACTTCACGACGTCGCAGATCCACCGGATCTACCCGAAGGGCGGGTTCACGCTCACGCTCGGCGGCGCACCGTGCGTCGGCTCCGTCGTCTCCGTGCGGGGCGCCGCTCCGGCGCATCCCGGCGCCCTGTGCTTCCTCGCCGCTTCGGATCTACCGCTGCCGTCGTTCGCGCTCGCGCCCGGTTTGGACGTCTTCCTCGACGCCTCGTCGTGGCTCTTCTTGTTCAGCCTCACGCCGGGGAACGGCGTCTTCAACTTCCCGGTGCCTTCGATCCTCAACGCCGCAGGCGAGACTACGGCGTCGATCACGATCCCGAATCAGGCCGTCCTGGCCGGTTTCAAAATCTATGTGGCCGGCGTCGCTTTCGATGCCGTGACAGGCGCACCGTTGGCCGCGTCGCCGGAGCAGTCACTGCTCGTCATTCCGTTCTTCTGAGCGTCGACGCCGGCGGAGAACGCCGCATCCGAAAGAAAAGGGCCCCTCGGTCGCCGAAGCGACCTAAGGGGCCCTGATTCGTTCCGTTTCCCGTTCCCGTCGATCCGGGACCGGCGGCGAGGTTCGCGCTTTCCGACGTGGAACGACGTCGAAAAAACGCGGGCGACCGCTCGTCCGCGAACGTACCGCGAGGCTTAAAGCCGGAATCGGCCCCGCCGCCCCAACATCGGGACGACGACAGGCCGCCTCGCCGCACGTCGCGGCACGCCGCCGACGAGGGTTCGCCTCGTCGCCGCCGACCTCCCCATGGAGGCCGGCCTGCCGGACTCCTTGACGGGGTCCGGCCGGTTACGCCTCTTCTCGGACGACGCCGCGAAGACTTGAACGTGGTTTTTCTTGACGCCCCGACCGGGCTCGCGGACACTCCCCCGCATGGCCGGTCTCACGGGAGTCATCTTGTCCGCGGGAAAAGGGTCGCGCATCGACCCCTTCAACGCGCATTACCCTAAGCCGCTCCTTCCGGTCGGGAATCGACCGATCATCGGGCACCATCTCGAACGCCTGCGCGCGCTCGGCTGCGGCGAAGCCTGCCTCGTCGTCGGCCACTTGATGGACCACATCATCAACTACTACGGCCGCGGCGACACCGCCGGCATCCCCGTCCGCTATATCGAGCAGGACCAGACCCTCGGCATCGCTCATGCCGCCGGCAAGGCCGAGCCTTTCGTGGACGGGCCGATGCTCCTTTGCCTCGGCGACATCTTCTACTTGACGTCGCGCCTCGAACGCATGGTCGAGCGCTATGCCCGCGGCGACGTCTCCGCCGTGCTCGCCGTGATGGAGGAGAAGGATCCCGCGTCGATGCGGAAGAACTTCTCCGTCGAGATCGGCGCGGACGGCTACGTCTCACGCGTGGTCGAGAAGCCCCGCGCGCCGCGTTCGAACCTGAAGGGTTGCGGCATCTATCTGTTCGGCCCCGAGATCTTCGACGCGATCCGCAAGACGCCGCGGACGGCCCTCCGGGACGAATACGAGATCACCACGTCCATCCAGATCCTGATCGACGACGGCTTCAAAGTCGCGGCGGAACAGGTCATCGATTGGGATCTGAACGTCACTTTCCCGAAGGACCTCCTGACCGGGAACCTGCAGTGGCTGAAGCACGCGGGAGTCGACAACTTAGTCGCGCCGACCGCCCGCATTCATGCCGGAGCCCGGCTCGTGCGCGCGGTGATCGGGGAAGGCGTCGTCGTCGACGCGCCGGTCGTGATCGAAGACTCGGTCGTTCTCCCCAATAGCCGCGTCGACGAGGACCTGCGCCGCGCCATCGTTTCCCGCGAACTCGTCATCCGATGCTGAACGGCACGGAACTCTCGCGCCCGCGGCCGTGGCTCGGATACCTCGTCCTCTTCGTCGCCGGGCTCGCGCCGTTCGCGGGCCTGCTCGACGTGTCGTTCCTGAAGGACGACCTAAACCTGATGCAGCTCGCCGGCCCGGACGGTCGGGCGTCGTTCGACGCCTACATGCGTTGGTTCGGGTGGCCGCTCGGCGTCTATGAGCACGACCCCTTCTACCGTCCGCTGCCGATGTTGCTCGGCTACTGCGAGTTCGCGCTCTTCGGAGCGAACCCGGCGGGCTTTCGCACCTCGAACCTCGTCTTTCACGCCTTGAACGGCGTATTGCTCGCAAGTCTCGTCGACCGGATGACCGGACGCCGCCGACCCTACGCGGCGCTCTTGGCCGGACTCCTCTTCGTCCTTCATCCGGCTCACGGCGAAGCCGTGGTCTGGATCGCGCAACGCTTCGTCGTCCACTCGGCGTTCTGGACCCTTGCGGCCTTGCACGGGCTCGAATCCTTCCTCGCGTCGCGAAGCCGCCTCGGGGCCGTCGTCGCCGCCTTGGCGGCGGTCGCCGCAGCATTGTCGAAAGAGACCGCCGCAGTCATGCCCGCGATCTTCGCGGCGTACGTGCTTTGTCGCGAAGACGGCGGTTCGCTCCGGAACCGCATGCGAACCGCGATCCTGGCGGGACTCGCCGCCGCGCCGATCGCGGCGCTCGTCGTGGCATTGCGGTTCGCTCTGTTCGGAGCTTGGACCGGAACCTATGCGGGCGTCCCTGTCGCCGAATACGCCCGGACGCGCGGCACCTACGAAAGGTTGCCCGAGAGCCTTTGGAACGGTCTCGTCGGCGTGAACCCTTACGAGGCTTCTTCCGCGTTCCGCTCGGCCGCAGCTCTACTCGTCGGAATTCTCCTGCTCGCCGGCGTCACGGCGCTGATTCGGGCCCGCAAGTCGTCGGCGACGCTCCGGACGGCGTTGTTCGGAGTCCTCTTCGCCGCAATCTCCCTCGCGCCGATGCTGCCGATCTTCTACTGCGAGCCTTGGCTCGCGGGGGCGCGCTTCCTCTATCCGCCGTTGGCCGGCCTCTCGGCTCTGATGATCGCCGGGGCGTACGGTCGTGCGAACGGCGACGGCATCCTGCCTCGTCCTTGGCCCGCCGTCGCGGCGGTCGTGCTTTTCGCCGTCGTCGGCGCCGTCAATGGAGAAGCCTATCGGGGCGCCGATCGGCAGATCCGCGGTTTGCAGGAAGGAATCTTGCGCGAGGATGATGCGGCGGCGAGGACGGCGTTCGTGCTGCATCGCGCGCCGGCCGAACATCACGGCGTCCCGACGGTCGATCTTTACGTTCCATTGCTCGTCCGGCCTCCGCTCACGGACGGCCGGGAAGTCCTCGTCTTCCCGATCGTCGCGGGCGCGGAAAGACGATTCGACGCCGAGGGCTTCGCGCGCTTCCGGAGCGGACATCCCGAAGCGCGAACGGAGCATCTGTACTTCCATGCGACGCCGCCGGGCGTCGGCCGGCTGTTCGGAACCCCGCGGAAATCCGCCGGATACGCGCCGGAGCTTTTCGCACCGGAGGACGGCGCGATCCTGACCGTACCGGATCTGCGCGGCCGTGCGGTCGATGCCGCGTCCGACGCCGCGATCGTCGCCTCGGCCCCGGTCTTAGGCTTCGGACCCGCCGCCGACGCGGCCCGCTACCGCTTGCATGTCTCGCTGGCCGAAGCCGGAACCTCGGAGCGCCCGGTATCGCCGCGCACGTTCGCGTTGACCCTCGACCCGAAGACCCGCCTCAAACGGTTCGGCACCGGCTTCCGCTACCGGTTCTCCGACGGCGCGGAAGAGTTCCCGTCAGGGACTCCCGATCCGTGGACGCATCTCGCCCGGAGCGGATTCGAACCGCCGCCGCTTTTGATCGTCTGGTCGGTCGAGGCCTTGGACGCCGCCGGTCGGTCGATCGGCGTTTCGGACGAACGACGCATGGTCGTTTTTCCGCAGGATCCCGCGCCGCGCGGGTCTTAATCCGGACGGCGAGCGGCGATCAAGGCCGATAGAGAAAGACGCCGCAACTGCGGCAGTTGACGACCCCGCCGCCGATGAGGAGGTTGTCCACCTGCGGCGGGAGTTTCGTGTAGCACGCCTGACAGACGCCGTTCACGGCCGGCGCGACGGCGATCGCATTCGAACGTTTGACGAGGCTCTTGTACTGATCGAGCAAGTCGCGTTCACAGCCGGATTCCTGCGCGGCGATTCCGCGCTGGACTTCTTCGAGTTCGGTGACGGCGGCCGTCGTTGCGTGCGACAACTCCGCTTCGATCCGCTTCGTGCGCTCTTCCTGCTCGCGGAACGCCTTAGCGGCGAATTCGGCGTCCTTGCGCACGCCCTCCACCGCGTCCATGAGCCCGAGGACCTCGTCTTCGAGCGCGCCGATCTCGGCCTTGACGGTCGCAAGTTGATCGGCCATCGCCAGAAATTCCTTCTGGTTCGCGATCTTCAACTGCTTGGCTTCGGTCTGTTTCCGGCGCTCTTCGGCGGACTTGAGCCTGAGCTGGGCGTCCATCAGGTGCTTCTCCCTGATGCGCTTCGCTTCGTCGGCTTTGTCCTTCCCTCCTTGCGCCGCTTTCAAGTCGGCCCGGACCGACTCCTTCCGCTTTATCGCCTCTTCGAGCGACCGACGGAGCGCGAGGCGCCGGGTATCCAGCTCCTGCAACGCGACGAAGGGTTTCAGCTTTTCGTTCATGTGGTCCTCCGTCGCGCCTCGCAGCTCAGGTCGAAGGGTCCAGGAAGCCTTCGAGCTTTCTGGCCCGCATCGGGTGCTGCAGTTTCAGCACCGCCTTGGCCTCGATCTGTCGCACGCGCTCGCGCGTGACCTTGAAGATGCGGCCGACCTCTTCCAGGGTGTAGGTATAGCCGTCCCCGATGCCGTACCGGAGCTTCAGAATCTCGCGCTCGCGGTAATTCAAAGTCTGAAGGACCTCTTCGATCTGGTCCTTCAGCATCCGGTTCGAGGCCGCGCTCGACGGCGATTCCGCGTTGGCGTCCTCGATGAAGTCGCCGAAGTACGAATCCTCGGAATCGCCCACGGGGCGGTCCAAGGAGATCGGGTGCTTCGAGATCTTCATCACCCGCTTCGTCTCGTCTGCCGTGACGCCGGCCGCCTCGGCGATCTCCTCGACCGTCGGCTCCCGGCCCATCTGCTGCAGGAGCTTCTTCTGCACGTTCCGGAGCTTCGACATCGTCTCGATCAT
>SXGS01760029.1_pt1 | contig 18919 bp, 17 predicted proteins | sample 3174681 | NCBI WGS metagenome assembly SXGS01 (sample SAMN11356861, study PRJNA531348) | freshwater metagenome | isolation source: freshwater sample F1-80 | place: China: Fuxian Lake, Yuxi | collected 2017-12-25 | reverse complement strand
GGCGCTCTATATCCAGATGCGCGTCTCGCAACTCACGCAGGAGGATCACCGCCAGCGTGTGTACGAGTCCGACGTTCAGCCCGAACCGGTGTCGGACACGCTTCTGGAAAAGATTGAAGCGAAGTTTGGTCCGAAGTGGGCGCGAGTAGCGTCCCACGCGGCGAAGCTCGCGGCCGTCGTCGTGCTCATCATCGTCATCCTCAATGCGCGCAAGATCGGTCCGTGGTTGCGCGGACTGATCGGCTTCTGAACGGGTGCCCTCAGCGAGTTCCACTCACCACCGGAGTGTCACGGCCGCGCGCTTGCGCGCCGACCGCATCCCGGTCTCCAAAATCGCCTGTTATTTCCTTAGTTCGACAGGTCAATTTTTTCGACATGGGTTTCTTGCTTCAAGTGTACCCAGTCGACAATTTCACCATCGGGCACGTAACCAGATACCAACTGTTGCAGTATCGAGCGAACACCGCCGACGTCGTTGAGGGCCAGTGCCATTTCCAGTGCATGGAGTTTTGACTTGAGATCAACCCAAGGCAAAAACTCCTCATGAGCCTTCATGATTCTGGGGTGGGCGGTAGGCTTCGGATTGTCACCGATCAGTAACTCTTCGAAGACCTTCTCACCAGGGCGGAGACCCGTAATTTTAATTTCGATGTCACCTTCAGGATGGGTTTCATCTTGAACGGTCAAGCCGGAGAGCTCAATCATCCGCCGCGCCAGATTCACGATCTTTACAGGCTGCCCCATGTCCAACACGAACACATCTCCCCCTTTGGCCATGGCTCCGGCTTGGATCACCAATTGGGCAGCTTCCGGACTGGTCATGAAGAAGCGAGTGACGTCAGGGTGAGTCAGTGTTATGGGTCCACCATCACGGATCTGCTGGCGAAACTTGGGTACTACCGAACCAGAGGATCCCAACACGTTACCGAAGCGGACCATAGTGAATTTCGTATTCTGGTTGTTGGCCGCCAGCGCTTGCAGCACCATTTCAGCGAGGCGCTTGCTCGCGCCCATGATATTGGTCGGGCGAACGGATTTGTCGGTGCTAACCAAGACGAAGTCAGAAACGCCGTTCTCTGCCGCAGACTGCGCGACTTTCAGTGTGCCCAGTACATTGTTCTTGATGCCTTCGGTCGGGTTGTGCTCCACCAACGGCACATGCTTATAGGCGGCCGCGTGATACACCGTATCTGGCCTCCATGTGGAAATGATCTTCCGCATCCGATCCTCGTCTTGTACAGACGCCAGCAGCGGGACTAGCACTGCTGCGCGGCCGGCCAGCTTTTTCTCCAACTCTTGATGAATGGCATACAAAGCGAATTCGTTTTGCTCGATCAGCAGGAGTTTTTTTGGGCCAACGTTTAGAATCTGACGACATAACTCGCTGCCGATAGAGCCGCCAGCACCCGTTACCAACAATACTTTGCCAACGATATTCTTGTTCAGAAGGATGTGGTTTGGGGTAATAGGCTCACGTCCGAGCAGATCATCGATGTCCAGCTCACGCAGGGCGGAGATGCCGACTTTACCTTGGGCTAGTTCAGTCACGCTAGGCAGGGTTTGAACTGACACGTGGGCGGCTCGAACTTGGGCCAAGATCGCGTTTCGGCGCTTGCGAGCGACGCTAGGTAAGGCCAGTAACACATCGCTGATATGAAGCGTCGCGACCAACTGAGACAGGTCTGCCGGGTTGTAAACGGGGTGGCCATTCAGCACATGCCCGTGCAACCGATCGTCATCATCCAAGTAACCTTTCACCTGCATCTCGTGGCTGTTCGCCATGGCGGCAGCCAGTTGTCTACCGGCGGTACCGGCGCCGTAAATCAGTACCTTGGGCCGGGCCGCATGGCGTAGGGTGCTCCGGTACATTCCGCCGAGCCAGTAGCGCGCCAATGCCCGCGATGCGCCGATGGCGAACAACAAAAGCAAGGGCTGAATTAGGCCTATGGTGCGTGGCACGCCAGGGATACCTATCGCCGTGAATACCGAGGCATATATCAAGGCATAAATGACTGAGGCTTTGGCGATCGTCAGGAGCGCGGGCCAACCGGCATAGCGAAAAATAGCGCGATAGAAACCGAAAACGACGAATATGGGTAACGCGATTATTAGCGAACCGAGCATCGCGGCCCATGGAGTGAACACGGCATCATTGAAAATACTAACAAACGTGTCCAAGCGCAGATAGAAAGCCAGCGACACAGTCAGTATGCACAAACTGGCGTCCACCAAGAGGACGAGGATCTGCTTGGTGCCGCGGGGCAGCGACAGGGCCGGCGTAGCAAGTTTGTGCAATAGCATTTTGATCCCTCTTTAGTGGGAAACATTTTCACGATGAAACACCTTAACTAAGGTGATCCAGAGTATCTTGAGATCGAATAGGCAGGACTGCCGCTGTAGGTATTCAAGGTCGAAGCGCACCTTCTCTTCAACGGACAGTTCGTCGCGGCCGTTGATCTGCGCCAATCCAGTGAGGCCTGGTAGAATTTCGTGTATACTATGCTGCGTACGCAAAGCGATAAGGTCGTCTTGGTTGAACAGCGCGGGTCGCGGCCCAACAAATCCCATGTCGCCCACGAGAATGCTCCAAAGCTGCGGCAATTCATCGAGGCTGGTTTTCCGCAAAAAAGAGCCTACGGGTGTGAGGTAGCGCCCGGAATCTGTCATCAGATGCGAGGCAACGTTCGGTGTGCCGAGATGCATGGTGCGAAACTTTGGCATCTTGAAGAGCCTATTGTGCCTGCCCACGCGTGATGACCAGTGGAATGCGGGTCCCTTTGACGTAGCCCGCACTAGTAGCGCGATGAGCAGTATGGCCGGCAAGAAAAAGATCACCGCGAACAAAGCGCCGATCCTGTCCAGCAAGATTTTTGCAAAGGCATTCAACATGCTGGATCTCACATCTTGTGATCGCGGCAGTAGATTCCGATAGACGCTCAGTGTTTTCGCGATCACCAGCTCGGAACGGAACTCTTGCGCCGCAATTTCACGACTACGCTCACCCATCCTCTCGCGCAAGGTTGGGTCGCACAACAACTTGTTGATAGCTTCGGCTAGAAGAGGGACGTTGCGCGTGGGCACGAGAAAGCCGTTGTCGCCGTCCTTGACCACTTCACGGCAACCGGGGGTGTCGGTGGTCACGATTGGCAGGGCGCATGCGGCTGCTTCTAGGAGCGATTTCGGAAGTCCTTCCCGATAGGAGGGAAGACACATCACATCGATTTCGCTCAGTACCTGAGGGATATTTTCGCGCCAGCCCCACCACTCGACACTTTTCTTGCCATGCCAGCTACGCAATACCTCTTCGGTGATCGAGGTAGGGTTCATGGGGTCAGGGGAGCCGACTAGAACAAAGCGCGCCACTACGCCCCGATCATGCAGGACGTGTGCGGCCGCTACGAATTCGTTAACCCCCTTGTCGCGCAACATGCGTGCCACGAAGGCTACTACAGGAACCGGGTTTTGTTTTGCCGAGGGTCTAAACTTGTCCAGATTGATACCAGCACCACGAATTAGAACCGCATCCGAGGCGCTGACCGCATCCCATTGCACGAAGATTTTCAAATCATCGCCGTTTTCGAAAATGACACGGCTGCGGCGTGGATTCGCCAGTATCCTGTAGGCAATGTATATGAATGGGCGCAACAGATACGCGCGCCAATCGTGGGCGGAAAAAATGTAGCCCATTCCGATGGGCGCATTCACGATCGCGGTCACACCCGTTAGGAGCGCAGCGGCGGTTCCATAAAGTATCGGCTTGGGCGACACGTGATGGACGATGTCCGGTCGCTCCCGGCGGTATAGCGTGATAATCTGCCAGAACAGGCTCAGCTCCTTGATGGGATTGGCGCTACGCCGCTCGAGTTCGTGTCCAATGAAGCGCAGACCGGCCGCGCGAATCTGTCCGCCGTGTTCTCTTTCACGGGCCACAATCAAGACCTCGTAGCCGGCTTCTTGGGCGGCGATAGCACGCTCGATGAAGTGCGAACAGAAGAACCAGTCCTCAGTCAGCAGGAAAAGAATCTTTGCTTTCGACATGTTAGGCGGCTGGCTTGTGGCGCAGCTGCCTGAAAAGCCCGGAAAACATCGGTGCGGGGAGCAGGCGATGCAAGGCTAGCCAGATCAGATATAACGCCAAAGGATAGCGGGAGGGCTTGTCCGCCCATTTGCGCCACAGTGGGATCAAGCTCCGCCAGTGATAGAGAGCCTTGTGCCGAGCTTGGATTTCCGACCATAAGGTGCCATGCCGCCGGTTTGATTTTGAAATGAGCATGCCGCTGCTACTGACGCGGTAGTGGAAAAGCGGCCGAGTCACGTGTAGGCCGTAACAGCCGAGCACTCCGAGCCGGATGTTGAATTCCCAGTCCTCGTAGCCTTGGCGCATGCTTTCGTCGTAACCGCCGGACATAGTCCAGATATGTTTGGGCATGAAAAGGCAGTATGGTAGCTGATTCAGCGACAGCTGCTCGAAGAAGTTGCAGTACGCCTGCAGCAGGCCGGAGGCTTCGCCTTCAAGTCTGATGTCGCAATAGGCGTAGGCCGCGTTCGGCGCAGATTTGAGAGCCTGGAACATGATCGCAAGTGTTTCGGGCTCGATCCAGTCGTCGGCGTCCAGCGGCAGTACGTATGCACCATGGGCGGTGCGGAAGCCGGTGTTGCGTGCGGCGGGCAGGCCGGTATTGGATTGACGAACAACAGTGACCCCTTCCAGTGCAGCTAGCACGGTGCAGGTATGCGGGTCGTTGGAACCGTCGTCCACGACAATGATTTCGAGATTCGGCCAGGTTTGCGCCTTGACCGAGGCGATCGTCTGCTCAAGCGTGATGCCGCTGTTGTAGCAAGGAATGACGACGCTGATAAGTTCCATGTGCTGCATTATCGCTGGCGGCAGTCGGCCCAGATTTCTCCCCACAGGGTGAAGGTTTCAGCGGCATGCAGACCTGCTTTGGCGAGTTCCGTATGGAATTCCTCGAGGCTGTGTTCGATCTTGTGGTCATCATCGGAGAAATAATTTATGCCGAGGTCGCGCCGCAGCGGCATCTGCCAGTCGCGCTCAAACAGGGGAACGCGGATTAGGCAGCGTGTCGCTTGGCTTGCTCTCAGCAGGTCTTTTAAGAAACCGGTGCGGTCGGCGATATGTTCAAGCACATTGGACAGGACGACGACGTCCCAGCCGCCCATCGGTACTTCCTGAGTGGCGTCCCCTTTGACGAACGAGAGATTGGGAGGGTTGTCGGCTGCGCGGGCCAGGGCCAGACGTGGCTCGTTCAGATCTATGCCTAAAACCGTACTGCGTGGGCGTTCTCGGGCAATGCTGCGTGCTACCGCGCCGCAGCCGCAACCCACATCCAGCACTCGTCGGCCATCCTCAATACGTTCGATAAAGAAGCGGTGGTATCGGGTCAGGCGGTGTTTGGGGTGTTCGCCTTTTCCGTAAGCTATCGAGCGTTCATTGATGACCCACTCGAGCCTGTCCTTCAGTGCGAGTAGCCGGCGTAATCCGTGCGCAGGTTCAGGTGCGCGCGAATCCAAGACAAACAGACCAGTCATGAGACCGGTACGCAGGCGGTCGGGGAGGAGGCGCCAGATCCGTGCGATTAGGTTCGCAAGGCACAGCAACACGGACTTCACTTCCGGAATTCTAGCAGGCGCTGGAAGACCTGACAATGTCGTTCTATCCAGCGTGTGATTTCAAATTCGGATTCGGCGCGTTGACGCGCCGCGCCACCCATGGCGGCGGAGTTTTTGGCAATTTTTACCATGCCGCCGCCGATGACTTCGGGGCTGGGCGTATGTGCGGGGTCTTCCCAGCTCTCGGGCACTGGCATACCCACGCCCGCATCTGGCCCCACCTGTTCGGGGACACCGCCACTGATGGAATAGAGCACAGGTAAACCGCAGGCCATGGCTTCCAGTACCGTGTTGGGACAGGAATCGCGATACATAGTCATGATATAGGCATCGGCGGCCTGATAAATCGCCGCTGCGGTTTCCTGAGTGTAGGCGCCAAGAAAATCCACGTACCCGTCGATGCCGAGCCTTTGCGATAGGCGCCGGCTCGACTCAAGGGCCGTATTCTCAACCCGGCCTGCGATCAGCAGCCTGCATTTCAGCCCAGCATCGTGGGCCGCGCGTAGTCCTGCAATTGAGCTTTCGAGACGGTAGGCAAGGTGCGCGTCTATCCTGCCCGTGATCAGGAAAGTAAAGGGACGTTCGCCGCGCTGTAGGACGGGGCGGAAGCGTTGCTGTGTGTCAATCGCGTTGAACAGTATCTCACCCGGCCCTTCGCGGACGCCGAGAAACTGGTCCGCAGCACGCCGACAGAACTCGCTTTGCCAGAACACGTGATCAGCACGATGATACGCAGCCGCCATGATACGGTTCATTTTCTTCCAGTCTCCGGCATACCAGCCCGAATAGAACACGCCATTTTGGTTGAGAACGATCGGAATGCGTCGCATCTTCAGCCAGTCGAGAGCAGTGGCAGAAAGATATGGGGCGTTGGACAGGAGGTATACGAGGTTGTAATGCCAACGGCTCTCTGGAAAGTACTCGGAAAGGCGCTTTACCTTGACCCGAGGGCCACCCAAATCGCCACTTCGCGCGCCGCCATAGAAAAGCCGGATCGGTCCGCTGCCGCCTGATGTCACCGAGGAGGCGACAACATTCGCTGTCTGCGCGGAGCGCCAGCAGGCACGCATCAGGTGCTTCCCCCAAGAGTCGCTTCGCAGTGTTGTATTCATCCGTCTTGGCCACCTAGGGCATTGATTGGAATCCGAAAGCTTATCTTTCGATCGGCCACCCTCCGGTTTACTTGGCAACGTCCGGATGGCCGTCATCGGGTCGGCGCGCCACCGCTAGGATCATGTGGGCAACCCAAGTGCCTGGCAACAATGGTGCGAGAACGGCGGCAAGAGCACGGGTCAGGAGCCATCCATAAGGCAGGCCGAAATCGTGATGAAGCATGCGGAGGACTCCTTGGCGCTTGTGGATTGGGAGCACTGAGAGCACGTGAAATCCGCCGATCTCGAGTTCTCTCGCCAGTTCGGTCCGAGTAAAGCGGTACTGGTAGAAGCGTACTGGCTCGCCATTGTTCGCAGTTGGCTTGCCATTGCCACGTATGGCGTGGCGGAGGTTGTCCATGGGAACCGAGACGAAGAGCATCCCGCCGGGCTTGAGTACTCGATGGGCTTCCCGTATGCAGTCTTGCGGTCCGGCTTCGAAATGCTCGAATACGCCCCAAGAAAAGTAGGCATCAAGCTCGCCATCACCAAAACTGGTCTGACGTATGTCACCGGACCTGAACTCGGCCTCCGGAAAGTGCTCTTTTAGTTGAGCGATTGTCTTGTCACTAATGTCGAGTCCGATGGGGCGAAAGCCCTGTTGACCAAGCGCCAGAACCCAGTCGCCGAGACCACATCCGCCGTCGAGGATACGGGATCCCTTGGTGAGGCGCGCCAGGTGGGGTGCCATCAAACGGTACTCGTCTTGGCGCAACACCTTATCCATCCTGCCTTGTGGCCCGCCCTCCTGTTCCCAGATGCGGGTCCAGTGGCTGGCGATGAAATCGGTTTCGCCAAGGTCGGCCGTATCGGCGGCCGACATGTAGTCCTTACGCATATACGTATCTTGGATAGATTTTCATCCACGTAACAACAATTTCGGGCTGCGATGGCGCGTTGGTTAGCCCATGGCAGTCATGCGAAGACGGCGAGAGGCATCGGCTCATCACGATTGCAAAGCCGGTTGATAAACCTTAAACCAGTGCTCTCTGCCTACGACATTCCAGTCCGTCACCAAAGCTGCCTCGCGTGCCCGTTCGCGGAGCGCCGCGAGATTGCCGCCATGCAGGATCTGCATCGCCTTGGCAGCAATTACCGATGACATTTCGCCACTAACCAGTCCACCGGTCACGCCGTCCCGGATCAAATCGGACGCCATGCCCACTGAAGTTGAAACCACGGGCACGCCACTCGCCATTCCTTCCATGATACCCTTGGGACCACCTTCCTCACGGGAGGTTACCAGATACAAATCCAGCGCATGGTAACAGTCCGCGATTTCAGGCTGATTCTTGACATAGGTATGAACGAAAGGGATTCGCCGGCGCACCAGTTCCGCCTTGACGTAGCCGCGGGCCGGACCGGTCAGAAGGACGGCGATAGGCAGGTCGCGCGCCATTTGCCCGACCGCTTCGACGAATAGATCAGGCCCCTTGATAAGCTTCGGTTCCATGCCGTCACCCCAACCTATCCCATCCTTCTGGAATGACCCAATGACGATCTGGTCGCCGCGAAATCCAAACCTTGCTCGCGCTTGCTCGCGTTCGAATTGAGTCGGCAATCGGAATGCCTGCGTATCCACACCGATAGGAATGCGCACCAGCTTTTTCCGAGGCACTCCCCAAGCCAGAAGCCTTTGCTCTGTCAACGAAGCGGCAGTGATGACCGTGGTAAGCGCTGGCACGCTCTTCATGAACAGATCGATATGTCGTGCTACCTCGGGCCCGTCTTCGGGTTTGCCGTGGAAGAAGGAGGCCGCAAAGCGGTTGCGTTTCGAAAGGTGAGGCCCCCAGTCCAGCCACATGTATTGGGAGCCGAAGTGCACAACCTGCGGTCCGATAATACGGTGAGCTGCATCCGTCACTTCGACGGTGGAGTTTTTTGTGATAGCATTAACCACATCGCGGATGTGTTTTCCCTCCCAGCGTATCGCCCAGTCGGCCTTTTCCACCACGTAATTGACGGGCACATTGCTCCCTCCGGCGAGTCCAGAGTGGCTGCCGATTCTCCAGCTCGCAGCCTTGGCCCAGTTTCTGAGGGAACGGAGTCTGTCCTTTAGCATAGGTTCAGGCAATTACGATGAAGCTGGCCTCTTACATGGGCAACTGATTCCGAAAGACCTTCCAGGGAGAACGCCAGAGCCGGCGCGCTTGGGCGATCTGTTGGCGTCTGCTCAGCAACTGTTCGAAAAGTTTGTGATAAGCCTGCATGGTGCGCAGCGCGACATGCGGGTAATCCGCCATCCCAGGCACCAAGTTGCTATAAACAGTTATGTAGTGCGCTAGCGCGGTTTCGAACTCGTTGGCATCAAAGCCGATGCCATAACCATCGCAATATTCGGGCAGACAACCGCTGCGCCTGTATAGCAAAGGAAGACCGCAGAGCGCCCCTTCGTTCTGGTGATTCCCACCGGGCTCATTGATTGAAGCGGTGATATAACCATGATGACGCCGCAGTTCGTCGGCCAGCTGCTGACCGTCGAGAGGAGCCACATGACGAGCATGCTTGAAGCGGAAGCCGGCTGGCAGGTTTCCAATGTAGGTAAACTCCACGCGTCCTTGCCATGCCGGCATGACGAGCATTTCATCCAGCCGGGTATACACGTCGAACCCCTTCATCCAGTGGTTACCCCAATGATGTGTAACCAGTTTCAGGGGACCGGTACCGCTCCACGGTTGATGGCCCTCGGCATGGAAGATACGGTTGTCGGCGCCATTGGTAATGACGCTGCTGGAGGCACCGTCGCGACGATCCCAGAGGTCAAGATCGCGTAGCCAACTACCTACGAATACGGTGTGGTCGGCGCAATAGTTGGTCATCCGCAATTTTCGGTTCATCCCCTGGCCGTTCTTACGTTCATCGCATTCGTTGATGCGATGAACTACGACGGCGCGCGGGCTACGGGTCATTAGATAGCGTAGCACTCCGCCTGTCGTGAATGTGACATTGGGGTGCCACCAGCGCGGATCCATGAGCAGGATAAGGTCCAAGTCCGAATCGTCGAGAGTATCGTGGACCGTATGACCAGCCGAGGTCATGGATTCGGTCAGGGACTTGACGAAACGGTTGCCACCGCCCCATGGGCCTGTAGTTGTGCGGAATCCGATCGCGAGTTTCATCGCGGCGATGCGGTGATGTGTGCTCGGTATGGCCCCATGCCGCTCATGGGGAGACCTTGTCTCTCAGCGCCCGTAAAGGGCGCTTGATCATCCCGACGATGTCCTGCCCGAAGGCGCGAATGCGATCTTGGGTGGTGGGAAACACGGTCCAAGAGGGCTGGTTTAGATAGCGGTCGCATGCGTCGTAGAAATCGACCGAGAGCGGATCGATGCGGAAACGATGCTTCATAGAACCGCGCTGATGCGCAATCAGCGGTTGCCCGCCGAACTGGAATTCGTCATGGTAGGGGTTGCAACCCTTCAAGGCTTTGGATTCTGGGCTGCCGGGCTTTATTATTTCAAAGGCAAGGTACGGTATTTTATGTTCGTGCAGATATAGAGGAATCTGCCATCCAACATCCTTCAGCAATCTACTTCCTATTGGCAGATTAAAAATACTGGACAACTCGATGCTTGCCACGTCGATGCAGTTCTCCTTGTCCGGGATAACTGTAAGCCTTGAAAAATCATAGCGAGGGGACAAGGCCATCCAAGTTGCGGTCGGTATTCTCTTGTATGTCTGAAAATCTCCGTTACCTGAACTGAAGCCCCCCACCGTCTCATAAGGGACTCCGACAATTCCGTAAGAACTCGGCTTCAAAAGCAGATCGTCGAGTAGTAAATCCCAACCATTTCTCAACATGACGATGTCGGTGTCCGATATAATGTTAATTTCGTCAGCAACGAGGTTTGTAATTGCCGTGTCGATCGATTTCGCGTGGCCCATCGATCCGCGTCCGAACTCCATCGGAATTGCTTGGCACCCCCCCCCCTCATTTTGGCTGAACGCTCTATACGATTGACCATCTAGGCAGTATGCATAGAAGCGCAGCCTAGACGAATTGCTACAGAGGCCGATGTAGCTCTCGCGAACGTAGTCGAAATAGCGCTTCGAGTTGCTCGATACCGTAACGTGGATGTTAATATTCATCGCCATCGCGCTGCCTCGAAAATTCAATGCTGGTCATATTTCCTCTCGGATCTGATTAAGGCAGTGGTAGTTCAGTGCACGAAATAGAATAAACTGTACGAGGCCGAGTCGCTCTAGTCATCAGAGCGCTAACGCCGTAGCCAATATGTTGTTGTTATCAACGATGAGATTATTCTTCATGATCTCCCTAATGGTTCTCTTGCCGTTCCGTCGAGGCGCTCTGCTGGAGGAGCGTAACTTGGCCATGGCCTTCAAAGTTCAGAATCGTATCAGCCGCTGTCTTCAAAGCTTCGCGATGCGTGACTGCGACGATGGTGATCGAGCCGCGCAGGGCTTGGATGGTGTCGACGATTGCGCGCTCCGATTCGCTGTCTAGATTGGATGTGGCTTCGTCGAGGAGCAGCAGGCGCGGACGCCGCAGTAAAGCACGCGCAATCGACAGCCGCTGCTTCTGGCCGGCCGACAGCCCCGCGCCATGTTCGGCGATGTGGTGGTCCAAACTGTCCGGTAAGCCTTTGACGAAGTTGCAGTGCGCCTGCTCAAGCGCCTCGAACAATTGCGTGTCACCGATTTCCTTCTCTTGTCCGAACATCAAGAAATCGCGTATGGTGCCCGAAATCACGAAAGGATCTGGGCCTACATACGCGGTGACGGATAGAATCTGCTGGCGGACATCCTTGAGATCATGGCTGCTTCCGGAAAAGTGCACGATGACCCTACCTGTTCCCGGTGCAACCAGTCGACAAAGCAACAGGAGCAGCGTGGTCTTGCCAACTCCGGAGGGCCCGAGTACCACCGTGGTGCTGCCGGCTGGAAACTCGATGCTGGCGTTCGATAGAACCGGGGGAGACTCACCCCATGAGTAGCTGACGTTTTGCAGCGAGAGCCCGACAGCATTCGGTGCCGCGAACTGTGCATGGCCCTCCTCTATTTCCGCATTCATGCGCACCCGGTCCGGCAGGAATTCCTTCCTGTGCCAGTCTACGAGTACATTGAGACGGGGCCAGTTGCCGCGGATATTGGCGGTGACTCGGGCTACATCGGATAAGGTCTGGAAGAAGCGCATGACTAGGTAGAGGTATGCCACCAAGGCGCCCTTGTCTTGGCTGAACACCCCGCTGCCCTGAGTAGCGATAAACACGACGACGACAAGACCGAGTACCTGTGGAGCTACACTTCGTGTTGATGCTAGCGAATAGTACTGGCGCGACGAACGTTCGTAGTTGCCGATCAGTCTGCGCTGCCCAGCAACCTCTAAACCGAGGATACCGTGGATATGCAGGAAAATTGAATTCTTCACGCCGCGCATCAACCGGTCGGAAGCGCTAGCCAGTGAGTACTGGATTGTCTCGGATGCACGCGTGAGACTGCGATCTAGCTGGCGATGCAGCGGAGTTGCTAAAAGCAGCAGAAGCACAACGATACTCGTCAGGGCCGGGGAGTAATACAGCAGGGTCACGATCAAGGCTAGGATCATGAAAATGCGGCCCATCAGATAGTAGGACGTGCTGACTACCGCTCCGCTGCCGACCACGATGTCATTGAAGAGCGTCGACGCCCGTCCGGTCGACGTACGACTCTCCCAGAGCGCCCACTGGGAGATTTTCCGCCGCGCGCTAGACTCAAAGGCTACTTGCGAAATCCCGGTGGCCACGCTGTTGAGCCAGATAACAAGAGAACGGCATACACCGGCGGCAAGAAACAAGGTCGCCTCGAACGCAAGCGAGCGCAGCGGACCAAGGAATGAAGTTTCATTTCCCCCCTGGATCAAACCGATCGAGATGAAGAATCGCTGTAGCGAAATGGCAAAAAGGAAGTCGAACGTAAAGGCGATCAGACCCATAGCAACGGCCAGCGCGCCCCAGCGCTTTGTCGATCGTCCGCCCAAGGCGTAGGCGGAGACCCAAATGGAAACATTCTTCCCCGAGTACATGTTCTTTTGTGCGGCCTAGTCCGATTGTTTCAGAGTTTCTACGACCGTGCGCCAGTCGTCTCGATATCTGACATTTGCTACCGTTTCTTCGATCATTTGCTGTCGAACGCTGCCGGACATTGCCTTGATTGATTCGACCAACTGTAGTACATCGCTGGGTTTCTGGAATGCCGATATGGTAGGCAATTCGTTTATATCATAAGCCGTGGAATCCTCATCCCAGTTGCGGATAGCAAAGCAGCCGCGTGCGGCTACTTCCACATCTTTGATCCACAGGGCGTTGCGGGGAATGAGCTGGCCGTCCACCTGCCACGGCGCATCCTCGGTATGTATGTAGATCCTGATTTTGTGGAGGTTTTTTAAATAACTTGCATAGCTTCCGGAGCCAAGGACGGAGACTTGGAGCCCCATGCTGTCCAGTTCATCAAAGAATGCCTTGCGGTGCGGGTGCAACGTGCCTTGGAACGCCAACTCGAGCGTGCGCTCGCTCCAGGTGGGCCCGGCGTTGCAGTATCTGGGCAGCATACCCATGCGTACAAAGCGGGTCGGTAGGCCGCGCTTGCCGCAGAAGTTGGCCCACCACTTCGAGGTCAGCATGAGTGAGCTGATATTGAGTTTCCTCTGGAATTCCGCGTAGCAGCCACGTGAGGTAGAGTCGTCGATGTATGCCTGCCAGGGATCTTGGTCGTAAATGGCGAGCGGGCGCCCGTCGAGCAGCCTGCTGACGGCGTCGATATAGCGCGCAAGGGCTCGTTGCTTAAGCACGCTTAAGACAAAGTCGAACTTCTTGGTGCTTAAAAATGGGTTCCAGTTAATCTGTCGAAGCGGATACATAGTGACAGAAAACTCTATCTGCAGAGTTTCTAAGAGCTGATGCTGATAGCAGTTTTCCTGAGTGTAAGCCACGCTGTCGACCAGCAGTAAAAGTTTCTTTTTCGCCATGTTATGAAATATCCGAAGGAATATTTTCCATGCGCATAAGGGCTTTTGTTGGCTACAGACTCACCGCATCAATAACCGACACCCCAGTTTTCCACCTGCGCCGAATCCACGCCGCGTATCTTGCACACCCGCGTCGGATGGTAGCCTATTTTAGCAAGTTGCTCCGCGTCGGCGTAGCTTCCTGAAATCACCGTACCACGGTCGGACCATGTGGTTAGGGAGTGATATAGGCCACCGTCGAGAACGCCGATCATGGGCTTGATTTTCATGGCCTCAGCGAAATAGTCCGACTCAGAAAAGCCATCCTTGGCTGCCAAGCGTTCGAATACCTTAGTCAAAAGGGAGACGCGCTGCAGTGCAGGTAGTTTTGGATGCAGGTTGGAGAGGTACAGTCCAGAAAATCCCTTTGCGGCCTTGAATGTAGCTATTTTGTTGGTCACCGCATTTCGTAGCGATACATGCGAACGCTCGACATGAAATGGCAGGAACCGCAAGCGCTTATCAAACCGCCACCGCTGTTTCACCGAAAATTCCTGCGTACGTACAGACGATGCGTTCAGTTCCTCATCAAGGAATCGCTCGCACTTGGCAAGTGGCGATAAATCGGAATGGATCAGGTCTGATTCAATAATGTAGATATAATCGCACGAGAATGTCGCAAGCTCGCAAATGTGGTCGAGTACCCACTTGATCGCTGACCAGTAGCCGAGATTTACCTCGCTGCAGCAGATACGCACACCGGCAGGCAACAGGGCGAGGTGATCCTTGTAGGTCGAGGCATTGTCGAATATCACCAATCGATCAGTAAGACCAAGGACCGACAGCCTATCCACCACATTTTGCGTAACGGTCATCGCCATGTCCCTGCGAGTCGTGTCGCGGGAGCACGTGACAAGCAGGAAGAGGGTTCGCTCCGGGCGGATAACGGTCATTGGTTCGTTCGCCATTCTTCAGCCAATATGCCCATGCAAACGAGGTTCAGGAACTTTCCTTCGCGGAATATGGCCTGCCTCTCGCGTCCCTCTTCGATGAAGCCGAGTTTCTTGTAGAGATTGATGGCCGGAACGTTGTTCTCCAGCGTTACCAAAGCTAGGCGGTGTAAACCGCACTGGTCGAACAGATACTTGAAAAAGTAGTGGAACATCTCGGTTGCGTAGCCTTGGCCGCGGAGGCCCGCCACGATATCTGCACCGATGAAGGCATTGCGATTCCAAGGGTCGATGCGATCGACCCGAAACACGCCAACGAAGGCGTTGTCCGTTTTGAGGCGTGCGACATAGCGACGCGATGTTCGCGAAGTCGAAATCGACTTGAACCAGGCCATCTGCGATTCCTGCGAGACGTGGGCGACGTCGGTCAGACGATTCAGTGTCGTATCGTCGTTATGGAGCAAGCGAGCTTCTTCTGTATCCTCAAGTTCCATGATGCGGATCACGAGGCGCTCGGTAGCATTTAGCGAGATCATAGTTACGGCTCCTGTCATTTGGTCAGTGATATTGCATAGTCTTCGATTTCGGCAAGACGGTTTAAATTCGCCTCGAAGTGCGAGAAGGCGGCTTCGAAGCGATTGTCGCCATAATCAAAGTGGTTCTTGAGGCGCCACCCTGCCGCCATGGCGCCTACCAACGCCCACGATCTGGGTTCGTCGCGCTTGGCGAGCCAGACCGACGCGCACTGCTTGATAACATCATGCTGCTTTTTCAGGGTGCGGTGCAGACCATAGTGAAATGCTTGGCGCGGGTGGGGATACGTGCAGTGCCGGCCAATGGGGGCAAGGTGCGCAACCGTTTTTCCCTTTAATACCACATTGTGGTTGCTGTCGGCATGATCGGCGAACAGGCGGCTAGAAGACTGCCGGAACGTTACCGCTGGCGAGAACGCATTGAGCCCAGCGATCAGCCGATCCGTGAAGTAGTCGTGAAGTAGTATCTGCGCTCCCGTGACGGCCGGATCCGCAAACAGGGTATGGATCTCGGCAAGCGCAGTGGCGCGGGAAAGCACCGTGTCGGCATCCACTTTGACCATCAGATCGTAGTTCGCCTTGGCGTCAGCCCAAGCCTCCCAGAGCTGGTTGTGCGCCTCGAACTCTGGTTGGTCCGAGATGACGTGATGCGTCAATGTCACCTGCTGCTGGTCGCGGATGGCGCGGCAGCATTCCTCAAACTCGGCTTCCCCGCATGCTAGGGTGCCGACGAAGATTCGAGGCCTAGTCATTTACCGAGGGCTCTTATTGTAAATGGGCGGCGATGTCGAGCACACGTGCAGCGATATGCCGACAATCCTCGGGAGAGATCCACCACCCGCAAGGCAGCGAGATCTGGCTCGAACTGAAGGCATTTGTGCCCGGCAGGTCGGCCTTGAATTCCTCGAAAGCCGAATAGATGTTGTTCGGCAGATGCACTAGGCCGGCCGCAATTCCCTCGGCATTGAGGAGTTCGATCAATTCGTTTCGGATGTCTTCCTTGCCATGGAAGATGCAGGTGTACACCCAGTAGCTAGATTTTGCTTGGGCTGGAATCCTCAGGGGCTTGATATAGACGGAGCCTTGGAAAATTTCAGAGTAGATGGCGGCGTTGCGACGATGTGCCTCAAGCAGGCCGCCAATATGCTTCATTTGCGATAGCCCAATCGCAGCCGAGATGTTGTTCATGTTGAACTTAAATCCCACCTCGTTTGGGTTGATATCGGCGCTCCAACGCTGACCCTTCCATTCGCCCGTTTCGTCCTTAATCGCGTCGCGGTCATAACCAAACCATTTAAGTTTGCGCGCTAGAGCCCAGTTCGCATCATCTTTGCAAATCAGTGCGCCGCCGTCGCCGGATGACAGATGCTTGATGGCTTGGAAGGATAGGCAGGTGTAGTCGGCGAAATCGGACATGGGGCGACCATTCCATGTCGCACCAATTGCATGAGCTCCATCTTGAATGATCGGGATACCGTGTTTCTGGCCTATCGCATAAATCGCCTCCAGATCACAGGGTGTGCCCGCCCAGTTGACGAAGGTAATCGCACACGTCCGGCTTGTTATCTTTCTTTCAATGTCGGCCGGGTCGATGGCCCCAGAGTCGGACCGGATGTCTGCCCAGACGATCTTGGCACCGAGATTGACGATGGGCGTGTTGGTTGCAACGCAAGTCATCGCAGTCGTGATCACCTCGGTTCCCGGACCGACGCCAGACATCTTGAAGGCGATGGTCAGCGCGCTGGTGCAGGAGTTAGTGAGAACTAGGTTGCGGACGCCCAGGAAGTTCATGAGGGCATTCTGAAATTCCGTGACCTGCAGGCCTTCATTTACGAAGCCGGATTCCAACACTTCCCGTATGCCGGCCAGTGCCTCTTCAGTCGACACATGAACTTTGAAAAGAGGGTACTTCATTATTACGCCTGTCAGATTGAAGTTTTGATCTCTTCGATTTCACGTCCGAGGAATTGATCCATGGACCGCGTGAAGATGCCGAGTTCATCCAGATAAGCGACGAGCTCCTGCTTGGGTAGCACGTCCTGATTCGATGCGTAATCGAAGATTTTCGCGCCAAGTGGAATGTCGCAGTGTGCCGGGCGCATCTTGTATAAGCCATCTTCATCACGGACACGAATCGACTCGGGGCGGCTAATGAGATCCTCGTGCAACTTTTCGCCGGGGCGGATACCCACGATCTTGATCGGCTTTGAGTAGCGTTCTGAGAAAACCTCAGCCAGATCCATGATTCTCATGGCCTTCAGTTTCGGTAGCCACATTTCGCCGGATTTTGCGCCCAAAATGGTCGCCACAATCAGATCGATGCTCTGATCCAAGGTCATGATGAATCGGGTCATTTCCGGATGCGTGACTGTGAGGCAAGTCTGGAATTCACCTTGATGGCGGAATAGAGGAATGATGGATCCGCGCGAGTCCAGAACGTTGCCGTAACGGACGCCGACAAAACGCGGGCGCTCCATCGCAATGCATGCGCTGGTAACCAGCCGCTCCGCAACCGCCTTACACATGCCGTAAACGTTGGCTGGTGCACAGGCCTTGTCGGTCGAGACCATGAGCACAGCATCGATCTGGGTTAGCCGGTCAGCTTGCCGGGTTATCGCATCCACAACGTTGCGAATACCGAGAATATTAGACTGCACGCTTTCGTATGGCGACAGCTCGCAAGTGTCCACCTGCTTTAATGCCGAGGCGATGATGGCCGAATCAGGATTGAAGCGCAGCAGCGCTTCTTCGACCCGCGCCGCATCACGGATGTCACCGACAACGAACTTGACGTTGTTCTTGTGCGTCAGCCGGTTCTTGATTGTCCAGTGCTTCGCTTCATCGCGGGAGAAAAGTATCAGCTCGTTGTCAGTCGACAGGCGTCGCACCAAAGCGCGGCCCAAAGAACCGGTGCCACCGAAAATGAGAATTTTTTTGCCGAGGAGGTTCATTTTTGAATAAACGCCAAACTAGGCTGAGCGTGCTGGGTGATTAAAACGAACAGATTAATAGAGATGCTGATCAGTATGGTCGAAGTGTGTGCACAATCTACTGTCGTTAGTGGAGAGTGCGAAGCGATTACGTGCAAGAATATTGTCATATCCTTGGCTCTGCTGGGTACACGCGATGGCCGAATCTACCACGCCACGATGCCCGGTGTCGTAGATTTTCGGGTTGGATTTATTACTATTGCACGGCTCTTTCATAAGCGCCCAGCAAGCGAACAATGTCGTCTTCTCCCAGATAAATGACGGACTGGATTTCGATGATTTCCAGCTCCACGGGGCCGGGGTTCTTCAGGCGGTGCGTTTCACCGATCGGAATATAGGTCGACTGGTTCACGCTGGGCGGAAATGGATCCCCCGCAACCCTCTTCAGTGGCGCTTTTGACCACGACCTAATGCTCCGCACGGTGACGACGCTTCCGCGACCTAAACGAGGGATTGGAGAACCGTGCTGTCTGTATGATAGGTGTCCCTGTGAACCGGCGATCCTCGGCTGAAACGATCAAGGGGCATTCGCCGATCCGGCGACGTGGCAAGCCCCCATTTGTTGATCCAAGTGCCATGAGAGTTTTGGTTTAGGGTTTCAGGGTTTCCGCGCTGGCGTGCGCAGGGAGGGGCGTAGCCCCGACCGGAGCGCGCCAGCGCGCCGCGAACACCGCCGGCGCCAGATATTCCAGCGACGAGTGCGGCCTCGCTTCGTTGTAGT
>SXGS01595071.1_pt1 | contig 18919 bp, 15 predicted proteins | sample 3174681 | NCBI WGS metagenome assembly SXGS01 (sample SAMN11356861, study PRJNA531348) | freshwater metagenome | isolation source: freshwater sample F1-80 | place: China: Fuxian Lake, Yuxi | collected 2017-12-25 | reverse complement strand
AGGCCCTGGCGGCGGCGCAGTGGCGATAGGGCGAGGAAATCGTCAGGGGGGACGAGGCTGGCGCCTCGGACTCCGGCGAAACCCACCGGTGGGATGCTCATATCGGGGGTTTGGGTGGCGAGACTTGCGAGGTGGGATGCTTGATCTGGAGGGTCTCCGGCGAGACACGCGTCGGGAGATGCTCGCATCGAAGGTTCTGTCGGCGGGACGTGTGGGGTGGCGCGCTGGATCCGGGGGTGCTCCGGCGAGGTCGTGGGGGTGGGGCTCTGGGGCTGCGACCTTGGGGGAGTGGGTTTCGGCCGGCAGGGAGGCGATACTGCTTCCGACGCGGCGGCTGGTTGTTTGTCTGCTTGCCTCCCCGGATCAGCGATTGCACCCAGGACCGGGTTTGACAGAGGGAATCCACCCGGCGCACGCCGAACGAAATCATTATACTGATCCCGGTGCTTCCCCGGAGTTCATGCATGCCCACCCCATCCACCCCCTACCCTTCCGCGAAACAGACGCCCCGAAACCTGGAACCGAGTGTCGCTGCATCCCGCCGGCTCCGTCCCGGCCTGGCCGGGGTGATTGTGCTGGCGGCGGCGCTGACGGCGAGCGCCGCGCCGCCGCCGGCCTCGTCGCTCCGCAATCCGGAGATTACGGCGGCGGAGGTCACTTCCCACGTGCGGTATCTCTCCTCAGACGAGTTGCAGGGACGGGGTTCCGGGACGAAAGGAAACGACCGGGCGGCCGAATACATCGCGGCCCGGTTCAAAGCCATCGGGTTGACCCCCGGGGGAGAGCGCCGTTCTTTCTTCCAGCGGTTTCCGGTGTTTACCGGTGTGGAACTGGGGAAAGAGAACCGGATTGAGCTGAAGTCGGGCGGGTCCACCGACCGGCTGCGCGTGAACGAAGACTTCCTGCCCCTCGGTTTCAGCCGCAACGGCGCCGTCACGGCTCCGGTGGTCTTCGCCGGCTACGGCATCAGCCAGCCGGAGCTCAGTTATGACGACTACGCGGGCCTGGACGTGCGCGGTAAGGTGGTGCTCGTGCTCCGCCATACTCCGGACGGCGACGACAACGGTAAGTTCGGCCCCTATGCGCCGCTGACCTACAAGCTCCTGACCGCCCGCGAGAAAGGCGCCGCCGGCATCCTCCTCGCGACGGGCCCGTTGAACGAAGAACCGCAGCCGCCCGCGGAACCCGGTCGCGGCCTGGACGGCCCCCAAACCCCGGCCCGGCGTCCTCGCTTCCCCGGCCTGCAGCGCGCCTCGGCGTCCGCCGACTCCGGGATCCTCGCCGCGTTTGTAGACCTGCCGGTGGCCGAGCGCCTGCTGCAGCGGGCCGGCAAGCAGGTGAAGGAGCTCCAGATCGCGATCGCGCACGGAACTCCGCAGTCCTTCCCGATCCCGGACACGGAAGCTACCCTCCGTGTGGAAATCCGTCGTGAGACGAAGGTCACGCGCAACGTGCTCGGGGTGCTGGAGGGGAGTGATCCGCAGTTGAAGGATGAGGCGGTGGTGATCGGGGCGCACTACGACCATCTCGGCCTCGGGGGGGACCACTCCCTCGCCGAGTCCGCCGCACCCGCCATCCACCACGGCGCCGACGACAATGCCTCCGGGACCGCGGGGATCCTGGAACTGGCGCAGTACTTCGCCGCCCACCGGTCCGAAGTCGGCCGCAGCCTGGTATTCATGGCCTTCAGCGGCGAGGAGATGGGCCTGCTGGGCTCCGCGCACTGGGTCAAGAACCCGACCCTGCCCCTCGAAAAGATCGCGGCGATGATCAACCTGGATATGGTCGGCCGGATGAAGGCGGACACGGTTCAGGTGTTGGGCGCCGGCAGCTCTCCCGCGTGGAAGGGGTTGCTGGAGGAAGCAAACCAGCCGCACCGGCTCCAATTGAAATCCGGCGGGGGCGGCTCCTTCGGCGGGAGCGACCATCAGTCGTTCTACGCGAAGCAGATCCCGGTGCTCTTCTTCTTCACCGGCATCCACCCGGACTACCACCGGCCCTCCGACACGTGGGAAAAGGTCAATGCCGAAGGGGAGGCCCGCCTGCTGCAGTTCGTGCGCGATACAACGCGTCGCATTTCCCATTTGACCCCGCGCCCCCCGTTCAGCCGGACGCAAGAGGAACAGCAAGCGCCGAGCCCCGGCTTCCGCGTGTTCCTGGGCACCATCCCGGACTACGCCGAAGAGGTGGTCGGGGTATTGCTCCAGGGCGTGCGAGAGGGGAGCCCGGCAGAGAAGGCGGGCGTCAAGGCCGGTGACGTGCTGGTCGAATTGGGTGGGAAGTCCATCCGCAACGTGCAGGAATACACCACGATCCTGAGCGGCCTGAAGGCCAACGTCGAGGTCGCAATGGTAGTGGTGCGCAAGGGGGAGCGCCTCAGCCTGAAGATCACCCCCCGGGCCCGATAGGTGAGGAGTAGACGATGAAAAAGATCGCCGCGCAGGCGGTGCAGGTCGCCGTGCTGGCCTGCACCATCGTGGTACTGGAGTACATTTTCTTCCGGGCGCCGGATGTGAGCGCGCAGCCCCGCTGGACGCAGGCCGCCGTCGCCACCGTCCGTCCCTCGCTTTCCACGGCGGCGTTCGCATCCGCGGCGGCGTTCGCGCAAGGCCTCGAGCGCCCCGGGGAGAAGCACCTGCGCAACATCCGGCAGCTCACGTTCGGAGGGGAGAACGCAGAAGCGTACTGGTCGTTCGACGGCAAGCAACTGACGCTCCAATCCACCCGTGACGGCGGCAAGGCCGATCAGATCTTCGTGATGGGAGCCGACGGCAGTAACCCACGGATGGTGAGCACCGGGAAGGGGCGGACGACGTGCAGTTACTTCTTCAAGAACGGCCGGCGCATCCTCTACGCGAGCACCCACCTGGCGGGAGACGACCCGCCTCCGCCGCCCGACTTCAGCCAGGGGTATGTCTGGGCGGTCTACCCGTCGTACGACATCTTTACGGTGCGCCTGGACGGCAGCGATTTGCGCCGCCTGACCGACGCGCCCGGCTACGACGCTGAGGCGACCGTTTCGCCGGATGGGCGCCGCATCGTCTTCACCTCGGAGCGCGATGGGGATCTCGACCTGTACATCATGGACTCCGACGGGAAGAATGTGCGGCGACTGACGAGCGAGCTGGGCTATGACGGCGGCGCCTTTTTCTCGCCGGACGGCGCCAAAATCTGCTATCGCGCGGGGCATCCGAAAACCCCCGAGGCGCAGAAGACCTATCGCGATCTGCTCGCCAAGCATCTCGTGCGCCCCAGCGAGATGGAGCTCTTTGTGATGAATGCGGATGGATCGGACAAACGCCAGATCACCCACAACAACGCAGCCAACTTCTGCCCGTTCTTCACCCCAGACGGCAAAAAGCTGATCTTTGCAAGCAATGTGGAGAACCCGCGCGGCCGCAACTTCGACCTCTATCTCATCAATGTGGACGGCGGCGGGGTGGAAAAGGTGACCAGCGATCCGGAATTCGACGGCTTCCCGATGTTCAGCCCGGACGGCAAGAAGCTCGTGTGGGCGAGCAACCGGAACGCGAAACAGCGCGGAGAGACGAATATCTTCCTGGCCGACTGGGTCTGGTAACAAAGAAGCCCCTTGACGCGAGAGAGCGGATTGGGCTAAAATCTTCCATCAGCTTTCATCCGTCCCTTTCGCCAGAGACAGCAGGCGCCCCTCAGGGGGCCGAAGACGCCAGCCTGCCGAGGCAGCGCACCGGGACGGGGGTTGCGGCATGCCTGCGCTCTCGCCTCCCGGCGGCGTGCGAGCCGGCCGCCTGCCCTCGTGTTCGCGCCCTCACCGTCTCCGGCGGTCGAGGGCGTTGCTGTTTTCTGATCCAACACGAGGGGGGTGATTCTCATTTCCGATACGAACACACCGCAGCGTCAGCCGCGTTCGGACAAGGTGGAGCAGGTCGAGATGCTGACCGATCTGCTGTCGCGTTCCGCAGGGCTGTACCTCACCGACTACCGCGGCATCACCGTGGCCGAAAAGGCGGACCTGTCGCGACGGCTGCGCCAGGCCGGCGCCGAATACCACGTCGTCAAGAACACGCTCTTCCTCCGGGCCTTCGCCGATCGCAGCGAATTGCCCGATGAGGCGATGGCGGGCCCAACAGCGATTGCGTTCGCCCTGGAAGATCCGGTCCAACCCGCAAAGGTGGTGCTGGACTTCATCCGCGAGAAGCGGAAGATGACGGTGAAGGGCGGCATTGTCGAGGGACGCTTCTTCGATCCCGACGGCGTCCAGAAGCTGTCGCAGACTCCGCCCAAGGCGGTGCTCATTGCCCAGGTCGTCGGCGCCATCCAGAGTCCGCTCGCCGGGCTGGTGTACGCACTTCAGGATGTCGTGGCCGGGCTTGCGCGGACCATCCAGGCGATCCACGATCAACGGGCCGGCGAGTAACGCCGCGACCCATCCACCAGAAATGCCGCTCCTGACCCATCGCGGGGGAGGAGCACCCCACCCGCAGGGGTGGGAGACATGAACCGGAGAAGAACAAATGCCCCTTAGCACGAATGAGATCATCGAAGCCATCAGCCAGATGACGGTTCTCGACCTGGTCGAACTGAAGAAGGCGCTGGAAGACAAGTTCGGCGTCAGCGCCGCCGCACCGATGATGCGGGCGCCGGGCGCCGGCGCCGCCGCAGCGGTCGAAGAGGAAGCCCCCACGTCATTCAACGTGATCCTGACCGCCGCAGGCGCGCAGAAGATCCAGGTCATCAAGGCCGTGCGCGAAGTGACCACCCTCGGGCTGAAAGAAGCCAAGGACCTGGTGGACGGCGCTCCGAACCCGGTCAAGGAAGGCATCGCCATGGACGAGGCTACGGCGCTGAAGAAGAAGCTGGAAGAAGTCGGCGCCAGCGTCGAAATCAAGCCGGCCTGACGCGGTTCCGCAGGTTCCCCGTAACGCCAGGAGCAGGCGGCGGCAGAGTCTGTCGCCTGCTCCTGGGCCATCCGATGGTCGTATCTATTTGTGTATTCCGTGATTTTGCCGTGGCTGGGCCTCTCAGGGGCGGTCGAAATGGCCGACCCAACCAGACGTGGAAGGTCCGTCCATTCGAGGAAGAGTTCCAGCGGCTCAGGCTCGATCTGCAGGCCTTGTAGGAGGTAGTTTGATGGCGAAGCTCGGGAAGGTTCAGATCCAGGGCTATCGGTCACTCAAGAGCATCGAGCTCGAGCTTCGGTCCCTGAACATCCTCATTGGTCCGAACGGCGCGGGCAAGAGCAACTTCGTGTCGTTCTTCAAGATGCTCAATGAGATAATGGGAGGTCGACTCCAACAGTACATCGGTATCTCGGGACGAGCGCAGTCGCTCCTGTACTTTGGCCCACGCGTTACACGCCATTTGGATGCAGAACTGGAGTTCGAGGCGGAAGAGGGCACAAACTGGTACAACATGCGGCTCTCCCACGCCGCAGGCGACACGCTAACCTTTGCCAAGGAGTCGCTCAGGTTCCTCAAGCACGGCTACACGGATCCCGAGGCCCTTTCACTAGGGGCGGGCCACCAGGAAACTCGCATCAGCGAAGAAGCGAACAAGGGGGAGCAGACAGCCGGCGTCATTCGATACCTGCTCAACCGGTGCCGCGTCTACCATTTCCATGACACCTCCGCCACGGCCCGGGTGCGGCAATATGGCCTACTTGAAGATAACCGCTGGCTGATGCCGGACGCCGGCAATCTGGCGGCGCTCCTCTATGCTTACCGGGGCAATCGGGAAAACCCCAGTGTTGTCTACCGGCGTATCGTCTCCACTATCCGCAAGATCATGCCCGAGTTCGACGATTTTGACCTGGAACCCAGTTCCCTCAATCGGAAGGAGATCATCCTCAACTGGCGGAAACGGGGTCAGGACTACCTGTTCGGTGCTCACCAGATTTCGGACGGTTCACTGCGCGCGATGGCGATCTGCACCCTGTTCCTCCAGCCGGAGGAAGATCTTCCCCGTGTCATCATCCTGGATGAGCCGGAGCTGGGCTTGCATCCGCACGCCCTTGAGATCGTAGCCGGGCTCATCCGTGCCGCCTCGTCCAGAACACAAGTGATTGCCGCTACCCAGTCACAGAGCTTTTTGAACTTCTTCGAGCCTGCCGAAATCGTCACCGTCGAGACAGATGCCGGCGAGTCCGTCTTTCGCCGGCTGGAGCCGGATCAGCTTGAGGACTGGCTGGAGGACTATTCCATCGGGGAACTGTGGCAGCGAAACGTGGTCGGCGGGGGACCGCTCCCGTGAGACAGTTGAATGTCTTCTGCGAGGGGCAGACGGAACAGGTGTTCTGCGCGCAGGTGCTGCAGCCGCACCTCTTCCCGGCAGGCGATGGGATCGTACACACTCTGGCAGTTGGAGAGAAGGATCACCGGCATGTCTACGGTATCGGCACGCGGACGAAATACGAGCGTGTCCGCAAGTTCATCCGGAACACGATCAAGCAGCGACAGGGGGCGAACGTGTATTTCACCACGTTCTTTGACCTTTATGCCCTGCCGAGCAATTTCCCCGGCAAGGCGTCCAATACCAGGGACCCCGCTAATCCAACGCCGTATGCTCTTGCCCTGCAAACGGCGTTGGAGAAGGACATCACCTCTCACCGCTTCATCGCCCACGTGCAGCTCCACGAGTACGAGACAATGCTGTTCGCCGATCCGGAAGCGTTCGCCATCGTGTTCGAGAACTGCGCCGAGGAGATCCAGCGTCTGCAGGAGATTGCCGCCTCAGAGGTGACCATCGAACACATTGACGACGGCCCGGACACCGCGCCATCGAAGCGCATCATCCGTGTGCTTCCTCAGTATCGCGGCCGGAAATCCACCGCGGGACCGGATATCGCCGAGTACATCGGCATTCCGAAGATCCAGTCTGCCTGCAACCACTTCGACCGGTGGCTCACCCGTCTAGAGAGCATTCAGTGGGACTAGGCATGAGCACGGTTGGGTAGAAACCGGTTCGCGCCGGCCGCGTGCCGGATCGCCCTTCCCGGAGACGTGCCCGCTCAGCTTCGGCGAGAAACTGATCCTCCCTCAGTGGATGCTGGCTTCTTCGCAAAGAAGAGCTTCGAGCAGATGCCCGAGCCGCTGAAGCCACCGGAGCTGGAAGGGCTGCACGATGATAACAACCATAAGTTCTTGAGGAACCCCCGTACGAGGTAATGCTGAGGGAGTCAATCCCGGTATTGGTCCAGGAAGGTCCGGGCTGCCGGGCTGAGGCACTCGGGCTGCCAGACGACGGCGAGGGTCCGGGTCGGCGCGGGGGTGAGGGGCGCCACCACCGCATCAGAATCAGATACTCGGGGTCGAACGGGGGTACGGCAATGCATTCCGCCTCCAGGTCCACGAGGACGGCCTGGAGACGATCCAGGTTCTGTTGCTCCACCAGCAGGGCAATATCCAGGTCCCGGCTAAACTCCGCTGCGCCGTACACAATGCAGGCTTGCCCCCCCATCAGCAGGCATTGCAACTGGTTCGTGCGGATCGAAGAAAGGGCTCTGCGTATCGGGTTCAGGATCAAGCGAGCCTCCGAGATAGAGATAGACCTGCCAGAGTTTCTCGGACTCGGCCCAGCGTTCCTGCGGCGTCAGTGAGTACCACTCCAGCCATTCCGGCCCGACCAAAGCCTCCCAGTCTACTTCGGACGGGCGGTTCTCGTCCGGGGGTGGGGCTGTGGTTCTGCCGTCGGACGCAGTCGGCGGCCGAAGGGGGGACTGGCTTTCCTCGGCACTCGGCTCCGGTCGCTGTTCGGTTGCCCTCATTGTCATCCCTCGCCGACAAGGTGCCGGCGTTCCCGGGCCGGACGCGCCGTCTACGGCGCCGTGTGCGGTGGGCCGCCGGATCAAGTTCGTGGTATCACAGGCGGACGACGAGCGTGTCTGCGGAGATTGCAGATTCCTCCTGGGAGATGGCCTGGACCGCAGCGAGCGGGAGAGGAACCGCAGCCATCCGCCGCGAACTCTTCCGCGCAGGGCGGGCAGGGTAGCTTGCGCACGGGGAATCAGGGATGGAAACACGGAAGATCGGGTCGCTGGACGTGTCGGTGGTGGGGCTGGGGTGCAACAACTTCGGAGGACGGCTGGATCCGGAACGGACGGCGGCGGTGGTGCATGCCTGCCTGGACGCGGGGGTCACGTTTTTCGACACGGCCGACGTCTACGGCGGTACGAAGAGCGAGGAATACATCGGCCGGGCGCTGGGGAACCGGCGGGATGAGGTGGTGCTTGCCACCAAGTTCGGCGGCCGGATTGATGACGACCGGCGGGGGGCGAAAGCGGACTATGTGCAGCGTGCCGTAGAAGACAGTCTGCGCCGGCTGAACACCGATCGCATTGACCTCTACCAGTTGCACGTTCCGGATGCCGAAACACCGATCGAGGAGACGCTGGCGGCGCTGGACGATCTGGTACGGGCGGGGAAGGTTCGGGAAATCGGCTGCTCGAATTTCTCTGTGGAACAATTGCGCGCGGCGGATGCCGGCGTTCGCCCGGGGCGCGCGCGCTTCCGGAGCGTGCAGAATGAATACAGCCTGCTGCACCGGGCGCCGGAAGAGGGAGTGCTGGCGGAATGTGAGCGACTCGGTCAGGGTTTCCTCCCGTACTTCCCGCTTGCCAGTGGGTTGCTGACCGGGAAATACCGGCAGGGGCAGCCGGCCCCGGAGGGCACGCGCCTGGCCAATGCCACCTCCAACCGCTTCTTGAACGACGAGAGCCTTGCCCGCGCCGAGGCCCTGATCCGGTTTGCGGAGGGTCGGGGACGCACAATCCTTGAACTCGCGGTATCGTGGCTGCTGGCGCGGCCGGTGGTGGCGTCCGTCATCGCCGGAGCCACCTCGCCGGCACAGGTCCACGCCAATGCCGCCGCTGCCCGATCGCAGCTCACCGCCGCGGAGATGGCGGAGGTAGACGCCATTCTCGCCTGATTGGGGAGGCATACAGTAAAGCACCGGCGATCGAGCAGCATCCGGTAACCGCCACTGGCCCGGAGTTGCGCCGTAGAGGACGCAGAGGGAACTGCTACTGCCCGGCCCGGGTCCGCAGTCCTCTGCGGTGGGGACTTCTCCCAGTCGCACCGCAAAGAACGCTGAGAGACACAAAGGCGATCGTTTCTTCCGGCCCCACTCTGCGTTCCTCTGCGTCCTCTGCGGTGAGAATCTCCCCACCCAGCACCGTCTTCACGCAGCGCAGACCCGGTTGCGGCCTTCCTTCTTTGCGCGGTACAGTTGGGCGTCAGCTTCGGCGAGCATAGGTTCCACGCCGCTCAGGGCGGTGTTTCCACAGAGCCCCAGACTGAGAGTGACGCGAAGTCCCGGGGCCACCTCGTCCCACGGGTAGTCGGCGACGGCCCCGCGCAGGTGCTCGCAGATGCTCGCGGCCTTTTCGGGGGAACACTCGTCCAGGGCCAGCACGAATTCTTCCCCGCCGTAGCGCGCGACCAGATCCGTGCTTCTCACGTGGGCCTGAAAGAGGCGCCCGATGCGGCGCAGCACCGTATCTCCCACGGCATGAGAATAGTGATCGTTGATCTGCTTGAAGTGGTCCAGATCGGCGAGCACCAGGGTCAGGGCACGGTCGTGGCGCATGGCACGGGCATAGGCGAGGGTGGCTTGCTCGTCAAAGAAACGACGGTTGTGTAGGCCCGTGAGGGGGTCCCGCTGGCTCTGCTCCTGGAGTTGGAGCGCCTGCAATTGCACCTGGGCGTGCGATGCCTGAAGTTCGGCCTGGGCTCGTGCCAGTTCCGCACTCATCCGGTTGAATGTGCCTGCGAGCCTGCCTACTTCGTCGCGGGAAGAGACGGCTACCTGCAAGCCGAGTGCCCCCGCCTCCACGGCTTGAAGTGCGTGAGTCAGTTGCTGCAAATCCCGGTTCAGGCGGCTGCCCAGCACCACTCCCAGCAGCAGCGCCACTCCGGCGGCGCCGATCAGCCCGTAACCCAGCGACTCGCGTACGGCGGCGAGGTACGTGACGGACAGCGGGCTGATGTTCCGCGTGGGGAGGGGGATGGCCACGACCGACTGCCCTCCGCGGGCGTAGATGGGGACGCCCTGCTTCCACAGATGCTCCGGCACTGTCTGCCCCGGCGAGAACGCCGAATCGCCGTGGATGACGCGCCCTTCCTTATCCGCGAGCAGAAACCGAAACAGCGGCCGATTGGGTTGCGTTATCCCACCCGACCCGGGCATCCACTCGGGTGGGGGAGGGGACTGGGGAGCCGGCCGATCCGGCCCCTCCGAAACCACGTCCGGAGGAGCATACCCTCCGCCGTTGGGAGGTGAAGGTCTCGCTGGTGCGCCCCACTTACCGACGCGCGCCGGTGCTCCCGGCGGGGGGGCCCAACCGCCGCCGGGCCCAGGTTCACCGGCCCAGGCTTCCCCCTCCGTGCCGGGAGGCCGGCCGGGGCGGATTTCGGTGTCCACACCAGGCGGGGGCCCCCAACCCGCGCTGCGGCCATCCGGCGCCGTGCTGGGGCGGCCCTCCCGGCCACCGGGACCGGAGCGTGTCGAGGATCGGGGGCGCCGCCGCCGCCGGAATTCGAAGTGGTGGAACTCCTCAACGCGCATCCCCCGGTCCCAACTGCCGTACGTCTCCAGATAGGCTGCCACGTCGTTTCGAAAACGGTCGAATGACATGCGAAACACAGCCTGGCTGAATTGGCGGAGGACCATCCACTGGGCAATACCTGCAACCATCAGCCCCGCCATGAGGCCCGTCACGAGCAACGCGAGAACGACCTTGGTGCGCAATGACAGGCCAAACACCATCCGGCCCACCGCTCGCGCAGGAATCCCCGCACCGACGCCCCGTGTCGGATTGCCTCCCAGGCTCACTGTTTCCATTCTTCAATCCTGCTTCCTTGAGACCCGACGCCGTCACACCCTCTCAGCCCTCAGGACGAACGCACGCCGGACTGGTTCGGGCTTCCATGCCGACACGAGGAATTCTGGGTTGCAGAATCGCCTCTTGAAGGCTCCATCCAGTGGAGGCTGACACACGCCACGGAGGCCGGCAAGATGCCGGCGTTCCCGGGCCCGAGGGTTCGACCACCTCGCAGTCTGGCGAGTGGTACGCCATCGGGCCCTCGATCTCGGCCCTGAGCCACAACCTCGCTCGACCACCTCGAGTCCTGGCGAACAGTACGCCGTACCCGAGCCACGCGCGTCAGCAAGTGGTCCCCCGACCCGGAAACGGAAGTACTCCCACAACACGCCTGGCAAGTGCTACACCGTCAGACCCGCGATCTCAGCCCGAAGCCTGCAACCTCGCTCAACCACCTCGAGTCCTGGCGAATGGTACGCCGTACCCGAGCCACGCGCGTAAGCAAGTGGTCCCACGACACAGCAAGTGGTCCCACGACACAGCAAGTGATCCCACGACGCGATGGTCGAAGGTATCCGACCTTCGCCGCTCCTTCGTCCTCGGAAGTCCGGAACAGTGTCCCCGGAAAAAGTGCCTGCACTCTGGAAACACCGGATACCGTCTATACGGCATGGACAACCATCAAGGAAGGGGGAGGCGGTGGCGCGAGTGGCTGAGGAAGTATTTCTCCGGTACCAGGACAGTCGGAGCAACAAGGGCTTTGTGTCCCGCCTGATGGAGGAGGAAGACGGGACCTGGACTCACTTCACGGCCTGGGGTGCAGTGGGGCGCACCTTTCAGGAGGGAACGAAGTACGGCCTCACCGAGGAAAAGGCCCGCAAGGCGCACACGTCCAAGGTGAAGGACAAAATGACGGGTGACACCCCGTACAACGAGTGTGAGCCGGAAGTGCTCGGTTTCGCGCGCAGCACGGGCGCGGAAATCATCTCCCAGGCAGTGCAGGTGGTGCAACAGGAGAGGGTGTGGAGTCCGATGCTCTTCAGCCCCATCCCCACGTCGCGCGCAAAGCAACTCGTCCAGGATCCGGCGTATTTCGCCCAGAAGAAAGAGGACGGAGTCCGGATGCGCCTCTACGCCGGGGAAGACGGCCTCGTGCGTGCCTGCAATCGCAAGGGTCAGGAACTGCCCGTGCCGCAGGTTACGGCAGAACTGGGCCGGGCGCTCTTCGCACAGATCGGCGTCTTCGACCTGGACGGGGAGAGCATCGGCAACAACGCCTTCCACGCCTTCGATGTGCTCCACATTGACCCCAGCGCCCCCGCGATCGAGCGCGTCACCTGTCTGCTTGACCTGGCGCGCTCGTTCCCCGGCGGGATCATCCTGACACCCACTGCCCTCACGACCGACGCCAAGCAGGATCTGCTGAGTCGCGCGGTGGAAGAGGGTTGGGAAGGCCTGATGTTCAAGCGCCGGGACACGCCTTACTCGGCCGGCCGCAGCCCTCGCGACAACAAGTTCAAGATGTGGCAGGAGGTAACGGTGGCCCTCACCGAAGTGAACCGGACCGGCAAGTTGGAACACGGCTCGGCCAGGATGATCTGGCTGGACCCGCGCGATCAGCAGTGGAAAACAGTGGGCAACGTCTCCAGCGGCTTCAAGAGCGGAGATCTGGCGGAGATCGCGGCGTGCGTCACCCGCGGCGGCCCCGTGCTGGCCGATGTGCGCTACCTGTACTTCAGTGAAGCCGCCCTGTACCAGCCCTGCTTCCGGCGGGTGCGCCGCGACCTCACACCACAGGACCTGGGACATCAGGAACTGGTCGGGCGTGATGGGCAGCGGGTGGTCCTCTGATCACCGGACCACTCGTCGTCGGTGGGCTGGGCCGATTGCTGGCCGCACAGGATGAACCGGCGCTGGCGGGACGCCGCCGTTCCCGCGATGACCAACACGCCATCAGTCAGGTTGCAGCACGCACCAGGTCAACCGGAGCCGGCGGGACGCCGGCGTTCCCGGGCCGGTGCGTCCCGCAGATGTGAGTAGGTGAGGGCTACCGGCAGAGTCCGGCCGGAATGCACCTGGATTTACGCCCGCCTGGAACATAAGACTGATTATCGGAAGTTGTGCGGGCTTCCCCTGGCGGCGCCTTTTCACTCACCGGGTCCCGATGAACCGCATCCGGAGCGGAAACTACTCGGTGTCCATACGTGACCGCCCTGATCTGACCCATCCTTACATACGCGCTTAGATGTCTTCGTCTTGGGACTCGAACGACGGAACTACTCTGCCCTGAGCTTCCGCAATCTATGATGATATAATATAGGTGACGCAAGCTTCTCCGACGGTCAACAAGGACCAGCCTTCGTTGTCAGGGTCTCTGCTCGCAATCCGAACACTACGCCGCCGGTGGAGCGGCGCTGTGTCGCTCGTCTACCTGATCGTTCTGGTGCTGACCTCGTTCGGGCACCAATGCGAAGTGGACGGGCGGGCGGTTGCCCCTGCAAAGTCTGCGGCGTCGGAGGCCCATGTCGGTGGCGTGGCGGCCCTCGTCTCGCCGGTAGACCACCACTGCCCGGCGTGCTCGTGGGAGCGCAGCAGTTCCACTACACTCCCTGCGGGTGTTCAGGTCATCGTCTGCGGGCTCAAGCTTTCCGTCGCCGAAGTCGCCGCAGAGTCCGCGCCGTCCAACCAGATCCGGCTACTCCCAGCTCCTCGGGGCCCTCCCGCCACCTGATCTTCGCCTGGCACGTCTCGCGGACTGCAACACCGGGGCTCGGGGTTCTCGTGATTCACAGACTCCTCGTCCGGTAGTTGTTGTCCGGCTGCTTCGGAGCGGACCGGCGGTCCGCGCTATTAGCAGTAACGCGTCCGCTATCCGGGGGCCATCCCTTCCTGCCCCGGAACTGCCCCAGCCAAAGCCGGATCAATGCTTCCCTCAATCTACACTCGCCGTCCCGGGCTTCTTCCGGGAGTCGCCTTCGCCACCACTGTAGTACTCACCGCTGCCGCACACGCACAGGTCGTGGGTCGTGTGCGCATCGTAGTTCGCAATGCCGCCGACGAGAAGCCCATCGCGGCCGCACGGATCGTTCTGAAAGACAGCGCCGGCGCTCGCCCCGACGTGGTAGTGACCACGAACCAGGCGGGTGAGGTAACCACGAGCGCGATTGATGCCCGAGTCTGGCAGGCTACCACCGAAGCGGAAAACGTCCAGGCGGAAACCCGTGAGATTACGGTGTCGCAGGACGCCATCACCGACGTGGAAGTGCTGTTGGAGCCGCTGAAGGAGCGGGTGATTCGCATCACCGGCCAGCGCCAGCTCGTCACCCCGAGTCAGACGCAGGTCACCACACGGCTGGATCGCACGCTTCTCGATCGCTTCCCGCTGACTGCCGGGAATCCGCAAAGCCTCCCCAATCTCCTGCGTTCCGTGCCCGGGCTGGCGGGAGACTCGGCGAACCAGGTACACCCGCGCGGCGAACACTCCGGCACAGCCATCTCCATCAACGGGTTCTACCTTCCCGGAGTGCTGCAAGGGAGGGCGGGGCAGGTCATCTCCCCCTCCACACTTCAGGAGTTCGATGTACTGACGGGGGGTTATTCTCCCGACCGCGGCGGGGAAACCGCGGCCATTCTCGACCTGACGCTCCGGTCCGGAACCCGGGAACCGTTCCAGAGGCTCGACCTGCAGGGTGGGTCCTTCTCCACATTCCACAGCGAGCTCACGCTCTCCGGGCAGGGCGGGCGGCGCGTGACCCCAACCGGGCCGGCCAGGGTCGGTTACTTTTTCAATTTTTCGGGGCGGCGAACCACCAATGCCCTCGAACCGCCGCAGCCGGACGAGCAGGAAGCGAACAACACCGGCAGTTCGCTGGCCTTTCTCGGCAACTTCGATATCCAGGCCGGGAAAAAGGATCAGCTCAACCTCATCCTGAACTACACGCCCGCCGTAACAGGCGTCGCCAACCGAACCGGACTTCCGGGGCGATTTGCCGGTGTGGGCCAGGGCTTCGGCTATGGAGGGGAGCTCTCGCGTGCGGACGCAGCCGCGGCCGGCATTCTCTCGCAGGAAGCTGCGGGTCAGGACATCACCCAGCGAGACACCAACTACTTCGGAGTGCTCACGTGGAAGCGACAGGTTTCCGAAAGGCTCTCTTCGGTGCTGTCTCTGGGCGGGGTGAACAGCGCCCTGGACATTCGGAACAGCAACCCGGCAGTGGCCCTGGGGGCGCTTCCCACGGATAGTTCCATCGAGTTCAACCCCACGATCCTCCGTGGCTACCGACAGATCCAGCCCCAGGGCAGTTTGACCTACGCCTCCCGCCGACACACGTTCAAGGCAGGGTTCGTATACACCAATCAGAGCGGGGATGAGTCCTACCATCTCAACCCGGCCAGCCAGATTGCCCTGAACGCTCTTGCGGCCACCGACCCGCGCCTGGCTCCGGCCGGGACGTTTCAGGTGGACGCGGGCGGGAATCCCGTGCTCGACCGGCGGGGCAATCAGGTGTTCCTCGCGGCTCCGGGAGCGGTCACCCCTACCCTGCGCGTCCGCCGGAACGGCTACTATGCCGCCGCCTACCTGCAGGATACCTGGAACGTCAGCCGCCGCTTCACCGCGAACTACGGCATCCGGGCCGACTTCTATCGCCAGTCGCAGAACCTCGGCCAGCCTGAGGTGGACACCGGAGCGATCTCTCCCCGGGTGAACCTCTCCTACCTGCTCGACCCGCGCACCGTGGCTCGTTTCTCCTACAATCGGCTCTTCACCCAACCCCCGCTGGCACAGGGGGCGATCCTGGGCAACGCCATCCCCCCGCAACTGGCAAATCAGTTCGATCTGAGCCTCGAACGTCAGGTAGGACCCCGCCAGGTGCTCAAGGCCGCCTACTACAACAAGGACGTGCGGAACCAGACGGATACCGGCCTGCTGGTAGAGGGGACCCAACTGGGCGTCTTCAGTACGGTGAGCCTGCAGCGCGCCACCCTCTTCGGCTTCGAGATCTCGTATCTGATGGCGCCGCGACCCACCGGAGGGTGGGGGGCTTTCGCCAACTGGTCCTATGCCAAAGCGCGGCCCGGCGGGGTCACCAACACGGGTGACGCAGTGGAGGAATTCAACGACCACGACCAGCGCCATACGGTCAACTTTGGACTCTCGTACGCGCTGCGCAGTGGGGCCTCGGCCCAACTCGGGCTCGCGTATGGCAGTGGCGTGTTCTCCAGTGTGCTGACCGAAGGGGGCGCACGGAATGCACGGGCCCAGTTGAACCTCACGCTCGCTTCCGGGCCCAACCTGCTCGGCAAGAAAGGTCTGGGAGCGAATCTGGTGATCGAGAATCTCGCGGACGATCGTTCCGTCATCAACTTCGCATCCCCGTTCAGTGGGACCCGCTTCCAGCAGGGAAGACGAGTGCTCTTTTCCCTGACGGGGCAATTCTAGGTCTCGGGAGGACTGCACGTGCAGGGCATTATTCACCTGATACAGGCCGGGGGGGTTGTGATGTACCCCCTCTTGCTGCTCTCCCTGGTCACCGGAGTGGTGATCGTGGAACGCTGTCTGACGTACCGGAAGTTGGGCCGGAGCGACGGGGCACTCCTCGACCAGGTGTTGTCCCAGTGCCGGGTCGGGCGCCACACGGAGGCGCTCGGCCGTTGCGACGCTCGCGAGGGGGCCACGGCGGCGTGCCTCGGCGCGGTGCTACGCCACCGGCACCTCCCGGCCGCAGAGATCGAACGCCGCGTTGAGGAAGTCGGGCAGGCCGTGTTCCAGCGCCTGGAGCGATACCTGCCGGTGCTGGATACCTCGGCCACCATCGCGCCGCTGCTCGGCCTGCTGGGAACAATCCTGGGGATGGTGGGCACGTTCAATTCCATCGCGGGTGCCCGGAGTCGGGAGAGCAGTGACGCGATCCTCGCGGGGATCGGAGAGGCATTGTACGCCACGGCGACCGGTCTGATCATTGCCATCGCCGCGTTCGTGGCCTACAACGCATTCGCTGCACGGCTGCGCACCGTAACCGCGGACGCCGAGCAGGCCACCACCCGCCTCTTGAATGTGCTCACGGAACTGCCCGCGGCGGCGATGAGTGCCGAGAGCCGCGGGGATCGGGCCGCCACCCGGGCGGAATAGAAGGAGACGGCCGTGGTTTTTCGCCAGCGCCGCGAACTGAAACGAGCCCGGATCGAGATCATCCCCATGATCGACACCATGTTCTTTCTGCTGGTGTTCTTCATGCTCTCGTCCCTGGCTCTGACTCGCCTGGACGGTCTCCCGGTTGATCTGCCCGAGGCGACCACCGCCCCGCGAGTCTCGGCTTCGGAGGTCACGATCACTATAGATCGCCAGAGCCGGATCTACGTCAACAAGCAGGCGGTCCAGTTGGACAGCCTGGTCGGCACTCTCCGCCGCCTTGTGTCCGGCCGGGCGAAGGACACTTCGGTGGTTCTGAATGCCGATCGCACAGTGCCGCACGGACTGGTTGTATCCTGCATCGACCGGGCCCGGGCGGCGAACCTGCATCGCTTCGCAATCGCCACCGATCCCGAAGGCACAACGACCGGAGGTACTCCGTGAGCATGGCAACTGCACGCACACTGGCGGTCACCGATCAGGAAGGCGGCCACCGTTTCCGCTGGGCGGTCGGACTCTCACTATTGCTCAACCTGGGCCTGTGGGCGGGTCTCGCCCACATTGCCGACCGGCATGTGGCGCCCGCCCCTCCGCTGGAGATCCAGTTCGTTCGGGTCACGCCGGAACCGCCGGCACGCCGCACGAGTACTCCTCCGGCTCGCCCGCAGCCGACGCCGCGTCCGCTTCGCCAGGTGAGCGCTGTGGAACCCCCGAGGCGTCCTGTCCGGCGCCGTCCGGCGCCGGTGCATCCGGTGGCCCCGGTGCCGCCGCCGCCCCCCAGGCGAGTTGTCCAGATGGCAGCGATTCCGGCGCCTTCCCCTCCTCCACGCGCCCCGGAAGAGGCACCCCGGCCCGTGGATCCGGTAACGGCCGTTCCGGCCCCCTCTCCGGCACCTGCTCCGACACCTGCGCCGGCACCCGCAGCTCCCGAACCGGCCCCGGGCATTGCCCCGGCCGCCGGTGCGGCAGGGGGCCCGTCACTCCGCACTCCCGGGGGGCGCAATCGAGGTCTCACCGCACTCCCCGGGTCCGGCGCCCAGGGGAGTGCTCCGGCCGGCGGCAATGTCGTGCCGGGACGGCCCGGTGAGGGTCAGGGAACCGGAACGAGGACCGAGGCGCCCGCCCCCGGTGCTGCGGGCGGGGGCATTCGCGGGGAGCGACCCGGAATCGCACTCCCCGCCCGCCCGCGCCCTCAGCCCTCCCTGCCGTCCGCCGCCCCACCCGGGTTCGCCCCGCCTCCCCGAGACGAGGGTAAAGCGGGTTCACCACCAGGCGCCACGGTTCCGCAGCCGGAACCGCTGCCGACACCACCGAAGCCGGAACCGGAACCGCGCCCGGCGCCCAAACCTCGGGGAGCCACACGCGATGCCGAACCCGCTCGCACGGTCCAGCCGGAGATCCCCGACTCGCTCAAGCGCACCGAGTTCCGCTCCTTCGTCCGTGTCAGGGTAGAGGTGAGCGAAGACGGGAGCAGTAGCCCGGTGATCCGTGCCGGAAGCGGGAATGCCGATATCGACCGGCGTGTGCTGGAGGCGCTCCGTCAATGGCAGTGGAAGCCGGCACTCCGGGATGGACAACCGGTGCGGAGCACGCAACTCTTCAAGTTCGAGTTCGAAGTGAACTGAGGGCCCGGGAGGTAGCGGCCCTCAGCCTCGGACGTAGCTACTGGTGCGTGCGGAACTCGAAGTCCCGGCTGAACCGGAAGTTGCGCACCACTCCCACGATATCCTCGAACTGGAAGGCGCCCACTTCCTGGTTGGTGCTGTCTTGCGAACGGTTCAGGTTGTCCCCAATGACGAAGATCTCGTTCGGACCCACTTTCCGGATGCGGATCGCCTGGGGGTTGCTCTGACGGGCGGCGGGATGAGTGGTCAGGTTGTCAATGCGGAAGATCCAGCCGCGGGGGCCGTAGAAAATCTGCAACTCGTCGTCAGGCATGCCGACCAAGCGCTTGACCCACTTCTCCTCATCGTGCCGGACCACCACGATGT